>Ga0318494_10000476_pt1 | contig 13784 bp, 16 predicted proteins | sample GRESIP108b1f24_FD_203293 | JGI IMG/M metagenome (GOLD analysis project Ga0318494, IMG submission 203293) | Tropical soil microbial communities from Luquillo Experimental Forest, Puerto Rico - GRE.SIPMG.108b1f24 | ecosystem: Environmental > Terrestrial > Soil > Tropical forest > Bulk soil... | reverse complement strand
GTGCATAAGATCGCTGGATCACGGCCGCACCGCGGATACGCGCGGCGTGCTCGGGTCCCGTCGGCGTGGTGGTGGGCAGCCTTCGCATCTGATCATTCCTTCCGGGCGGGCTCATGCCTGGCAGGCGGCACCGTCCCGCTCACGCGGCAGCCGGTGCCGGTGACGGCTTTTCCTGCGGCCGGTTCCAGGCGGTGTGGAGGGCCGCCCGCAGCCGGACGATCTCCGCGTGGTTCTCGCCTGCTTGCCCATACAGCTGCCACGCGATGGCCGCGAGCGATTCGGCATCGCCCTCCGCCGTGGCATCGGTCAGTTCCGCTGCCAGGTTGAGCATTTCTTCGGCTGTAAGCACCGGGCCTCCTTTGCGGGCCAGGCGGCTCGCGCGGCGGGCCGGCGTGCGTGATGCGGTTCTGTTTCCGCGGGCCCGTCCGGTGCCCGCAAGCGTTGCGCGGCGGCCCCGGCCGCCTCGCCTGCCCAGTGCGGCACGGCCCGGCTCAGGACCGTTGACATGGCTTGTCCTTCCGGTTTTGGGCCAAACGGGAAGCAGATGCCGCCGTCCTCTACAGCTGGCACGGCCGTGTCCGCAACCCGGTCCGGCATGGTCGCCGAGGGATTGCTGCGGGTTGGCTGAGGGTTGGCTGAACGGCCGGTCACACCGCCTAGCGGCAGGCGGCCCGCACGCGGCCATTACCGGCGCTGCCCGCCACCAGGCACGCCGCGCCCTGCCGAGGTGGCGCCCAGCGAGTCGCCCAGCGTCCATAGCGAGGCGTTTACCAGCACGAGGTCCTTGAGCAGGAACTGGCCGGGCAGCACCGACAGCACCGGGAAACCTCCGGCCGCGGTCACTCCGGGCGTTGGTGAACAGGAAGCTCAGCGTGCTGAGGAACAACAGCACGCCCATCGCGCTGCCGATGACCGAGATCCGCGGCGCGAGGGGCCGGATCGCGATGAGCACTGCGGCGATGATCTCCAGCGTGCCGAGCACCGCGGCGAAGGCACGCACACTGAAGATGCTGTAAAGCCAGCTGAAGACCGGGCTGTGCGAGATCAGCGGCTGGATCGCGGTGGCTTCGTAGGTTGTGAACTTCAGCGCGCCGATCCAGGCGATCACCACGGCGAGCGTGTACCGGACCAACTGCCGGCCGGCCCTAGCCACTGGGTGTTCTGCCGCCACGGCCGCGGTCGCCGGGCGCTGGGTGATCCGGAGCATGGCCAATTCCTTTCATGCGTGCGACATTGCGCCGTCAGAGCCCGGCTTACGGCAGTGCGGTGTCCGCACCCCCGCCCGGCCTGCCAGTCATCGTCAGCGGATGCCCGGCGGCTGGTTCGGCGCCACTCGCCACCGGCCCTGGCCTTTCACCGGTTATTCGTCGCCGGGCCGGTCCCGGCGTGGCCGCAGCGACCGCATGTTTGCTGCCGATTCGCTCAGCGTTTGCTGAAGGCCCGGCACGAGCCCGGGACACGCCTCTGCGCCGCTGCCTCACCACCGGTGGCTCAGCGGCACGGGCCTAGCCAGCAGGGTGCTCCACCCGGGCGGTGCGTCTGACAGCAGCACGGCTGCCCCCCGGCGCCCACCTTGAACCCACGCGGACAGCCAGCAAGAACACGATGAATCACAGAACGATCCTTCGGGCGCAACATCGACGGGCAGCTAAGATTCTCTATCTGCGCACCGAACGGCGGCTCGGCGCGCGTTCTCCCTGACCTTCCCCCGTCATTCAGGGTGGTTCCTGGATCGACGTGGCCCGAGCCGGCATTCGGGCAGGCCCGGTGCGAGGGTCTGCTGGTGGCTATCGCCGGCCGCTCGCCGGGTGACGCTAGGAGCTCCTGAGCCAGCTGCTGCCTGGCCTGGCGATGAATCGCTGCGGCGGCGCGCCCGCGGTCAGCTGGCCGGGGTGATGATCCCGTACTGGTGGACCTTGCGGTAGATCGTGGCCCGCGACATCCCCAGTGATTGGGCTGCCTTGGCCTTGTTGCCGTCGTGGTCCAGCAGGCTCGCCACGATGGCGTCGCGTTCCATCGACTCCAGCGTGCTGAGCAGTCTCCGGCTCACGCTCCAGCATTCGGGCGGCAGATCACCGGGATGGATGGTGCCGCTGCGCCGGTGCCGGGCGACCCGGGTGAGGACCTGCCAGAGCTGCTCGGTGTTGCCCGGCCAGGGCGACCGCAGCAGCAGCTGCATCGCCTCGGGGGAGCAGGCCAGCGGATCGTGCGGGTTCAGCTTGGCCAGGAAGAACGGCACGAGCTCGTGCAGGTCCTCGATGTGGTGGCGGAGCGGGGGAAGCTGCGCGGCGCCGGGGAAGAACTTCAGCAGGCCGGCCAGGTCGCCGCTGACCGGGCTTTGGCTGAGCGTGACCGCAACCCAGAGCACATGCTGCCTGCCCGCGGCCAGCGCGTGCTCCAGCGCTATCCACAGCGCGTGCAGCCGCACGGCGCTGAGCCGGTCAACGTGCCGGATGACCAGGCTCCCCTCGCCCTCGAGCAGGTCGCCGAGGGCCCGCGCCATCCAGTCGTGGTCACCGGCTTCGGCGGCGTCCAGCACGTGGAACGCCCCGCCCGGCTCGCGGTGCTGGTGCACCGCCCGCAGCAGCGCCAGCTTGCCGGCTCCGGGCTCGCCTTCCAGCGCGAGCCACTGACCTGAAGCGCGCGCCGCATCCACCTGATGGCACCCGCGCAGCCACAGCGGACCGGAGCCGGCCAGGGCGGGCCCGAACCTGCGCGCCCGCTGCCCCGCCCCGGCACCGGCCGCGGGCCGGGTGGCCGACTCGGGCAGCTTCACGTGCACCACGCCGCCGGCGAGCCGCCGCTGGCCCATCCCGCGCAGCGGCCGACAGTACAGCCGCGCCCTGGTCCCGGTCGGCAGCTCGACATCCACCGGGCCCGGGTGATCGCCGGCCAGCGCCTCGGCGGCATGCCCGAGAAGCGCGGCCTGGTCGCCGGGGTGAAGCACGTCCCGGGCGTGGTCGTTCAACAGCACCAGGTCGCTGGTCAGCGCGATGACGATCCCGCCCGTGTGCCGGCACGCCCGCAGATACTCCTGCAGCAGCTGGGACTCCCGCGCGCTGGCGTCGGTCAGCAGCGCCTGCGTGATCTGCCCGGCGGCGGTCTTGGCCAGCGCGATCAGCAGCCCGTCTGCGTGCTTGCGCCAGCAGGTCAGGTTCACCGCGCCGATGGCCTTGCCGGAGACCGGGTGGCAGATCGGCACCGCGGCGCAGGCAAGATCCTCCAGGTGCTCGGCGTAGTGCTCGTGCCCGAACACGTGCACCGGCTGGCCGGCCTCCAGCGCGGTGCCGATGCCGTTGGTGCCGACGAACTCCTCGGCATAGCTGAAGCCCGGCGCCAGCTGGACGCTGTCCAGGTGCCGCTCAAGATCGCGGTCGGCGGTCATCCGGGACAGCGCCACCCCGTGCGCGTCGGTGAGGATGACGCTGACCGGCTGGCCCTCCAGACTCTCCCGCAGGTTGTGCAGCACTGGCAGGGCGTTGCGGGTCAGCGGAGTGTCCAGGTCGGGGTCGCGGACATAGGACAGGTCAATACGGTCGGCCGCGACATGCCACGCCCGGGAACGCCACCAGGACGCCAAGATCAAGTCACGTACCTGGCCCGGCTCCACGGGCTCCGCCGTCAAGAACCGCTCCCTGGCCCGGGCCAGCCGGGTATCGTCGGTCACCCCCCGCCGGACGCGCGCGCCGCGTGCCATGCCCGCCAGGCCCGCGATCACCGCTCGCGCGGGCCCGGCCAGGCCAGCGCGGCATGACCGGTGTGCCTCATGCCTTCACAGTAAGCCCGAGCCCGCCAGCAACAATCTCACGATGAGACCGCATTCCTCCGGCGCGAGGGGATACTCCTCCCTCCCTGCCTGCCCCGGCCAGGTCTGTGAAGGCAGCAGGCCTGGCGCCCGCCCATCTGCCCGGCTCAGCGGTGATGCGGCGGGCTGGAGCGGAATGCCGTGCCCATCCGGCCGGGTCAGGCCCTGACCGGAGCAATACGCGGTGTCATTCCGGAAGTCGCCGGCCCTGCATCCGGCCGCACGGTGTCGCTTGCCAGCGTGATGGGTTCTGGCGCGAATTCCGTGATCAGGTGACGGTGGGTGATCGCTGGCGTGGCGGTTCGGCGAACCGGGCAGCAGTGGTGCCCCTGGCTGGGGCGAGCGGGTTCTGAAGATCACGATTTGGGGTGCTGGTGGCGTGTTGCCGCCAGAATGCAACGAGGCCCCGGTAGGACGCGGGTGACCGGCCAAGATCACTCATGTCGGGAGCCTCGTTGCCGCCTCAGTGTGCCACTTACCCTGCCTCGCCGGCCATCGCCGGCGGCACCGCAGGCGAGAGTGCCGAGCTTGACGATCTGCTTCCTCACCTGCGCAGCGTGATCGTGGACAAGATCGAGTGCACGCCGTCCGCCGTGGCCTTCAGGGCGCGGTACTGGCCCGCGGAGGCGGCATGCCCGGCGTGCGGCACCTGGTCCTCGCGGGTGCATTCCAGCTATGTCCGGCAGGTGCGCGACCTGCCGCTGGGCGGCCGCCCGGTGCTGATCCACCTGGCCATGCGCAGGTTCTTCTGCACCAATCCGGCCTGCAAGAAGGTCACGTTCGCCGGCCAAGCGGGCGGGCTGACCGCCCGCTACCAGCGCTGGAGCGTGCCGCTGGCCGGGTTACTGTCCCAGATCGCGCTGGAGCTGGCCGGGCGGGCCGGGACGCGGCTGGCCGCCGCGCTGGGTATCGCGGTGCACCGCGGCACGCTGCTGCGGCTGGTCCTCGACCTGCCCGACCCTGCTGCCAGTGCGGCGCCGCACGTGGTCGGCGTCGATGACTTTGCGCTGCGCCGCGGCCACGTCTACGCCACCGTCCTAGTCGACGGCGCCACCGGGCGGGCCATCGACGTGCTGCCGGGCCGCGAGGCCGGGCCGCTGGAACACTGGCTCAAAGCCCACCCGGGCGCGCGGGTGATCTGCCGGGACCGGGCCGGCGCCTACGGCAAGTCTCGGGAATTGCATCTGATGGGCGATGTCTGCCCCGCTTTGGCCAGTATCCGGGCTGTCCCGATGTCTCGGCAGTGCGACACGCGCATGCTGTGTTGCCTGCGGTGATTGCATGCTGCACCCGTTGGATGCATGATCCTTCCGTCAGAAGGGCTGACGGTTTCGGGTTCCGGAGGACGGATGGGACGGGCGGTTCTGGCGGGTGCTGCGCGCCTGGAGCTGGTGTCCGGGGCGGTGCAGCTGCGCCCGGAAGACGCGATGTTCGAGGCGATGCTGTCGGGCTGGCGTGCCCAGCAGGCCGCGCGGGGCCTGCGGGAGGACACGATCGCGGCGCGGCAGCGGCTGGTGCGGCGGTTCGGGGAGTTCACCAGCGAATATCCGTGGCGGTGGTCGCCTGCGCACATGGACGAGTGGTCGCTGCATCTGACCGCCGAGGAGCACCTGGCGCCCTCGACGATCCGCGCCTACCAGTGCACGCTGCGGCAGTTCACCGAGTTCCTGGTGGACGCACGGTATGGCTGGGCGGCGGCGTGCGAGGAGGCGTTCGGCGCCGGGCAGCACCCGGTGGTGATCTGCCATGAGTGGAACACGATCGCGCACCTGAACGACTACGAGGGAAACCCGGAAGCGCGGCCGTTCACCCGCGAGGAGCTGCAGCGGTTCCTCGACTACGCCGACGAGCAGGTCGACCGGGCGGTGCGGTCCCGCCGCAAGGGCGCCCTCGCGGCTTACCGTGACGCCACGATCTTCAAGGTGATCTACGGGTGGGGCCTGCGCCGCACCGAGACCGCAAAGCTGGACGTGGCCGACTTCGGCCACAACCCGCGGGCACCTCAGTTCGGCCGTTACGGCACGCTGAACGTCCGCTACGGCAAGGCGAAGAGGGGGCAGCCGCCGCGGCGGCGGAACGTGCTGTCGGTGATGGACTGGGCAGTGGAGGCAGTCGCTGACTACGTCGAGGACATCCGGCCGAGGTTCGGGTTCCCCGAACACCCCGCGCTGTGGGTCACCGAGCGGGGCGGCCGGGTCAAGCCGGCGGAGATCAATGCCCGGTTCACCGCCTACCGGGACGCGCTGGGGCTGCCCGGCTCGCTGACCGTGCATTCGGAGCGGCATGCCTACGTCACGCACCTGACGGAGAACGGGGTCGACCGGCGGTTCATCCAGCAGCAGGTCGGTCACGAGTGCGACAGTTCCACTGCCATCTACACCCACGTCAGCGATGACTTCATGAACACGGCCCTGAGCCGGGCGCTGGCCCCGGCGTTCGCCGGTGGGTGAGGAAGCGAGGACGCCCATGGCCGCCAGGCTCGACTACCGCTGGCACCTGCGCCACATCATGGCCGACCGCGGCATGTTCTCCACCACCGACCTGATCGGACCGCTAGCCGAGCGTGGCATCACGCTGTCCTCCAGCCAGGTCTACCGGCTGGTCGTCGAGCGGCCCGAACGGCTGAGCCTGAAGATTCTGATGGCGCTGCTCGACATCCTGGACTGCGCCATGGACGACCTCATCGAGCCTGTCGCCGCAGCCAGCGCGGCCCGGCGGACCAGGAAGACAGCCGCCGGCGGGGCCGGGGACGCCTCGGGCATCGGCGCCCGGCGGCCGAAGCGGGCACGGATCACCGGCGCCTCGTAATGACCGGCCGGCCCGGGCCCGATCCCGGCGATCCGGCCGGCGCCCTGCTCGCACTGATGGCCAGGCTCGAGCCCGCTCTCGCCCCCGAAGCGGTCCTCGCGGCACTGAGCAAGGCAGCGGCGCGCCCGGACGGGCGGGGCCGCATCGCCGCCGCTGTCACAGGTCAGCCCGAGCTGCTTACCGGCCAGGGCGCCCGCGCCCCGATCCCCGGCATCCTGCGGTTCATCAGCGCGCTGGCCGGCGCGGGCGCCACCGCCGTGGTCGAGCCGCCCTGCCCCCGCTGCGGCAGGCAGCGACAGCTCGGCAACCCGGTCGAAGGGCTGCGGGTCTGCGGCGGGTGCAGGAGCAAAGCCCGCGCGCTGCGCTGCGGCCGGTGCGGAAAAGTAAGGTCAATCGCCCGCCGCAACGACGGCGGCAAGCCGCTGTGCCAGAACTGCTGGCACCGCGACCCGCGCAGCTGGAAACCCTGCGCGGAATGCGGCAGCAAACGCCGCGTCGCTGCGGTCACCAAAGCCGGGCCGGTCTGCCAGAGCTGCCGCCCGGGTCCCGATCTTCCCTGCAGTATCTGCCAGTCCGGCGACGGCGGCCGGATCGGGATCTCGCGGGCCACCGGCACCCCGGTCTGCGAACGATGCCGCAAACGCTGGATCACCTGCTCGCGCTGCGGAACCGGTGCACCGCTAAAAGGCGGCACACTGCACGAGCCATTGTGCGCACGCTGCCTCAACCCCGACCCGGCCTTCTGGAAACGATGTGCCTCCTGCCAGCAGACCTGGCAGCTATCAACCGCGGAATGCACGCGCTGCTGCCTGGACCGGAGGCTGAAGCAGGCCCTCGCCCCGCCGGACGGCACCACCGCACCGGAACTGGACAAGCTCCGCCAGGCACTCGTCCGCGTCGACCGCCCCGACCTCATGCTGGATTGGCTGAAAAGGCCCGCCGCCCGCGGCACCCTCCAGGCGGTCGCGGCCAGCGGCGCCATCACGCACGAGGCGCTCGACTCGCTGCCCCCGGGCCGCGGCCTCGCCCACGTGCGGTCGATGCTGGTCGCCGCGGACGCGCTCCCGGCACGCGACGAGCGCCTCACGGCCCTGGAAAGCTGGGTCAGCCAGGTCATCGCCGGGCAGGCCGATCCCGGGCACCGGCAGGCCCTGCGCGGGTATGCCCTCTGGCACCACCTGCGCCGCCTGCGCGGCCGCCTCGACGGCCGGCCCACCTCCCGCGACCAGGTCAAGAACGTGCACGACCAGGTAACCGCCGCCGCGGCGTTCCTGGACTGGCTCACCGCACGCGGGCTCACCCTGGCCAGCTGCACCCAGGCTGAGCTCGACCAATGGCTAGCCGGAACCTCCAGCCACCTCGCCAGATCGGCCAACTTCGTCCGCTGGGCAGTCGCCCGCCGGCACGCCTCGGGCCTCACCGCCCCCGCCACACGCTGGACCGGCCCGTCCGGGCCGCTCGACCAGGACCGCCGCTGGGCAGACGCGCGACGGCTCCTCCACGACGACACCTACCCGGCAGACGACCGCGTCGCCGGCCTGCTCGTCCTGCTCTACGCCCAGAAGCTCAACGCCATCACCGCCCTGACCACCCAGCATGTCCAGCGCGAGGACGGCCGCACCCTGCTCCGCCTGGGCAGCCGCCCGATCATCCTGCCCGCCCCGCTGGATGACCTCGTCGCCGGGCTCGCGGACGGCCGCAGGCGACCAGGCAGCAGCCTGCTCGAGGTCCCTTCGCCATGGCTGTTCCCGGGCCGCAACCCGGGAACAGCGCTGACCCCAGATGCGCTCGGCCTGCGGCTCCATGCACTCGGGATCAGCCCCCGGCTGGGCCGCAGCACCGCCCTGCTCACCCTGGCCGCCGAGGTCCCCGCCGCCATCCTGGCCAAGACACTCGGCATCCATGTCCAGGTCGCCATCCAATGGCAGAAGATCTCCGCCGGAGACTGGGCTGCCTACGCCGCTGACATCAGCCACAAGAACGCATTCGGACAGTTCTGATACCCGACTGTGCCGTTAGAAGGCGCCCGCGACGGCGCCCCCGGCGCGGTCCAGGTCGCCGACCGCTGGCACCTGTGGCACAACCTGGCCGAGCACACCGCTAGGGCTGTCGCACGCCACCGGGCCTGCCTCAAGCAGATCGCCGCAGCCGCTGAGCAGGCAGAATCCCGGCCAGGACCGGCACTGACCGCCGCCGAGGTTCCGGCGGCCGAATCGCGGCTGGAGGCGCGGATGCGTGACCAGCACGCCGCCGTCCAGGCCTTGTATGCCCGGGGCATGGGCCTGCGCGCGATCGCCCGCGAGCTGGGCGTGGACCGCAAGACAGCCCGCCGCTTCGCCCACGCCGCGACCGGCGACCAAGCGGTAGCCAGGGCGGTGTCCCGGCCCACGGTGCTAGACCGCTACCAGCCCCACCTGCACCGCCGGTGGAACGAAGGCTGCCACGACGCCGCCGTGCTGCACGCCGAGATCACCGCCCTGGGCTACCGCGGCAGCATCCGCACCGTCTACCGGTACCTGCAGCCGCTGCGCGCCGGCACAGCCTCAACGATCTTCGCCCCATCCGCGCTGAAGATCGGCGAGGTCACCAGCTGGCTGCTGCGCCGGGCCGAGGACCTGCACCCCCGCCAGCAGCAGCTGCTCGCCGACCTGCGCGGCCACTGCTCCCAGCTCGACCGCCTCGCCGACCACGTCACCAGCTTCGCCAAGATGATGACCAAGCGCACCGGCGACCAGGACCTGGCCGGCTGGCTCGACCGCGTCGACGCCGACGACCAGCCCGAACTGCACACCTTCGCCGCCGGGATCCGCCACGACCTGGCCGCCGTCACCGCCGGGCTCACCCTGCCCTACAGCTCCGGCTCCACCGAAGGCAACGTCAACCGGATCAAGGCGATCAAACGGCAGATGTACGGCCGCGCCAGCCTCGACCTCCTGCGCAAGCGCGTCATCCATCACCCGCCGTGACCACGATCACAGAATTAGCGCCAGAACCCATGCTCGTGGCAGAAAACCCCTCAGAGTGGTCCCATGATCATGGCAGGCGACACGCGGGAACCGGCACCGTCGGCGGCGAACGGCAAAACCGCGCGACGCCGGCCCAACCACCCTCGCCGTCCACCAGTTCGTAAGTGAGCACGCAGAATGACCTGATCTGCACGGCATTCACGACTAGACACACCGCAAGCACCGGCGCACATAGCGGCGGCAGTGCGCGCGCCTACGAAATCTTGGGCTGATCACAATCCGTGAGGCCGATGCACCGACCGGTCCATCCCTGCCGAATACGCGCTGTTGGCTCTCCTGGTGCTGGTGGCGCCGGGAGCGCGCAGCTCAGGCACCACGGAGGCGTCCATGGCCCCGGCTGACCAGCATTTTGGAGGGTGCCAACCTTGTCGACTATCAATGGTGTTTCACGGGCCGGGGCGGCGACAGCCGCGTGAGCCTTAGTCTGCACTTGGAACGCCGCACCGGTCGTGGCAGGGCTGGCGGGCAAATGAACACGCCCACGTGGGTGACCGAGGCCCGGCTGGCTCTTGGACGGCGGCTGGCCATCTTGCGGCACGATGCTGGCTTCACCCAGGCGCACGCCGCACACAAGATCGGATACAGCCGCGGCGGCGTCGCGCGCGGCGAAGCCTAGGTGGGGACTGGTAGGCCAGCATGGGCTGACGGCGGTCCAGTTCGCGATCTTGGGCCCGGCGAAGGTGTCCGCCTGGGCGAGCGCGCGGGCGGTGCTGGCCCGCCTGGTTGTGGCCGCCAACAATGCGGGATATCGGCGACCGCGGCGGCCAAGCTGAGGCGCTCAGCGGCTGGGAGCCGATACCTCGAGGCGGCAGCAACAAGCCGCTTGCTGCAGGTATCCAAGACTTGGCATTGCCTCCGGTAGCGGCGGGCACGCTGCGTGCTGGCATGGGAGCTGAGACCTATTTGTTGGGCAAGTCTTCCCGGAAAGGTCGCCGAGCCGGGCGCGGTCGCTGCCTGGCTCGCGGCGCGAGCACGTACCCGCCTATCGGCCAGATGTCCCAGCCCTGCGCGGACAGCGCCGGGCGCAGCTGATTCGCGCAGTGCCCGCACAGGTAGAGCTGGCCGCCGTGGGATGCGCGGTAAGCCGCCCGGACCGCGGGTCCGCACCGGTCGTATGTCTGGTTCATGCCGCCGCCTCCTGCCGCTGGGCTGCGGGCTCTTGGGCCATGAGCTGGCGGGCCGAGCGCATCCGCGTGGCGGCCGCGTCGGGGTGGTCGCCGAACTCCTGCGCCATCCGGCCGGCGCAGCCGCCTATGCCGAACTGCTGGATGGCCCGGCTGATTGCGGTGGCGACCATGCCAGGGGTCGGGCGTCGGAGGGCTGCAGCGCGGAGGAGAACAGGGCATGGCAGCGGACGCGGTTCATGTCCCGCTGGCAGCGGTTGATCTGTGTGGTGGGCATCTCACACCATCCGGGGCCGGCCAGCCGTAACGGACGACCCCATACCGGGACTCGGCAAACAGCGGCCCAGACACGGCCGCAGCCGCCGGCCGGGGAGGGGACATCATGCATCCGATGTTTGTACAGCTGTTCATCGAGAGCGACGCCGATGACCTGCTGGCCGAGGAGGACCGGCGGCGCCGCGCGCGCCGGTCCCGGCGGGCCCGGCCGGCCATGGTCGTCAGGCCCGCCGCCCGTGCCGGGACCACCCGCCGCGGCGGTGACCGATGACCTGCCTGCCGTTGTCGTCCGCCGGTTCCCAATGCGATCTAGTCGCTGATTCCGCTGGATGGCAACCTGCCGGTAGCGGCCGCGCGGCTGAGTTGCTGGTGGCCGTGGAGGGCCGAAGGTCGGGCCGGAAGGAGCCCAGCCATGACAGAACACATCACGGCCGTTGCGGGGCTTGATTCTGACTCAGCGGAGTGGCCGCACGTGCTCGCGGGCACCGGCCCGCGGCGGGAGGAAGCGCTGGCGCGGCTGCATGGGCTGTTGCTGCGGATCGCGCGGGGTGAGGTCGCCCGGCGGGGCCCGCGGCTACGGCTCACCGGCCCCGAGCTCGATGACCTGGCCTATCAGGCCGCAGCTGATGCGCTGGTTGCGATTACCGGCAAGCTTGGCCAGTTCCGGGGGGAGAGCCGGTTCACCACCTGGGCGTACAAGTTCGTCATGTTCGAGGTGTCGGCCAAGATCGGGCGGCACTTCTGGCGCCACCCCAGCGTCCGGCTTGATGCCGAGGACTGGGAACGGCTCCCGGACCGGTTCGGCTTTGACCCCGCGCGGGAGGCCGAGTGGCGGGACCTGCTGGCCGCGCTGCACCGGGCCGTGGACCAGGAGCTGACCGCGCGGCAGCGCCGGGTCTTCGTCGCGCTCGTGCTCAACGCCGTCCCGCTGGATACCCTGGTCATCGAGCTGGGCACCAACCGCAACGCGATCTACAAGACGCTGTTCGACGCCCGGCGTAAGCTGCGGGCCGCCCTTGCCGCTAACGGGTATATAGGCGATGACGGTGGGAGGCGCTCATGAACGGCTGGTCAGCGCTCGACCGCTTCCTGCGTACCGATCCGCGGGATGTGGGCTGTGCCCAGGCGATGGAGATGCTGCACATCTACGCCGAGCTGGCCGCGGCCGGTGCCCAGGTGGAGGAGCGCTACCCGGGGGTGGCGACGCACCTGCGCGCCTGCGGCCCGTGCGGTGAGGACTTCGAAGGGCTGCTGGCCGCGGTGCGCGACGAGAAGCCCTGACCGAATCTCCGTCCGCGCCGTCCGATCACCCAGTGCCGTTCACAGGTCAGCTGCGGCTTGCCGTGGGGGACATCACGCCGCCTGGCATCTGCTGAATGGCCGCTGGGCACGGTGGGTGAGGACGATCGGTGGGACCGTGCGGGTGGCTGGCGCTGGTTGCCGCAGCGTGTCCGTTGCCCTCCGGCCAGGCTTGCTGGCGTGATGGGCCGGGTGGGCCGGCTGGCTGATCGATACGATCTAGGCATGAGGTTCGCGATCGGTGTCCCGCAGTTCTACGCCGACGGCGAGTTCGATCCCGGAGCGTTCCGCGGCTACCTCGCGCGTGCCGAAGATCTCGGTTTCCACAGTGCCTGGGCGCAGGAGCAGGCGCTTGGATCGTGGCCGCAGCTGAGCCCGCTCGAGGCGATGACCTTCGCCGCAGCGTGTACTGATCGTCTGCGGCTCGGCTGTGCAGTGTTCGTGTCCACGTTGCACAATCCGGTGCACCTGGCGAAGGCCATCGCATCGCTGGACCAGCTCAGCCGCGGCCGGATCGAGGTCGGGGTTGGTACCGGCGGCAAGGTGCGGCCGTTCGCCGCGTTCGGCGTTGACCCGGACCGGTACCTGGCGCAGTTCACCGAGGGCGTCGCGCTGATGAAGGCGCTGTGGACCAGGCAGAAGGTGACGTTCGGGGGGGATTTCTGGCAGCTGGCAGACGCGGACATGGAGCCCAAGCCATGGCAGAAGCCCTACCCGCCGCTGTGGTTCGGCGGGTCCGGGCCAGCTGCCCTGCGCCGTGCGGTGCGAGATGGCGACGGTTTCTTCGGTGCCGGGTCGACTCCCACGGCGAAATTCGCCGAACAGGTCCAGCTGGTGCGCCGCGCTCTGGGGGAGTCCGGCCGCTCCGTGGCGGGCTTCCCGATCGCCAAGCGCGTCTACGTGACGATAGACGAGAACCCGGCGCGTGCCCGCAGCCGGACGAACGAGGCGCTGGCGCGCTGTTGGCGGCCACGCTGTTTGCACATGATCCGGCAGTGCTCAGTGTGCACGTTATGGCAGGTCTTGGTGTTGACGGTGTCGGTGGCTCGGATGTGGGTGAGCGGGATGGCCAGGCTGGGTGGCTGCCGGTTCGGTCTGGTTGGTTGAACAGGCTGGCGAGCGCGGCGATGGCTTCGAGCAGCAGGGCGTCGGCGCGGGCCTGCTGGTCGGCGGCGTGATGGGCGCGGAACTCGGCGATCGCGCGGCGGTGCTCGGCCTGGGCGGCAAGCTGGCGCACCCGTGCGGCAACGGCGGGGCTGACGGGCGGTGCCGCGGGGCGGGCCGGGGGCATGGTCAGTCCCGGGTGAGCTCGGCGACGGCTTTCTTGGCGCAGGTGTCATCGACCAGGTCTTTGCCGGTGGCCGCGGCGGCGATAAGCGCGGCGGTGGCGGCGTTGTTGAGGGCGCGGGGCAGCCCGGAGGCGACCCGGTGCATCCGGGCGATCGC
>Ga0318494_10000472_pt1 | contig 13812 bp, 11 predicted proteins | sample GRESIP108b1f24_FD_203293 | JGI IMG/M metagenome (GOLD analysis project Ga0318494, IMG submission 203293) | Tropical soil microbial communities from Luquillo Experimental Forest, Puerto Rico - GRE.SIPMG.108b1f24 | ecosystem: Environmental > Terrestrial > Soil > Tropical forest > Bulk soil... | reverse complement strand
CCCTCCTGCGGCCCGTTCGTAGGTTCGCCCGGACAGAGCCCTACCAACCACCCAACGGGGGTCGTTATGAACATCAACCTGCTCACGCGCCGCCGCGCCGCCGGGTCCGGGCGCGGCTCAGCGCACACCGCCGGATCGGGGCGCCGCTCGCGACGCGCCGCCCGGCTCTCGGCCGGCCTGGCCGCGATCGCGGGACTGGCGCTGCTCGGCAGCGCCGCGCTGGCCGGCCCGGCCTCGGCCAGCACCTCGTTCACCTATCACATCACCCCGGAGAACACGTTCGCGCTGCTGCTGGACGTGTCGGGCGCGTCGACCCAGCCGGGCGCGCCGGTGATCGACTGGTACCCCAACGGGGGGGCCAACCAGTTCTGGACCTTCTCACCCGACGGCGGCACCAACAACACCTACGAGATCATCAACGCCAACAGCGGCCAGTGCCTGACCACTGACGGCCGGGCCGGCGACCAGGTCTACCAGTGGCCCTGCGAGGGCGGTACGGACCAGCTGTGGCAAACGCCCCTCGTCAGCCCCAACGGCAGCAACGCCCCCATCGTGAGCGTCTCCAGCGGCCTGGTTCTCGACGTCAGCGGCGACAGCCAGTGGGCGGGTGCCGCGATCGACACCTGGTACTTCAACGCCCAGGCCAACCAGTACTTCGCCCTCACCTGAGCGGGCCCGTTCTTCGCGGGCCTGAACGTTTCGGGCCGTGCCCGAGCGTGAACGAAAACGGCGGCTGTTCCCGCTCCGGCGGGAACAGCCGCCGCATGCCTGCGGCCGGCGGCGCGGCGGTCACCGGGCGGCTCCGTGCTGCGGGCCGCGGGTTCAGCCGGCGGCCGAGGTTTCGGCCAGCTTCCTGGCCAGGTAGCGCCGCTCCGGGTCGGTGGGCGCGAGCTGCAGCGCGCGGCGGTAGGCGGCCTCGGCCTCGCCGCGGCGGCCGGTGCGCCGCAGCAGGTCGGCGCGGGTGGCGGGCAGCAGGTAATAGCCGGACAGCGCGCCGGACCGGTCGAGCTCCTCGACCAGCCGCAGCCCGGCGGCGGGCCCGTCGGCCATGGCCACCGCGACGGCCCGGTTGAGCGCAACCACCGGGGAGAGCACCAGCTGGTTCAGCCGCCCGTACAGCCGGGCGATCTGCGCCCAGTCGGTCGCCGCCGCGGCCGGGGCGGTCGCGTGGCAGGCCGCGATCGCGGCCATGAGCTGGTAGGGGCCGGTGCGGCCGAGGCGCGCCGCCGCGTCCAGGACCGCGCACGCCTCGCCGATGGCCGGGGCGTCCCACCGGCTGCGATCCTGGTCCTCCAGGGTCACCAGGTCGCCGGCGTCGTCGGTGCGCGCGCCGGCGCGGGCGTGGTGCAAGACCATGAGCGCGAGCAGGCCGAGGGCCTCGGGCTCGTCGGGCATCAGCCCGGCCAGCAGCCGGGCCAGGCGGATGGCCTCCGCGCACAGTCCCTGGCGCACCAGGTCGGCCCCCGCGGTCGCGCTGTAGCCCTCGTTGAACAACGCGTACAGCACCGCCAGCACGGCCACCAGGCGCTCGGGCAGCTGTTGCGCGGGCGGCACCCGGTAGGGGATGGCGGCGTCGCGGATCTTCCGCTTGGCCCGCACCAGCCGCTTGGCCATCGTCTCGCCCGGGACCAGGAACGCCCGGGCGATCTCGGCCGTGGTCAGCCCGGCCAGCGTGCGCAGCGTCAGCGCGACCTGAGCGTCGCGGGGCAGCGCCGGGTGGCAGCAGGTGAACATCAGCCGGAGGCGGTCGTCGGCGATCCCGCTGTCCCCGGGGTCCTCGCCGTCCTCGGTGTCCTGGTCGCGCCGCATCGACACCGCCAGCTCCCGCAGCTTGGCCGTGCCGGTCGCGGTCCGGCGCAGCTGATCGAGGGCCCGGTTGCGGGCGGTGGTCTTCAGCCATCCCGCCGGGCTGGTCGGGATCCCGTCCCGGGGCCACCGTTCCAGCGCCCGGGCGAAGGCATCCTGGGCGCAGTCCTCGGCCAGGTCCCAGTCGCCGGTGACCCGGATCAGGTAGGCGACCACGCGCCCCCACTCGGCGCGGAAGGCCTCGGCGACCGCGGCCTGAGCCGCGGCTATGTCTCCCATAGCGGCCTGATCTCGATGCTGCCGTACCAGGCGGCGGGCACCCTGGTCGCCACCTCGATGGCCTCGTCCAGGTCCTTGCAGTCGACGATGAAGAAGCCGGCGATCTGCTCCCTGGTCTCGGCGAACGGGCCGTCGGCGATCACCACGTCGCCGCCGTCCCAGCACCGCACGGTGGTCGCCGTGTCCGTGGGATGCAGCCGCTCGCTGGCGAGCAGCACGCCGTCGGTCCGCATCTCATCCAGGACCGACTCGAACGCCGCCACCCGCCGGGCCCGCTCTTGCGGATTGACCGGGGCCGTCTCGTCGACGCAGATCAACATGCCGTATCGCATGGTGCCTCCTTCAGGCTTCCTGCCTTACAGACGAACGGCGATCGCCCCGATGGACACCCGGCGGCCAGCTTTGTCCGTCCGCCAGTACGGACGCCGCGCGCGGCCGGCAGTGGGCGGTGCCGCGGGATTTCCTGCCCGGCGTCCATCCGGCCCGGGCCCGTTCGTCTTCGGGGAAAGCCGGCCCCGAGCCAGGAGGAGGACCTGACCATGGCCACGTTCGTATTCACCTACCGCGCCCCGCAGGACTACACCCTCGGCACGCCCGAAGGCATCGCCGCGTGGAGTTCGTGGTTCGACAGCATGGGCGCGCACGTCGCGGACGCGGGCAAGCCCGTGGCCGAATCCACCACCGTCGGAGACTGCGGCGACATCCGGCCGCTCGGCGGCTACTCACTGATCACTGCGGGCGACATCGACGAGGCGGTCGCGCTGGCCAAGGGATGCCCGTTCGTGGGCCAGGGCGGCGGCGTCGAGGTCGGGAGGCTCGCCGACCCGCCGTCCGGGCGCAACCCGGCCTGAGCGGGCCGCAGGCGCAGCGGCCGGAAACCGGGCCGCTGCGCCGCTGGGCTGCGCCCGGAGCGGCGCGTAGCATCGCTGGTGCGACCTGGCTGAAACGAGGCGGCCGCGGAGGTGCCCGTGGAAGATCTCCGGTACAAGATGATCATGGCTTTGAACGCGGCGGACATCGGCAACCCCATCTGCGAGCAGGCGGCGGAGATCTGCGCCGAGATCGCCGAGCAGTATTGCGCGCAACTGCACGTCACCGGCACCGCGCACGTTCTCGCGACCGACCAGCACGCGGAGGGCGGGCCGCTGCCCGCGCGCGCCTGAGCCAGGGCACGCCGACCACAGGAGAGACGATGACCGAGACGACGGGGCCGCTGGCCCCGGCGGTGGACATCCGCCGCGCCGACGAGCGGTTCAAGACCAGGCTGCACTGGCTGGACTCGAAGCACTCCTTCTCGTTCTCCCGGCACTACGACCCGCTGAACACCCATCACGGCCTGCTGCTGGTCAACAACGACGACGTGGTCCGGCCCGGGACCGGGTTCGAGACGCACCCGCACCAGGACATGGAGATCGTCACCTGGGTCCTCCAGGGCTCGCTGGTGCACCAGGACTCCACCGGGCACGCCGGGATCATCTACCCGGGCCTGGCCCAGCGGATGAGCGCCGGCACCGGGATCCTGCACTCGGAGAAGAACGACTCCTGGCGGCTGCAGGGAGGGACGGCGCACACCGACCCGGTGCACTTCGTGCAGATGTGGGTCGTGCCGGACGAGGACCGCATCACCCCCGGCTACGAGCAACTGGAAATCGACGACGAGCTACTGCGCGGCGGCCTGGTCCCGGTCGCGTCCGGCATGGCCAAGCACGACGGCGCGGCCGCCATCCGGATCAAGAACAAGTACGCCGCCCTCTACGCGGCCCGACTGCGGCCGGGCGAGGCGATCGAGCTGCCCGGGGCCCCGTTCCTGCACCTGTTCGTGGCCCGGGGCACCGTGACGCTCGAGGACGCGGGCCCGCTGGCCGAGGGCGACGCGGTGCGGTTCACGGCCACCGGCGGGCAGAAGGTCACCGCCACCGAGCCCGCGGAGATCCTCGTCTGGGAGATGCACGCCACGATCGCCGGCTGGTAAAGCGGGGCGCCCGCGGGCGGCCAGCTCGCCGGGGTCAGGGATGGGGCGCCGGGCGGGCGCGCGGCCCGGTCAGGTGTGCCGCAGGCGCTGGCGGGCGGCCTGGCCGCTGCGCCAGGCGACGATCGTGGCTACCGCGGCGGCCACCGCCGCGGTGAGCATGGCCGCCCGGTCGCCGGCCGCGCCCCGGCTGCCGTGGCTGACCGCCTCGGCCACGGCGGGCAGCAGCGCGGCGCCGATCGCCGCGCCGACCTGACGGCTGGTGTTGATCACCCCGCCGACCAGCCCCTGGTCACCGTCGGCCACGCCGGCGCTGGCGGTGACCATGGTGCCGAACGCGGTCCCGGCGGTGCCGAAGCCGACCAGCATCACCGCGGCCAGCAGCGGACTGTAACCGCCCCCGGCCGGCAGCCGGGTCAGGGCCAGGAACCCCACGGTGGCCACGGCACTGGTCAGGATCAGCACCCGGCGGATGCCCACGCGGCGGGCCAGCCGCGCGCCGAACGCCCCGGCGGCGAACCCGACCACGCCCTGCGGGGCGATGGCCAGCCCGGTGGCCAGCGGCGAGAAGTGCAGCACCTGCTGCAGGTACAGCGACAGGACGATCAGCTCGCCCGCGTTCCACAAGCCGAGCAGCAGGTTCATCGTGCTCGCCTTGCGCAGGTTCGGCCGCCGCAGCAGGCCGGCCGGGACGAGCGGCTCGGGATGGCGGCGCTCGACGGCCGCGAACGCGGTGCCGGCCGCCGCGGCCAGCGTCAGCGCGCCGAGGACGGCCGGGGACGTCCAGCCGAGTGAGTACCCCTGCGACACCGCGAACACCAGCGCGGCGACCGCGCTGGTGATCAGCAGCGCGCCGCCGATGTCGAGCCTGCGGGCCTTGGGCCCGGCCAGGCGCGACTCGCCGAGCAGCCGCGGCGCGAGCAGCAGCGCGGCCACGCCCACCGGCACGTTCACCAGGAACACGGCCCGCCAGCTGGTGAGCTGGACCAGCACGCCGCCCAGCACCTGGCCGGCCACGAACCCGACCGACGCGGTGGCGCCGTACATGCCGAGGGCGCGGGTGCGCTGCGGCCCTTCGGCGAAGCCGGTGGTGATCAGGGACAGGGCCGACGGGGCGACCAGCGCGGCGCCGGCGCCCTGGATCACGCGCGAGGCGACCAGCAGCACCGGGTCATGGGCCAGGCCGCCGGCCAGCGACGCGGCCGAGAAGATGGCCAGCCCGGTCATGAACATCCGCCGCCGGCCGAACGTGTCGGCAGCGCGCCCGCCCAGGATCAGCAGGCCGCCGAACGCTATCGCGTAGCCGGTCACGATCCACTGCACGGCTGAGGCCGAGAAGCCGAACTCCCGCTCGATCGAGGCCAGGGCCACGTTCACGATGCTGAAGTCCAGGACCACCATGAACGCCGCGGTCAGGATCAGCGCCAGCGCCAGCCGCCGGCGCCGGGGCGGTACCGGGGCCGGCCGGACCGGGTCGGGCCGTACCACCTCCCGCTGCGCCCGGACCTGCCCGGCGGTGGTCGTGCTCGCCATGCCGTCTCTCACCTATTCGATACTCGACGTCTCGTATCTTACCTCTGCGGCAACGGCGCGAGGAGGGCTCATATTCCGAGGCAGAGGGCCTTGACCGAAGCTAGACGCGACGGCCGGGGTCAGCGGCGCGGGCGGCCTGCGCGGTCAGCCGCAGCGCCCGGTACAGCAGCCGCGGATCGCCCAGGCGCCGGCGCAGCTCGCGTTCCAGGCCCGCGATCGGGTACAGGTTCTGCGGGGCGCGGGTGTCCTTGTACTCGGCCGAGGCGAACCGGCCCAGGCACAGCTGGCTGAGGTCGGCCAGGCCGATGACCTCGCCCGCGGGCAGGTCGGCGGAGCATTCGATGCGCACGATGCCCGACCACGGCGGCCCGGCCGCCCCGGGCAAGCGCAGGTACCAGGTGTGCCGGTCCCAGCTCGTGCCGATCAGGAACACCGGGGTGCGCTGGCCCGGCGCGAGCGCGGCCACGAGCGCGTTCAGCTCCGGCGGCAGGTAGGTGGTGCGGTGGGACTTGATGTAGCCCAGGGCGCGCGGCAGATGCTGCCGCCCGCGCAGCGGCCCGTCGATGACCAGGAGGTCGCCGCCCGCGGGTACGCCGTGCCCGGCCATGGCGGCCCGGGCCGCGACCGCGGCCTGCACCTCGACCTCGCCCAGCCGGCGCTGCAGCGCCTGGGACAGCGTCACCGACAGCGGCCGGGCGGCGTTGGGCGTGGTGTGGCACGCGGCGTACGCGCCGGCCCAGGTGGTGATGTCGACGGCCCCGGGGACCACCGTGAACAGGCCGCGCCCGGTCTCCGCCAGCACCAGGTGGGCCTGCTGGCCGCAGCAGCACACCACGCCGGCCGCGTAGGAGGCGCACAGCGCGGCGCTCGCCTCGGGCGCCGGGCCGGCCGCCCGGGCATCCTGCTCCGGCGTGTCCTCCTCGATCCAGACCCGGGCCTCGATGCGGCGCACCCCGTCGACAAACAGCAGCGCCGCGGGGAGAGCGCGCCCGGGCCGCGGGTCGATGGCCCGCCACTGGTCGGCGGGCAGTTCCACGTGCACGGTCACCCGGGCGGTGGACTCGCCGAGGAAGTCCTCGGGCTCCAGGCTGGCCCCGTAGGCCGGGTCCCACCCGTCCACGCTGAACCGCATCGGCGGCGCGTCAGTCAGCATCGGCCAGCCCCGGGCCGGCCGGGCCCTCGCGGGTGACGGTGGAGGTCCGCGCGTTCCTGGACACCACGAACCGGACCGGGACCCGATCGGCCAGCGCGGCGACGTGCGTGACCACCCCGACCATCCGCTGGCCCTGGGCCAGGGTCTCCAGCGTGGCGGCGACCACCTCCAGGGTCTCCGGGTCCAGGGTGCCGAAGCCCTCGTCCAGGAAGATCGAGTCCAGCCGGGCGGCACCCGCGGCCGCGAGCGTGGACATCTGCGAGGACAGGGCGAGGGCCAGCGCCAGGGAGGCCTGGAAGGTCTCCCCGCCCGACAGCGTGCGCACCGAGCGGCGCGAGTCGGCGTCAGCGTGGTCGACGACGTAGAACTCCCCCGCCTCGTGGGTGAGGTCGAACTGGCCGTTGGTGAGGCCGGCCAGGGTCACCGAGGCCTCGTCGACCAGGGCGTCCACGGCCGCGGTCACCAGCCAGCGCGGGAACCGGTCCGAGCGCAGCAGGTCACCCAGCAGCCGGGCCACCTGCTGCTCGCCTCGGGCGGCGTCCCGGCGGGCGGTCAGCCCGGCCGCCTGCGCGCGGCGGTCCGCGACCCGCCTGGTCTCCGCGCGGGCCCGCTCCAGCGCCGCGGTGACCGCGGTGGCCGCGCCCGCCGCGACCGTCTCCGCGGGGAGCGCCAGCCCGTGGGCCGCCAGGTCCGCGCTCAGCGCGCTGCTCAGCTGCGCCGCGCCGGCCCGGGCGGCGGTGACGCGCTCCCGGGCGGGCGCGATGTCGCGATCCCGCGTGCCGGCCTCGGCGGCGGCCCAGGCCTGCAGCGCTGTCCACCCGGCCAGCAGGCCGTGGGCGTCCAGGGCGGGCGCGCCCAGCCGGACCAGGGGGTCGCGGGTCGCCGACAGCCGGGCCCGGGCGGCGGACTCGGCCCGCTCCAGGCCGGTCACGCCCTGCCGGGCCTGGCCCAGGTTCGAGCGCGCGCTGACCAGCCGCTGCCCGGCCCGGGACGCGGCCGCCTCCAGCTCGCCGAGCTGGGCCAGCTGGGCGCTCACCTGGCTCTCGTCCGGGGCGTCGCGCAGCACCCGGTCGAGTTCGGCGATCCGGTCGGTCAGCTCGGCCAGCCGGGTGCGGGCTTCCTGCTCGGCCTTGGCCGCGCTCGTCGCCTCCGCGCGCAGCCGCGACAGCTCCGCCTCGGCCCGGCCGAACCGTTCCCGGGCGGCGTCTCGCTGGCCGGCCGCGGCTTGTTCGGCCGCGCGCGCCTCGGCCAGCTCCGCCGCCCGGGCCTCGGCCTGGCCGGAGGCCCAGCCGACCAGTTCCGCCCAGGCCGCCGCCAGGGCGGCGTCGCCGGCCGGCGGCGCGCCGAGCGGGACCAGCGGGTCGCGGGCGGCGTTCAGGGCGCCGCGGGCGGCCGCCGTATCGGCCTGAGCCTGATCCAGCCCGGCCTGGGCGGAACGGACCCGGCCGCGCGCGGCCGTCATGGCGTCCGCCGACGCGTTCGCGGCCGCGTCGAGCGCCTGGCGGGCGCGCAGGCCCGCGGCCACCTCGGCCAGCGCCGCCGTGACCCGGCCCGCCTCCGCCGCGGCCGGGCCACCCTCCGCCGCGACCGGGCCGGCCAGCCCGGCCGCGGCCCCGCCTTCGCTCGCCGGGCCCTGGCCATCGTGAGCGGCCGGGCCGGTCTCGTGCGCCAGGAGCTCGGCGACCGCGGTCAGGCCGGCGCAGGCCAGCGGTCCGGCCTGCGCGGCGGCGAGCGACGATACCCGGCGACGACGCTGCTCGGCCAGCGAGTCCAGCTCCGCGGCGGCTCGCTGCTCGGCCGACGCCACCTGCCGGGCCGCTTCCTGGGCCGCCGTGACCTGCCGGGCCGCCTCGTCCAGCCGCGCCTGCGCGTCGTCGAGCGCCGGGGCGCGCAGCGGTCCGGGCAGCGCCGTGACCGTCTGCTCGCACACCGGGCAGGCCTGTCCCGCCACCAGGTGCGGGCGCAGGCCGGCCACGACATGCGCCTGGCGGGCCGCGTCGACGTCGCGCTGACGCTGCTGGCGGCCGGCCTCCGCCGCCTCCAGGGCCGTGTCCGCCAGCGCACGCCGGTCGCGGGCCTGCCGCAGCCTGGCCCGGGCCGGCGCCCGGCCGGCGGTGAGCTCCTCCAGCCCGCGGAGCTCCCCGAGCGCCTGCTCCAGCGTCCCGGGCGCGGCCGCGCGGTCGCGCGCCGCGCGGGCGTCGCTGTCGGCCTGCTCGGCGGCCTGCAGGGCCGCCGACGCCTGCGCCAGCGCGCCGGCGGCGGCCCGCCGGCGCGCGTCGAGCCGGTCCACCCCGTCGGGGACGGCCACCGCGGCCAGGGCGGCGTGCTGCTCGCTCAGCTCGCGGGTCCGCCGCCCGGCGGCTTCCGCGGCGCTCGCGGCGTCATCCCGCTGCGCGCGCAGCACCTCCAGCGCGGCGCCGGCCTCGGCCACCGCGGCGTCGGCGGCGGCCGACCGGGCCGACAGGCGCGCGGCCTCATCGCGGCTGGCCGGCTGGCGGGCGACGTCCTGGCCGCGCCGCGCGCGCTGTTGCCGGACCAGCTCCAGCGGCGCTCGCTGCGGGCCTTCGGCCAGCGCCTTGCGGGCCCGGCGGTCCTCCTCCAGGGCCAGTTCCTCGGCGCCGCGCGCCTGGTCCAGGGCCGCGCGGGCGGCGCCGACCCGCTGGCCGAGCGCGGGGACGTCGTCGGGGAGGCGCACCGCGGCCAGCGCCGCCCGGTCCTGCTCCAGCTGCGCCAGGTCGCCCTCGGCGGCCATGAGCTCCTTGTCGGCCGCGTTGATCTCCGGCACGGCCGCCTCCGCCCGCTCGGCCAGCCGGGCCAGGGCGGCCTCGTTGGCGCGCACCGCATCCTCGGCGTCCTGCGTGGCGTCGCCCAGGGTGGCCAGGGTCTCGTCGAGGGTCTCGGCCCGCTTCGCGGCGTCGCTGGCCCGCTGGTTGGCCCGGATCATCATCTGCTTGTAGTGCTCGGCGCCGAGCAGCCGCAGCAGGATCTCCTGCCGCTCGCCCGCCGTGGCGTGCAGGAAGTCGGCGAACTGGCCCTGCGGCAGCACCACGCACTGGCAGAAGTCCTCGTAGGACAGCCCGAGCAGCCGTTCCACGGCGTCGGCCACGCCCGCCAGGTCCTTGGCCAGGACCTCGGTCGGCTCCCCCGGCTGGGCCCGGCCGCGCCGGTCGGCCAGCCGCTCCAGGCTCGCGGCCCGCTGGCTCACCTGGCTGCCGGCCCGGCGCAGCTCGCGGGCCACCACGTAACGCTGGTCGCCGACCTCGAACACGAGCTGCACGGTGCCGCGGGAGGTGGTCGGCGCGAGCGCGAGCGAGACCATGCCCTTGCGGCCCCACCGCGGCACCGAGCCGTACAGCGCGAACGTCATCGCGTCGATGACCGTCGACTTGCCCGAGCCGGTGGGGCCGACCAGGGCGAAGAAGTCCGCGTCGGTGAAGTCGATCCTGGCCGCCTCCCGGAACGAGGCGAACCCGTTCATCTCCAGCACGATCGGTCGCATCGGCGCCTCTTCCTCAGCCCGGGCCGTTACCGCTGGCGGACGCGGTGACCTCGTCGTGCAGCCGCGCGAACAGCGCCGCTACCCGCGCGTCCTGCACCTGCTGCTCGGCGCAGTAGTCGGCGAACAGCTGATCCGGGCTGCGGCTCACGATGGCCGCGTCCGGGCGGCCCGGGCGCGACGGCGCGGCGAACTCGGGGTCGATCCGCACCTCGAGGGCGTTGGGCAGCACCGCGGCCGTGTCGTCGCGCAGGCCGGCCCGGGCCGGCTCGCGCAGCCACACCCGCAGGTAGTCGTCGCCGAACGAGGCCGCCCGCGCCTCGAGCTCGGGCAGCGTGCCGCGGACCGTCCGCAGCCGCCGCGCCGAGGTGACCGGGACGTCGGTGACCCGGGCCGGGACCGACGGGCTCGCCTCGACCAGGCACACCACGCTGGCGTTGTCCTGCTCGCCGAAGTCGACCGCGATCGGGGAGCCGCTGTAGTGGACCGGGCACGGCGCGGGCAGCGACTGCCGCCGGTGCAGGTGCCCCAGCGCGACATAGTGCGCGGACACCGGGAAGATGCCCGCCGGGACGCTGTACTCGAAGATCGACTGAGCCGACCGCTCGCCGCCGCCGAACTGGCCGCCGATGCAGGTGAGGTGCGCCATGACCAGGTTGACGGTGTCGCCGCCGAACGCGGCGGTCAGGGTGTCCGACACCTGGCGGATCATCTCGTCGTAAGCGCGCACGTTCTCGGACGGGGTCTGGCTGACGATCTCGGCGGCGCGCACCGCGTAGCGCTGGGTGATGAACGGGATCACGGCCACCTGGACGTCCTCGCCGCCCGAGCGGGCGCGGAACCGGACCACCCCGCCCTGGCCCGGCGGCCGGCTCTGCCCGACCAGCGTGATGCCGGCCTCTCCCATCAGCGGCCGGTAGGCCTCGAAGGTCCCGCCGTGGTCGTGGTTGCCGGCGATCACGATGACCTCGGCGCCGACCCGGCGCAGCCGCAGCAGCGTCTGGACCACCAGCTTCTGCGCCGGCGCGGACGGGGCGCCGGTGTCGTAGACGTCGCCGGCCACCAGGACCGCGTCCACCTGGCTGCGCTCGGCGATCTGCGCGATCTCGGCGAGGACCGCGCGCTGCTCGTCGAGCCGGTCCCGGCCCTTCAGCACCTTGCCGACGTGCCAGTCGGCGGTGTGCATGAACCTCATGACGTCGCGTTCCTTCGGCTAGGCCTGGCCGGCTCAAAATGGCGGGACATCGTCGTCGGGATCGGGCAGCCGGGAGAAGACCGGCGCGTCCCGGCGCGGCGCATCGCGGCGCGGCGCGACGGGCGGACGCGGCGCCTGTGCGCACTCCGACCGCCGGGTCGCCCAGGCCGGGAACGGGAACTCCACCGCGAGCGGCACCGGGATCTCCGGCTGGGAGACGAACATCGCGCCGGGCTTGGCCAGCGTCGCGCGGGTCCGTTGCGAGGCGGGCAGAAACCCGTACTCCGGGCGCCCGGCCTCGGCGGAGTCGAGACGGCCCACCACCCGGATGGCGGAGTTCGACACGATGCGGCGCTCGACCTCGCTGGCGGTCTGCTGCGCCCCGATCAGGATGATCCCCAGGGAGCGGCCGCGCTCGGCGATGTCGAGCAGCACTTCCTTGATCGGCGAGGTGCCCTCGCGCGGGGCGTACTTGTTCAGCTCGTCGATCATCGTGAACAGCAGGCCGCCCGGGCCGGCGTCCTCCTTGCGCGCGGTCTCGGCGGCCAGCACGACGCCGACCACGAACCGCTGGGCCCGCTCGTGCAGGTTGTGCAGGTCCACCACGGTCACCTGCTGGTCCTGGGTGGAGATCAGCCGCCGCGGGCCGGGCGTGAGGTCGGCCCGGATGATCGGCCGCAGCGGCCGCAGCGACGAGCGCAGCCGCCGCACGAACGCGTTGACCGTGCCCGCGCCGGTGACCGGCCCGGCCCAGTCCTGGCGGGTTTCCTCGTCGGTGAGCCGGGCCACGATCACGTCGATGAGCTCGGCGTAGGTGGCCGCGACGTCGTCGCCGATCTTCACCGCGCCGGTCTCGCCGTATGGGGCCGCGTCCAGGCGCAGCCGCGTGGCCACCTGATGGATCACGATCGTGTACTGGTTGCGCTCGTCCTCGGCGTCGGCGAACACGTACGGCAGCATGTTCCGGGCGCAGAACTCGGCGATCGTCCACCAGAAGGCCTCCACCCCGCTGGTGCGCCCGGTGACGTTGGGCCGGCCGGTCTGGTCGTCGGGGATCGGCGGCGCCCAGAACCCGGCCGAGCCGAACGGCTCGGCGGGCAGGCCGAGCCCGGCGTACGCGGCCCGCAGGTCGTCGTCGAGCCGGACGTTCGGCTGGTCGAGGAAGAGCAGGTCCTCGCCCTTCACGCTGAACACCAGGGCCTTGGCGTTGACGGCCCGGGCGCCGAGGGCCCCCGACCGGAAGATCGAGTGCAGCAGGAACAGCGCGAAGCTGGTCTTCGTGGCCACGCCGGAGATGCCGCTGATCGACACGTGGGCGCCCCGGGTGCCGTCGAGGAACTCCATGTTGACGTAGATCGGGGCCCCGTCACGGCCCCGCCCCACCGGCAGCCGGGATGGCATCTGGTCGAAGTACAGGGCCTGGGCGCGCTCCGGCCCGCTGGCCCGGCGCACGATCTCCCCCGGGCGGGGCGGCACGTACACCTCGGGCTCCACCCGGGTCGTGCTGACCTCGGCGATCTCCTGCACCCGCGCGGGCAGCACCCCGTCCGAGATGAGGAAGACATCCGAGCCGAAGCTCGCGCCCTCGTGCCGGGCCCGGACCTGCGTGACCACGCCGCTGGTCAGGATCGCCCCCACCCCGGGGATGTGCCTCAGCGTGACTACCACGTCGTCGAGCTGCAGGTAGGAATCCTCGTCGAGGGCCACGGCGAACTGCAGCGGCGTGGAGTCCTCGGTGCCCGCGACCCGGCCGACCAGGGCGTCGGGGCCGCCTGCCGCCCCGTCCGGCGCAGCCGTCTCGTCCGGCGTCACCGCGGCCGTGCCATCCGGTGTCACCGCGGCCGTGCCGTTCGGCATCGCTGCGGCTGTGCCGTTCGACCCGGCCCGGCCGGCCGTGAAGCTTTCCGTCACGACGCTCCTTCTTCGCCCGCACGCCCTGGCGTACCGATGCTGCCCCGTGCCCTCCGGTGCTGTCTGCCGATGCCCGCTGCCGAGCAGCCTAGGCAACGCCGCCGACAAGAGCCGGCCTAACGCGCCGGCGATGCCGCTCTGCCGGCCGGACCGGCGGGCGACCGGGCAGAGTCAGGCACCGTTGCCGGGCAGGCCGGCCACCTTGCGGCGGTACGAGCCCAGGGCCAGCGCCGTCCTGATCATCCGCAGCCGGAGCTGTTCGGCCGGGACCGTGAGCGGCACCTGGCTGACCAGGTCGGGGGCGAAGGCCCGGTCGCCCAGGATGCGGGCGCAGACGGGACACGACTCGATGTGCCGGTCCAGCCGGATCAGCTTGGCCGCCGGCGGCGCCGGGACGGCATCCTGCTGGCTAGCGATGCCGGCCAGGACCTGGCACCCCCCGTCGCCCGCCCGGCCCGCGCGCAGGACCA
>Ga0318494_10000460_pt1 | contig 13953 bp, 14 predicted proteins | sample GRESIP108b1f24_FD_203293 | JGI IMG/M metagenome (GOLD analysis project Ga0318494, IMG submission 203293) | Tropical soil microbial communities from Luquillo Experimental Forest, Puerto Rico - GRE.SIPMG.108b1f24 | ecosystem: Environmental > Terrestrial > Soil > Tropical forest > Bulk soil... | reverse complement strand
GCCCTCGGCCACCTGCGCGGCGCGCTCCGGCCGGCGGTGCGGGAGGGGGCTCACGGGGTGGTCTTCGTCCACAACCACCCCTCGGGCGACCCCGCGCCGTCGCCCGAGGACGCCGACCTCACGGAGCGGCTCCGCGCCGCGTCGGAGCTGGTGGGCGTGGTGGCGCGCGACCACGTGATCGTCGCCGCGTCCGGTTACTACTCCTTCGTCGAGGCCGGCCGGTGGCGCAGGTGAGGGGTGCGCCCTGTCAGATGTCCCTGCTAGATCCCCGTCCTCGACGTACAGGACGTCGTTCGCCGGAAACCTGGCGGAAAGAGCGAAAGGAAGTCGCCATGGTCAACAAGGTCATCCTCATCGGCAATCTCGGCCGCGATCCGGAGGTGCGGTACACCTCGGGCGGCCAGGCGGTCGCCTCGCTTCGCGTCGCCACCTCCCGCAGCTGGACCGACAAGCAGTCGGGCCAGAAGAAGGAGGAGACGGAGTGGCACGAGGTGGAGGTGTGGGGGAAGCAGGCGGAGCAGTGCGGTGAGTACCTATCGAAGGGCCGCCAGGTGTACGTCGAGGGCCGCCTGAAGACGGACAAGTGGCAGGACAAGCAGTCCGGCCAGGACCGCTACAAGGTGAAGGTGGTCGCCGAGAACGTGCGCTTCCTGTCCTCGGGCGCCGGCGGCGGTCGCGGCGCAGGTGCAGGTGCAGGTGCAGGTGCAGGCCAGGGCTCGGGACGCCCCGCGCCGACCGACGCCGACGCGCCGCACTTCGACGCGCCGGGCGACTTTGGCGGCGGCGGCGGGCCGTCGAACGACGACATTCCGTTCTAGCTCCACGCCGGATACGGACGTCGCACGAGACGACGGGAACGGGCTCCGTTCCCGTCGTTTCTCGTTTCGGCCGCTCTAGCCGATCGGGATCTTCGCCGCGTTCCGGGCGAGCCAGGCGTCGAAGGTCTGGAGCTTCGGGTTCAGGGCGCGCGAGAGCTCGAGGCTTCGCGCGCCGCAGTACATCTCCTCGAAGTCGCGCTTGAACTGGAACATGTTCCCGAGGTCGTCCGCGCCCGGGAAGCCGAAGCCGCGGAAGACCTCCGGCGGCACGTCCTGGTAGCGCACCTCCCGCCCGAGCGCCTTCGTGAGCGAGGCCGCCATCTGGGCGCCGGTGAGGTGCTCCCCGGCGATGCCCACCCGCTTGCCGATGAGCTCCCCGCCTCGCTTCAGGATCCCGAACGCGCACCCGCCGATGTCCTCGGCGGCGATGCCGGGGAGCTTCGCGTTCCCCATCGGCATCGTGATCGCGAGCCGGCCGTCGGGCCCGGGCTTCGGCCCCATGCCGAAGTAGATGAAGTTGTCCCAGTAGAACGCGGTGAGCAGGAACGTGGTGGGCGCACCCGCCTCGGTGAAGTACCGGTCCGACTCGCCCTTCGCGTCGAAATGCGGGACCTTGTACTTGCCCTGGAGCGTCGGCATGCGCGGGTCGTCGAGCGGGACCCAGCGGCGCGTGTCCTCGAGGGTGGACCAGATCACGTGCCGGACGCCGGCGGCCTTCGCGGCGTTCGCCATCGCGCGGGCCTCGGCCATCTCCCGCTCCGGAGAGAAGTGCGCCCAGAAGAAGGTGACGCAGAAGGCTCCGTGGCAGCCCTGGAAGGCGCGCGCGAGGCTCGCCGGGTCGTCCAGGTCCGCGGCCACCACCTCGGCGCCGCGGTCGGCGAGCGCGCGCGCCTTGTCGGAGCGCGGGTCCCGCGTGAGCGCGCGGACCGCGAAGCCGCTCGCCGGGTCGTCCAGGATGGCGCGCGCGAGGCCTCCGCCCTGGGCGCCGGTCGCGCCGGCCACCGCGATGATCTTCTTCTCGGCCATGGCTCCTCCCGCCTTCGGCTGCGCGACGCACGTGCCGCGGCGCCGCTTGATAACCGGCAGGAGCGGGCGCGTGCGGTCCCGGTGGGGACCGGCGGCTGCGTCAGGGGGTGGAGGAGCTCCGCGCCTCGGCGGGCTTGGGCGCGGGACCGCTCGTGCTCGCGGGGGAGGGCGCCGGCCCGATCGCGTCGGCCGGCTTCGCGTGGCGGAGCGCCTGCTCCGTCGCGGTGCGCTCGGCGAGCTTCGCGGCGAGGTCGCGCGCGAAAGCGCCCGCCTCTCCCGCGCCGTCACCGGCCTTCGCGACGAGCGCCGGGAACGGATTCGGCGCCTCGCCTTCCTCGCCCGGGCCCGCGGCGAGGGCAAAGGCGAGCGCGCCCACCGCGGCGTCCCGGGTCGGTGCAGGCGCGGCGCGCAGCGCGGTGAGCAGGGTCTCGCCGGCGCCGGCGGCGACCTCGGCCACGAGGGCGCCGTACGCTGCGGTGCGTGCCGGCTCCCCGGTGGAGGCCGGGGCCGCCTCCACGAGCCGGGCGGCCGCCTCGGCGTTCCCCTCCGCGGCGAGCTCCGCGAGCGAGCCGAGCACCGGAAGCTCGCGGCGATCGCTGGCAGGTCTCGGCCCGGCCTCGGCGAGCCGCGCGAGCGTCGCGTCGTCGAGCGCGAGGTTGTCGAGGAGCATGCGCCGCGAGCCCTCGGCGCTCGGTGCGGCGCGGTAGATCGCCTCCGCCGCGGCCATGCGCTCCGCGGGATCGTCGGCGCCGCGCAGCGCGGCCTCGAGCAGGCTCGCGCTCCGCGCCCCGCCCGTCCGCGCGAGGTCGTCGAACACGGCGAGGCGCGCGCGCAGCGCCACCACGGGCTCGCCGCCCGAGGAAGCGGCCGGGCTCGGGGGCGCGGTCGCCGCCGCCACCGCGGCGCCGAGCTCCGATGGCCTGCCGGACGCCGCAAGGGCACCGCCGATCGCATCCACCGCGCGCACGACGCCGCGGCGCGAGCCGGTGTCGTTCACGAGCACCGCGAAGGCGAGCCGCTCGCCCGTCGCGGTCTCGGCGAAGCCGCAGAGGCTCGTCACGTCCTCGAGGGTGCCGGTCTTCGCGCGGAGCATGCCGGCCGCGTCGCCCATCCGGCGGCGGATCGTGCCGTCCTTCCCGGCCACCGGCAGCGACGCGAGGAACTCGGCCATGAGCGGGAAGCGGCGCCACATCTCGCGGAGGAGCGTCACGTGCTGGCGCGCGGTGAAGCGGTTCGCGTCGTTCAGCCCCGAGCCGTTCCGCATCGTGAACGAGCCGCGCGGGATACCCGCCTCGGCGAGGAACTCCTCCACCGCGGCGATCCCCTTCGGCCACGAGCCGGGCGGACCCTTCACCTGTGCGCCGAGCGCCTTCACGAGCTGCTCGGCGGTGAAGTTGTTCGAGTGCTTGTTGAGCCGGCGCACGATCTCGCCGAGCGACTCCGACTCCGACACGTGCAGGAGCCTCGCCGACGGAGGCACCGGGCCGAGGCGGACGCCGCCCGACACCTTCACGCCGCGCTCGTCGAGGAGCTGGCGGAGCGTCCACGCCAGGTACGCGGGCGGATCGTCCACGCGGCGCCACGCCACCTGCGGCAGCGAGCCCGCCGGCACGCGGCCCTCCACGCGGATGTGCTGGCGACCCTTCACGAGCGCCGAGTGGAACGCGAGCCGCCGGCGCGAGCCGGGCTTGCCGGTGGTGGTGCGGTTCTCGACCACGACGAAGTCGCTCTCGGGATCCACCTCCACGCGCGCGCGCGCGCCGGGACGGTCGCCGGGGGCCACGTGGATCTCGATCGCGTCGTAGTTCAGCGCGACCGCGCCGGTGGGCGCGAGGTAGCTCCGGTCGCCGCGCTCCTGGTCGTACCCGACGCCCTCGCGCTCGCCGTCGAACCACGACTCGTCCACCACGATCTCGCGCACCGCGCGGAGCCCGGCGTGCTTCAGCTCGCCGGCGATCGCATAGAGCCGCTCGGTCACGATCGTGGGATCGCCCTTGCCGCGCACGTGCAGCGTGCGCGCGCCGGGGCCGCCGTCCACCCAGAACTCGGTCTCGAAGCGGAACTCGGGGCCGAGCCGGGCGAGCGCCGCCGCGGAGGTGAAGAGCTTGGTGTTCGACGCCGGGTTGAGGAGCGCGTCCGGGTCCTTCGCGTAGAGCACCTCGCCGGTGTCGACGCGCTCGACCAGGACACCGGTCCGCGTGCCGCGCAGCGCCGAGCTCTCGACGATCCGCGCGAGGGCGGTGGGGAGATCGCGGACGGGTGCTGCCGCCGGCTCCGGGCTGACGCTCGAAGTCGCGCTCGGGGGCGTGGCCGAGCTGGGGTTCGGGGTCGCAGTCGAGGTCGCGGTCGCAGCTGGGGTCGCCGTCGAATTCGGGCCCTCGGCCGCAGCAGGGCTCGCGCCGAGCGCGGCTGGCGCGGCCAGCACGACCATCAGGGCTGCGAACCACCGGACCATCTACCGTGCCCTCCCTCGCTCGGCCCCCACACACCCGCGCCCTGGGACCGCTGAGGGACGAACCTACGCCGGCCCGCGCGGATTCCGCTCATCTTGACCCGGATTCCCCCGCCCGGTACGCTGTTCGGCAAGTGAGACCAAGTCGCAACAAGAAGACGCCGGTGGGCGTCGATCCCGGTCTCGCGAAGGCGCTCGAGCGCTTCGCCCGCCTGCTCGCGCAGAAGGACCTCCGCCTCACGAAGGCGCGCGCGGCCATCGTGGAGGCGGCGCTCGCTCGCGAAGGCCACTTCCCCATCGACGACCTGGTGCAGGACCTGCGGCGCCGCGGCATCCGCGGCTCCAAGGCGACCGTGTACCGGGCGCTGCCGCTCCTCACGGAGGCGGGTATCCTCCAACCCGCTGTGGCCCAGGGCGATGCGCGCCGGTACGAGGCGGCCTTCGGGCGCGAGCACCACGATCACCTCGTGTGCCGCGGCTGCGGCAAGGTGGTGGAGTTCGAGTACGAGGCGATCGAGATCCTCCAGCGGGAGGTCGCGGCCCGCCACGGCTTCACCCTCGAGGCCCACCAGCACCAGCTCTTCGGCCGCTGCGAGGCGTGCCGGGCGCAGGCCGACGCAGGCCACGCCGCGCCGGCGGCCTCCCGGCAAATTGAGACCTGATCGCAATCAAGGAGCCTGAAGGTGGCCCCACCAAGGAAGCAAAACGCCCCCATCCGCTTCGACGACGCCCCCGCGCGCCCGCTCGAGTGTGGCCACGGCGAGCTACGCTGCGGTTGCGGCAGCCTGCTCGCGCGCGTGGTCGCGGGGGTCGTGGAGCTGAAGTGCCGCCGCTGCAAGCGGACGTGGAACATCCCACTCGAGCAACCCTGAGCTGCCCGGCGCGCAGCGCCCTCGCGGTCGCGCTCTGCCTCGCGGCCGCCGCCCCGTGCGCGGCGCGCGCCCTCGATCGGTTCGAGATCCAGGTCTACACGGCCGACGTGAACGAGCCCGGCCACTTCGGCCTCGAGGCGCACCTCAACTACACGCCGAGCGGCATCCGCTCACCGGAGCACCCGGGCGCGGTCCCGCCGAACGGGACGGGACGGCTCACCCTCGAGCCGTCCTACGGCGTCACCGACTGGCTCGAGCTCGGGGCGTACGTGCAGTTCCTCGCCGCGCCTGGCGGGCAGTACCGCTACGGCGGCAACAAGCTCCGCACCAAGTTCGTGGTGCCCGAGAAGACGCAGAGGGAGCACGGGATCCCGGTCTTCCTCGGCCTGAACGCCGAGCTCAGCTGGGTGCCGACGTCGGTGGAGCAGGATGCCTGGGCGACCGAGTTCCGGCCGATCGTCGGCTGGACCGATGGCCGGTTCCTCGTGTCCGTGAACCCGATCTTCGGGTTCACGCTCACCGGTCCCGACCGGTTCAGGCCCGACCTCGAGCCGTGCGGCAAGGTCGCCTGGAACACGCAGCACGGCTTCTCGGTGGGCGTCGAGTACTACGCCGGGCTCGGGTCCGTCCTCGACGGGTTCTCGCCGTGGGACGAACAGGCGCACCTCGTGCTCGGCGTCATCGATCTCGTGGAGGCGAAGGGCGGCGAGCCCTCGGCCTGGGAGCTCAACGTCGGGGCCGGCGCCGGCCTCACGAGCGCCACCGGCCAGCACGGCATCGTGAAGATGATCGTCGGCCGCAGCTTCTGAGCGCGCGGCGCGCCGGACCTCACGACCCCGAGTCCGATCCCTTCCAGCGCGAGACGTCGATCCCGTAGTCGGCGATCTTCTTCACGACGGTGGGGTAGGAGACGTCCATCCAGCGCGCGACCTGGCTCTTGTTCCCGCGCGCCCGCTCGAGGAGCCGCTCCACGTACGCCTTCTCCACCTCGACGAGCGTGGGCGGCCGCTCCCCGTCCGCCGCCCCAGCCTCCGCGGACGGCGCGTCGCCGCGCGCGCGGAGCAGGATCGCCCCCGGCGAGAGCACCTCGCCCTCCTCCAGGATCAGCGCGCGCTCGATCACGTTCCGGAGCTCGCGAACGTTCCCCGGGAACGGGTAGCCGAGCAGCTTCGCCTCGGCGGCCGGCGCGAGGTCGCGGATCGGCTTGCCGGCCCGCGCCGCGAGGTCGCCGAGGAAGAAGCGCGCGAGCGGGGCCACGTCCTCGCTCCGCTCGCGGAGTGGGGGGATCACGATGCGGAAGACGTCGAGCCGGTGGAAGAGGTCGAGGCGGAACGTGCCCCGCCGGACCTCGGCGTCGAGATCGCGGTGGGTGGCGGCGACGAAGCGCACGTCGGCGGCGAGGTCGCGCGCGCCGCCGAGCCGGCGGAAGGCCTGCGTCTCGAGGACCTTCAGGAGCTTCGCCTGCGTGGCGAGCGGCATGTCGCCGATCTCGTCGAGGAAGAGCGTGCCGCCCTCGGCCTCCTCGAGCAGGCCCGCCCGCGCCTGGCGCGCGTCGGTGAAGGCGCCGCGCTCGTGGCCGAAGAGCTCCGACTCGAGGAGCGTCTCCGGCACCGCGGCGCAGTTCAGCTCCACGAACGGCGCCGCCGCGCGCCCCGGCGTGCGCACGTGCAGGAGGCGCGCGACCACCTCCTTGCCGGTGCCGCTCTCGCCGGTCACGAGGACCGTGGTGTCGGGCGAGGCGGCCACCTTCTCCGCCAGCGCGACCACGCGGCGCATCGCCTCCGACGCCCCGAGGCAGAAGCGGCGCTCCAGCTCGCGGCGCGACGCGCCGCCGAACGCCTCGGCGCGGCGGCGGAGGCGGCGCCCCTCGAGCGCCTTGCGCACCGTGACCACGAGCGCGGCGAGCTGGATCGGCTTCGGCAGGTAGTCGAACGCACCAAGCTTCAGCGCGTGCACCGCGTTCTCCACCTCCGCGTAGGCGGTGGCCAGGATCACCGCCGGCGGATCGGGCGCCTCGGAGAGGAGCCGCTGCATCACCGCGAGCCCATCGGCGTCCGGGAGGTTCCGATCGAGGATCACGACCTGGGGCGCGAAGGCGCGCGTCGCCTCGAGCGCCTCGCCTCCCGAGGCGGCGGTGCGCACCTCGAGCCCCTCTCCACTGAGGGCCGCCTGGGCCACCACCCGGAACGTCTTCTCGTCGTCCACCACGAGCACGCGCGCGCTCATCCATGACCTCCGTCCGCCGGCAGCTCCAGGGTGAACACGGCCCCGCCGCCCTCTCGATCGCGGGCGGAGATCCGGCCGCCGTGCGCCTCCACCACCCGGCGCGCGATGGCGAGGCCGAGCCCCGTGCCGGTGCGCTTCGTCGTGACGAACGGCTCGAACAGGCGCCCGCTCACCTCCGGGGCGATCCCCGCGCCCCGGTCGCGGATCTCCACGCGGGCGCCCGAGCCGTTCCGGCGCGCGGCGATCTCGAGCCGCGGGTCGGCCGGGCGGACCGCCTCGCCGAGCGGCTCGCCGGCGGCGCCGGGGCCCATGGCCTCGATCCCGTTCCTCGCCAGGTTCACGAGCGCGCCGAGGAGCTTCGCGGCGTCGGCCCGGACGAGCAGCGGCGAGGGCGGCAGCGCGAGCTCCACCGCCACGCCGCGGTCCTGGGCGAGATCGGCCACCGCGGTGGCCGCGCGCCGCGAGAGCTCCACCAGGTCCACCTCGTCGAGCGCGAGCCGGGGCGGGGCGGCGAAGAGGGTGAGGTCGTCGGCGACCTCGCGCAGCCGATCGATCTCGGCGCGGGTCTGGGCGTGCACCGCGCGGCGGGCTTCGGCGTCGGGCCGGGCCGAGGCGAGGAGGTCCACGCCCACCGAGAGGCCGTTCAACGCGTTCTTCACCTCGTGCGCGATGGCCGCCGAGGTGCGCCCCATCGCCGCGAGGTCGCGCGAGCGGGCGAGCTCGCGCTGCGCTCGCTCCAGCCGGTGCACGAGAGCGCCGAGGAGCGCGCCGCCCGCGAGCACGAGCGCCGCCGCGGTCGCGACCACCGCGGCGAGCCGCTGCCACGCGGGCGAGAGGTCGCCCTCCACCTCCGACGCCCCCTGCGCGAAGCGCAGGACGAGCCCGCTCTCGCCCACCGGCGCCTCGGTGACGAGCCAGCGCCGCCCGCGCTCCTCCACCCAACCCTGGACTTCGCCTCCCGGCGGTGCGACGCGGGGGCCCGGCACCTTGCCGGCGATCCCGGCGACGGTCAGCTCCTCACCGCGAGCTCCGCGCAGCACGAGCTCGGCGCTGCCCGCGCCCCGGAGCGCGCGCCGCAGGCCCTCGCCGAACAGGTCGCGGGCGGTGCCGGACACGATCGCCACGATCGCGCCGCGCCCGGCGACCGGCGCCGACACGTCGATCTCCCCCGGCGAGAAGGCAGCGGAGGCCCGGCCGCGCGACCGCGCGATCGCGACGAGCTCGTCGCCCCGGCGCGCCGGGCGCGCGTCGGTGGGGTTCGCCCACAGCACGGCGCCGTCGGGGCCGAGGATCGCGATCGAGATCGAGAACAGCACCGTGTCCCTGCGCGCGATGCGCAGCACGCGCTTCTCCGGCTCGAGCGTGTTGTCCGCGAGGTCGATCTCGGCGAGCCGGGAGAGCCGGTCGACCTCCTGGACGAGCTGGCCCAGCTCCTCGGAGAGCAGGTGGGCGCGCGAGCCGACGAGGAGCGCCGAGGTCTGCTCGGCGGCCTCCAGCGAGGCACCCTGGAACCGGTGCAGGAGGTAGGCGCCGGTGCCGCCCACGCCGGCGGCGGCGAAGACGGCGAGGCCGAAGAGGAGCCACGCGGGGCGAGAGGGGCGCACTTTCACGGAGTGTAACCGGACGCGGCCGCCGCTGCGTTTCAGAGCTCGTGAAGCAATCACGGGCCGTCGCGAGGCGCACGATGCCGTCAGCTCGCGGCGGCGATCGCCCGCCGCACCTCGGCTGCGTGCGCGAGCCGGCCCTCCACGCGCGCGAGGAGGTCGCGGCGCGCCCGCGCGACCTCCCGCGGGCCGAGGCCGAGCGCGGCCCCGGCGACCTCGTCGAGCGCGCGCTGCGCCGGGCGGGCGAGCATCGCCGGGAGGTCGGTGGTCACCTCGTCGTGCGCGAGCGCGGCGCGGAGGGGCGCGAGCTCGCGCTCGAGCGCGAGGAGCGCGTCACGCCGCGGGAACGGCGCGGCGGCGAGGACGCGGCAGTCCACGTCGGCGATCGCCTGCGCGCCGGTGAGCTGGCGCGCGGCCTCGTCGATCGCGAGCCGGACGGGGGTCGCGGAGAGGACGACCGCGAAGAGCCAGGGCGCGAGCCCCTCCTCGGGGAAGAGCGCGTGCCACTTCTTGTCCTCGGCGAGGCCGGCCTCGTTCAGGAAGGCGAAGGCGCGCGCGCCGATCTTCGCCGGGTAGAGCACGGGCGCGGGGGCGCGGCCCTTCGCCACGAGCCACCAGGGCGTGCGGCCCGCGCACGTGGGCCGGCGGTGCACGCCGAGCGCCTCCCCGCGGGCGACGTGGGCGCGAGCGGTGGGCGTGTCCTCCGCAGGGCGGAAGAGCACCCGCGCCGGCGCGGCGCGCTCCGGGGCGCGCGCCTCCTTCAGCGACGCGAGGAGCGGGAGCACGTCGCCCGGCGCGAGCCGGACCTCGCCGCAGTCCGCGCACGCGTACCGGTCGCCACCGAGCGGCGTGAGGTGGAAGAAGCCGTTCGCGCCCGACTTCATCCCGAAGCGCACCGCACACAGGTCGCCGAGGCGGCCGGCGCTGCTCGGCCGTGGTGCCGGGGCAGGGCGCGAGCCGAGCCGGCGCGTGGAGGTGCCGCGCGCGAGGGCGAGGAGCTCCTCGGCGCCGAGCGCGGCGAGCGGGACGCGCGCCTCCGCGGGCGGCCGCCCCGGGTGGCCCGCGGACCAGACCGCGAGCACGGTGTCCACGCTGGCGGCGAAGGAGCCGGCCGCGCGCGAGCGGAGCCAGAGCGGGAAGCCGCCGCGGGCGCGGGCGTCTGCGAGGAGCGGCGCCGCGGAGCGGGCCGTGGCGACGGCGCGCGGGAGGACGAGCGCGGCCGCGGGCGCGTGGGCGAGGGCGATCGCCGCGAGGTGCGCCGCGAGGTCGGCCTGGCGCGGGAGGCCGCTCCGCGCGGCGGCGGCGCGCTTCACGTCGGGGGCGAGCCGCTCGTGGCGGAGGAAGGGCGGGTTCGCGAGGACGAGCTCGGCGGCCGGCCACGGCGCGCGGGCCGCGTCGGCGACCGCCACGCGTGCGCCCGAGCCGAGCAGGGCGAGGCGCGCGCGGGTGGCGTGGACGGCGAGCGGGGAGACGTCGAGGGCGAGGAGGGAGAGCCGCGCGCCGCAGCGGCGCGCGAGCTGCTCCGCGGCGGCGAGAAGGGCCCCGCCGCCGCAGGCCGGGTCGAGCACCGCGAGGCCGTCGAGCGCGGCGCGGACGTCGTCGTCGAACGGCGCGACCCCGAGCAGCGCCGCGAGCGCGGCGGCCGGCGAGGCCCCGCGGTGGGCCGCGGCCTCGGCGAGCCCGAACGCGGCGAGGATCCGGGCCTCGGGCGCGCCGGTGAAGACCGCGCCGTGCGCGCCGTCGAGCGCGCGCGCACAGATCGACTCCAGGAGCCGCCCGTCGATCGCGCGGGGCTGGGGCTCCTCCTCGCTCGCGACGTCGATCGCGGCGAGCGGGCCTCCGGGCTCGCCGCGGAGCCGCGCCTCGGCGCAGGTGAGCTGGGCCTCGGGCGCGAGCGGCGCGAGGATCGCGAGCGCTTCTGCATTGGCGTCCGGAGCCCGTCGCTGGGCCGGGTCTCGTCGGGGCGGGCGAGCGCGGGCCGGGGCGATCACGGCTCCATCGTAGCCGCGCGCCGGGCAGGCGGTCGATGGGGGTCGCGCGAAGCTCAGTGGCTCCCGGCGATCGCCGCGCGCCGGGCGAGCCGGCCACTCGGGATCACCGCGAGCACGGCGAGGAACACGCCCGTCGCGACGTGGTTCGGCGTGAGCGCCGCGGCCTCGAGCCCGAGCGGGCGGACGCCGAGGAGCCACGCCGCGGGGAGGAGCTGGGTGAACCGGGCGAGCGGCCACTCGAGCGCCGCGAGCGCGCCCACCGAGACGAGCAGGCCGAGCGCCACGTCCTGGAGCACCGCGCTGGCCGAGGAATAGCCGAGCACGAGCGGCGCGAACACGAGCCACAGGCCCAGCGCGAAGCTTCCCCAGCGCGCGACCATGCACCCTCAAGGTGCGAAGACGGAGAGGGCCCGTCAAGGGAGAGGGTGAGGTGCGAGCGCTCTCGGTCGGGGCCGGCCCGGCGCCGATCGGCCCGATCGGGCGCGAAAGTGGCAATGTCACAGGGCGCGGCTAAGCTGGCCGCGATCAGGGGCTCCCACGCCCGTGACCAAGCGAACATCCGCCATGTCCTACGCTGACGAACGCGTCGCGGCCGAGACCGGCCGCGCGGTGATGGCCCTGTACCGGGCCGGGATGCAGGTCCGCCTCGTGCCGGACGCCATGCACGGCCGGGCCGAGGCCCGCATCGTGCCCGGTCCCACGGCGAAGCGCCGCACGCGCGTCCCGCGCTCGTCCACCGGCCGGGGAGAGACCCCGCTCGCCGCGATCCACGCCGCCGTGGAACGGCTGAACGAGCGGGCCGGCGCGATCCTGGTCCACCTGGACTAGCAGTCAGCGCTGCGCAGCAGCGCCGCCGGTCACGCGAAAAGACTGTCGAGGCGCTTGAGAATGGCCTCCTCGACGCTCTTCTTCATCGAGCCCGGCAGGATCATCGGGAACTTGAGGTCGATCGTGACCTCGCCCTCGCGGACCTCGTACTTCCCGGCGATCCCCATCTTCGAGACCTTGCCCGTCCGATCCGCGTCGTCCGTCTCGTAGTCGAGCGAGTGCTTCTCGGCCATCTGCGCCATCGTCCGATCCACGCGGGCGTAGATCTCGTCGGCGCTCTTCCCGGGGTACTTCCGGCTGAACTGGGGCATTTCGGCTACTCTCCTCGAGCGGCTGCGCGCGTGCGCACAGCGTACAATGTGGGGTCCTGCACCCCCGCCTCCGCAAATCCCTTCCGGCGCAGCGCGCAGGCGTCGCAGGCGCCGCAGGCCCGGCCCCGCACGGGGTCGTAGCAGGAGAGGGTGAGCCGGTAGGGGACCCCGAGCCGGGTCCCGAGCTTCACGATGCCGGCCTTCGTGAGCCGCAAGAGCGGCGCCTCGATCCGGAGCGGCTTCCCCTCGACGCCTGCCTTCGTCGCCACCCGCGCCACCTTCTCGAAGGCGCGCAGGAACTCGGGGCGGCAGTCGGGGTAGCCGGAGTAGTCGATCGCGTTCACGCCGACGAAGATCGCCTCGGCGCCGATCGTCTCCGCGTGCGCGAGCGCGAGGCCGAGCATCACGGTGTTGCGCGCGGGCACGTAGGTGACCGGGATGCCGCGCCCCATCGCCTTCGCGCCGCGCTTCTTCGGCACCGCGATCGCCGCGTCGGTGAGCGCCGAGCCGCCGAACGCCGAGAGGTCCACCCGCACGACCTTGTGGTCGGCGGCGCCGAGCTCTCGCGCGAGCCGGCGGGCGCGCCGGAGCTCGTCGCGGTGCCGCTGGCCGTAGTCCACGGAGAGCGCGTGCGCCTCGAACCCCTGGTCCCGCGCCACCGCGAGGCAGGTCGAGGAGTCGAGCCCGCCGGAAAGGAGCACCACCGCGCGCTTCGCCATCGGCCCCCGTGTAGCCGGGGTCGCCCGCGGAGACAAGCGGAACCGGCGACCGCCCGCGTCAGCGGGGCGGCCGGGCCGTGGATCAGCGCGTGCCGCTCAGCGTCCAGCGCATCCGGCACGGCGCGAGGCAGGCGGCGGTCCCGGTGGCAGGGCACGCGCCCCCGGCCGCCGGCGTGACCTCGTCGACGAGCTCGCCCGAGAACGCCACCGCCGCGCCGGTGCCGTCGCGGGTGAGCGCGCCGGTGACTCGCTCCGTCACTTGCAGCGTGCAGGAGCAGGAAGTGAAGGTCGCCGAGATCGGCTCCGCGGACACGTCGATGGCGTCCCCGGTCCGCGTGCCCAGGAGCGGCTCGGCGAGCGCGCGCGACGGGCAGACGGCGGCGCTCGCGTCCCCGGTGAAGGCCACCGTCACCGCGAGCAGGGGCGCGGCGGTGATCCCGGCTTCGGCCGCGCAGTCGGCCCCCTCCACCAGCGTTCCCTCGAGCTGGAGGCGCGCCTGGGCATCGCCCGGGCACGGCACGGCCGCGGCAGTGCGGCCGCACGCGGCGCACGCGACGGCGAGGAGGGCTGCGATGAGGGTCGGGCGGCGCACGGGGCGAGCTTACCGCGACCGCCGGGCGTGGTCGCGGTGGAGCCGCGCGGCCGCGGGGTCGGTCACCGCGAGGAGCTCGGCGAGCCGCTCGTGCGCGAGCGCGCGCTCGGCGGCGTCCTCCGCGTGCGCGGCGAGCCCGCGGAGCGCGCGGAGGAGCCGGCCGCGATCGCCCAGCCGATCGGCGAGGTCGCGCCGCGCGCGCAGCGCGGGGAGGTGCCCGCGGTCCAGCGCGAGCGCGGCGTCGAGGGCGGCGCCGAGCACGTCCGCGTCGGTGGCCTCCCCACAGGCGGCGCAGGCGTCCGCGGCGGCGAGCGCGGAGAAGGCCTCGGCGCGCGCTGCGGCGGCGAGCGCGAGCGCGGAGAAGGAGGTGGCAGCTCGGTCGAGGTCTCCGCGCGCCCGGGCGAGGACGGCGTCCACGAGGAGCGCCGGCGCGAAGGTGGGCTCGCGCTCCAGCGCGCCGCGGGCGAGCGCTCGCGCCTCGGCGTGGTACGGGGCGTCGGAGGCGAGGAAGCCC
>Ga0318494_10000459_pt1 | contig 13955 bp, 8 predicted proteins | sample GRESIP108b1f24_FD_203293 | JGI IMG/M metagenome (GOLD analysis project Ga0318494, IMG submission 203293) | Tropical soil microbial communities from Luquillo Experimental Forest, Puerto Rico - GRE.SIPMG.108b1f24 | ecosystem: Environmental > Terrestrial > Soil > Tropical forest > Bulk soil... | reverse complement strand
TCCTGGCCCGGCCCGGCGGCGCCGCGGCCAACCAGGCGGCCTGGATGGCTCACCTCGGCGCCGACGTGGTGTTCGCGGGCCGGGTGGGCGCCCGCGACGCGGCCTACCACCGGCGGGAGCTCGCCCGCGTCGGCGTCCGCGCGCACCTGGCCGCCGACCGGGAGGCCGAGACCGGCTCGATCGTGATCATGGTGGCGCCCGACGGCGAGCGGACCATGTTCACCGACCGGGGCGCCAACCTGCGGCTGCGGCGCGCCGACGTGCCGGCCTGGCTGCTCGACGGCGCGGCGGCGCTGCACCTCACCGGGTACACGTTCTGCGAGCCGCCGTTGCTCGAGGTGGCGCTCTGGCTGCTCGGCGAGGCCCGGGCCCGCGGGCTCGCGGTCACCCTCGATCCGGGTTCGGCCGCCTTCCTGGCCCGGATGGAGCCGGGGGCGTTCCTGCGCTGGACCGAGGGCGCCGCGGTCTGCTTCCCCAACCGCGACGAGGCCGCCGTGCTTACCGGCGAGGCCGAGCCGCTCGCCATGGCAGCCCGCCTGACCAGGTACTACGGCACGGTGGTGGTGAAACTCGGCGACGCGGGCTGCGTGCTGGCGGTGCCGGGCGAGGCCCCGGTCCTGATCGCCGCGCACCCCGCGCGGGCCACCGACACCACCGGCGCCGGCGACGCCTTCTGCGGCGCCTTCATGAGCCGGTGGCTGGCCGCCGTCCCGGCTACCCCCGGCGGGCCGCCTGCCAGCCCCGCCCTGACCGACCTGGCCAGCGCGGCCGAGTTCGCCGTCCAGGTCGCCGCCACCGTCGTCACCCGCTTCGGCGCCCGCCCCGCCTAGCCGCCGCGAGCCGGCGGCGCCCCGGTCGCACCTAGGCTGACCGCGTCACGCGGTAGTGGATGAACGCGGCGCAGCGGGACCCCGGTCAGACGATCAGGCCGCCCGGAGGTCATCGTGCCGTCGTCGCGCATTACCACAGCGGACGCTAAACCCGTGAAATTGCACGCGTACCTCGACTCGCCCATCGCACCGGTACGGTTCATTTTCGCGGTCAGATAAATGAGGCAAAGCGCACATCGTTCCAGTAAGTTGGTATTTCATCGCACGGGTAGCTCGGATGGGGACGCATGCGCCTACTACTGCGGCGTGCGACGAGGGCCATGAGTCAGCAGCCCGTTTGGATCATGATCGCTCTCGCGCTGGACGCCGTTATTGCTGTTACGGGCATTATCATCGGGCCGGGATTCAACCTGACCGGCCTGCTGGCGGTCGGCCCGCTGCTGGCCTGCGCGCGATGCAACGGCCGGATGACCGCCCTGGTCGCCGGTTACGCTCTCGCCCTGTGCTTCGTGGTAGCCGGGGTTACCGGCACCGCCGGCAGCAGGATGGAGGCGGCCCGCATCGGCATGGTGGCTGTGGCCGGCGCGCTGGCGGTGCTCGCCGCCGTGATCCGCAGCCGCCGGGAAAGCGCGCTCATCAAGATCAGCGAGAGAGTCCAGCACGCGATCTTGCGCCCGCTGCCCGCCGAACTCGGCGGCATGGCCTTTGCCTCTCACTATCAGTCGGCCACCACGCAGGCCGTGGTGGGCGGCGACCTTTATGACATCGCGATGACCCAGTTCGGCCCGCGTTTCATCATCGGCGACGTGAAGGGCAAGGGGCTGGACGCGGTCGGCCGGTGCGCCGCAGTCTTGGCTATCTTCCGTGAGCTGGCGTTCGCCGAGCCTGACCTGGCCGGACTGGCCGGGATGATGGACGCCAGGCTGGCGCGGGAAATGGGAATAGAGGACTTCGTCACGGTCATCCTGGCCGAATTCGCGCCGGGAGAGGTGCGCATCGTCAACTGCGGGCACCATCCGCCGGCGCTGCTGGCGGCCGGGGCGGGGGGACTGCAGGTCATGGCGCCGGACGGGTTCGCGCCGCCGCTCGGCCTGCACCCGGACCCGGTCCGGCAGGACATCAAGCTGAAGCCCGGCGCCCGGCTGCTGTTCTACACCGACGGCCTGGTCGAGACCAGGGACCGCGCCGGGCGCTTCTTCGACCTGGACGATCGCGTGGCTGCGGCGCTGGCCGTGCCCGACCTGGACGCGGCGGTCAAGCGCGTGGTCAGGCTCCTGCTCGAGCACTCCGGCGACGGGCTGACCGACGACGTCCTGCTCGTCCTCGGCGAGCCCTTGCCCGCCCGCGACATAGCGGCAGTGTGACCTAGCAGACATTACCGCGCGGGCATTTCCGCAATGCCAATGGTGTTGCATCGACCGGTGACCGCGTGCCTACCCCCGGGGCACGCGGTCCTTTCATTGGCGCAGCCAGTCGAGCAGCAGCTCGTTCAGCCTTTCCGGCGCGTCGAGCGGCACCCAGTGGCTCGCGCCGGGAATTTCCTCGTAACGCCACGGCCCCTGAACGAATGCGGCCGATTTCTTGACTCGCTCGCCGTCGAGGTAATGGTCGCCGTCCGACCAGATGGCCAGGGTCGGCGCGGCGACCGGCGGCAATTCGCGCGCCGGCCCGGGCATGCGCGGGGCGAGGTTCGCCCGGTACCAGTTCAGCGACGCGGTCAGCGCGCCCGGCCGGGACAGGTCGGCGATGGCCTGGTCGAGGTCCCCGGCGCCGCGGGTGAACGTGCGCAGCCAAGCCCAGTCGTCGTACTGGATGGTCGCCTCCGCCACGCCGTAGAACTGGAAGAGCAGCGTGTACCAGGCCATCTCGTACTGCCGGAGGGTAGGCGGGGAGGACGGGTGCGGCCCGCCGATCACGGTCAGCGTGCGGACCCGGTCCGGGTGGAGGATGGCGGTCAGCCAGGCCACCGCGCTGCCCCAGTCGGCGCCGACCACGTGCGCCGTCTCGACGCCGAGCTGGTCGAGCAGCGCGCGGACGTCTTCGACCACGTTGCGCAGCCCGTAGGAGCGGACCTCGGCCGGCTGCTCCGAGCGCCCGAAACCGCGCAGGTCCGGCGTGATGACCCGGTACCCGCTGGCCGCCAGGACCGGGACCTGGTGTCGCCAGAGCCTGGCCGAATCCGGCCAGCCGTGCAGGAGCAGGACCGGGACGCCGTCGCCGTGCTCCTCGACGTACAGGGAAATGCCGTTCGCCTCGATGATCCGGCCATCGTCTGGGCTCGTCATGCCCCGATCATGGCACGCGGGGCGACGCCGTGCCCGGCCTGCTGTACATCGCCCCGATCGTGGCTAACGTGGTCAGCGATGGACAGTGAGAGCGGCACCTCGGGCGGGCCGGCCGGCGGTCGCGCGCCGTGGCCGGTCCGCAGGCTGTTCCCGCTGCTCGCCACCGTGATCATGGCCGCCGCCGGGATGGCGGGCACGATCTGGGGCCCGCGCCTGTACGGCAAGACCGCCTGGGCGCTGCCCGACGACCTGTGGGGGACGCTGATCGCGGCCCAGCGGCTCGCGCACCTGGACCTGGGCGGCCTGTACACCCTGCCCACCCAGCTGGTCTCGCTGCCGGGCGCGGCTATCATCCTGGTCCCGGCCATCGCCGTCATCGACCTGACCGGACTTCCGCTGACCGTTCCGCACGCTCATGGCGCCTATCCGAGCCTGTGGCTGTTCGCCGGGCCTTACCAGGTCGCCATCTCGGCCGTGGCGCTGTTCGCCACCGACGCGATCGCCGAACACCTGGGCGCGACCAGGCCCAAGCGCTTCTGGCTGGCCGCCGCCAGCGCCACCGCCCTGTGGAGCGTCACCGTGCGGTGGGGGCACCCGGAAGACGCCGTGGCCATCGGCCTGCTGCTGTACGCCATCCTGGCGCTGGCCGAATCGAAACCGGCCCGGTCGGCGTGGCTGGCCGGGGCGGCCGTGGCCGTCCAGCCGCTCGTGCTGCTCGCGTTCCCTCTTCTCGCCGCGGTCATCGAGCCCAGGCGGCTGCCCGGCTATGTCGCCCGCGCCGCCGCCCCCGGTGCGTTGTTGCTGGCCGTCGCCGCCGCGGCCAACTGGACGGCGACCATTCACGCCGTCACCAGCCAGCCGAACTACCCGACGATCGACCACCCCACCCCGTGGATTTACCTTGCCCCGCGGATAGCCGACGGGCAGGTGGCGGCCGGACCCGGCCGCATCCTGGCCATCGCGGCGGCCCTTGGCTGCGCGCTGGTCGTGGCGCGCCGCTGGCGGACGGTACGGACGGCCGGGAGGTGGGGGAGCCAGGCGCTGACCGAGTTCCTCTGGTGGACCGCGGTGACGCTGGCGATCCGGTCGGCGTTCGAGCCGGTCATGGTGGCCTATTACCTGTGGCCGCCGCTGGCGGTGGCGCTCGCCGCCGCCGCGAAGGACTGGTCGCGCCTGCTCCCGGTCGGCTGCACCGCCGTGGGGCTCACGTTCTTCTCGCAGGTCTCGTGGCACGACCCGTGGAGCTGGTGGACGCCGATGATCGCCGGCCTGGCCCTAGCCCTGTTCTTCGCCCGGCCTACGCCCCGAAGACCCGGTCCGGCTCCGCAGGTGCTGCCAGAGCCGGGGGAGGAGCTCGCCGCCGACGGCGCGCCATGACGCGATCTCGCCAGCCGACAGCGCCCCCTTTCTGGCCATGACGATCATGACAAAATGCCTCGGTAACGGTTGCTGCACGATCGGCACTATTGCCTCATCAGGTCCGTACCCTTGAGTCCACCTCGCATCCAGCGCGCACAGGAAGTTGGGATGGCCGTGACTTCTCCGGATCCGGACGGACCGGGAGCCGGGCGGGACGCCGTTCAGCCGCCGCCCCAGGGATATGACCAGCCGCCGCCGGGCCAGGGATATGACCAGCCGCCGCCGGGCCAGGCGGCCGGGCAGGGCCTCCAGCCGCCGCCCGGGCCGGGTTTCACCCCAGCGCCCCCGGTGCCGGCCGGATACGGCTACGGCGAGTACCCGGCCACCGCGGTGCCCCAGGGCATGTACCTCGACCAGGAATCCGGGCTGGCCTTGCCGGATGGCACCGTGCTGGCACCCGTGGGCCGCCGCATCGGCGCCTGGTTCCTCGCCATCCCGCTCATCATCGTCACGCTGGGCATCGGCTACATCGTCTGGGGCCTGTTCATCTGGGGCAACGGGCAGACCCCGGCGCTGCAGGTGCTCGGCATGCGGTGCTGGCGGCCGGAGACAAACCGGGTGGCCGGCTTCTGGTATATGGCGCTGCGCGAGATCGTCGGCCGGTTCGTCGAAGGCATCCTCGGCATCTTCACCGAGGCCGCCTCGTTCATCATGATGTGCACGGGCAGGGAGCGTAAGGCGATTCACGACTGGATCGCCGGCACGGTCGTCCTGCACGACCCGAACAAGGTCCTCGCCCGCTGACCGTGCCGCGCATCCGGCTATAAGGCGTGGATGTCCCAGCCATGTCGCTCAAACAGCGTGGATGTGGCATCCACGCCTTAAGCGCGGCGCGACAGCGGGTACCGCCTCGCCGAGAACCAGGTGCCGGCATGAGCCAGCCCTCTTCCGGATGAACGCCAACAGCCTGCCCGGGGGACGAAGGGGCTAGGCCGGGCCGGAGGCATGCCGTCAGCCGCTAGGCTCCTGCGGTGAGGGGTGATGGTGCAGATGAACGCCGATACTCCGCCGTCGGCGCACGTGGCGGCGCCGGGGACCGAGAAGACGCGCCGCTTCCGCCCGAAGCTGCGCTACGAGCTGATCGACTGCGGGCTGCACGGCCACGAGATCCTGGGCACGGACGCGGCCGCGCTGCGCGCCGAGGACGAGCTGTTCGCCCGGGAGTCGGGCGGCCTGCGCTGGCACCGGTGCCTGCGCTGCGACTCGTGGCTGGCGCTCCCCCCGCCGGACCAGCCCACCAGGAGGTACCCGCCGGCCCGGGACGAGATCATGCTGCCGTTGCGGGGCAAGCCCCTGCGCGACCGCTACGTCCTGCGGCTGATCGCCGTGGACCGCGCGCTTCACTTCCTGATCTTGAGCGCGCTCGCCGCCGCGGTGTTCCTGTTCGCCGACAACCGCGCCGCACTGGATGCGGAGTTCACCCGCATCCTCAATGACCTGCAGGGCGGGGTGGGCGGCCCGATGACGAACAGCGGCCGCGGCATCGTGCATGACCTGCGGACGCTGTTCGCGGTCAGCATCACCAACCTGTACCTGGCCGGCGTCGCGATAGCCGCCTATGCGGGGCTAGAGGGCGTGGAGGCCGTGGGGCTCTGGTTCGCGAAGCGGTGGGCGGAGTACCTGACGTTCGTGGCGACCATCGTCTTCCTGCCGTACGAGGTGCACGAGCTGATCAAGAGCGTCACCGCGCTGAAGCTGGTTGCGCTGATCATCAACCTGGCCGTCGCCGCCTACCTGCTGTACGCCAAGCGCCTGTTCGGCCTGCGCGGCGGCGGCCGGGTCGAACGGGCCGAACGCGCGGCGGACACCGGGTGGCCGCCGATCGAACGGGCCACGCCGAGAAGCACCCCCGAGCCCCGGTTATCAGCCGCCGCCCGCGGCGAGCCCACCTAGGTGGGCGTCCGACAGCCGCAGGGTGCCCGGTCCCAGGGCACCCAGCGCGACGTCGTGGCGGGTGGCGCGTTCCCAGCTGCCGTCCTGGTAGCGGCGGACGAACTGCAGGCTGGTCCGGCCGGCGAGCTCGGCCGGGGTGAGGGTGACCCCGAACAGGCCGAGGCCGAGGCCGCGGGCGTCCCGTTCGGTGATCGTGGCCGGGTCCCAGTCGTCGAACCCGTAGTGCAAGGTGAACGGGCCCAGGTCGGCCACCACCAGGGTCCGCCCCGCGGGCAGGGCCACGACGGGGGTGGAGTCCCGCCAGAACCAGGTCTGCGAGGCGGGCACGGCCGCCTGGTACCGGTCGCCGACCAGCGTGAGCAGCTCGACTGGCTTCTTCGTCGCGACCGCCACCGCGAGCTTGATCAGCTCACTGTGCGCCCAGGCCAGCGGCATCGCGCTGCCGGTAGGCCGACCCGGCCGCAGGTTCTGCCAGGGGAGCGGGCCGGCGTCCCAGATCTGCTCGGGCAGCAGGCCGCCGCGGCCGCGCATGGCCAGCATGGCCTGCAGCTGGACGTGCGCGTCGCCGCCGGTCAGGACGTCCAGGTGCCCTCGCTCGCCGGCCAGCAACGGCCAGGGCCTGCCGATGCCGAACTTGCGGACTCGCCAGCCGCTGCCGTCCAGCCATTCCCCGTAGCCATCGATGTCGTAGCGGTGGTAGGCGCGCCCGCTCGGGGTGTCGGTGCCGAGCATCGCCTCGACGACGGCCAGCGTGTCGGTGATCCGCTTGTCGGCCGGGTCGCGCAGGCCGAGCCGCGTCAGGTAGCCGAACTCCAGGCCCACCAGGGCCGTGGCGTCGACGGCCTGGGTGCCCTGCGGCTGGTTGCGCAGGTCCACCCGGCCGCCGCCGGGCAGCCCGATCCTGACGTAATGCCCGTCGGTGCCGAAGGCCTGGTCGACCTCGTCCCCGGATACGTAGGTGAACTCCTCCAGGCGCTCGTTCCAGTTGTCCGCGAGCGCCAGGGCGAGCGCCCGGTCAGGGCCGGTCAGTCGGGTGGCGGCGACGAGCATCGCGACGATCTCCAGGCCGATGGTGAAGGGGCTCGCGCCCGGGTTCTCCTCCCACCGGTCCACGTCCTGGCCGGACACCGGGCCGTGGCCGGCCAGGTAGCGGGCCGCCGAGGTGATCGCGTTGACGGCGCCGTCGGGCAGCGGCACGCCGACTTCGTCGAGCTTGCCCGCGAGCAGCAGGGGGAAGGCCACCTCGTCCAGCTGCACCGCCGCGTGCGGGTCGAAGGGGGTGGGCACCCGGCTGACGAAGAAGCACCGCGGCCACGACCCGTCCCGGTTCTGCCGCCCGGCCAGGTAGCCGAGCGCGGCCGCGGCGTCGTCGGTGTGCCCGGCCGCCGCGAGCGCCAGCGCGGTCTCCCCGCCGTCGCGGCACCACACCATGTGGTAGCCGCCGGGGTCGTTGGTGTAGTTCCCCCACGGGATCGCGAGGCCGGCCACGTAGGCGCCGGTCACGGTGTGGTCGGCGTGGGTCCGCAGCACCACCGCCGACTCCCGCAGCGCGTCGGCCAGCCCGGGCGGGCCCAGGTCCGGCTGGGCCGGCCCGGGCAGCGCCAGGTCCGCCGTCCAGGCCCGCCAGCCCCGGGTGAACGCCGCGGCCGTCACGTCGTAGCCGGCGTCCAGGCTCGCCCGCGCCGCGGACCGGGCCGCGCCCTGGCTGTCGCCGAACCCCAGGGCGAGCAGCCCGGAGCCCGCCGCGAGCTCCCCGGTCAGGGCGACGACGCCGGGCCCGGCCTGGCTGTAGGTCAGGGTCATCGACCGGTTGCGGCTGAAGTCGGTCCAGCCGTCGGTGTCGCCCACGTAGCCGACTCCGGCGCGGGTGAATCCGGGCCGCGCGAGCAGGCACAGGAAGCGGCCGCTGCCGCTGGCGAACAGGGCCAGGTCGGCCGGGTCGGTCCACGCCTGGTTGTCGGCGCCGAGCGTCATCCACTGCGACTCCGGGGTGATCTGGCTGGTGCCCAGGTGCGGGGCCAGCAGCGGGTAGAGCCGTATCCCCGCGCCCGCCAGGTCGTAGCCGATGAGCAGCGTGTCATGGTCCGGGTCCACCACCGGCCGAAGGGTCAGCTGGTAGGCCTGGTTCCTCCCGGTGTGCACGATCGTCGGCAGCAGCAGCCCGGGCTCCGGGGTGGACAGCGTGTAGCTGCCCGCCCGCTTGACCTCCTGCCACCAGCCCAGGCCACCGATCAGGAAGCCGAGATCCTTCACCTGGGGCTGGTCGACGGCGGGCCAGTAGATCTCGTTGAGGATCCCCTGGCCGGTCGTCGCCCACACGCGGCTGGCCCCAGAGGCCCCAGGAGGCCCCAGCGCGGTCACGACCAGGTCTTTCGCCCCGGACGTCCACGACTGGACCGCCTGCGCCCGCGGAACAGGCGCCGGGCCACCCGCCATCGGAACCTCCTCGGAAGAGACGCCAAGAAGGCGAGCTTAGAGCGTTCAGCCGTCCCAGAGGGAGCCGAGGGCCGCGTCGACCTTCGTGGCCAGGGATCCGACCGGGGGCAGCACCGGCGCCAGCGGCGCGGCGGTGACGCTGTCGCAGGCCGCCAGCGCCCCGGCGTCGAGGAACCGGGTCAGCTGGCCGAACCCGTGCCTGTCGTCACGGCCGCGACGGTGGTAGTGCAGCCGCTGCGGCGCGTACAGGTACAGGTGGTCGCGGGCCCGGGTGACGGCCACGTAGAACAGGCGGTGCTCCTCGGCCAGCCCGCCGGGGTCGCCGAGGGCCATGTCGCTGGGGAGCGCCCCGTCCACCAGGTGCGGCAGGTGCACGATCGGCCATTCCAGCCCCTTGGCCGCGTGGATGGTGGAGATAGTCAGGTAGTCCTCGTCCAGCCGGGGCGGCCCCGCCAGGTCGGAGGCGGAGACCGGGGGATCCAGGGTCAGCTCGGCCAGCGCGTCGTGCAGCGACGGCTGGGCCGCGGCCGCGTCGGCGAGCCGCTGCAGGTCGGTGAGCCGGACCGCGGCGTCGGGGTAACGGGCGCGGATCAGCGGGTCCAGCAGGGTCAGCACCGCCGCCGCCTGCCCTGCCGCCGCCTGCCCTGCTGTCGTCGGGCGGGCCGTCGACGGCTGCGCCGCGTCGGCGAGCCGGCCGAGGGTGGCCGCCAGCGCCCGCCGGGACCGGGCGGGCGCCGCTTCGACGGCGCGCGCCCAGCCGTCCGGGTCCGGGTCCAGGGCGTCGAGGACACGGCGGGCGTGCGCCGGGCCGATGCCCTCGTGCAGCCGGAGCAGCCGGAACCAGGCCAGCTCGTCGGCCGGATTGGCCAGGATCCTGGCGGCGGCCAGGAAGTCCTTGACGTGAGCGGTGTCGGTGAACCGCAGCCCGCCGAACTTCACGTACGGGATCTTGCGCGCGCTCAGCTCGATCTCCAGGATGTCGCCGTGATGAGCGGCGCGGACCAGCACGGCCTGGTCGCGCAGCGCGGCGCCGTCCTCGTGCGCCTCGAGCACCCGGGCGCAGATCTCCCGGGCCTGAGTGGCCTCGTCGTGGCAGCGGACGAGCAGCGGCGCCATCCCCGCGCCGCGGTCGCCGGTCAGCCTCAGGTCCAGGGCTCTGCTAGCTCCGGGGGGGACGACCCCCCCGAGCCCCCCCGAGGATGAGGAGGGCGGACGGATGAGGTTGGCCAGGTCGAGGACGCCCTGCCGGGACCGGTAGTTGCGATCCAGCCGCACGATATCGAGCCCGGGGTAGTCGGCGGTGAGCTGCCGCAGGTGGGCCGGGTCGGCGCCGCGGAACCCGTAGATGGCCTGCGCGTCGTCGCCCACACAGGTCAGCTGCTTCCCGTCCGGCTGCAGCAGCCGCACGATGCTGGCCTGGACGGCGTTGACGTCCTGGTACTCGTCCACCAGGACCGCGTCGAACATGCCGCGCAGCACCGGGCCGGCCACCGGATCGGCCAGCGCCGCCTGCCAGAGCAGCAGCAGGTCATCGAAGTCCAGCAGGTTCCCGGCCCGCTTGCGCGCGGTGTAGGCGCGGAACAGCGCGGCCAGCTGGCCGGTGAACGGCACGCACCACGGGAAGCTGGCGGTCACCACCTCGCTGACCGGCCGCCCGGTGTTCACGCACCGGGTGTAGATGTCGGCGCACGTCGCCGCCCGCGGCGCCCGCTGTCCGGTGTGGTCAAGCCCGTGGTCCGGCCGCAGTACGTCCAGCAGGTCGGTGGCGTCGCCCTGGTCCAGGATGGTGAACTGCGGCGGCAGCGAGAACGACTCCGCGTGCTGCCGGATGATCTTGTGCGCGATGGCGTGAAAGGTCCCGCCGCAGATTCGCCCAGACGAGCCGTCGAACCACGCCGCCGCCCGGGCGAGCATGTCGCTGGCGGCGCGGCGGGTGAAGGTCAGCAGCAGGATCCGGCCGGCCGGCACGCCCTGGCTGCCGCGCAGCCAGGCCGCCCGCGCGACCAGCGTCCGGGTCTTCCCGGTGCCCGCCCCGGCCAGCACCAGCAGCGGACCGCCCTGGTGCGCGGCCGCCCGCCGCTGCCGTTCGTTCAGCCCGTCAAGCACCACGCTCTCATCGAACATGCATATGAACATAACCAGCCGGACCGCTACGGACCCGTACGCCGCGCCGGCCAGGTTTGAGCCAGTGCGGCCCGGGCATCGGACGCTCGTGACCGACGACGGTGATGACCCGGGGCCGCAGCCGTCGCGTGCCGACAAGCGCTGGTACTTCGCCCTGATGGCGACGTGCATCGGCTTGTTCGTGCTCTCCTGGGCCGTGATCGACAGGTACTCGGTGCTCGCGTCCGTGATCGTCTCCGGGATCGCCCTGGCCATCCCGCCGTTCGCGGTGATCGTCGCGAACGTGGCCAGCGCCAGCGACCGCCGGCGCAGGTAACGGCCCGCAAATACGGTAGTTCTACGGTATCGGGCCTGTCCGCGCCCGCCTTACCTTCTCCTCACCAGCGGAAGGTGCATACCTGAGAGGGAGGCAGTGATGGCGGGAAAGGCAGTGATCAGTCTCACCACGGGGCTGGAGGATCCGGAGAAGGGCGCGACCACCTTCAGCTACTGACGCGGCCCCGGCCGCGGGAGGGTCAGTGCCCGCTGCCTCCGCGCAGACCTGGGAGGACTCGGGTGTGCTCGATCTGCACCGCCTGGAGCTGGCCGGGATTCAGGCCGAGCAGCCGCAGGATGGTGGGAGCGATCTGGGTGGTCTCGACCGGAGCCCCGATGCTGCGGCCATGTCGCAGGCCGGGCAGCACCACCAGGATGGGCACGTCGCGGTCCTGCGGATCGTCCCCGCCGTGCTCGGCGATCTTTTTCATCCCGCCCGTGTAGACCACGCCGTGCTGGGCGATGCCGAGCACGTCGGGGTGCCGGGGATCGCCGACCGGGACGCCGAAGAAGGCCGCGGACGCGGCGCCCGCGTAGACCTTCTTCAGCCCGGACGCCGAGACCGTGATCGGGTGTCCGCCGATGTTGTTGCCGGCCGCGGAGTGCGTCAGCAGGTAGGTCTTCACGAAGTTGGCGGCCGCCTGCGAGCGATCACTCAGCCACAGCAGCATCCCGTCGTCGTCGGTGGAGAAGATGACCAGGTCGCCCGCGCCCGGGTGGGCGGCTTTCCACGCCGCGTTGATCGCGCTGATGATGGGGGAGTCCGGGACCCGGGCCAGGTCGTTCGGGTTGGTCGGGGACTGGCCGTGCTTGGCCGAGATGATGATGGCGGTGCTCCCGGCCAGGCCGTCGGCCTTGATCCGGGCCACCATCATGCCGACCTGGGCGTCGATGTAGTTGAGCGCCCGCACCAGCAGCGGGCCGGGGACCGTCCCGCCGGGGAGGTACCCGCCGGTCAGCCCGTCGGAGGTGGGCAGTTTCTGCGCGGTGGAGACGGTCTGGAAGTTCATCCCGAAGATGGCCGGGACGCCGACGCGGGTCTTCCCGCTGTGGTCGAAACCGTCGATCTCGTTCAGGATCGCCTGCACCTTGTAGGAGTCGTACTGCATGGTCGCTTTGTTGTCGGTGGTCCAGTCGTTGCCGGCGCCGTAGGTACTGACGGGAAGGGCCTGGCTGTTGATCTCGGGCGTGAAGTAGTCCTGAACGCCGGTTCCCGAGGGCCCATTCGTTCCCGAGGGTCCGTTGAACATCTGGTACGCCGGGTGCTTGTCCGACCAGGCCGTGCGGAGCCCATGCGCCCTGGCCACGTTGAAGATCGTGTTGACCTGCAGGTACTGGTTCGGGTAGATCGGCTTGCAGTTCGCCGGGTCGACCGGCAGGTTCTTCGGGTCAATCACGTCCACCGGGTTCTGGGTCATCTGAAGGATGCTGCCCGGCAACCCGGCCAGGCCCTGCCCCGCGTCGAGCGAGTTCGAGTCCTTGTCGACGGCCTCCTCGTAGGCGGCCTCGCCCCCCGGCACGGGTCCTGAGCAGGTCGTCGTGCCCGCCGGGAACACGTCGTGGTTCCAGGTGTCGTCGTAGTAGATGCCGGTCACCCGCGGGTCCCCGCCGGTCACCTGACCGGTCATGCCGGGGGCAGAGTCGGAGGGGAAGGGCGTCTCGGCTTTGCTGTACTCCACGCCCTCGGCCGCCAGGGCGGCCAGCACCGAGTGCGGATTGTTCCGCACGTACCAGGTGAGATCCTGCTGGTGCAGCCCGTCTACCGAGATCAGCAGCACGTGCCGGATGCCGCCGGAGTGGCCCGTACCGCCCTGCCCGGGCTGTCCCGTGGCCGCGCCGGCGAGGGTCGTGCCACCGAGCACCATCGCCGCGCTCACCGCGACGGGCACGGCTCGCCACATCGGTCTCATCTGCATGGGTGTCCTCCTGCCAGGCCAGGCCGCCGCGTGTCGGCGTCCTCATATCGTTCCGGGCCGAGGCGACCGGCGCCTGAACAACAGATGACGCTTTTGGACGAAAACACGCAGAAACGCCGGTGCTAAATTCGACACACGTGCCCGCGACGCCATCGGAGCTCGCACGATAGCGGGGCACGCGCCCGGCCCGTTCGGTAGAAAATGAGGCGGAGGAGGAGGTCGGGCGTGAGCTTGTGGACACCGCAGCGCGTGCTCGACGCGGTGGTCGCCCTGGAGTGGTTCCCGGACGGCGCGGTCGAGGTTCGGACCGATGACTACCGGCTCATCCGCTACCCGGACTGGGCGCTCGACCCGACCTTCCCCGCCGCTCAGGTCACCCGGTCCAGGACCGGGCGGACCGCGGCGGAGATCATCGACGAGGCGGCCGCGCGGGTGCGCCGGTGGCACCTGCCCGGAGTGGCCTGGTGGGTCTCTTCCGCGACCCTGCCGCCGGACACCGAGGCGACGCTGCGCGCCCGCGGCGGCAAGCGGATCGACGCGGTGCGGATCCTGGCTCGCGAGCTGGACCGCGACCCGGTCGACCTGGCCGTGCCCGCCGACGTGAGCGTCGAGCTGGTCGCCGACGAGCGCGCGTTCCTAGCGGCGTCGATGGTCGCCGTGCGCGGCTGGGGGAGGAAGGAGCCCGCCGGCGCCGCGCTCGCCCGTGAGTTCGCCGAGGCGGTCCGGGACCTCGAGGC
>Ga0318494_10000458_pt1 | contig 13959 bp, 11 predicted proteins | sample GRESIP108b1f24_FD_203293 | JGI IMG/M metagenome (GOLD analysis project Ga0318494, IMG submission 203293) | Tropical soil microbial communities from Luquillo Experimental Forest, Puerto Rico - GRE.SIPMG.108b1f24 | ecosystem: Environmental > Terrestrial > Soil > Tropical forest > Bulk soil... | reverse complement strand
CGCCGCGGCTGCGGAGCAGGTCACCACGACCGCGCGGGCCCTGTCCGAAGGGACCGGCGAGCAGGCGTCCTCGATCGAGGAGACGACCGCGTCCCTCGAGGAGATGAGCGCCTCGATCACCCGCAACGCCGAGAGCAGCCGGGAGACGGAGCAGGTCGCGCACAAGGGCGCGAACGACGCCGAGCGCGGCGGAGCGGCCGTCCACGAGACCGTCGTCGCGATGAATGAGATCGCGGCGAGGATCTCGATCGTCGAGGAGATCGCATACCAGACCAACCTGCTCGCGCTGAACGCCGCCATCGAGGCGGCTCGCGCCGGGGACCACGGCAGGGGCTTCGCCGTCGTCGCGCAGGAGGTGCGGAAGCTCGCGGAGCGGGCGCAGGTCGCGGCGAAGGAGATCGGCCAGCAGGCGAGCGTCAGCGTCGAGGTCGCGTCCCGTTCCGGGACGCTCTTCGCCGACCTCGTCCCGGCGATCCAGCGAACCGCGAGCCTCGTCCAGGAGGTCGCCTCGGCGAGCCAGGAGCAGGCCACCGGGGTCGGTCAGATCACCCGGGCGATGTCGCTGGTGGACGGGGTCACCCAGCGGAACGCCTCGGCGGCCGAGGAGCTCACCGCGACGGCCGAGCAGCTCGCGGACCGGGCCGAGTCGCTCCAGCGCGCCGCGAGCTACTTCCGCTTCGACGGCGACCTCGACCGCGCTGCCCCGCTCCGCCTCGCCGCCGCACGGTCGGTGCGCTAGCCGTCTCGCGGCGCGGGCGGCGCGGTGGACTCCCACCAGTAGTACACGAGCGCCACGATCGCCGTGATCGCCGCGATCGTGAACGCGAGCCGCTGCCCGTGCCAGAGGCCGTCGAACCACTCGCGGAGGTCGTTCCCGAGCACCGCCGCCTTGCCCCCGATGATCTCGGTCTGGCGGAGGTAGGCCTTCGAGTGCTCGAGGTCCTCGACCTCGGGGTTCTCGACGACCGGCGAGGCCGCGACGTACACGACGAGCGCGATCGCCCAGCCGACCGCCAGGAGCGCGGCGGCGACGACGCGGTGGCGGGGCCAGGTAGGACGTCGCACGGCGCTCTCCGTCAGGACCCCGAGGCCGCGAACCGCTCGAGAGCGGCGGTGCCCCGCTGCGGCGCGGAGTGCGCCGGCGCGAGCACCTCGACGTCCAGCTTTTCCTGCTGCAGGCGCCGCCAGAGCGCACGCAGCGACGCGTGGTTCTGCTCCGAGCTGTCGCTGAAGACGCCGGGCGCGCCGCCGAGCGTGCCGTCCTTGCGGTCCGTGGCGCTGTCGCCCAGGTACAGCACGCCGCCGGCGAGGTAGGCGGCGCTGCCGGCGGTGTGCCCGGGGATCGCGAAGACGCGCACCGCCAGCTCGCCGACGTGCACCGTCTCGCCGTCCTGGACCACCCGCGTGACCTTCACCGCCTTGTCGGGGCCGTTCCGGAAGAAGCGAGAGAGCAGCCCTCGCCCGGGCTCGGTCCCGGCGGCGAGGCCGACGTCGGGCGCGAGCGCGATCACCTCCGCACGCGGGAAGCGACGGCAGCCGGCGGTGTGATCGCCGTGCCCGTGCGTCAGGAAGATCGCCTTGACGTCCCCGGGGCCGGCGTTTCGGCGGGCGAGCTCGGCGAGGACGAGCTTCGCCTCCTTGTCGTTGCCGCAGTCGACGAGGGCGACGGACCTCCCGCCGGCGGGCAGCACGAAGAAGGCCACGATGCCGTCCTTCACCAGCCGCGCGCCGCCGGGGAGATCGGCGGTCTGCGGCAGGGGCGCGTTGCTCCAGAAGGCCGAGGCGAACAGCCCGACGAGCGCCAGCGACAGGGCGAGGACCAGGCCGGCGACCACCAGGATCAGACGCTTGAGCTTCATCTGCCAACCTTATCACCGCGGCTTCGACGCGACGCCGTTCACTCTCCGCCTACTCCTCCTGACGCGGTCCTTCACCACGAGCGTGGTGACCGGCGCGATGAGCCCATCCTTCGCCACGGCGTCCTCCCGGTCGGGGGCATGTAGCCGAACGTAGGGCGAGCGCGGCGCCCGGGTCAAACGGCTGCGCCGATCGAGCGACCGCCCGCCTCGGGGTTGCGACCTGCCCGCCGGTCTGCGAGAACGCGCCAGACCCCCATGGAAACGCCCCACCCGATCCGGAGCCGGACCCGCTTCCTGCGCGTCTCCTGGCGCGACCTCCTCGTCACCCTGCTTCCGCTCGCAGCCGCGCTCGCGCTCGCCATCTGGGCGGTCGTGTACTTCGTCCGCCCGGCGGCGCCGCGGACGATCACGATCTCGACCGGCCCCGACGGCAGCACCTTCCAGCGCGTGGCGGAGCGGTACGCCGAGGCCTTCAAGAGGAACGGCGTCACCCTGCGCCTGAAGCCCTCGCACGGCTCGCTCGATAACCTCCGGCGGCTCGCCGATCCGAGGAGCGACGTCGACGTCGGCTTCGCGCAGGTCGCCGTGAAGCTGCCGGACCCGGCGCCGGGAGAAGCACGCCGGGAGCTCGCGTCGCTCGGCACCCTCTTTCGCCAGCCGCTCTACGTCCTCGTGCGCGGATCGACGCCGCCGGACCGGCTCTCGGCGCTCGCCGGGAAGCGGCTCGTCGTCGGGCCGGAGGGCAGCGGCACCCGCTTCCTCGCGCTCGCCCTGCTCAAGGCGAGCGGAATCGAGCCCGGCGGCGCCACGGCGCTGCTCGACCTGGACGACGAGCTCGTCGGGGACGCGCTCGAGAAGGGCCAGATCGACGCCGCCTTCCTCATGGGCGACTCCGCCTCGCCGAAGGTGATCCGCGCCATCGTCGAGCGCCCCGACGTCCACGCGCTGAAGCTGTCGCAGCTCGAGGCGTACCTGCGGCGCTTCCAGGACCTCGACCGGGTCGTCATCCCGATGGGCGCCTACGACCTCGCCCAGAACCAGCCCTCGACCGACCTCGAGCTGATCGCGTCGCCCGTGGAGCTGGTCGCGCGCGCCGACCTCCACCCGGCGATCTCGGACCTCCTGCTCGAGACCATGCGCGAGGTGCACGGCCGCGCCTCCCTGCTCCAGCGCGCGGGCGAGTTTCCGGTGGCGCGCGAGCACGACCTGCCGCTCAGCGCCGACGCACGCCGCTACTACCAGTCCGGCAAGCGCTGGCTCTACCGGGAGCTGCCGTTCTGGGCGGCGAGCCTCGCCGACCGGTTCCTCGTGGTCCTGCTCCCGCTCGTGCTCCTCCTCGTGCCCGTGCTCCGCGCCGTGCCGAACCTCTACCGCTGGCGCGTCCGGAACCGCGTCTACCGGGTCTACGGATCCCTGCTCGAGCTCGAGCGCGACGTGCTCCGCCACGCCCCCGGGGACCGCGCCGCGCTGCACGGTCGGCTGGACGCGATCGAGCGGCGGGCGGACACGCTCAAGCTCCCGGTCACGTTCGCCGACCAGTGGTACGTGCTCCGGGAGCACATCGGCCTCGTCCGGCGACGGCTCAGCGCGCTCGAAGCCGAACGGCGATTGCCCTGACCGACGCGGGCGCGCCGCCCGCGTCAGTCGTCAGCCTTCAGTGGTCAGCTTCAACTGACGACTGACGACTGACGACTGCCTGCATGGCCCGGCGGAACGGGTGACCGGCGAGCTGGAGCCCGTCGTCGTTCACATCGGCCGGACCGGCCGCACCTCGACCGCTCCGTCCCGCTCGTAGATGGGGCAGCCACGCGCGAGCTCGACCGCCGCGTCGATGTCCCTGGCCTGGACGATCGCGTAGCCGCCGACGAGGTCCTTGGCCTCTGCATAGGGACCGTCGGACAGGGCCCTCCGGGTGCCGCGCAGCACCTTGCCGCTCGGCTCGAGCGGCGCTCCCTGGCCGCCGTAGGCGCCGGACTTCGTGAGCCCGTCGAACCAGGTGATCCACTTCTGCATGTGCTGCTGCATCTGCTCGGGCGACGCTTCCGGCTGCGGGCCGCGGAAGATCAACATGAACGCTGCCATCGTCGAACCTCTCCTCAAAAGGGCCGGTGAATTCCGGTCCGTCGTCGTGTCGACGGTCGACCCCCTCGGATCCGGACAAAGGTAACGACGCGTTCGACCCCCGAACGCCTCCGCGCCCGGCGCATCCACGTGTCTGGATCGCGCGCCGCCGATCGTCGTGTGATCGACCCTCGGCGGCGGTCGCCTCGCGACCGTCGGCGCCGCCCGGGCAGGCCGGCGATCGCGCGCCGTACCACTCGTCCGAGGGGAAGGAGAGGCCATGGCCACGGGAACCGGGACGGCCCTCGACGTGCTCGCTCGGGCCGAGGGTGGCGATCGGGTGGGAATGAAGGTGGTGCACGAGCTCAAGAACTCGCTCGCCGCGGTGAAGGCCCTGGTGCAGCTCGGGGCGCGCAACCAAGCCGAGTCCGCCTCTCACGAGCGCCTCGCCATCATCGACCGGGAGCTCACGCGCATGCAGGAGACGCTGCAGCGGTACCTCTCGTCCGGACGCCCGCTCGAGGAGCTCAGGCCGGCCCGCATCGATCTCGGTCGGCTGGTTTCGGACACGGTGGCCCTGCTGTCCGCCCGGGCGAGCGATGCGCGGGTGAAGCTGCTCGCTCGGGGAGACGCCATCGTCGAGGCCGACCGACGCCGTCTCGAGGAGGCCCTCGTGAACCTGGTGACCAACGCGATCGAGGCCACGGCTCCCGGCGGAGAGGTGGTCGTCGACGTGCACGCTGGCGCGCGGGGCGCAGAGATCGCGGTCCGCGACACGGGCCGGGGAATGCCCGCCGAGATCTTGCGGCGCCTGGGCACGCCCTACTTCACGACCCGCGAGGACGGGACCGGGCTGGGCGGCGTGCACGCGCGCGCGGTCATCGCGCTCCACGGCGGGTCGCTGCGCTACGAGAGCGAGCCGGGCAAGGGGACGACCGCCCTGGCCACGCTGCCCGGCCGGGCGGAGGCGGCCTGATGATCAGCCGCGGGTGAGCGCGCTCGTCGCCTCGAGGTCTCGCATGAGCCCTTTCCACCGGGCATCGCCGAGAGCCTTCACCACGCGAGCCTGGACGCCTTCCCAGACCGCCAGCGCCTCCGCGAGCGCGGCCCTGCCCTTGTCGGTGAGCCGCAGGACCCGGTTCCGCGCATCGGCTCCCGTCGCGCTCGACACGAGCCCCTGCCGCTCGAGGGGCCCGAGGTTCCTCGTCATCGTGGTGCGGTCGAGGTCGAGCAGCGAGGCGAGCTTCGACACGGTCGCCTCTCCGACGAGCGCGAGCGAGACCAGGAGGCCCATCTGCGAGTGGCGAAGGCCCGTCGGCCGCATCGCCTCGTCGAACAGGCTCGAGATCGCCCGCGTCGCCCTGCGGAGGTTGCGGGCGGTGCACGTCTGCGCCGCCCTCCTGCAGAGGGCCAGGTCGAGCTCTCGGGGCGCCTTCGCCATGTTCCGTGTATATGCACCCATCAAGGTCCGCGTCAAGCCGTTGCCGGACGGACGGATGGGTGCACATACATCAATTCGACCGGTGCATATGCACTCATCTCGTCGGGCCACCCCATGAACTACGTCGCGCTCCGGATGCTGACCGGCGACCGGGCCAAGTACTTCGGCCTGGTGTTCGCCATCGCCTTCTGCACGTTCCTGCTCGAGAACCAGACGTCCATCTTCGCCAACATCCTGAAGCGAACGGGCAACCAGATCCTCGACGTCACCGACGCCGAGGTCTGGGTGATGGACCCGAAGACGGAGTACTTCGAGCAGACCAAGGCGCTCAAGGACACCGACGTCGCCCGCGTGCGCGGCGTGCCGGGAGTCGAGTGGGCCGTCCGCCTCTTCAAGGGCGGCCCCGTGGCCCGGACGTCCGAGGGGAAGTTCGCGGCGTCGGTCCTGATCGGCATCGACGACGCGACGCTCGCAGGTGCGCCCCGGAAGATGCTCCTCGGCTCGTGGGAGCGGCTGCGCGAGCCCAACTCGGTCGTCATCGACCAGGCCGGGTACGTCCTCCTCTTCCCGGGCGAGCCGCTCACGCTGGGCCGCGCGCTCGAGATGAACGATCACCGCGTCACGATCGTCGGCATCTCGGACGTCCCGGCCCCGTTCCTGAGCCTGCCCGTGATGCACGCGCGCTACAGCGAGGCCATCCAGTTCCTGGGGCGCGAGCGGACCCAGCTCTCCTTCATCATCGCCCGCCCTGCGCCCGGGATCACCCCCGCGGCGCTCACCGCGCGCATCGTGAGCCGGACCGGCCTCCGCGCCAGGACCACGTTCGAGTTCATGTGGGACTGCATCCGCTACTACCTCCGGAACACGGGCATCCCGGTCAACTTCGGCATCACCATCGCGGTCGCGCTGGTGGTCGGTACGGTCGTGGCCGGGCAGACGTTCTATCTGTTCACGGTCGAGAACCTGAAGCAGTTCGGAGCGCTCAAGGCCATAGGCGTCTCGAACGGCCGGCTGACCGGGATGATCCTGCTGCAGGCCCTCACCGCGGGGACTCTCGGATTCACCCTCGGTACCGGCATGGCCGCGACGTTCTTCGAGATCACGCTCCGGCAGCTGCAGACCCGGGGCATCGTCCTCATGTGGCAGTGCGTCGGTCTCACGGGCGCGAGCATCCTCCTCGTGGTGATCGTCGCGAGCGTCCTCAGCATCCGCCGCGTGCTCGTGCTCGAGCCGGCCTCGGTGTTCCGCGCATGATCCCCCTCACCTCCATCACCGACCCCGTCACCGACCCAGGCCTCGCGGTCTCCTGCCGCGGCATCCGGAAGCACTTCGGAGAGGGCGAGACGCGGGTCGAGGCGCTCCGCGGCGTCGACTTCACCGCCCGCGCGGGCGAGCTGAGCTTCCTCGTCGGACCGAGCGGCTGCGGCAAGACCACGCTGCTCTCGGTGATCGCCGGCATCCTCGATCCCAGCGGCGGCGACCTGACCGTGCTGGGGGAGCGGGTCGACGCCCTGTCCGCGCGCGACCGCATCCTCTTCCGCCGGAAGAACCTCGGCTTCGTCTTCCAGCAGTACAACCTGCTCCCGGCGCTCACGGCCGCCGAGAACGTCGCGGTCCCGCTCCTCGCGGCGGGCGCTCGGCGTCCGCCGTCCCTGGAGCGCGCCGAGGCGCTCCTCGATCGGCTCGGCCTCGGCGCGCGCGCCGGCGCCCTCCCCGCGACGCTCTCCGGGGGGCAGCAGCAGCGCGTCGCGATCGCGCGCGCCCTCGTGCACGAGCCGCGCCTCGTGGTCTGCGACGAGCCGACGGCCGCCCTCGATCACGAGAGCGGCGAATCCGTGATGGAGCTCCTCGCCGACAACGTCGTCCGCCCCGACCGCGCGGTCATCGTCGTGACGCACGACTCCCGGGTGCTCCACCACGCCGACAGCATCGCCCGGATGGACGACGGCCGGATCGTGAACACGACGCGACCGGGCGACTCACTTCCCGCTGCGACGCAGAGGTCGACATGAAGCGAATCTCGATGAAGCGGATGCTGCTGCCGGCGCTCGGCGTCGTCGCGGCGCTGTGGGCGACGTACTCGATCGCCAGGACCACCCCGCGGCGCACGGCGACCGATCCTCCCGCGCCGCCGCCCGTGTCGGAGTACGCGGACAGGGTCGCGGCGGTCGGCCTCGTCGAGGCCAGCTCCGAGAACGTGTCCATCGGGACGCCGCTGGCCGGGGTCGTCGCCCGCGTCTTCGTGACGGCGGGGCAGCCCGTGCGCGCGGGCGACCCGCTGTTCGAGCTCGACCTGCGCCAGCTCCAGGCAGATCTCGAGGTGAGGCGGCGCGCGCTCGCGGCCGCCGCGGCGCGCGTGGCCGTCTCGAGCGCCCGGCTGGACGATCTCGCGCGGCAGCTCTCGTTCGTTGAGCGGGTGAGGGTGAACAATCCGCGCGCGATCAGCGCCGAGGAGCTGAGCCGGCGCCGCTCCGCCGTGCAGACGGCGACCGCCGAGCTCGGGGGGGCGCGCGCCGAGGTCGCGTCCGCCGGCGCGCAGGTGCGGGCGGCCGAGACGGAGATCGAGCGGAGCACGATCCGGGCGCCGCTCGACGCGGACGTCCTGCAGGTGAAGATCCGCGCCGGCGAGTTCGCGCCCGCCGGGCCGACGGACCCGCCCCTCGTCCTCCTCGGCCGCGTGCGGCCGCTGCACGTGCGCGTCGACGTGGACGAGCAGGAGGCGTGGCGGGTCCGCCAGGGCGCGCCCGCGACGGGGCACGTGCGAGGGAACGCGCACGTCGCGACGCCGCTCGCCTTCGTCCGCTTCGAGCCCTACGTGACGCCCAAGCGGTCGCTGACCGGCGACAACACGGAGCGCGTCGACACCCGCGTCCTCCAGGTGATCTACCGCGTCGAGCGCGCGGACGTTCCCCTCTACGTCGGTCAGCAGCTCGACGTGTTCATCGAGGGCCAGGCGCGCGATCGCGAGCCGCCCTCCCTCGCGCGGGGCCGACCGGGCTCATGAGGCGCGCCGGCAGGTCGCGCTGCTCATCGGGCGGCAGGTAGCGCCACGAACTTCCCCGCGCAGGCGTTGGGCGCGCCGCCGCCGGTGGCGCCCGTCACCTTCACGCCGGTGCCGGACGGCGCGAAGTTCACGGGCCCCGGGCCGAGCGCGACGCTCGCGTAGCTCGCGCGGACATTACCCGCGGCGATCCCGTCCACGACCACGCCGTCGAGCGCGACCTGGGTGACGTGGCTCGCGTCGGCGCCGAAGAGCGTGACCACCGGCGTCGGCACCTTGGCGGAGTTCGAGCAGTCGACGTGTCGGACGTTCCTGAACGTCACGCCCTCGAAGGTCGGGACGGCGTTCCCGGTCGCCTTCGGCTCGTAGTACGGGTTGAGCAGGATCGGGTTGGCGAGGCCCCGCATGCACACGTCCTCGTAGGTGACGTTGCGCACGATCCCGCCGCAGCTCCGATCGCTCTTGATGCGAAGCCCGTTGACGTTGACGTCGCCCGTGCCGCCGTTCGGGATGAGCCCGTCGATGGACACGTCGTAGACGTGCAGGCCGTCGACGCCCACGCCCGTGCCGTCGGTCTTCCCGGCGTTGGTCTCGCTGCCGATGGAGATGCCGTGCCCGGTGCCGAGGTGATCGTGGGCGATGGTGATGTTCCGGCAGGAGGCCACCGTCGGGTCGGTCTTGCCGTGGCCGCACTTGAGCGCGATCTGGTCGTCGCCGGTGCTGATGGTGCTGTAGACGATGTAGCCGTTGCTCGCGTCGTACGGGTCGATCCCGTCGGTGTTGCGCGCGTAGGCCGGCGTGAGCGCCTTCCCCAGGCTGTTCGTCGCGCGCGAGGGGGTCTGGATGTGCACGTCCCACACCACGAACCCGTCGCTCCCCAGCCCGACGTGGAACTTCGGGCTGTTCCGGAGGGTGATCTCGTGGAGCGTGAAGCCCGTCGCCTGGGTCACGTCGATGAGGCGGGGGTTGCTGAAGCTCTTCCCGGTCGCGTCCGCGTCCCAGGCCACGTCCCACCACGTCTTCGTGCCGCCGGTGCCGTCGGTCATCGGCTCACCGCCGAGGCCGTCGATGGCGCCCAGGCCGGCGACGCCGGCGCCGGCGACCCCCTTCACCGCGATGAGAGGCTTGCAGCCCGAGCTCGAGCTGCCGGTGGTCCCGCAGGTGGGCGTTCCAGGAGTCGTGTCGTAGTCGCGGGGGTTCTGCGACGCGAACAGGGTCGCGCCCTCGTCCACCCACAGGGTCACGCCGGCGCGGAGGGTCAGCGGGCCGGCCACGAACGCCACGAGGCTCGCGGTGGTCTGGCTGGGCCTCAGCTGGACCGATCCCTTCGCGCCCTGGGGGAGCGCCGCGAGCGACGCGGCGCAGGCGTCGATGGCCGCCTGGATACGGGCGGTGTCGTTCTGCGCCGTGAAGACCGGGAGCCCGGTCGCACCGTCGACGGCGAAGGCCGCGTCCAGGACTGCGCCGGGACAGGCATCGGGGATGACCGGCTTCTGGGGGAAGCCCGGGCTCGCGTCCACCGCCGGCGTGGTCGCGGCGGCGGTGCCGCAGAGCGTGGGGTCCGGTGCGACCGCGCTGTCACGCGAGAGCGTCAGCGCGTAGGTCCGCTGGGTCCGGCCATCCTCGGCCGTCACCTTCACGGTGAGGGAAGACGTGCTCCCCAGCGCCGGCACGTCGAGCGGAGGCGAGGCCTCTCCGATCGCCACCGCGGCCGGCGCCCCGCCGTCCTTCGAGACCGTGATGGCGAACGCGTGCGGATCCCTCGGCGTCGCGGCGAGCGTGATGGTGTCCGTCCCGAACGGCACGGTGAGCGTGTAGATCGTGGTCCCCGCGGCGAAGGCCGGGGACAGGGCCCCCGCGCTGGGCGCCAGCGCGGAGAGCGAGGCGTCGGTGCCGAGGGTGGGGGCCGGCGCGCCGCCCCCGCCTCCGCACGCCAGCGACGCGAGCACGGCGAGGACGGACGGCCACCCAGCGATCTGAATCTTGCGCATGGCCCTCCCGGCGCGGCGGATCGGGCCTCGATCCGGGCACGGTGCACCACGTTAGGGAGGGCCTGGAGCTGGTGTCAAATGGTCAGACCACTTTCGCCTTCGCTCCCGCGGGGCGGATCCCGTCGGAGACGCCGCCTCCAGACGCGCGGGTGGGCGGGTCGCTGGTCAGGTGGCTCAGCCGCTCGACCCTTGCTAGATTGCTCACGGGAGCCATCATCGACATGCCGATCCAGGCCATCGACAGCGACCGCCTCTACCGCAAGATCGCGCGGCAGCTCTCGGACCTCATCGCGGCGGGCGAGTTCCTCCCGGGGCAGCGCCTCCCGGCGGAGCGCGAGCTCGCCAAGCAGTTCGGCGTGTCGCGACCGCCCGTCCGCGAGGCCCTCATCGCCCTCGAGGTGGAGGGCAAGGTCGAGGTGCGCGTGGGCGCCGGGGTCTTCGTCTCGAAGCCCGGACCGACCGCCGTCGTGAGCGGAAACGACGAGGGCGAGGGGCCATTCGAGCTCATCCGGGCCCGGCGTCTGGTGGAGGGCGAGACGGCCGCGTGCGCCGCGCGCGAGGCCACGGACGCCGAGATCGCGGACATCCGCGAGTCGGTGCAGGAGCTGCGACGCGTGGAGCGTGGCGCGCGCTCCACCGACCCGGCGGACCGCGCCTTCCACCTGGCCATCGCCCGGGCGACCCACAACGGCCCGCTGCTCGCCGTCGTCGCCATGCTCTGGGACCAGGGGCGCGGGACGGTGTGGAAGCAGATGGAGCGCCACTTCCAGACGCCGGCGCTGCGCGCGGCCACGCTCCACGACCACGAGGCCGTGCTCGCGGCGATCGAGGCGCACGACGCGCCGCTGGCGCGCAAGACCATGCGCCGCCACCTCTCCCGCGTGGCCCGCGAGTTCACCACGCGCTTCGAGGGCTCGAAGCGCGCAGCCCCTGCCGCGACCAGCCGCTCCGCGCGACGCTGAAGCGAGTGGGCGCCGCAGCGACCCGCCCACCGGTGCCACGCGCGTGCGCGGGGCCAGCAACCCCCAGTCACCGTGGGGGCTTGGCGCGGCCGGGCTCGCGGATCGCGAAATTGGTCAGACCACAACTGGTAAGACCAGTTGACCTTCCAGCCTGAATGCTCGTACGCTCCCCTGACACATAGGCGCAGTGGACGCCGATCAGACGCCCTCCGCGCGTGACACGTCGGGACCGCGGGCCCCGCGGCCCCAGGGAGCGGACACCATGGCGAAGCGTTGGGCGAGCCGGAGGACGGCGCTGGCGGCGCTGCTGACCGTGCCTCTGCTGTGGACGGGGTGCAACGACGGCACCTCCGGTGGCGGGGCAGCCCGCGATGCCTCCCTGACGAGCGTCACCTTCAGCACCGGCGCGCTCCGGCCCGGGACGTTCGCCCCCGGCACCCTGAGCTACTTCCTCGACCTGCCCTACGGCACGAAGACCTTCGCCCTGGTGCCCACCGCCAACGATCCTTCGGCGGCCATCACGGTGACGCAGGACGACGGCGGCGCGGTGACCGTGAATAGCGGCGCCAGCTCGCCCGATCTGACCACGCCCGCGGTCGGCAGCCGCTCGATCGTCACGGTCGTCGTGAAGGCCGGTGGGGCAACCCGGACGTACGGCTTCCTCGTCACGCAGCTCATCGGCCATGACGCCACCCTGAGCGGCCTCGAGGTGAGCCTGGGCGCGCTGAATCCGGCGTTCGCCAGCGGGACGACCTCCTACGCGCTGTCTCTCCCCAGCGGAACGGCCAGCATCACCGTCACGCCCACGACCAGCGATCCGACCGCCACGATCACCGTGGCCCAGGACTCCGGGACTCCCGTCGTCGTGGCGACCGGCGCGGCCTCCGCCGCGCTCCCCGTTCTCCCCGCAGGGACGGTCTCGAGCCTGAAGGTGAAGGTGACGGCGCAGGACGGGACGACGACCCGCACCTACTCGATCGCGGTGAGCCAGCTCGCGAGCAACGACGCGAGCCTCTCGCTCCTCAGCGACACCGCGGGCGCCGTCCCTGGCTTCTCCTCCGGGAACGTCTCCTACACCTACGACGTGCCCTTCCAGGCCGCCTATACGGTGACGGCGACGCCCACGAGCGCGCAGGCGACGATCACCGTGAACGGCATCCCGGTGACGAATGGCTCCCCGTCCCAGGCGATCGCGCTCACCGTGGGCGCGCCCACCGCGATCGACGTCGTCGTGAAGTCGCAGGACGGCACGGTCACCAAGACCTACACGCTGAACGTGAAGGAGGGTCCGCAAGCGGGCCTGGTGGCCGCGCGGAGCGTCCCGCTCGGATGGTCGGCGCCGCTCCTGGTCTCGACCGGCAACACGCTCCCCGCGAACGGCGCCACGAATGTGCCGTACGACACCCTGCTGCGCCTCGGCTTCGACTCGGTCCCGACGCTCGGCAACGCTGGGACGATCAAGATCTGCCTCTCGGCCGACGCCGGCTGCGCGTCGCCGGTCGACACGATCAACCTCGCGGACGCGTACGTCCCGTTCGACATCGGCAACAAGTACTTCGCGAAGGTGAGCACGTCCCGGATCAACGTCCTCGGCGGGCCGAACGTGGACCAGGTCCGCTACGTCAACTACCTGCCCGTCATCGTCTACGGCAACACCGCGATCATCTTTCCGCACAACAACAAGCTCCAGCCCAGCACCGCCTACTACGTGACCATCGACGACGGGGTCCTGAGCGGGAGCTTCGGCGGGGCCGCGTTCCACGGCATCGCCGCCCCGAGCGGCTGGACCTTCACCACCAAGGCCGCCCTGTCGGCTCCGCTGCCCACCACCCTGAACGTCGCCGCCGACAACAGCGCCGACTTCGCCACCGTTCAGGGCGCCGTCGACGCCCTGCCCAAGAGCAGCGCGGTCCCGACCACCATCTCCATCGCGCCCGGCGTCTACCAGGAACTGCTCTACATCCGGAACAAGTCGAACGTCACCTTCAAGAACGCCGGCACGGACAGCACGGCGGTGGTGATCCAGTACGACAACTGCGACGGGTTCAACCCGGGGACGGGCAGCACGCAGGCACCGGGCACGACCAACGTGAAGGGCGGTGGACGGGCGGTCGTGCTCATGACCGGCGGCTCCGGCAACGCCTTCGACACCATCACCATCAAGAACCTGCACCCGCAGAACGGCTTCGTCCTGCCCAGCGCGACGCCGCAAGATCCCTCCGGCACCGTCGCCATCACCGGCAGCAGCTCGCCCACGTTCACCAACGGCACCTCCTCGGTGACCCAGGCCGAGGCCCTCTACTTCAACGTGAGCTACGGCAACACGGGCGCCGTCCCCCCCGCGGTCCCCAACGAGCCCGGCCAATTCGTCGCCAAGCACAGCAACTTCGTCAGCTTCCAGGACACCCTCCAGGTGAAGGGGTGGAGCTGGTTCTACGACTGCTTCGTCACTGGCGACGTCGACTTCATCTGGGGGACGCCGAACGCCGCGCTGTTCGAGCGCTCGGAGATCAAGGCTCGGTACAACGCCAGCGCCTCGCCCGCGCCCAGCATCGTGCAGTCCCGCGCCTACGTGGGCTACGGCACGAGCACCACCCCGCCCAGCCCCATCCGCCAGTCGTACCCGGGGTTCGTGTTCCTGAAC
>Ga0318494_10000456_pt1 | contig 13992 bp, 9 predicted proteins | sample GRESIP108b1f24_FD_203293 | JGI IMG/M metagenome (GOLD analysis project Ga0318494, IMG submission 203293) | Tropical soil microbial communities from Luquillo Experimental Forest, Puerto Rico - GRE.SIPMG.108b1f24 | ecosystem: Environmental > Terrestrial > Soil > Tropical forest > Bulk soil... | reverse complement strand
GGACGGGGTACCCGAGCGCCTCGTACATGAGGATCTGGCGGGCGGTGTTGTTCACGTGGTCGTCACCGCGCGCGACGAGGTTGATCTCCATCGTCACGTCGTCGACGACGGCGCCGAAGTTGTAGAGCGGCACGCCGTCGCCGCGGAGGATGACCTCGTCCTGCAGCACGTCGTGGGGCGTCGTGATCCGACCTTTCACGAGGTCGTCCCACCCCGTCGCCCCCGCGTCCGGGACGCGGAACCGGATCACGTGCGGCCTCGACGGGTCGTACGCCTTCTCGCGGCAGGTGCCGGGGTACCGGAACTGCTCCTTCTTCGCCTCCGCGATCTTCCGCTGCGCGTCGAGCTCCTCGCGCGTGCAGTAGCAGGCGTACGCCTTCCCCTCGCGGATGAGCCGCTCCGCGTGCCCCTTGTAGACGTCGAGCCGCTCCGTCTGGAAGTACGGACCGTGCGGCCCGCCGACGCCCGGGCCCTCGTCCCAGTCGAGCCCGAGCCAGCGCATGGCCTCGAAGATCGCGTCGACCGCCGCCTGCGTGGAGCGCTCGCGATCGGTGTCCTCGATCCGGAGCACGAACGTGCCGCCCGCGTGACGGGCCCAGAGCCAGTTGAAGAGCGCGGTCCGCGCGCCGCCGATGTGTAGGTAACCGGTCGGGGAGGGGGCGAAGCGTACGCGGGGCTTGTCCATGGTCAGCGGAACCTAACACAGGTAAAATCGGGCGCGTGCCGAGACCCTGGACGCTCCTCTCCCTCGCCTCCCTCCTCCTCCTCGCGCCGGCCGGGGCGCGAGCCGCGACGCTCGTCGCGAAGAGCGTCGAGGAGGCGGCGAGGACCTCGGACGCCGTCGTGCGCGGCACCGTCGTCTCCACCACGTCGCGCTGGGCCGGCAGCCACATCGTCACGGACGTCGAGATCGCCGTCTCGAGCGCGTGGAAGGGACAGCCGGGAGATCGGGTGACGGTCACGATCCCGGGCGGCGTGGTGGGCGACATCGGGCAGCACGTGGACGCCGCGCCGAAGTTCACGGTCGGCGAGGACGTGGTCGTGTTCGTCCAGCGCGCGCCGAACGGGAGGATCAACCGCGTGAACGGCCTCGCGCAGGGCAAGTACCGGGTGGAGAGCGGCCTCGCGCGGCCGGACACGGACGGCGTGCGGCTCGAGGCGCGGGAGCAGCTCCGCGCGGGCGAGAAGCTGGTCCAGCCGATGACGGTCGACGAGCTCGAGCAGCGCGTCCGGAGCGCCCGGTGAGCCGCGCGCGCCTGATCCTCGTGGCGGCGGGGATTCTCGCCGTGGCGGCGTCGCTCGCCTTCGTGCGGACGACCGACTCGAGCACCCACGCCTGCCTGTACTGGGGGCCGCGGACGGTTCACTACAAGATTAACTACGGGCGGACGATCGCGGTCTCGACTCCCCCCGTATCGCCCACGTGCACGCAGGCGGCCGAGACGGCGGCGATCACGACAGCCTTCGCCCAGTGGACGGGCACTTCATCCGGCGGCATGCAGAGTTGCACTGACCTCGACCTCGTGTTCGACGGTGCGTCAACGAGCCCCGTCGGCTACGACCGGTCCGGCGTGAACGAGAACACGATAGCGTTTCGGTCCGGATGGTGCTCGGTCGTTGCGCCCGGGTGTACGGACGCCGCCAACACGCCGATCTCTCAGACCTGTGCGAACCTGCACAACTGTTTCGAGGACAGCGCCGAGAACACCAGGGCAACGCTCGCGCTCACGACGACGACGTACAACCAGAACACCGGCGAGATACTGGACGCCGACACGGAGCTGAACGGCTGGGACGGCAACGGCGGGGCCGTGTCTGCCGGGCAACCCGCGGATGGCTGGTACTTCACCTGCGTGGACCCGCCGAAGTCGCTGTGCACCAGCTACGGGGAAGGAGCCTGTACGTACGTCGACGTCAGGAACACCATCACCCATGAGGCCGGTCACTTCATCGGCCTCGCGCACGCTCCGGCGGTCGCCGGCCAGCCGGTCCCGACGATGTATGCGTACTCGGCCCCAGGCGACTTCGAGTTGCGCTCGCTCGAGCAGGACGACGTGAACGGCCTCTGCACGATCTACCCGGCGAACAAGGCGACCGTCACCTGCGTGGACGCGCCGCATCACGGCGGCTGCGCCTCGGGCGGCGCGGGCGCGGGCGCGTCGGCGCTCCTCCTCGCCGCGGCCGCGCTCCTCCCGCGCCTCCGTCGACGCCGGGCCTAGCGGGTCAGGCGACGCGCACGCCCGCGTAGCCGACGACCTGGTCGTCGTCCCCGCTCACCTCGCCGGAGTGGCCGTAGCGGACGAGTTCCGCGCGCGTGGCGCCGAGCGCGCGCGCTGCGACGAGCATCACCGTCGCCGGGATGATCCCGCACATCGAGATGTCCTCGGCGTGGACCACGTCGTAGAGCCCCTCGGGATCGAGCGCGAGGATCCGCTCGATCGCGCGGTGGTCCTTCCTGCGCGCGAGCGGGGCGGGCAAGTAGTGGCTCATGTCGCTCGAGGCGACCACGAGCGCCTCCGCCGTGCGCGCCGCGTCCGCGACGGTGGCGCCGAGCGCCGCGCATGCGTCGAACGACAGGTGCGCCAGGCAGAGCGCCGCGATCGCGACGTCGGGCCGGGCGCGCTGCAGGAACGGCACCTCGACCTCGAGGGAGTGCTCGAGGCGGTGCGCGGCGACGTCCGGCTCGACGAGCGGCGACGACGCGAGCGCGCCCGTGAGCGCCGGATCGATCGTCACCTCGCCGAGCGGCGTCTCCCAGGCCCCCTCCGGCCAGAGCGCCGCTCGCGCGCCGCGGCCGGTGTGGTTCGGGCCGAGCACGACCACGCGCGGTGGGACGTTCACCCGCGCGTACACCGCGCCCGCGACGGCGCCCGAATAGACGTACCCCGCGTGCGGCACGACGACGCCGAGGGCGCGCTCCCGCGGCGCGCCGCCGGCCATGAACCGGTCGACCTGCGCCGCGAGCGCCACGCCGTCGGCGGGGTAGAACCGTCCAGCGACCGCGGGCTCCCGGACCATCTCGGCGTGAAGTATAACGACGCCACCACGGGCAGGACGGTCCTCGTGGTGGACGACTCGCCCGCCGTCATCGACGCCCTCTGGGGGCCGTTCGAGGACGCGGCTACCGGGTTGCGACGGCGGTCATCTAGTTGACGGTGAAGGTCAGGTTGCCGTTCGACTTCTGCGGCGACCCGGCGCTCGCGTTCGGGTTCCACACCGCGACGTTATAGGTGCCCGGCACGGCGGTGCGGGTGTCGAAGGCGACCTGGATCGACGTCGATGAGACGACCGTGACCGGGCTGCCCGTGAGCGGCGCCCAGGTCGTCCCGCCATCGGACGAAACCATGACCTGTGTGGCGGCGTTTCCGTTCGCGTCGGGCTTCGCGAAGTTCGTGCCGGTGAGCGTGACCGTCACGGTCGTGTCCTGGCGGGCCGCGGACGTCGGCGAGATCGACGCGATCGTGGGCAGTCCGGGAGTGACCGTGAACGACACCGCGTTGCTCGCCGCCGAGCTTGGGTTCTGGATCGATAGCGCGTAGACGCCGGTGTCCAGCCCGGCGAGCGGGAGCGCCACCGTCGCGGAGTTCGGAGGCGTCGTCGTCCACGTCGCCGGCGGAAGCGACAGGTTCACGCCGTTGCCCTGGAAGAGGACGGCCGCGCCCGTGGCGCACGAGCCGGTCGCGGCGCAGCGGAAGTTGCTCCCGGTGAGCGTGACGGTGGGGCTCGTGCCCTGCGCGCCGCCCGCGGGCGCCGCGGACTGGAGCACCGCGACGTTCGAGAGCACCCGGAACTGGAAGCTCGAGGAGGTGACGCCGCTCGACGAGAGCGTGGCGGTGTAGAGGCCCGCCGGCAGGCCTGCGAAGCTCACGCCCGAGGCGACCGCGCTCGTGCCCCCGGTCACGGTCGCGGGCGCGGTGAACGCGGTCCCCACCGGCGGCAGGATGTTCACGGTCGCCGGCGCGACGATGCCGGTTCCAGTGAAGCTGAGCGTCGCGATCTGGCCCTGGTAGAGCGGGGTGGGCGCGACGGAGAGCGTCGCGATCTGCGGGACGCTCGTCTGGACGCCAAACGGGAGCGTGTCCGAGGAGCTCGTGACGCCGACGGTGTGCGTGCAGGGCGGAGACGCCTGGCACGTCGCGAAGAGCTGAGGGACGAGCAGGTGCGTCGCGTCGACGAAGCTCGTCGTCTGGACGACGCCGTCGTAGGTGACGACGCTCGTCAGGTCGAAGCCGGATCCGGTGAGGGTGAGCGGCTGCACGGTGCTGCCGTAGGCCGCGGCGCTCGGGCTCAGCGAGCCGAGGTGCGCGCCGGCGCTCGTGATCTGGAGCGACTCGTGGTTCGAGGCGAGCGTGCCTTCGTTCACGACCCACAGGTCGTACGGGCCCGGAGCGAGCCCGGCCGTGTTGAAGGTGCACGAGAGGGTCGCGCCGACGGCCGTCGGGAGCGCTTGATCCGTGAGCATCGGCCCGCTCACGTGGCAAAGACTGGATTCGACGAATCCCGTCCCGGTGACGGCGAGCGCCTTCGACGTCCCGGCCGCGACCGAGGTCGGGGTCACCGCGGTGACGACCGGCGTGGGCGTCACGACGTCAAACTCGAACGCGTTCGAGATGATCCGGTCCGGGTTCACGACGCGCAGGAACACCGTGGTCGTCGTGGTGCTCGACAGATCGAGCTGCGCGGTCAGGTGGGAGGCATCCTGGACCTGCGTCGCGTACGTGGCGGTCCCCGCGGGTGAGATCAAGCGGAGCGTGGCGCCCGAGGCGAAGCGCTCGCCGGTGAGCGTCACCGTGACCGGCGCCGCCGCGCCCTTCGGCGCGCTCGGGGGAGAGACCGCCTTGATGTACGGTGCGACGGCGCCGCCCGGCCCGCAGGTCGCGTCCACGCAGACCTCGCCCGCCGCGCACGAGTGAGTGCACGCGCCGCAGTGGACCGGGTCGCTCTGGAGATCCACGCAGCGCTGCTCGTCGCAGGTCTCCTTGCACTGCGAAGGATCGAACGTCGTCTTGTCGGCCCTGTGGCAGGCGGACCCGGTGAGCAGGACCACGCCGGCGAGGACGGCGAGGGTCGCGCCGCGCCGGCGCCGCGCGAGCGGGATCGCCAGGACGACGAGGAGCATCGAGAGGGCGCTGCCACCGCCCGAGCCGCACCCGCACCCGCCGCCGCCGGCGGCCTTGGCCTGCGACGGCGCGGGCCCGAGCCCGAGCGGATTCTCCGTCGAGTAGCACTGTCCGGCGGCGCACTGTCCGGCGGGGCAGGTCACACCGTTGCAGGGGTCGTCGACGCAGACGCCATCCCTGCAGACCCGCCCCTGGCCGCACCCCACGCCGGCGCACTTGTCGGTGACGCACGCGCCCGCGGCGCAGGTCTGGCCCGACGGACAGGTCTTCCCCGAGCAGGGATCGGCGACGCAGAAGCCGTCGTCGCCGCAGCGCTCGCCGACGCCGCACGTGACGAACAGGCAGGCCTGGACGCAGTCGCCGGCGCGGCAGAACGTGCCGCCCGGGCAGACGACGCCGAGGCACGGGTCGGGAGCGCAGGCGCCGTTCAGACAGAGCTGGCCCGCGGGGCAGCCGCTGAAGTAGCAGCCGCCGCCCGTGCACATGCCGCTCGCGCACGTGGCGCCGACGCCGCAGACGACGTTGGCGCACGGATCCACGCATACCCCGAACTGGCAGACGGATCCGGAGGCGCACGTGGCGGCCGTCGAGCCGCAGGGCGCGAGGACGCAGGCGCCGCCCGAGCACGCGTAGCCCTCGGGGCACGGGCTCTCCGTGGAGCACGACGCCGGGACGCAGCTCCCGTTCACGCACGAGAGGCCGGCCGGGCAGACCGCGCCGTCGTCGACGAGGCCGTTGCAGTTGTTGTCCTTGCCGTCGCAGACCTCGGACGCCGGGAGGACCAGCCCCTCGCAGGCGCCGAGGACGCCGTTCGTGCAAGAGCGGACGCCGTCGTGGCAGGTGCCCTGCGGCGCGGAGTGGTCCGCGTTCACGTAGCAGATCCGGGACGGATCCGTCGGGGCGGGGCAGAGGTTGCAGCCCGGCTCGAGGTAGTCGGCGACGCCGTTGCAGTTCGCGTCCGCCGGAGTGCTGGCGGGGGGCTTCGTGCAGTCGGGCGCGCCGGGGAGGACGTCCCCGCTGCACGCGCTCCAGCTCGGCACCGCCCCGGCGAGGCAGGTCTGGGTCCCGCCGCGGCAGGCGCCGACGTTGAGCGTGCCGGCGGGGCCGCTGTAGCAGGGCTGGGTGTTGCCGGGCGTGCAGCCGCAGCCGTCGGCCACGACGCCGTTGCAGTTCATGTCGTACTGCTGTCCGCCCGGGCCCACCTCGGAGCAGTTCTCCGTGTGCGGGAGGATCTCGCAGCTCGGGTAGCTCGCCGGGTTCTCCCACGGCTTGACGCTGTCGTCGCAGACGGCGCACGCGCTCCACACGCCGTTCGAGCAGGTCTGCTTGCCGGCTTTGCAGATGCCGCGCGGGATCTGGGTCGTGGGATCGAGCGAGCTCTGCGGGCCGGTGTAGCAGGCCTGGGAGAGCGGCGAGCCGGCAGGGGACGCCAGTGGATCGTCGTCCACGATGCCGTTGCAGTCGTCGTCGAGCCCGTTGCACACCTCGGTCGCCGGGAGCACCTCGCCCTGGCACGCCGACATGCCGTAGCTACCGTCGGGCTTCTTCTCGCACGACCGGACGCCGTCGTGGCAGATGCCCACGTTGCGCGTCGAGGACGGGCCGTCGTAGCAGGCCGTGTCGAGGCCGTCGTCGACGAGCCCGTTGCAGTCGTTGTCGAGCCCGTCGCAGACCTCGCTGGACGGCCCGACGAGCTGGGCGCAGATCTGCTGCCCGTTCGGGTCGCAGCGCATGACGCCGCGCGAGCACACGCCGAGGAGGCCGGTGTTGCAGGAGACCCCGCTCTCGACGCAGGCGGCGCCGAGGTTGAAGAGGGTGTTGAGCACGAGACGGCTGCCCGCGATCTGGAACGCGCCGTCGTTCCCCGAGTAGCTGTGGCCGCCCAGGTAGACCACCGTACCGTGCGCCGGGCTGGCGGAGCTGGACGGCAGGAGCGTGAACAGGTCGTACGAGGTCGGAGCGTTCGTGTGCGAGACGAGGCGGATCGTCTGCGCCTTGTACGCCGACGCGGCGTAGTCCGAGATCGCGCCGGTCTGCGGCGCAAACGGGAAGTCGCCGATTTGCAGCAGCGGCGAGGAGAAGTTCCCCGGCCAGAAGTAGGCGCCGCTGCCCGAGTTGATGCCGGAGAGCCCCGCGGTTCCGGCGGCGGCGGTGGTCTGGAAGTGCGTCGAGCCGTCGGAGCCGCCGGTCTGGTAGGTCGAGTTCGACGAGACGCCCTCGAACGAGCCGAGGCCGGCGCACTCGGCGAACACGTCCCTGCCCGCGGCCGAGAACTGGCCGATGGTCTTGAGCGCCCGATCGATCTGGGCCGCGCTGTACTTGACCTGGCAGCTGCAGGTCGGACCGGGCGGGCAGTCGCTGCACGAGCTCGGCGCCGCCCAGTGCGGTACCCACAGGATCTGGTACCCGTTCTTGTAGAGATTCGTGGTGGTCCAGCTCCCGGACGCGTCGGGCTGGAAGTCCTCCATGGTCAGCCGGTCGTAGATCTGCCCGTGCGTGCCCGTCGCCGTGCCGGCCGCGGCGCCGAAGTCGAGGCCGGCCTGCGTGAGGTAGCCCTGGATCACGTACTCCGAGTTCTTCGACCCCGCGCCGGAGCTGCCGATGTCGAGCAGGGCGAGCTTCGGCGGGACCGCGCCGCCTGCGCTCCAGCCGCCCGCCATCGTCTTCGCGACGTTCCCAGTGAACGCGACGTTCGAGACGTGGACCTTCACCGAGCCGTAGAGCGCCTTGTAGTTCTGGAGGACGGTCGAGGCGCGGGCGAAGTCGGAGCCGTCCACCACGAACGGCCCGCCGCGGTAGCTGATGCCGTGCGCCGTCACCGGCGAGGCGCCGGTAGCGCCGGTGTTCCAGTCGTAGCGGAGGACCGGGAGCCCGTTCGCGTAGGTGATGGTGAGGTCGGTCCCGGTGAGCGCGGGCTTCGCCGGATCGATGACCCAGTAGACGGCGATGTTGTTCCGCACGAGCTGGTAGACGAGCCCGTACGCCTTCATGACGTTACCCGGGTCCGCCGCCTGCGGGCACTGGTACGGCGTGTACGAGCCGGCCACCCCGTCCGTCTGGTACTGGTAGCAGAGGTCCATCGGGATGATGAGCGAGCCGCGCGCGAACGTCTGGACGCCCGCGCCGCCGCCGCAGGTGGGCGCGAGCAGCGGCAGCGCGCCGAGCACGAGAAGGACGGGGAACAGCGCCGCCAGCGCGCGGCGGCGGAGGGAACGGGCGATGGGGTGCATGAAGGCTCTCCTGGCGGACGGACGCTAACACGTGGCATCACGCGCAGTTGAGTCGCCGCTCGGCGCGCGGCACCCACACCCGCGCCGGAGGTGCGCGCGGAGGTTGACGCCTCCGCCGCCGCGTGCGATCCCCGCGGCGTGTCGATCCGCCCCGACGCCGAGCCCGCGCGCGGCGCGGCGCGCGCCCCGGCCGAGCGCCCGCGCGCGCTCGTGCGGACCTGGGCGATCGCGATCGCCGGGCTCGCCGCCGCGAAGGCGCTGTCGCTCGTCGAGCCGACCGGGCTCCTCGGCGCGAACCTCGCGGGCGTCGCGGCGTTCCTGTTCCTCTCGCTCCCCGACGCGCGCCTGCGGCGGCGCGGCGAGGCGTGGGCCGACTACGGCGTCCCCTTCCACGGTGTGCGGGACCCGCGCACGTGGCGGGCGGTGCGCCGCGGCGTCCTCGTGGGGGCGGGCGCGTGCGCGCTCGTGTTCCCCGTCTTCGTCGCGCTCTTCTGGGCGTACGGCGAGCTCCTCCCGCACCTGCCCCGGGCCCTCGCGGCCGCCCTCGCGCCCTACGGCCCGGCGCCGCGCTTCGCGCTCCGCGCGCCCGACCGCGTCCTCGTCCTCGCCCTCGTCCAGCTCCTCGTCGTCGCGCTCCCAGAGGAGCTCTTCTACCGTGGGTGGATGCAGACCGCGTGGGCGCGCGCGGCCCCCGCGCGCGGCGTGACGGTGCTCGGCGCGCGGCTCGGCGCCGGGTTCCTCGAGACGCAGGCGCTCTTCGCGCTCGGGCACCTGGTCGTGCTCCAGCCCTGGCGGCTCGGCACCTTCTTCCCGGCCCTCCTGTTCGGGTGGCTGCGCGCGCGGACCGGCGACGTCGTGGCCCCCGTCGTGGTGCACGCGGCGTCGAACCTGCTCATCGCGACGCTCGAGGCGAGCTTCTACGGGTGACAGCGCGCGACGCGGACGGTAGAACCGCGGCATGGCCGGCTCGATCCGCGAGATGCTCGAGGAGCTCGAGGACCGGACGCTCCATCCCCGCGCGGCCCACGCGGCGCGCTCCCTGGGGCGCGAGCAGCCCGAGCCGGACGACGACGAGCGTCCCTGCTTCCAGCGCGACCGCGATCGCGTCCTCCACTGCAAGGCGTTCCGGCGCCTCGCCGGGAAGACGCAGGTCTTCCTCGCGCCGCGCGGCGACCACTACCGGACGCGCCTCACGCACACGCTCGAGGTGGCGCAGGTCGCCCGCTCCATCGCGCGCGCGCTGCGGCTGAACGAGATGCTCGTCGAGGCGATGGTGATGGGGCACGACCTGGGCCATACGCCGTTCGGGCACGCCGGCGAGCGGCTGCTGAACGAGGTCGCGGCGGGCGGGTTCCACCACGTGGTGCAGTCGCTGCGCGTCGTCGAGGTGCTCGAGAACGACGGGCGCGGCCTGAACCTCACCGCCGAGGTGCGCGACGGGATCCTCCGCCACTCGAAGGGGAAGGGGAGCGTGCTCATGATGGGCGGCGGCGCGAAGGCGCTCACGCTCGAGGCGGAGATCGTCCGGCTCGCGGACATCGTCGCCTACGTGAACCACGACCTCGACGACGCCGTCCGCGCCGGGCTGTTCGGCGAGGCGGACGTCCCCGCGGACATCCGGCGCGTCCTCGGCGGCGGCCGCGCCGAGCGCTTCCGCACCCTGATCCACGACGTCATCCGCAGCTCAGACCTCGACGGGGGCGGGCACATCGAGATGTCGGCGGAGGTGCACGGCGCGCTGCTCGCGCTCCGCGACTTCCTGTACGCGCGCGTCTACGAGAACCCGATCGTCCACGACGAGTTCGTGAAGGCACAGCGCATCCTCCGCGATCTCCACGCCTGGTGCCTCGAGGACCCGGCTCGCCTGCGCGAGCGGCACGGTGTCGCGCCGCGCCCCGGCGAGACCCACGAGCGCGCCGTCGTCGACTGGCTCTCGGGGATGACCGACCGGTTCGCGATCGGCACGTGGGAGGCGATCTTCGTGCCGCGGCCGTGGAGCGTGGTCTGAGTCAGTAGTCAGCTCGTCAGCTTTCAGTGGTCAGCCTGAAACTGACAACTGACAGCTGACAACTGACCGCCCGCTTCATCCCACCCCGTTCAGGCTCGAAACCGTCACCTGCAGCGAGCGGCTGACCGCGACGGCGCTGCCCTCCGGCACCTCGATGAAGCCGTTCGGCGCGGCGAGGCGCGTCGCGAAGCAGACGGCCTTCACGCGCCGGTGCGGTCGCACGCGCGGATCGCTCTCCGGCGTCGAGGCGTCGATGCCGTCGAGCGCGCAGGGGATGATCCCCTCGTAGAGCGCGTAGTAGAGCGGCCCTCCCCGGCGGGTCGCGACCATGATCCGTCCGTTCGTCGCGACGAACACGAGCCGGCTCGGCTTCTGCTCGCCGACGTCCCGCTGCCAGGCCTCGATCTGCCGGACGGTCTTCGCGAGCGCGCGCCCCGCCGTCCGCTCGTCGAGGTCGAGATCGTCGAGCCGGTTCTCCTCCTTGAGGAGCTTCATGAAGTACATGAAGGCGTGCTCGGAGTCGGTCTCGCCCGCGATCTGGCGGCGCAGGAAGTCGGGGAGCGCGGCGACGAGCTTCGGCCGCACGGCGTCCCACCCCGAGATGGTGCCGTCGTGGGCGAACAGCCACTGGCGGAAGCGGAAGGGGTGCGTGTTCTCGTCCTTCGGCTTGCCGATCGTGGCGCGCCGCGCGTGCACGAGCAGCGCCTCCGACTCGACCTTGCCGACGAGCTCCGCGAGCGTGAGCGGCGCGGGCGCGCCCGTCGGACGCTTCCCGAGCAGGACGCTGCCGGCCTGGTAGTAGCCGAAGCCGTAGCCGTCCGGCGGCGCGTCGCCGTCCGCGAGGGACACGTGCGACTTCAGCCGGTGAACCTGGCAGCGCAGAAGGCTGTCATCGCTCTGGAGGATCGCGACGAGCGCGCCCATTGCTTCCCTTTCCCTTTCGTCGAGACGGCGGCGAGGACTCACCCGCCACCCGACACAGTAATAACGGCGCATGCTGACGCGCGGATCCCCGACGCTCCCAAGGGGCCGACGTAGGTGGGGCACGCCCGTTTGACAGCTTCTCGAGCCGCCGTCTAGGATTCCGTAACCCGGCGAAACCGCTGGGTTACGCGCACATGAGCGACGACATCGCGGTCGGAATCGATCTCGGGACGAGCTACAGCGCCGTCGCGGCCGTCACCGAGGTGGGGTCTCCCCCGAACGTGCTCCCCAACGAGTGGGGCGAGCGGACGCACGCCTCGGTCGTGTCGTTCCTCGAGGACGGGTCGGTCCTCGTCGGGAACAACGCGAAGAAGAACATCATCACGAACGCGGAGAACACGGTCTACTCGGCGAAGCGGCTCATCGGGCGCTTCTTCTTCTCGGACGAGGTGAAGAAGGCCCAGGCGGTGATGCCGTACCGGATCGTGGAGGGGCCGAACAACTCCGTCCGGATCGGCGTGAAGGAACGGATCTTCGCGGTGCCCGAGATCTCCGCGCTCGTGCTCAAGGAGATGAAGGCGATCGCCGAGACCGCGCTCGGCCGCGAGGTGAGGAAGGCGGTCGTCACCTGCCCCGCCTACTTCAACGACAACCAGCGCCAGGCGACCAAGGACGCGGGGCGCATCGCCGGGCTCGAGGTGCTCCGCATCATCAACGAGCCGACCGCCGCCGCCCTCGCGTACGGCTTCGGCCGGGACATCTCGCAGAAGATCGTCGTCTACGACCTCGGCGGCGGCACGTTCGACGTGTCCATCCTCGAGATCGGCAAGGACGTCTTCGAGGTGCTCTCGACCGCGGGCGACACGTACCTCGGCGGCGACGACTTCGACGATCGGATCATGACCTGGCTCGCGGACGACTTCCTCGCCCGCCACGGCCTCGATCTCCGACAGAACAAGTTCTGCCTCCAGATGCTGAAGGAGGCGGGCGAGCGGGCGAAGATCGAGGTGGGCCGCGACGGCCTCGCGAGCATCCTCGTGCAGGGGATCTGCCAGTCGCCCGAGGGCGAGGTGCTCGATCTCGCCGGCAAGCTCACCGCCGATCAGTTCAACCGGATGGTGATGGACCTCGTGCAGCGCACGTTCAAGGTCTGCGACGAGGCGCTCCAGTCGGCGCGGCTCACCGCGGGCGACATCGACGCCGTCGTGCTCGTCGGCGGGCCGACCCGGCTGCCGATCATCCGGAACAGCGTTCGCCACTACTTCCAGAAGGAGCCGATGACGGGCATCGACCCCGACGAGGTCGTCGCCCTCGGCGCGGCCATCCAGGCGCACGCGCTCCTCAACGAGAGCGCCGCGGAGTACGGCCAGGCGAGCTACCTGCTCGACGTGACGCCGCTCTCGCTGCGCGTCGGGACGGTCGGGGGCTTCACCGAGAAGATCATCGACAAGAACACGCCCATCCCGATCGAGAAGTCGAAGACGTTCACGACGAGCCGCGACGGTCAGGACAAGGTCAAGATCCGCGTCTACCAGGGCGAGTCGAACCGGGCCGACCAGTGCGAGCTGCTCGGCGAGTTCGAGTTCACCGGGTTCCGGATCGGCTACCGCGGCGAGGTGCAGATCCAGGTGACCTTCGAGATCGACTCGAACGGCATCGTGAACGTCGCCGCGACCGATCTCGAGACCGGGCAGAAGACGTCGACGACGATCAGCCTGTCCTCGGGCCTCTCCGAGCAGGACATCGCGAAGGCCATCGATCACAACGCCGAGCTGGAGCTCGCGCGCGGCGAGCGCGCCGCGTAGCGCCGGGGAGATGAGATGGACGCGCAGTTCCTCATCGAGGTCGAGGCGCTCGCGGGGGCGCTCGACCAGCTCGACTACTTCGGCGTCCTGAAGCTCCAGCAGACCGCGACGCCCGCCGAGATCAAGGCGGCGTACTACCGCGAGTCGCGCACGTTCCACCCGGACCGCTTCGCGGCGTTCCCCAACGCCGCGCTGCGCGACCTGGTCGGGCGCATCTACCGGCGCGTCAACGAGGCCTACACCGTCCTGCGCGACGACCGGAAGCGGGCGCGCTACGTCGCCGATCTGAACGGCCCGGAGCGCGCGCAGAAGCTCCGCTTCACCGAGGCCGACGAGGTGGCGGTGAAGGAGGAGCAGAAGAAGAAGCTGGAGGAGCAGCTCGGCCAGACGCCGAACGGCCGCAAGTTCTACGCGGCGTCCCTCAAGGAGATCGAGGGCGCGCGCTGGGACGCGGCGGAGCGCGCGCTGAAGAGCGCGCTCATGTACGAGCCGGGGAACGCGAAGTTCAAGGAGACGCTCGCCGCGGTCCAGGCCGAGCTCGAGCGGACGCGGGACAAGGGCGACGCCTTTCGGATCAAGTGACCGCCGCGCCGATCCGCGATAGGCATCGTCCCGCCATGGCGCTCGACCTCGTCGTCCTCCTGCTCGTCGCGCTCGCCGCCGCGCTCGGCGCGGTCTCCGGCGCCCTCCGCCAGGTCGTCCAGCTGGCCGCGGTCGGCCTCGGGTGGCTCGCGGCGCGGCGCCTCGGGGCGCCGGTCGCGGAGGGCCTCGGCCGCTCGCTCCCGCCGCTCGTCGCGCGCGCGGCCGCGTCCACCGTCCTGTTCCTGGGCGTCGCCGCGCTCGTGTCGCTCGCCGGCGCCCTCGTGCTGCGCGGGACGGGCGTGGCGCGCGCGGTGCGCGGGCCG
>Ga0318494_10000449_pt1 | contig 14146 bp, 8 predicted proteins | sample GRESIP108b1f24_FD_203293 | JGI IMG/M metagenome (GOLD analysis project Ga0318494, IMG submission 203293) | Tropical soil microbial communities from Luquillo Experimental Forest, Puerto Rico - GRE.SIPMG.108b1f24 | ecosystem: Environmental > Terrestrial > Soil > Tropical forest > Bulk soil... | reverse complement strand
GATCGAGCGGCACGCCCACCGGCGCCGGATAGCCCAGCGTCTGCCGCGTGTAGAGGAACGCCTCGGCGTGCATGTCCTCGTGGAGGAGCGCGAGCCGCGCGAAGGGCACGTCCTCGGGGCGACCCTTGGCGAGCCGCGCGCGTGCGCGCTCGAGTCCGCGCGCGAGGTCGTCGTGCGTGTCTCCCCACGACGGGAGGGGCAGGTCCCAGCGGGTGTCGTGGGCGACGCGCGCGGAGTCGTAGAGCGCGTCGGCGCCGGGGCGCGCAGGGGGCGCTCCCTCGCGCCGCAGGAGCCAGCGCTCCTGGAACCACCCCACGTGGCCCAGCTCCCAGCGCGGCGGGTTCACGATCGCAAGCCGCGGGCCGAGGTGCGCGGCCTCGGGCAGGTCGTCCATGAGCGCGAGCGTCCGCGCGCGCGCGTCGAGGAGCAGGGTCGCGAGATCGTCGCTCACGCTCCGCCTGTAAGCGGGGCCGGGGGCGCCGCGCAAGCGCGTCTGCCCCTTCGCCCCGATCACTCCTCGGCGAGGATCGGCAGGCGCACCCGGGCGGCCGCGGTGGCCGGCGCGCCGGGGTCGCTCCGCGGCCTCGAGCGGAACCGCTGGTGCACCTCGAAGGCGAAGTTGTCGAGCACCTCGGGGTCCACCGGGTCGCCGTTCAGCGAGAGCGTGAGCGAGAGGAGCTTCTCGCGCTCCGACGCGTGGACGAACTGCGCCTCGGCGATCTTGTTGGGCATGCACTCGAGCGGCCCCACCGACACCACCGCCTCGATCTCCCCGCGCCGCCAGGCCCGGAGCGGCAACCCCATCGTGAGGCAGGTCTCCACCTCGAGGTCGTCGCGCATGTACGGCATCGCCGAGCGCAGCACCTCGGCCACCGACGCGTGCTCGGGCCAGCCGAGGACCTCGGCGGCCGCGTGGTACACGAGCGCCAGGATGCGGCCGCGGAACCAGCGCTCCACCTTGTCGGCGACCTTCGGCTTCCGCCCCCGCTTGTGCGCGATGTGGTCGGAGTACTCGACGAACTCCGACACCGGCTCGAGCACCGCGCGGATCCCACGCCGCTCCAGCTCGCGCGCGACGAAGTCGTTCGCGAACGGGTCGGACCGGACGTAGATCTCGCCGGTCACGAGCACCCGCGGCAGCTCGCGCTTCCCCTTCACGCGCGCGAGCTCCTCGCACGCGCCGCGGACGAGCGCCGGGAAGCCCCAGCAGCGGCCCGATCCCACCTCCGCGAGGACGCGCGTGGCGGAGAGGTCGCCCCCGCACTCCTTCTCGAGGAGCGCCATGAGCGCCCGCTTCGCCCGGGCGTGGATCGCGTCGGCGGCGCCGGGGCGCGTCTCCACGGGGCGCACGTCGTGCAGCGCCTGCTCGAGGTCGCCCGCGGCGCCCACGCCGGCGAGCGCGATGGCGGCGAAGCCCGGCGGGAAGCCCTTGAAGTAGTCGCCGAACGGCGGCGACCAGATGCGCACGCGGTCGCTCCAGCCGAGCCGGTCGAGCACGAGCTGGTGCAGCTGCCGGTAGGCACCGAACCGGCACGGCCCCTCGGAGCCGGGCATGGCGAAGGCGAAGCGCTGCGTGGTGCCGCGCTCGGGCTCGATCCGCTCGAGGAGGCTCCCGAGCGTGATCGTCATCGGCAGGCACTCCTTCCCGGACGTGTGGCGCCGGCCCTGACGCAGGGTCTCGCGCGTGGGCTCGGGGAGCGCCTCCGCCGGGATGCCGACGCCGCGCAGGGCGGCGGCCAGCGCCTCCGCCTCCGGCCCCATGCGCGGGATGAGCACGCGCTCGCCGGAGCCGATGAGCTCGAGGAGCGCCGCCGGCTTCACCGTGAGCCGCCCCTCGTCGTTCGGCGCCCGCCCCACGCTCGCGCGGAGATCCTCGCGCGCGCAGTGGAGGAACGCCTCGACGCGGGTCTTCGTGCCGGCGTCGCCGGAGTGGCCGTCGGTCTCGATGACCGAGAACGGCCGGCCCTCCATGAGGTAGGCGAAGGCGTGGACGACGAACGAGTCGGGGCCGCAGGAGTAGTTCGAGCAGAAGATCGAGTACACGGCGGGCGAACGGCGGAGCTGCCACGCCGCGCGGAGGATCCGCTGCCCGTGGCCCCAGAACACCTCGTCGAACACCGGCGCGGAGGCGTCGATCGGGTAGCAGTCCACCGGGATCGCCATCGCCCCCTGCTCGCGCAGGATCGCGGGGACGTTCGAGTTCAGCACCTCGTTGTGAATCGTGTAGGCGCGGCCGAGCACCACCACCGGCACGACGCCGTTCTCCGCGCAGAACGCGAGCGCCTCCTCGCCGGCCTCGCGCAGGCGACGCTCGAAGCGCTCCTGCTCCACGCGGGCCGACCGCCACGCCGCCTTCACGAGCGCGTCCTGGTCGACGCCGAGCTCGGCCGCGACGCGCCGGCAGGACTCGAGGAACTTCGGCGAGTCGAGGAATCCCTCGCCCATGTCGATCACCGGCGCGACCAACGTGCAGCCCGGCTCGCGGCCGAGATCCCAGCGGAGCATGTCGGAGGAGCCCTGGACGATGGGGCACACCGTCGAGAACTTCTCGTCGCCGACGCGCGGCAGCTCTCGCAGCATCGGCAGGAACAGCACGTCGGGCCTGGCCTCGGCCATGCGCTGCACGATGCCGTGGTACTGCTGCATCGGCGCGCAGAACGGCACGTTCGCGGCCTCGATGCCGCGCTTCAGCGCCGCCCGGTCGCCCCCCTCGGCCACCTTCACGTCGAAGCCGAGCGCGTGCACGAAGGTGGCGAAGAACGGGAAGAGGGTCGAGATCTGGAACTCGGTGGTCATCGCGACCACCGGCCGTCCGCGCGGCGCCGAGACGCGCGCGGCGATCTCCGAGACCGCGTCGGCGCGGGCGCGGAACGGATCGGGCGCGCGATCGGGGAGCTTCTGCTTCTTCGTCCCCTTGTCCCAGAGCGAGCAGCCGCCGCCCCACGTGAACCGCTGCCGCTCGCCGTCGACCACGGTGGTGAGCCGGTCGATGCGGCACTTGTTGCCGCTGCCGCCGCAGCCCTGCGTCGAGCTGCAGACGAACTGATCCTTCTTCTCCACCCGCGCGCCGAGGAAGCGCGCGACGTCCACCTCGGCCGAGGCGGCGTCGAGCGCGAGGCCGTCCTGCGCGAGGAGCGCGATGCCGAGGGCGCCCACCGTGCCCGGATCCGGCGGCACCACGACCTCGGCGCCGGTCTGGCGCGCGACCGCGGCGGCGAGCGCGTCGGCCGCGAACGGCATGCCCTGGCAGAACACCACCTCGCCCACCGAGCGGGAGCCCTTCACGCGGTTCAGGTAGTTCGCGATCACCGAGTCGTAGATGCCGGCGACGATCCGGCCGCGCTCCACGCCGGTGGCCACCGCCTCGTCGATGATCTCGGCCATGAAGATGGAGCAGTGCTGGCCGAGCGCCACGCCGCACTCGGCGCCGAGCGCCTCCTGCCCGAGCTGGACGACGTTCTCGATTCCCTCGAAGCGCTTCCCCTGCTCCTCGATGAACGAGCCGGTCCCGGCGCTGCACGCCTCGTTCATCGCCGCGTCGACGACGCGGCCACCGGCGAGCCGGATGTACTTCGCGTCCTGGCCGCCGATCTCGAAGATCGTGTCGACGCGCGGCTCGTAGTGGAGCGCGCCCGTCGCGTGGGCGGCGATCTCGTTCAGCACGAACACCTGGCCGGGCGCGTAGCAGGTGGCGAGGAGCGAGCCCACGATCTCGCGGCCGGAGCCGGTCGCGCCGAAGCCGCGCACGCGGTGGCGCGCCGCCGGCGAGGCGAGGAGGTCCTTCACGAGCGCCTGCGCCGCGCCCACCGGGTCGCCGTTCGTACGCAGGTAGCCCTGCCAGAGGAGGTTGCGCGTCGCGAGGTCGAGGAGCACCGCCTTCGAGCCGGTGGAGCCGATGTCGAAGCCGAGCACCACGTCGCGCACGTCGTCGGGAGCCGGCGCCTTCGGCGCGGTCATCCGCTTCACGCGCGAGAGCGCCTCGGCGAGCGCCGGCACGCGCTCGAGCGCGGTCTCGTGCGCCGGCAGGAGGATCTCGTCGAGCCGCGGCACGCGGGCGCCCCGCTCGGACGCCGAGAGCGCCGCGCCCACCGCCTCGAGGAGGAGCTGCCGCTCGGGATCCGCGGCCACGAGCTCCATCCCGCAGCGGCCGAAGAAGCGGCGGAAGTGCTCCCGCACGCGTGCCGACCGCGCGACGCCGCCGGCGAGGTACGCGCGTGGCGGCGCGACGCGCGGCTTCACGAGCACCTGCACGTTCTCGCAGATCGCGTCGAGCAGGCCGGCGAGGATCCGCTCCTTCTTCTCGCCCTTGTTGGCGAGGTGGGTCATGTCGGTCTTCAGGATCACCGGGCAGCGGCCGCCGAGCGGCGCCGCCTCGTTGACGCCGGCGGCGAGCGTCGCCGCCTGCTCGACGTCGAGGTCGAAGCGCTCCACGAGCTGCCGGAGGAAGTTGCCGGTGCCCTGCGCGCAGCGGGAGTTCTCGCGCTGCAGCTCGGCGCCGCCCGCGCGCAGCTCGAGCACGGAGAAGCCGTGCGAGCCGATCGTGACGAGCGTCGCGGGGTCCCTGCCATGGAAGAAGCGGTGCCCGGCGGCGAGCGCCTGCTTCGGCGGCACGCGCGAGAGCGCGACCAGGCGCGAGAGGCGGCCCGTCACCGCGGCGCCGGTGACGCCGTCCCAGTCCCAGCTCTCCAGGATCGCAGCGACCGCCTCGCCCGGCGCCTTCCGGTGGTCGCGAACCTCGCTCCGGGCGAGGACGAGCGCGTCCCCATCCCGCCGGAGCTCCGCGACCTTCACGGTCTCGGCGCCGACATCGATCCCGACGTAACGATCCATCAGTTCCCTCCGCGACCGCGAGGTGTAGCACACAGCCAAGGGGCCTTTCGACCCGCCGGGGCGCAGGCGGCCCCGGTGGGGGAGGCCCGCTTGTAGCGTGTGCGCGCACGCGTCCGATCAGCGGCAGTGGCGCGCCACGACCGCGAGCAGCGCGTCGAGCCGGATCGGCTTCTCGAGGTGATCGATGGGACGCATCTCGGCGACGCGGTCCTCGAGGCCCACCGCCGCGGAGATCACGACCACCGGCACGCCGGCGATCTCGGGATCCTCGAGCTGCAGGCGGCGGAACTCCGCCCCATCCATCCCGGGCATGAAGAGATCGAGGAGGACGATGCCGGGCCGCACCGCGCGCACCTGCTCCAGCGCCTCGGCGCCGTTCTTGGCGGTGGCGACCTCGTAGCCCTCGTCCTCGATGAGCTCGCGCAGCGTCTCGCGAATGTCTCGGTCGTCGTCCACGACGAGCACGGGGCGGCGCGCGGGAGCCGCACCGGCGTGGACCTCGCTCATCGCGCCCCCCCGACCGCGTTCTCCCGCGGGAGCTCGAGCGTGAAGGTGCTGCCCCGGCCCGGCCGGCTCGTCACCCGGACCCTGCCACCGTGCTCCTCGGCGACCCTGCGCGCGACCCACAGCCCCACCCCGAAGCCTCCGTAGTGCCGCTCCGACACCGCGCGCTCGAACCGGCCGAAGATGCGCGCCTGATCGTCGGCCGCGATCCCGATCCCGTGGTCGGTCACCTCGAGCAGCGCGCGCACACCCTGGGCCCGGACGGTCACCTCGATCGACTTCCCCTCGCCGTACTTCACCGCGTTGGAGAGGAGGTTCGTGACGATGGCGTCGATGCGCATCCGATCCCACATGCCGCGTACCGGGCCGTCCAGCACGATCCGCAGGTCGGACCCGGCCTCGGCGGCCGCGTCCTGGAAGCGCGACGCCACCTCGCGCGCGAGCTCCCCGAGATCGAACTCCTCCTTCACGAGCTCCATCTCGCCGCCGCGCGTGATGCGCGACACGTCGAGGAGGCGATTCACGAGCTCGCCGAGCCGCTCCGTGGAGCGGGCCACGCTGCGGATCCGCTCCGAGACGCGCTCGGTGCCGGCATCCCCCTGCTGGACGGAGCGCGTGAGGCTCTGGAGCTGCAGCTGGAGCGCGGTGAGCGGCGTCTTCAGCTCGTGGGAGGCGATGGAGAGGAACGCGTCGCGCGCCGCCACCGCCTGCTCCAGAGCCTCGTGCGCGGCCCGCTTCTCCCTGCGCACCTGCGCGTCCTCCAGCTCGCGGGCGATCGCCGTCACGAGTCGCCCGAGGTTCTGCTTCGTCACGAAGTCGCTCGCGCCCTGCTTCAGCGCATCCACCGCGCCCTCCTCGCCGAGGCCGCCCGACACGAGCAGGAACGGGAGATCCGCCGAGAACCTGCGGACGATCTGGAGCGCGTCGAGGCCGTTCAGCCTGGGCGGGGCGTGTCCGCTCACGACCACGTCCCATCCGCCGCGCTCGAGCGCGACGCGCAGGCTGCTCGGCGACGCCACCCGCTCCAGGTCGGGCGCGTAGCCGCCGCGGCGGAGCTCCAGGGAGACGAGCCGCGCGTCGTCCTCCGAGTCCTCGACCATGAGCACTCGCAGCGGTCTCATCAGGGGACGAAGCTCGAACGTCCCCCGGAGTGGAGTGGTCCGCGCCGCCGGCCCGACGGGACCTGGGCCCGGATGCGGGCGACATGACTTTGGCAGTTCAGCTGCTGCAAGGTCGCGAGCCCCATCCTCGTTCCCTTGCTCCTCGGGGGTGTGGAGCGCGGGAACGGCAGAATGGCCGCGAAGCATACGTCATGTCGAACCCGGAGCCGGTGTCCCGAACGTGGCGGGTGACGCCATGAGAGTTCAGCGTCCTTCCGGGCGCCCGCTAGAGGCGCTCGATGGGCCCTCATCGCCTCCCCGATGCCTCGAAAAGCACCACTTCTCGCCTCTTCCGGGGCGGCTACATTGGCATCGTGACGCGTCGCTCCTTCTTCGCTCTCGCCCTCCTCGCCCTGCCGGCCGTGGCCCTGGCCGCCAGCGAGGACCCCTCGGCCCAAGTGGTGCTCGAGCTCGCGCTCGTGCTCGTCGCCGCGAAGGTCGGCGGCGAGATCGCAGTTCGCCTGCGCCAGCCCGCCGTGCTCGGCGAGCTCCTCGCCGGCGTCGTGCTCGGGAACCTGCATCTCCTCGGTACGGGGCTCCTCGAGCCGTTGAAGAGCGATCCGGTGCTCGACGTGCTCGCGCGGCTGGGCGTGCTCTTGCTGCTCTTCCAGGTCGGGCTCGAGTCCACGGTTCGCCAGATGCTCGAGGTCGGCCTCTCGGCCGCCGCGGTGGCGGTCCTCGGCGTGGTCGCGCCGTTCGCGCTCGGCTGGGGAGTGGGGGCGGCCCTCGTCCCGGACGCCGGCCCGCTCGTGCACGCCTTCCTCGGCGCCACCCTCTGCGCCACGAGCGTGGGCATCACCGCTCGCGTGCTGCAGGACCTCGGGCGCTCCCGAACGCCGGAGGCGCGGATCATCCTCGGCGCGGCGGTGATCGACGACGTGCTCGGCCTCGTCGTGCTCGCGGTGGTCTCCGGGATCATCGCCGCGGTGGGCTCCGGCGAGGAGATGTCCTACGGCGAGGTCGGGGTGATCGTCGCGAAGGCGGCGGCGTTCCTCGTCGGCTCGCTCGCGCTCGGGGTCTGGCTCGCGCCGCGCGTGTTCCGCCGCGCCGCGCGGCTGCGCACGACGGGCGTGCTCCTCGCGGTCGGCCTCGCCTCGTGCTTCGCGGTGGCCTGGGCCGCGCAGGCGATCGGCCTCGCCGCGATCGTGGGCGCGTTCGCGGCGGGGCTCGTGCTCGACGAGCTGCACTATCGTGAGTTCACCGGCCGCGGCGAGCACGGGCTCGAGGAGCTCGTGAAGCCCATCGTCGAGCTCCTCGCGCCGGTCTTCTTCGTGCTCATGGGGATGCGCACCGACCTCGCCTCGTTCGCGGACGCGCGCGTCCTCGCGCTCGCGCTCGCGCTCACGGTCGCCGCGATCGCCGGCAAGCAGGCCTGCTCGCTCGGGGTGCTCGGCGGCGCCGATCGGCTCACCGTGGGCATCGGCATGATCCCCCGCGGCGAGGTGGGGCTCATCTTCGCGAACATCGGCCTCTCGCTGCGGATCGCCGGGAAGCCGGTGCTCGACGCGTCCACCTACGCCGCGGTGGTGCTCGTGGTGATCGCGACGACGCTCGTGACCCCGCCCGCGCTGCGCTGGAGCCTCGGACGGGTCGACCGTCGATCGAACGCGGGACGCGCCGCGGTTTGAACGCCTCGTGGGGCGTCCCTAACCTGACTCCCATGCGCCCCCTCGCTCTCCCGGTCGCAGCCCTCGCCCTCCTCGTCGCGGGCCCCGCCCGCGCCTGCTCGGTGTGCGGGTGCGGCGACCCGCTGGCCGACGCCGCGGAGCAGGCGCCGCGCGCGAACGCCCTCCGCGTCGCGCTCGAGACCGAGTGGCTCACCGTGAAGTCGGCGAGCGAGGCCGCCGAGGGCGCGCTCACCACCCTGGACCAGTACTCGCTCCGCGTGGTGGGCGTGTGGAGCCCGAGCGACGCGCTGAACCTCGCCCTCACCGTGCCCTTCGTGATGAAGCGCATGAGCGACGCGGGCGGCGGCCTCGGCACCGTGGCGGGCCCCGAGAACACCGGCCTCGGAGATCTGGAGCTGGGCGCGCGCTGGTTCGCGCTGAACCGCGTCGACATGCGGGCGCGCACGCGGCTGACCCTCGCGATCTCCGCCGGCACCTCGCTCCCGACCGGCGCGAACGACCTCTCCCAGAACGGCGAGCGGATCGACGAGCACGCGCAGCTCGGCACGGGCGGCTTCGGCCCCTACGCCGGCCTCGCGTGGCGGCTCCAGGGCGAGGCGTGGGGCGCGCAGGTGAGCGTCGCCGGACGCTACCGGACCGAGAACTCGCATCACTACCGGTACGGCGAGGCGCTCCTGTGGAGCACGGGCGGCGAGTGGCGGCCGCAGGAGCGCTTCGCGGTGACGCTCGACCTCGACGGCCGCCTCGCCCAGCGCGACCGCGACGACGGCGCCTTCGCGCCCGACACCGGCGGGCTCGTCCTCGCGGCAGCGCCGGCCGTGCACGTGAACGTGGGCCGCGAGGTGTGGCTCTCCGTGCGCGCCCAGCTCCCGGTCTTCACGCACCTCTACGGCGTCCAGGACGTCGGCCCCACGGTGGTGGCCGGCCTGCAGTATCAGCTGTATTGACGAGCGCTGTGGGCTCGGGCCGGCCGCGGCTCCGTCGTGGCGTGACGAGTCGGGGGCGCGCGCTCGCGGCGCGCGCGCGGGGCGTCATTCGCCCTTCGTGAACCAGGCGCGCAGCGGGCGGGCCGGCGCCTTGCGGGGCTCGAAGCCCTGGGCCGGGAGCTCGGCGCGGCGCAGGGTGCCGTAGATCGAGACCATGCGCGCGATCGCGGTGGTGCCGGCGCCGACCGCGATCACCGCGCAGGCGATCTGCGCGGCGAGCTGCGCGGTCGGCAGAGTCACCAGGCAGCCGCCGAGCAACGTGAACATGAGGATGAGCATCCGGTGCGGCCGCTCGAGCCCGCCCGACGGGCAGCTCACGCCGAGCCCCTCGCCGCGAGCGCGCGCGTACGACACGAGGAGCGACGCGCCGGCCGCGCCGAACGCCCAGTAGAGCCCCGACCGCTCCGGAGAGCCCACGCCGAGGCCGGCGAAGAGCACGATCTCCGAGATGCGGTCGAGGTTCGAGTCGAGGAACGCGCCCGACTTGCGCACCGTGTTCTGCATCCGCGCGAGCTCGCCATCGAGCACGTCGCAGATGTTCCCCCAGATCAGCATGATCCCGGCGAGGCCCACATGGCCGTAGCCCGCGAACACCGCCGTGATCGTGGTGAGGAGGAGGCCGAGGTAGGTGACGGCGTTGGCGCTCCAGCCGAGCGCCGTCAGCACCCGCGAGACCGGCTTCGCGAACCAGTACATCCACCGCCCGAGCTCGCGCATCGCGAACCCGTACTTCTGCAGCCGCTCCGGCACCGCCGGACGGGCGATCGCCATGAAGACGAGCGTCAGGCAGAAGGTGGCGACGTGGGCGTAGAGGAGCTGGCGCGCGAGGTCGTGCATGGCGCTAGCCGGCTACACCGCGCTCGCCACCGCGCCGCTCGTGCGCGCCCAGCGGCGGAGCTGGGTCATCAGATTCGCCTGCTGCTGGAAGAGGTCGTGCACCTGGGCTCGTCCCGGCGCGGTGACCGGGCTCTTGAAGAAGAACGACAGCCACTCCTGCGGCCCCTTCTCGCCCGCCCGCTGGCCGAGGTCGCCGAGCAGCGCGAGGTCGAGGACGAGCGGCGCCGCGAGGATCGAGTCGCGGCACTGGAAGTTCACCTTGATGTGCATCGGGTAGCCGAGCCACCCGAACAGATCGATCGCGTCCCACCCTTCCTTGTTGTCGCCGCGCGGAGGGTAGTAGTGGATCGTGACCTTGTGCGCGATCTCCCGGTAGAGCTCCGGGTGACGCGTCGGGTCGAGGATCTGGTCGAGGACGCCCAGCTTCGACACCTCCTTCGTCTTGAAGGATGCGGCGTCGTCGAGCACCTCGCCGTCACGGTTCCCCAGAATGTTCGTCGAGAACCACCCGTCGAGGCCGAGCAAGCGCGCCTGGAGCATCGGCGCGATCGTCGTCTTCATCAGGGTCTGGCCGGTCTTGAAGTCCTTGCCGCCGGTCGCGATGCCGCGGGCGAGCGCGAGCTCGCGCAGCGCCGGGATGTCCTGTGACAGGTTCGGGGCGCCGTTCAGGAACGGGATGCCCGCCTGGATCGCGGCGTAGGCGTAGATCATCGAGGGGGCGATCGTCCGGTCGTCCGCGTCGAGGGCCTTCTCGAACGCCTCCACGGTGAGGTGTGCCGGCCCCACCTCGGCGTACACCTCCGTCGAGCCGGTCCAGACCATCACCCCGCGGCTGCAGCGGTTCCGCTGCATGAACGTCTGGATGTCCTCGACGAGGGCCTCGGCGAGCGCTCGCCGGGTCCCCTTCTTCACGTTCGGGCCGTCGAGCCGCCGCACCCACTCCGTGTCGAACACCGCCTTCATCGGCTTCACCGTGCGCAGCGGCTCCTCGAGCTGCGTCACGAGCGGACGCTCCAGCACCTTCGCGCGGAGCGCGGCCTCGAACGCGTCGTCGGGGATGGGATCCCAGCCGCCGAAGACGAGCTCGTCGAGCTGCGGGAGCGACAGGACGTCGCGGGCGCGGGGGCCGGGCGAGCCGTCGGCGGCCGTGATGGTACCGAGCTGGGTGAACGAACCAACGGGGGCCGCGAGGCCGCGCTTCACGGCCTCCACGCCGGCGATGGCGGTGGTCGCCACGGCGCCGAGGCCGGGCAGGAGAACGGCGAGGCGCTCCCCGGAGCGCCAGGGGGTGGGGGCCTTGGTATTTTGCATAGGCGCCGCGGTTCTACCGCAGCGCGAGGCGCCAAGGAAGCGGACGGTCGGAGGGTCTCGACGCGCAGCGTCATGCCGCCGCACCTCGCGAGCGGGCTCCTCCCGGACTGCCGGTGAACGTCTGCTACTGGATCACCGCTGGCACTGGGCGCAGCTCCTCCTTCGGCTGCCGCCGCGAAGGGTCGAGGAGTTCCTGGCTGCGGAGCGGCTTCTCGCCCGCCGGACGCGCGCGCTCGTACCGGCCGTCCGCGAGGAGCCGAGCGCCCTTCGCGTCGTCGGCGAGACCGGCCTCGAGGATCTCCTGGAGCCGGGCGCGCGCCACCGGGTCGTCGATCGGGACCATCACCTCCACGCGACGGTGGAAGTTCCGCGGCATCCAGTCGGCGGACGAGATGAAGACCTTCGACCGCTTCCCCTCGCCGAACAGGAAGATCCGGCTGTGCTCGAGGTAGCGGTCCACCACCTGCCGCACCTGGATCCGCTCCGACACCCCGGGCATCCCGGGGCGCAGGCAGCAGATCCCGCGCACGAGGAGGTCCACCTGCACGCCGGCCTGCGACGCAGCGTAGAGCGCCCGGATCACCGCCGCGTCCACGAGCGAGTTCATCTTGGCGGTGATGCGCGCCGGCTTCCCCTGCCGCGCCTGCTCCGCCTCCTCCGCCACGAGCTCGATGAGCCGCTCCTTCAGCGCATGCGGCGCGACCGCGAGGCGCCGCCAAGGCCACGGGGAGGTCGCGGTGCCGCCCGCTCCGAGATCGGCCGCGGTGGAGTTCGCGGTGAGCATGTTGAAGAGCGCCTGCACGTCGTCGCCGAGGTCACGGCGCGCGGTGAGGAGCGAGACGTCGGTGTACTGGCGCGCGGTGACCGGGTTGTAGTTCCCGGTGCCGAAGTGCACGTAGTGGCGCAGGTCGGCCCCCTCCTGCCGGGTGACGAGCGACACCTTGCAGTGCGTCTTGCACGCGTCGTAGCCGTACACGACCATCGCGCCGGCGTTCTTCAGCCGCTCGATCCAGGCCATGTTGTTCTTCTCGTCGAAGCGGGCCTTGATCTCGAGGAACGCCACCACTTCCTTGCCGTTCTCGGCGGCGCGCACGAGCGCGCGGATGAAGGGGCTGTCCTTGCCGGTGCGGTAGAGCACCTGCTTGATGGACCTCACGTCGGGATCGTCGGCCGCCTCCTCGATGAAGCGGATCACCGGCTCGAAGGATTCGTACGGATGGTGGAGCAGGACGTCCTGCTTCGCGACCGCCTCGAAGATCGAGTCGAAGTCGGCGATCCCGCTCGGCACCTGCACGAGAGGCCCGGCGCGCACCGGGGCGGGAAGGTCCTCGGCGACCGCGGCGAGATCCTGGAGCTGGAGCGGGCCGTCCACCTCGTACACGTCGAGCGGCTCGAGGCCGAGCTGCTCGGCGAGCGGCGCCGTGAGCGCGCGGAAGCCGCCTCCGGCGAGCTCGAGCCGGACCGGAGCTCCCCGGTCGCGCTCGCTGACGCTCTCCTGGATCGCCTCGAGGAGGTCCTCGGCCTCCTCCTCGTCCACCTCGAGATCCCAGTTCCGCGTCACGCGGAAGGCCGCCGTGCGCACCTCCGGGGTTCCCGGGAAGAGCTCCCCCATGTGCTCCGCCACCAGGTCCTCGAGGAGCACGTAGGTCCGCTCGCCCACCGACACGAGCCGGCGCAGCGCGGCCGGCACGCCCACCACCGCCATCGCGCCGCCGCTGCTCTTGCGCCTCCGGGCGCCTGGGCGCGGCAGGTGGACGGCGATGGTGATCGACTTGTTCCGGAGCTGCGGGAAGGGGTGCGTGCGATCGTTCGCGAGCGGAGTCAGGACGGGCACGACCTTCTGCCGGAAGATGTCCTTCGCCCGACCGCGCTGGTCCGCCGACAGCTCGCGAGGGGTCAGGATCCGCACGCCGTGCTCGGCGGCGAGCGCCGGGCGGAGTGCCTCGCGCCAGAGCCGGTACTGGTCGGCGCTCATCCGGTGCACGCGCTCGGAGACGGCGCGGAGCTGCTCGGCGGCGGTCAGGCCGTCGGCGGCTGGGTCGAGGACCCCGCTCGCGATCTGCCGCTTCAGGCCCGCCACGCGGACCATGAAGAACTCGTCGAGGTTCGACGAGACGATGCCCAGGAACTTGAGCCGCTCCGCGATCGGGAGCGAGGGATCCGCGGCCTCGTCGAGGACGCGCTGGTTGAACTCGAGCCAGGAGAGCTCGCGATTGATGAAGAGGCGGCGGTCGTGCAGCTCGACCCGACGCTGCTCGAGTCCGGCGAGCTCGGCAGGCCCGGAAGGGTTGGGGGCAGGTGTCATCGCGAGGGAGAGGCTCCTGTCCTTTGCCTAACAGGATCGTCACCACCGATCTGTGAACTCCGGGGAAACGAGGCATCTCGCCCCGCACGGATGACGCGCTCGACCGCGTGTCTGCTAGATTTTCCCAATACGGAGACCACTCTGGAGCGTGCAACCGACACCCCCCTCCTCGGGGCCATCGACGTGGGGACGAACGCCGTCCGGCTCGAGATCGCTCGCCCGCTTCCCGACGGCTCGCTCGAGACCCTGCACCAGGAGCGCGACCCGGTGCGGCCGGGCGAGGGGGTCTTCAAGACCGGCGTGGTGCCGCGCGAGGTCGCCGACCGGCTCCTCTCCACGCTGCGGCGCTACGCGGCGCTCTGCCGCCGGGACGGCGCGTTCGTGCGCGCGGTCGCGACGAGCGCTCTCCGCGAGGCGCGCAACGGACCCGACCTGGTCCGGCGTGTCCGCGCGGAGGCGGGGCTCGAGCTCGAGGTGATCTCGGGTCGCGAGGAGGCGCGCCTCATCTGCCTGGGCGTCCTCCAGGGAATGCCCCCGCGGGCGCGCTCGCTCGTGCTCGACATCGGCGGCGGATCCACCGAGGTC
>Ga0318494_10000446_pt1 | contig 14208 bp, 14 predicted proteins | sample GRESIP108b1f24_FD_203293 | JGI IMG/M metagenome (GOLD analysis project Ga0318494, IMG submission 203293) | Tropical soil microbial communities from Luquillo Experimental Forest, Puerto Rico - GRE.SIPMG.108b1f24 | ecosystem: Environmental > Terrestrial > Soil > Tropical forest > Bulk soil... | reverse complement strand
GTCTTGCAGTACGAGACTATCTCGATGGATCTGACGGCGCACCGGGTTACCCGCGCCGGCCGCAATATCCATCTGGGTCCGACCGAGTTCCGCCTGTTGCAGTTCCTGCTGCAGCATCCGGGCTGTGTCTTCTCGCGCGAGGAATTGCTGAACGCTGTTTGGGGCCCCGACATCTATGTCGAGCCGCGCACCGTCGATGTGCATATCCGCCGTCTGCGCAAGGCTCTGAACGGCATCGGCGATCTGGACATCATCCGCACCGTGCGTGCCGCCGGCTATGCCCTGGATATGGACGGCGCCGAAATCGTGGCCGTGGGTTAAGGCCGTTTATGAATGCTGGCCGTGATGCGGAACCTCTGCATCACGGCTTTTTTCACCGTCATAAAATGATCATCGGTTCGCCATAAAACAGCATAGGCTGGGCGATAGAGTGCCTCAGCTTCACGCGACTCCCAAAGGGATGGTGCTCCATGGTGAACGATGATTTCAGCGCTCTCGACTTTCTGTCGGCTGGCGGTTTCCGCCTGACCTCCATCGGCGAGCATCAGCGTCCGGCGAAGAAGAAGCGTTTCGGTCTGCGCACTAAGCCCAAGGCTCCGGCCAAGCGCCGTCTGGCCGATCTGCTGCCTCTGCTGGGCCGCAAGCTGGTCAAGCCGATGACGCCGAAGACCGGCCAGAGCAAGCTGAACGGCTGGGGTGTCGCCCTGTCCTGGCCGCGTTCGGAAGTGCGCGACCTGCCCAACTGGGACGAAGCGGTCGATCACCTGCATTCCTAAAATGCAAATTATTTTGATGCAAAACGCAAAGCATCCCTAACAGCCGGGACGGGGGTCTGCTAATATGGCCCTCGTTTTTGCATTTTGATGGCTGGTTCGGTCGGATGCCCGTCCCCACAATCCTTCTGGTAGAAGATTCCCCTTCGCTGTCGGCGCTCTATCAGGAGTATCTGCATGGCGAGCCCTGGAACATCATCACCGCCGAAACCGGCAAGGAAGCCTTGGCGCTGCTGCGCAGCCATCAGCCGCAGGCCGTGCTGTTGGACATCCGTCTGCCCGACATGGACGGGCTGGATATTCTAGGCATCATCGTACAGGACCGTCTGCCCTGTTCGGTGGTGGTGATGACCGCTCACGGTTCCATCAACACCGCCGTCGACGCCATGCGCAAGGGCGCCTTCGATTTCATCGTCAAGCCGTTCCCGCCCGAGCGCCTGACCGTGACCTTGCGCAACGCGCTGGAGCATCAGCGCCTGCACCGCATCGTCGCCACCTTCAAGGAAGACCTGGAGCGCCAGCAATATTGCGGCTTCATCGGCGGCTCGCTGGCGATGCAGGCGGTCTATCGCATCATCGATCAGGCGGCCAAGAGCAAGGCGACAGTGTTCGTCACCGGCGAGAGCGGCACCGGCAAGGAGCTGACCGCTGAGGCTGTGCATCGCCGTTCGCCGCGTTCCACGGGGCCGTTCGTCGCCATCAATTGCGGTGCGATCCCCAAGGATCTGATGGAAAGCGAGATTTTCGGCCATGTGAAAGGCGCCTTTACCGGCGCCACCGCCGACCGCGAGGGTGCGGCCAGCCGGGCTGATGGCGGCACTCTGTTCCTCGATGAAATCTGCGAGATGGATCTGGCCTTGCAGATCAAGCTGCTGCGCTTCATCCAGACCGGCACCTTCCAGCGGGTCGGCGGCTCGAAGCTGGAGCAGGTGGATGTGCGCTTCGTCTGCGCCACCAACCGCGACCCCTTGAAGGAAGTCGAGGCCGGGCGGTTCCGCGAGGATCTGTTCTATCGGCTGCATGTGATCCCTGTGCATCTGCCGCCCCTGCGCGAGCGTGACGACGACATGATCGCGGTCGCGAACCGCTTCCTGGTGGACTTCGCCGCTGAGGAGGGCAAGGCCTTCCAGCGTTTCACCCAGGAAGCCGAGACGGTGCTGCGGGCCTATGACTGGCCGGGCAATATCCGCCAATTGCAGAATGTGGTGCGCAATGTGGTGGTGCTGAACGAAGGCGAGGAGGTGACGGTCGAGATGCTGCCGCCGCCCTTGGCTCCGACGATGGCTGCGGCGGCTCCGGTTGCGGCGGGTGCCTCGCAGATCGCTGCCGAGACGGTTTCCACAGCTCCCGCCTATGATGACGGCCTGATCCGCCCCCTCTGGCAGGTCGAGAAGGACGCTATCGAACGGGCCATTGACCTCTGTGGCGGAAATATCCCGAAAGCGGCGGCCATGCTGGGCATCAGCCCTTCGACCATCTATCGCAAGAAGACCGCCTGGGAGTCCGGCACGGTCGAGGCTTGATTACTCTTCCTCGGACCAATTGGGAATGGCGACCCGGCGCTCGGTCGGGCCTTTGACCAGCTTGTCCAAATGGCCGAGATTTTTTTCCGCCACGGCAGCCAGCCTGGCTGCGCCCAGGCTGCGATAGACCTCCAGCGCCGTCTGGAAGGCCTCGCGGGCTTCTTCCTTATGCTCGGCCGTGCGATTGTGCTTGTCCAACAGGAACAGCGCCGTGCCCAGGGTGTTCTGGCCGGCGGCGAAGGCCAGCGGCGCCCGGTCGCGGCTGCGTTGCTCCAGCGCCGCGCGGCAGGCTTCGACGGCGCGCTGCAGAACTTCCGGATTGCGCATCTGGTCGCCATAGACCTGCAGCACCTGCGCCAGATTGGCCATGACATCGGCCCAGCGCAGCGGCTGTTCGTTCTTGGTAAACACGGTCAGCGCCTGCTGTAGGGCGGTCAGGGCTTCCTTCAACAATTCCGGCTGGCCGGTCAGCAGGTCCAGCTTATAAAGCGAAAGCCCGAGGCGGTTCTGCGCCCCTGCCCATTCCCAGGGATAGGCGCCTTTGAACAGACAATCGACGGCGGCGCGATATTCTCCCACGGCGACTTCCAGCAGGGCGGGGTCCTTGCGGCGGTCGGCGGCGGCTTGCAGCACTCCGCCCAGATGCTTGCGCATCACCGCTTCCTCGACCCCATGCTGGGCTTCGTTGGGCAGGCGTAGGATGGCGGCCTTGTAGCATTCGCCGGCACGGTCATAGAGATCGGCGTCGGCCTCCCAGGCGGCCATGGTCGCCAGCCCGTGGCCAGTGACCACCAGCGCGCCCCGCTGCTGCTCCAGATTCCAACTGGCCGGCAGGCCGTCGGGGAAGCCGGGCAGCTGTTGCAGGGCGATGGGCAGGTAAAGCTTTTGCAGCACTTTTTGCCCGTCATTCTGCGGCTCGACGGCGGCCAGCACGGCGGCATGGAACAACTCGGCGACAGGGGGCTCCAGATTGCCGGCCAGTTCGAAGCCAAGAAGGGGGCCGAAGGTGCCGGGGCGGTCCTCGTCGGCTGGGCCGGCCGCGGTGAACCACAGGCTATAGCCGTCTTCATGCACATCGCCCCAGACCAGCAGATCCAGGGACGGCTCGGCGACCAGAATCTGGCGGGCGCGGGTCATCGCGGCGGCGGCCTGGGACTGATCGGCCGAGGGCTCGATCTGAAGGCTTTGCGCGATCATCCGCGCCTCGACGCCGGAACGGCCCTCCAGCAAGGTGGTCAGCGCCCGGGTCCAGGCCCCTTCGAAATCATTGTTGACCAGGCAGATGCCGATCTGGAAAGCCGGCACCGGGCCGTCGCCATCCAGCAGCGGATTGTCGCGGCGGCGGCGGATCAGCGATACCACCGCCTCCATCAGCCCCATGCGCTTGGCCTCGGCGGGAGGGATCGCCTCGGCGGCGCGGGCGGCGGCGGCGGCGGTCTCGGCGGCCTTGGCGGCGGCGGACGAGGCGGCGCCGGTCAGGATCGAGCCGCCCAGGCGGGCGATCATCTCGTCGGCGGCGCGCAGGCGCTCGACCAGGGTGCCGATGATGCGCAAGGCGGCTTCCGGCTCGTCGGCGATCCAGGTGCGGAACTGCTCTTTGGGGATCATCTTGACGCGGGTCTTCTCGGCCGCGCGGGCGGTGGCGTTGCGCGGGCTGTCATCCACCGGACCCATCTCGCCGAACAGTTCCTGCGGCCCCAACAGAGCCAGCGGCACCTGTCCATTCACGCCGGCCTTGGTCAGCTGCACCCGGCCCGACACCACCATATAGACGGCGTCGGCGGCATCTCCTTCGCGGAAGATGATTTCGTCGGCAGAGAATGATCGCTCACGCAGCTTCAATGGCCCAATTCCCCATGCTTGCAGCCCATAAGGTACGGCAGGTTGGTCAGGATCGCCAGAGGCTTAGGCCGGAGACAGGAACGCCAACCGGGGATCGGTCTTGCGGGCCATGACCTCGATGACCTCGTAATCCGCCAGTCCCTGCTGATTGAACGGGTCTTCGGCCAGGATGTCCATCAGCTCGGTACGGCCGCAGCCCTGGGCCAGGATGGCGCCGCCGGTGCGGGGTTCCTGTGGCCCGGCCAGGATGAAGCGTCCGGCGGCAAATTCTCGCTCAAGCCAAGCCCGGTGCGCCTCCAGCGCGGCGTCGATCTGGGGCAGGGGCACCTTGTAGCGGACGATGACGATGAACATGACACGGCCTCCGTGACGGAAGCGGCCATGCTGGCGCAAGGCCGCCCGACCGGCAAGGCCTCCGAAAGTTTAGGCCGCCGGATGGCTGCGGCGGAAATATTGGCTGTCTTCGTCGCGGATGTGATGCAGCAGCCAGTCGCACAGGAAGTCATAGACGGTGTCGCGCAAGGCCAAGGCCTCGCCGCGCTGGAACCGCTGGACGAAGCGATAGGCGCCGGCGATGAACACCGTATGCGACAGGAAATGGGCCGGCACGATCTCGGGCGCGACTTCGGTGAAGAACTCCTCTTCATCGCGGAAATGCACGGCGGCATATTCCAGCAGGCCGAAGATCACCTCGCCCAACTCATCCACCGTCAGGCTGGGCTGGCCCAGGGTGTTGATCATGGCGATCAGCTTTTTATGCTGCTCGTCCAGCATGGCGTTGCCGACGGTCAGGTCGTCGCTCCATTCGATGGTTTTGCGAATGCCTGAGCCGATGGGCGGTTCGGGGCGCACCGGTTCCACGGCGGTGGCGTTGCCGACCACGGCCCGCAGTTGTTCCTGCAGCGCCGTCGGTTTGGGCGGAGAGGCCGGTTCCTTACCCAGAAGCCGGCGGAATGTGGAGACGATCTTATTCACGTCAGCCTCGTCCGAAATGGGGTTGGTTGGCGATCTTCGGGCTCATCGGGCAGTGTCCCCTTGGGCCAGGCGGTCACGCAGGAAGCGGTAATAATCGAGATTGTTTTGCACCACCGTATGGTCGTTCTCGGTCGCCAGGATGCTTTCGGCGGCGTTGGCATTCCCCTGAAGCCCATAGGCCAGCGCCAGATTCTGGCGGGCCTGCGGCGGTGCGCTGACCGAAGTGGCGATGTCCAGCAGCATGTTGATGGCTTCGCGGGGATGGCCGCTCAGGGCCAGCGACAGTCCCAGATTGTTGCGTGCCCCCATATCGTCGGGCTTCAGCTCCAGCGCCTTGCGGTAATAATCCTGCGCTTCCTGGTGCCTGCCCTGCATGTCGTCGGCGACGCCGAGACCGAGCAAAGGCCGGGGATCGGCGGGGATCAGGGACTGGGCCTTGTGGTAATGCCCGTCGGCATCGGGGAAGCGGCGCTGGATGACGTCCACCCGGCCCAGGGCCAGTAGCGGCTCGGCGGCCTTGGGGAAGTGGTTGGCGGTGGCGTTGTAATCCAGCCGGGCCTTTTCGGTGTCGCCCATCAGCAGATCGCAATCCCCCAGCCCCATATTGGCTTCCAGATTGCCGGGATCGGCGGCGACGGTCTTGGCGAACAGCTCGCGGGCGGCGGGCAGGTCTCCGTTCGCCAAGGTGGCTTTGGCCAGCTTCAGATTGTTGGCATTCAAGGTGGCGCTGGCGGCATTGTTCTTCAGCGCATCCTTGCTGCCGGGCAGGCCGCAGGCCCCCAGGGCCAGCAACAGGATCACGACGGCGGAGCGGCGGCGATGAGCGGTCATCTCGTAATAGTCTCCGAAAGGCTGAGAAAGGCCGGGGCACCGATCAGGATGAACACGGCGGGCAGAATCAGAAGCATCATCGGCAGAGTGATCTTCACCGACAGCTTGGCCCCCTGTTCCTCAAGGCGCAGCAGGCGGGCATGCCGCTCGGACCGGGCGAGGATCTTCAGGGCTTGGGTGATCGGGGTGCCATAGCGATGGGACTGGACCAGAGTGGTCACCAGCGAGCGCACCGACTCGACGCCGGTCCGTTCGGCCAGATTACGCAGCGACGAAATGGTGTCGGCATTCAGCTGGGTTTCGTGGAAAGTCAGCTCCAGCTCTTCCCCCAACGGCTTGCAGAGCGCCTTCATCTCGGTGGCGACGGTGCGCAAGGTGGCGTTCAGGCTGTAGCCGGCGTTGGTGCAGATCACCATCAGATCCAAAGCGTCGGAAAGATAGCGATTGATCTGTTTGCGCCGCCGCCGGACCATCAGTTTCAGCACCATCTCGGGGGCCATCATGCCGATGATGAAAGCTCCCATGGTGACGGTCATGGAGATGGCGAAGGGCATGTCGTCTTTTTGCGCGCCCAATCCCGTCAAAGCTCCGGCCACCGCCAGTCCGCCGCACAGAACCTTGATGGCGACGAAGATCTGCAAGGTATGAGACTGGCGATAGCCGGCGGCCACCAGCTGGCGGACGATGTCTTTTTGCTGTTTCGGATTGAACAGCGGCAGCTTGGCGCCCCAGTCTGCCAGCAACCGGCCCAGGGAATGATGGATCGGCTTGGCGGCGTCGTCTTCGCCCTTGTTGCTGCTGGGTCTGGCGTAACGGCCGGCTTCGTCCTTGGCGCGCTGGGCGGCGCGGACCGAGCTGCTGCCGGCGCGGACAAAGGCGACCCAAGCCACTATGCCCACCGCCAGGGTGGCGGCGACGCCAAGAGGGAACAGCTCTTGCTGCGCCATGGCTTTAGGCCTCCATCCGGGTCATGAGATTGATGACCACCATCCCCAGCACCACCAGGATGCCGGCGATCCATAACAGCTGCTGCCCTTTGTCGGTGGTGTAAAGAATTTCCAGATAGTTGGAATCGCTGGCCTGCAGCATGCCCACCAGTCCGAGCGGGATCGCCGAAATGGCCTTGCTGGCGGTGCGGCCCTGGGCGGTCAGGGCGCGGGTCTTCAGGCGGGTGTCGCGGCGGATGCGGATGACGTTGGCCAGATTCTCCAGGGTTTCCGACAGAGGGCCGCCGGTCTCGCGCTGCAATTGCAGACAGACCACGAAGAAGCGAAAATCGGGGATGTCGATCTGGCGGGCGGCGGCGTCCAGCACATCCTGCTGTTCCATGCCCAGCCGCAAGGCATTGCCCATGCGGTTGAATTCCTTGCCCAGCGGAGCCGGCATTTCTTCGCCGGCCATCTGGATCGACTGGATCACCGGAACGCCGGCATTGACGGCGCGGATCAGCATGTCCAGCGCGTCTGGGAACTGTCCCAGGAAACGCTGCCGGTAATGGCTGACAATGATGCTGCGGCAAAAGGCGCCGCCGCCCAGTGCCGCCGCCGGAACCGCCGGCAGCAGCCACCAGCCCGACAGCTTCAAAGAGAGGATGGCGCCGGTCGCCAGCATGGATGGAAGCATGATGGCGGCGGCCAGGAAGACCGGGCCCAGCGGACCGCCCTTTCGGGTCAGCATGTCCAGCAGGTCGCGGATGGCGGTGCCGATACGGCTGGTATTGGCGGCGACGGCTTGCGGCGCGGCCTTGGCGCTTTCGTCCAGGGTTTCGACCGGGCGGTTGCCCTCGGTCATCTCCAGGGCCCGGCGACGCACCTTGGCCTGCGGCGTATTGTCGCGGCTATGGCGGACGGCGTCCCATAAAAGGCCGGTGATGACGATGCCCAGAAAACCGGCGACGGTGACGACATCTTCGGGGCGCAGGCCGGAACCGCTCATGATTTCATGGCCTCCAGCAGGGATTTCTCCAGGCCGTAATAAGCGGCGCGGGCCGAGATGGCCGGGCGCAGGCCGGCGGTCTCGAAGCTGCCGCGAACCTCGTCGCCGTAATTGCTGGCGTCATAGCGGAACAGGAACAGATCCTGGCTGATGATCACGTCGCCTTCCATGCCGACCAGCTCGGTAATCTGGGTGATGCGCCGCACACCGTCGCGCATGCGTTCCAGCTGCACGATCAGATGCACGGCGCTGGCAATCTGGCGGCGGATCGACAGCAGCGGCAGATTGCCGTTGGCCAGCAGCACCATGCTTTCCAACCGAGTGACGGCGTCGCGCGGCGTGTTGGCGTGCAAGGTGCTCATCGAGCCGTCATGGCCGGTATTCATGGCCTGGAGCATGTCGAAGGCTTCCGAGCCGCGAGTCTCGCCCAGGATGATGCGGTCGGGGCGCATGCGCAGGGCGTTGCGCACCAACTGACGCTGGTCGATGGCGCCGCCGCCTTCGATGTTCTCGGGACGGGTTTCCAGGCTGACCACATGGGGCTGCTGGAGTTGCAGCTCGGCGGCATCCTCGATGGTCAGGATGCGCTCGCGCGGGTCGATCACGCGTGAAATGGCGTTCATCAAGGTGGTCTTGCCCGAGCCGGTGCCGCCGGAAATCAGGATATTGCAGCGGCTGGCGGTGGCGATTTCCAAGACGCGGGCCATGCCGGCGGACATATTTCCCTGCTGCACCATGCGGTTCAGGGTGACATTCATGCGCGAGAATTTGCGGATCGAGATGCAGCCGCCATGCAGCGCCAGCGGCGGCAGCACCACATTGACGCGGCTGCCATCGGCCAGACGGGCATCCACCATCGGGCTGGTTTCGTCGACCCGTCGCCCGACCGAGGCGGCGATGCGCTTGGCGACATTCACCACATGGGCATGGTCGCGGAATTTATAGGGGGTCAGCTCCAGCCGCCCGTGGCGCTCGACATAGACCTGATCGGGGCCGTTTACCAGGATGTCGGTGACGCTGTCGTCTTGCAGCAAAGGCTCGATGGGGCCGATGCCGAACATGTCGTTCAGCAATTCTTCGACCATCATCATCTGTTCGCTGCCGGTCACCATCAGCCGGTCGCGGGCCACTGCTTCGGCCACCAATCCCACAAGCTCGCTCTTGACCTGCTCGCGGCTGCCAGTGACGGCGGCCGAGATGTTCATGCTGGCGAAAACCGCGCTGCGCACCGCCAGGAAGGTGGAAGACCGAACCAACTGTTCATGGGCCTGCAGATTGCTGTGCAACTCGGCCAGCAGGCCCCGGCCTTTTTCCTTGGGCGCCGTGGGCGGCGGCGTCGGCTGAAAAGTCGAGACCGGCTGAAGCGTGGTCTCGTCTTCTTCCGCCGGGCGCAAGCCGGGCTCGGCCTCGTTGGGAAGAGGCCGGTCATCCGCCGGGAAGCTGGCCTTGCGCCCGAACATCAGCGAAGCCTCTTCCACAGGCCTTGCAGGCCGTTCAGAGACATCGCCAGCAGGGGAGGCAGCTTGCTGTCGTTGGATTGGGCCTCGATCCGGCGGCCGGAAAGATCGTGGGACAGCTGCATCAGCGACTGGGCCAGCAGGCTTTTGCCGGTCACGATCGGCTGGCCGAGATTCTCGGAAGCCGCCGCCGCCTCGGGATCATGGGGCAGTTCCTGCGAGACCTTGCGGCCGATGGCTTCTTCGAAATCGCTGACGGTCAGTTCGGCCTTCACCCCCGGATGGGCGTGGTTGATCACCAGCATCAGCGGCACGGAATGGTCGCGGTTCTCGGCCTGGCGGATCAGACGGGCGGTCTCGCGGGCGCCATAGACCGACGGATCGCTGACCAGCAAGGTGGTCTGAGCCGCCTCGATCACGCATTGGCTGACCGGCCCGGCCCGGTCGGGCAGATCGGCGATGATGTAGTGAAAATGCTTCTTCAGCTCGTTGAACAATCGCTGCAAGGCCAGCAGGTCCGGCTGGGTGCCGGCCGAGAAATCCATCTCGGAGGACAGCACCGACAGATGCGGCCCCACCGGCACCAGGGTGCGGTTGACGTAATGGGGGTCCAGGCGGTTGACGTTCTTCAGAACGTCGGTCAGCCCCTCGTTGCTGCGGGTGCCCAGCAGCACGTTGGCCGGGCCGCCATGGGGGTCAAGATCGATCAGGGCGACCCGGCGCTGCTGCTGGTTGGCCAAGGCCCAGGCCAGATTGACCGCCACCGTCGAGGCTCCGGCGCCGCCGCGGGCGCCGACGCAGGCCACCAGCTTGCCGGTGCGGGCCTGCTGCACCGGCTCGGCGGCCTGCTGGTTGCCCAAGGTCCGGCGCAACAGCTCGACGGTCAGGGGCTTCGACAGATAATCGTCGATGCCCATCCGCAGCAGTTCGCGGAACAGGCCGACATCGTTGCGGTCGCCGATCACCACCACCGAGACGCTGGGGGCGCAGGCATCGGCCAGCCTCGCCAGATCCGACAGCGGCATGGTCGAGGCCGAGATATCCACCACCAGCCTTTGCGGCGGCCGGTCGAGATGGCCCAGCACGACGATGGCGTCATCGACGCTGCCCTGGCGGACCAGGGTATGGGGCATCATTTGCTCGAGGGTGAAACGCTCCATCACCGAAGTGCTCTCGGCATCGATGAGGAAGGCCATGAACTCCGTATTGCGCGGAATCTGGCGGCTGTTCCCGGATGCGTTGTCCCTCATCAGCATGGCGAGGTCTTCCGATGGGGGTGGACGGCGGTATGGCGCAGCAATTCGACGGTCAAAGGCTTCGATAGATAGTCGTCGACGCCCATGCGCAGCAGATCGCGGAACAGGCTGACATCGGTGCGACTGGCCACCACCACCACCGAGATTTCGCCCTCGCAGGCTTCGGCCAGCCGGGCCAGATCGCCCAGCGGATCATGGGAGTCCGAGATATCGATCATCAGCCGGGCGGGGGGCTGTTCGGTCTGGCGCAAGGCGGCGATGGCGTCATCGACGCTGCCCTGGCGGATCAGGGGCGACGGCAGTTTCGACAGTTCGGCATAGCGGGTGACCACGGCGGTGCTTTTGGCATCCGCCAGAAAGGCCATGAACTCACACTGGCGGGACGGCTGCTGCTGGGTGTCCATCGACGACATGGCGGCGCTCTCCGCTTCAGTTGGATGTGGACGGAGCCGCCGTGGTGGCGGTGTTCTTGGACAGGGCTTTGACCTTGTCGGCCTGATAGCGCTCGATGGCGGCGTCGATATTGGGACCATCCGCCGGCCCCAACTCGCGTCCCCCCGCCAGATCGGCGGGATCGGCCACCGAGGCGGCCAGATTGGTATAGGTGGCGCAGCCGAACGAGATGCTGGGGCGGTCGGTCTGGTCGATGGTTTCCGACGGCGTGACCATGCTGTCGCAAGATGGCGCCACGGCGGCCAGATGATAGACCACCAGCAGGCTGCCCGCGCTTTCCGACGGGCGGGCGGAGATGGCGGTAATTCCGGTGGGAACCCCTAGTCCGGCCAAAGACTTGCGCAGTTTGACCGGGTCGGGAACGCTCTCCTGGGGAAGACGCAGGCGGATGCGCAGGCCGCTGCCGCCGGCATTGTCGGCCAGGGCTTGCTGCAAGGCCTTCTTCTCGGCGGCGGTGGGGGCCAGGATGTCGGCCACCGGCACCTCTTGCTGAGCAGTCACCGAGACGGTGATCACCGCCGAGGTCGGCAGGTCACGATAGTCGGGGCGCGGCATGCAGCCGGCCAGGAACAGCAGGGGAGTGGCCAGCAAAGCCAGAGAGGTGCGGCGGATCATGCTGGTTCTCCTCAATAGACGAAGCCGGCTTGGCCCATCAGGCGCGGCGCATCCGCGGCGATAGGGTCGATGCCGGTACGCTGTTGGACAATCTTTTCCACATCGCTGGCGGGCTTCAGGCTTTGCAGCGGCGTGCGCAAGGCCTGGCCGTCGGTGGGGCGCACGATATAGGCGGTGACGATCACCACCAGCTCGCTCTTGTTGTTCTGATACTTCTGCGACGAGAACAGCTTGCCCAGAACCGGAATGCTGCCCAGGCCGGGAAAGCGCGAGAGCGTTTCGGCCATATTGTCTTGCAGTAATCCGCCGACGGCGAAGCTTTGTCCGCTGGCCAGCTCGACGGTGGTCTGCATGCGCCGGACCGACAGACCGGGAATGGTGGCGCCGTCGATGACGACGCTGTTGTTGCTGTCGATCTGGCTGACTTCGGGGCGGACCAGCAAGCTGATGCGGTTGCCCGACAGCACCGTCGGGGTGAAGTCCAGGGCGACGCCGAAGGATTTGAACTCGACGGTGATGGTGTTGGTGGTGCTGCTCTGCGCCACCGGGATGGGGAACTCGCCGCCGGCCAGGAAGCTGGCGGTCTGCCCCGACAGAGCCGTCAGGTTCGGCTCGGCCATGATGGTGATCAGCCCTTCTTCATCCATGGCGTCGAGCATGGCCTGAACCGAATAGCCGCCGCCGGAATAGCCGCCCAGCATCGACCAGGCATTATTCGAGGGCAGGACATATGTTCCGACGCCATTGGTGGTGGTGTAAAAGTCGCGTCCCGAAAATATGCCAGAGACCAGATGGCCGGGCTGCATCAGCGCCTGCCAGTTGAAGCCGAACTGCTGGTTGATGTCGCGCGACACCTCGGCCACGCGCACCCGCAGCTGCACTTGGTTGGATTTGGGGATCGAGACCTCGTTGACCAGCTTTTCGTCCTTCGACAGCTGCGGCGACAAGGTGGCGGCGACGGCGCTGACTTCTTCGGGGCTGTCGACGGTGCCGCGCACCATCAGCGAGCCAGGGGCCGAGGTCAGTTCGAACTGGTAATTGGGAAAGCGCTGCTTCAGAAGCTGCTGCATCTCGGCCAGATTATGCCGAACCACCACGGTCTTGCGAAGGATGGTCTGGTTGGCGGAATCGATGGCCAGCAAGGTGGTGGTGCCGGCCTTCTTGCCCAGCACGAAGATCGCCCCCGACGAGGGCACCTGGACATCGGCGACATCGGGATTAGCGATGAAGACGCTGCTGGAGGGGCGTGCCAGCCGTAGCAACTCACCCTCGCCGATGGACAGTTGCAACTGCCCGGCCCCGCCGTCGCCCGTCTCGGCGGCACAGAGAGGCGCCGTAGGCATGGCGCACAATGTCAGCAATAATGCCGCGATCCTGACGCCATTCATCAAGCGGCTGATTTCACGAAAGAAAACCATTTTCGATACCTCTGTCCCGAATGGCTGAGGGGATGCCGGATTACGGAGACGACTTGCCGCCGCCATGGAACACCTGCGGCGGCGAGGCGGTGGCGGCTGGCTGGTTGGCGGTGTGAGGGGCCGGCTTTGCCGACAGGCTGCGAACGGCCTCCGAGACATCCTGGCCCCAGACGGGCGTCTGGGCCGAAGCCGCCACGGCGGTTTCCCCGTCACCGGCGCGGCGGGTGGTGGCAAGACTGCGCAAGGCCAGGGAAAGCTGGCCCAGGCGGGTCGCCACCGTCACCTTTTCTCCATCGCGAGGGTCGACCTCCAGGGTCACCGTGCGGGCGGTGTTGCCGGCATGACCGCCGCCTGGGGCGGCGGGGGCATCATTGTCGGTGGGGGCGCGAATCTGCGAGCCGACGGCAATCACCCGCACGCCGCTCAGGATGGTTTCGCTGGCAACCCGAGGCGGCGCATCCGGCGTTTCCGTCTGGTTGATGCGCTGGGTCAGCACCAGATCCACCCGGTCGCCCGGCAGGATCAGGCCGGCATTGCCGGTGACGTCATCGATGGCCACCGACACCGCCCGCATCTCGGGCTGCAAGGCAGCGGCCAGGAAGCCGGGCGCGTCGGGGAACACCACATCCTTCTCGCCGATGATGTCGCCTTCGGCGATGGGATGGCGCACCACGGCGCCCAGCAGGCGTTTGGCGGCGGGATCGTTCTTGACGATGTTGCCCTTGGCGAGGTTGGCGGCGGGAATTTCGCGCCAAGTCAGGTCATCGGCCTTGATCAGCAGGCCGGCCGGCAGAGCCGACGCCGCTACCTGAATCTCGGTCTTGGCCTCTTGTTGCGGCGTATTGGAGGTAACGAACAGCCAGCGCAACAGAACGGCGAACACCACCGCCAACACCAAGACCGCCAGGTAACGGGTAAGGGAGAGTTTGTTCATGATCAGGCTTGTCCTTCGGCCACGATCAGGCGGTCAGCCGCGCGATGGTGGAAGCGGCCATAACGGCGCTTTTTTCTGTGGGCGTGGAAAAGGGGAAAGCCGCAGGCAAGCCAATGCGGCCCCATGCCGTCATCCCGATGTCGCGCCATGCCAAAGGTTCCCCCCAGAACCAGCCCCTTATGTCCCGATCCAACAA
>Ga0318494_10000444_pt1 | contig 14218 bp, 8 predicted proteins | sample GRESIP108b1f24_FD_203293 | JGI IMG/M metagenome (GOLD analysis project Ga0318494, IMG submission 203293) | Tropical soil microbial communities from Luquillo Experimental Forest, Puerto Rico - GRE.SIPMG.108b1f24 | ecosystem: Environmental > Terrestrial > Soil > Tropical forest > Bulk soil... | reverse complement strand
TAGCTGGGCGGGTGGTGGGCCGGCAAACGGCGTCTTCGCCAGGCAGTGGGCCGGGCTCCTGTTCACCCAGGGCTCGGCCGGGTTCGGCACCCCGCTGCCCGGGCCGGCCAGCCCGGCGGCCGGGGCGGGCAGCCCGGTGGCCGGGGCGCCCGGCTCGGCGGCGGGATCCGCCGGCCCCGCGGCCGCGATCCGGCAGCACGTGCTCTGCGGGCGGTTCCTGCCGAGCGTCTGCGCGATGTACCAGCAGGCCGCTCAGGCCGGGCAGGCAACGCCGGCGGCGATCTCGCTGCTGCAGCGGTCCAGCCCGGCGAGCGTCGCGGGCCGGATGGACGCCCCCACACTGCTGATCCAGGGCACGCACGACTCCCTGTTCGATCTCGGCCAGGCCGACGCGAACTACCGGGCGATCCGGCGCAACGGCGGGCCCGCCGCCATGGTCTGGTTCGCCGGCGGCCATGACGGCGGCGACCAGCAGACCGGCTACGTGGAGTCGCTCACCGCGGCGTGGTTCACCCGGTGGCTCGCGCCTGGGCACCCGCCCGCCAGCGCGGGGACCGGCCGGCCCGGCTTCGCGGTGACCCGGGTGCTCGGCTTCGACCCGTCCACCGACGGGGTGACGCTGGGCATCGCCACCGCCGGGGCCTATCCGGGGCTGGCCGGCACCACCCGCACGGTCGTGCGGCTGACCGGCAGGCCGCAGGCGATCGGCCACCCGCCCGGCGGCGCGCCGCCATCGCTGTCCGGCTTTCCCGGGCTCGGCGCCCTCGGCGCGGTCGCCGGCGGCGGCACGAGCGGCGTCACCTTCGACATGCCGGGGCAGAGCGCCGCGTTCACCTCGGCCCCGCTGACCGCCGCGCTCGACGTCACCGGGTCGCCCACGGTCCGCATCCGGGTCAGCGGCGCGCCGCAGGTGACCCTGTTCGCGAAGGTCTACGACGTGGACCAGGCCGGGCACGCCACCCTGCCCGACGAACTGGTGGCGCCGCTGCGGGTCACCGGCGCCCAGGCGGGCCGTGCCGTCACCGTCACGCTGCCCGCCATCGACTACAGCTTCTCCGCCGGCCACCGGCTGCGGCTGGTGCTGACCACCACCGACTTCGGTTACGCGACCCCGCCCGCTCCCGCCGTCTACCAGGTGGCGCTGGCCGGACCCGGGCTCACCGTTCCCGGCGATCCGGCGCTGACCGTCACCGGCGGCGGCGCGCCCGGGTGGGTCTGGGCGGCTCCGCTGTGCGCGCTGGCCGCCGCGATCTTGATCCTGGCGCTGGGCTGGCGGCGCGGCCGGGACACGCGGGTCACCGGGCTGGCCCCGGTCCCGCTGGAGATTTCCGGGCTGGTCAAGCGCTACCGCGACGGCCAGCTTGCGGTGGACGGCCTGTCGCTGCGGGTGGAGCAGGGCCAGATACTGGGGCTGCTCGGGCCGAACGGCGCGGGCAAGACGACCACGCTGCGGGCACTGATGGGCCTGCTGCACCCGGACGAGGGCACGATCACCATCTTCGGCCACCGGGTACACCCGGGGTCCCCGGCGCTGTCGCGGCTCGGCTCGTTCGTGGAGGGGCCCGGTTTCCTGCCGCACCTGTCCGGCCGGGCCAACCTGGAGCTGTACTGGCGGGCCACGGGGCGGCCCGCCGGTGGCTGGCATCTGGACGAGGTGCTGGCCCTGGCCGGCCTGGGCACCGCAATCGACCGGCCGGTCCGCAGCTACTCCCGGGGAATGTGCCAGCGGCTGGCCATCGCCCAGGCCATGCTCGGCCTGCCGGACCTGCTGGTGCTCGACGAGCCGATGAACGGGCTGGATCCGCCGCAGATCAGGGAGATGCGCGACGCGCTGCTGCGGTACGCGGCCGCCGGACGCGCCGTCATCCTGTCCAGCCACCTGCTCGCCGAGGTCGAGCAGACCTGCAGCCACGTGGTGGTGATGAACCAGGGCCGGCGGGTCGCCGCGGGCCCGGTGGCGGACATCATCGGTGACGGGGCGGCCCTGCTGGTCGGCACCAGCGAGGCGGACCGCGCCGTGTCGGTGCTGCGCGGCCTGAGCGGGATCGACTCGGTGCACGCTCGCGCCGATGGCGTAAGCGTGCAGCAGAACGGCGTGCCCGCCGCGGCCGTGGTCGCGGCGCTGGTCGGCGCCGGAATACCGGTGGACCGGGTGGGCCCGGGCCGCCGCCTGGAGGACGCGTTCCTGGCGCTGATCGACGGGACGGCGGCTGGCCCGCCCGAAGCGGACAGCCCGCCTGAGGCGGCCGGCCAGGCGGGGGAGGCGACGCCATGACGGCCGCGGACCTGCCCGCCGCCCCCGGCTACCGGCCGCGGCGGACCCTGCCGCTGCGGGTCGAGGCGATCCGGCAGCTGCGCCGCAGGCGGACCATGGTGGCCGCGCTGATCCTGCTTGCGCTGCCCTGGGTCCTGGTCGGCGCGTTCGAGCTTGGCGGCCCGCCGCAGCCGGGCAGCGGCGCCCCCGGGCTCGTCGACCTCGCCACCACCGGCGGGCTGAACTTCGCCGCGTTCAGCTTCTTCGCCTCCGTCGGCTTCCTCCTCGTCGTGGCCGTGGCCCTGTTCTGCGGGGACACCGTGGCCAGCGAGGCGGGGTGGGGTTCGCTGCGGTACCTGCTCGCAGCGCCGGTGCCCCGGTCCCGGCTGCTGCGGCAAAAGCTCGCCGTGGCGCTGGCCTTCTCGGCGATCGCGGTGACCGCGTTCCCGCTCATGTCGCTGGTGGCGGGCACGGTGGCGTTCGGCTGGCACCCGCTGCGGCTGCCCGGCACCGGGGCGGAACTCAGCCCGGGCGCGGCACTGGGCCGGATGGCCATCGTCCTGGTCTACGTGCTGATCACCGAACTGGTCGTGGCCGGGCTCGCGTTCCTGCTGTCGGTGTCCACCGACTCGCCGCTCGGCGCGGTGGGCGGCGCGGTCGGCCTGGTCATCGTCAGCGACATCCTGGACGCGGTGACCGCGCTGCACGGCTGGCGGCAGGTCCTGCCCACCCACTGGCAGTTCGCCTGGCTGGACGCCATGCAGCCGCAGATCACCTGGGGCGGCATGCTCGAAGGCGCCTCGGTGTCGGTCAGCTACGCGCTGATCCTGTTCGCGCTGGCCTTCCGCCACTTCCGCGCGAAGGACATCGTCTCCTGACGGTCCCCGCGGCCTACTCGTCGGCGATGATCGAGCCGACCCGGTCCCCAAGACCCGGGTCGCGGCGGCTGAGGAAGATGCTGTAGATGACGGCGACCACGACGATGGCCAGGGCCGCGTACGGGAACCAGCTGTAGGGCTGGGACTGGCCCGGCTTGGTCAGGTAGTACACCGGCACGGCGATCGCGACCAGGCCCAGGAACGGCAGGATGACGTGCTTGACGACGCTGAACTCCTGCGGCCGGTACCTGCGGTAGTAGAAGGGCAGCGCCGCGTTCGCCAGCGCGTAGACGACCAGCACCAGGATGGTGCCCATCGTGGACGACTCGAAGAAGAAGTTGAACGGGTCCATGCTCCCGCTGTTGCCGCCGATCAGGTGGCCGAGCAGCCAGACGACGATGATGAACCCGGCGATGCCGGTGAACGCGTAGAGCGCGTTCACCGGTGTCTGGTGCTTCGGGTTCACCTTGCCGAGCCAGGCCGGCAGCAACCGCTCCCGGCCGGCGTTGAAGATCAGCCGGGCCTGGGAGTTGATCGCCGCGATAAGCACACCCAGGGTCGAGGTCAGCCCGGCCATGTAGGCGAAGAACGCGAACCCTGCCAGCACGTTGTGGGCGACGGTGATGAACGGGACCGTCGTTCCGGTGAGCGCGGTGGCGTTGTAGCCGAAGCCGGTGAGGGTGGCATAGGCGAACAGGACGTAGCCCACGCCCATCATCGCGATCGACAGGAACACCGCGCGGGGCACGTTGCGCCGGGGGTTGCCGGTCTCCTCGGCCAGCGCCGCGGAGTTCTCCCAGCCGATGAACAGGTAGACCGCCAGCGGGAAGCCGGCCGCCAGGCCGCGGAACCCGTTGGTCATATGGGACCACTGGAACGGCGCCGCGGACAGGTGCCCGCCGTTCTTGGCGATGGCGACCACCGACACCACGACCAGCACCAGCATCTCGAAGGCGAAGAAGGCCCCGGCCAGCTTCGTCGACACCCCGACCCCGCGGACCGTCATGAACACCGCCCCCGCGGTAAGCAGCACCGAGAAGATAATCCAGGGGACGTTCCAGTTGAAGTAGTACGACAGGATGTCGGACACGAACCCGCCGGAAACCGCCAGCACCGACGAGATCGCGATGATGTACCCTGCCCCGCACAGCAGCGCGGTCGTGACCGCGCTCGTCCCGCCGAAAGACTTGCCCACGAACGAGATGAAACCGCCGGTGGATGGGTGGGCGCGGGAGAACTGGGACAGCGTGTTGCCCAGGAAGGCGATGGCGACGACGGCCGCGATGATCGTCAGTGGCGCGGCGATACCGGCGGTGGCGACCAGGAACGCGAAGCCGAAGTAGAAGCTGTACGCCGGGCCGATGTTGGCCATCGTCGACGCCGAGATGTCGATCAGCCCCAGCGCGCCCCGGTGCAGCCGGTCAGGCGATTCCGGGGCCTTGGTCTCGGAGAATGGAACCGAAGCCGCCTCGCTCATGTCCACTCCTCACCCTCAGACCGCTGCGTCAGCGGCGTTGCCTGAATTGTCCGGCGCGCTGCGTCCCATGGGAAGGCCCAGCGACCAGTGCGATCAACCCGTTACCGCTGGTCCGGGGCCGGTAATAAATAACTCGGTAAAGGGTAATTAATGGCTCGGTCAAGCCGGCCAGAAGGCGCGCGCGCCGGCCCTTGCGGCGGCGGTAGTACCGCCGCCCGGCACGATGGCGCACGCGGCGCCCTTAGCTCTCCTCATCCGCGGCCGCGGGCGCCGACAGCGCCGCCCCGAGGCCGCCGAGTGCCCCGGCCTGCCGCGCCTTGCGGCGGCGGTAGTAGCGCCGTCCGAACAGGAAGACCGCCGCGCCGACCGCGATACCGACGACAAGCGAGCCCACGCTGACCAGGTCGTCCTGGCCGGTGACGACCTTGCCCGCGCCGTAGACGGACAGGCCCACCGAGATCACGTAGGCCGCACCGGCGAGGAAGTTCCAGACCACGAACTGGGAGTACTTCATCTTGGCGATCCCCGAGACCATGCATGGGGTGAAGAAGACCGCCAGCCGCCCCCACTTGAGGTACATAGCCTCCCCGGCGGTGAGCACCCCCTGCCGCCTGGCCAGGAACGGGCCAGGGTGGCTGAGCAGTGCCCGGCCCCACCGCATGCCGACCGAGTACCCGGCCATCCCGCCGACTTCGACGGCGATGATCGCAACGACCAGAACGGCGGCGATGTTCAGCTCGCCCTGGCTGGCGGCCGCGGTGGCGGCGGCGAGCACGGTCGCGCCGATACCGGGGATCCCGGCCCACCCGAGCATCACCAGGGCGAAGATGCCGAAGTAGACCCAGGAGCCAGCGGATGCCGACGATTCGGCGGCGGCAAGCGTGTGCATCGCCGGTCCTCAGGCGCTGCCGGGCGGTACGGGCCGGATGCGGCTCACAGGCGTCATCCCATCTCCAAGAGCCCGAGAATGCCCGACGCGAGCGCGCACGTCAACACCCGTAACGCGGGCCGGGCCTGAGGTCAGGCAGGCTGGAGCGGGAGACCGGCCGCGGCGGCGTTGCCGAAGTCGTCGTCCACGGCGACGGCCCGCCGGCCCCGGCCGGCCAGCAGCGACGCGGCCACGAGCGCCCGGTACCCGCCCTGGCAGTGCACCCACACCTCGCCCGCGGGCAGTTCGCCGGCCCTGCCAGGCAGTTCGCTGAACGGGATATGCCGGGCACCGTCGATGTGGCCCTCCGCCCACTCCAGCCGCCGGCGGACGTCCAGCACCACCGGGCCGGGCCCCGGCGCGGCGAGCGCGGCGGCCAGGTCGCCGAGCTTGGCCAGCCGCAGCGACGCCAACGGGGTGCCGCCCGCCCACCGCGGCGGGCCCCCGCTGACCGCCGCGACGGGCCGGTCGGCCCAGATCCGCGCCAGCTCGCGCTGGGCCTGCGCCACCTGCCCCGGCGTCTCGCCAAGCAGCGTCAGCGGTGCCCCCCAAGGCACCATCCAGCCCAGATAACTGGCGAAACTCCCCTCCAGCGGGAAGCTCACCGAGCCGGGCAGGAAACCCGCCGCGAACGCAATCCTGTCTCTCAGGTCGACCACCCACTCGCCGGCCTCCAGGCGGCGCCGCACCTCGCCGGCGGTGGCCTCGCGGGGCGGCGACAGATCCGGGGCCGACGGCCCGGCCAGGTTTGCCGGGCCCATATTGGCGTAGTAGGTGGGCCAGGTGTCCAGGCCGGCCAGCAGGCTGTCCAGGTACTCCCGTTCGGTCAGCGTCAGCACCGGGTTCGCCAGCATCTCGGCGGCGATCGTGGAGGACTGGCCGCCGGACGGCCCGGCCGAGCAGAAGCTGCCGAAACCGTGTGTCGGGAACACCGGGGTGGTGCCGGGCAGCCGGGCGAGGCCATGGGCGGAGGCGTACTGCGCCCGGGCGAGCGCGCCGGTGTGCCGCGGCCCGAGCAGGTCGGGCCGCCCGGTGGTGCCGTAGAGCAGGGACCCCCCGGTGAACACCCCGGTCACCTGGTCACCGGATTCCAGCACGTAGCTCAGGTGGGTGAAGGTGTGGCCCGGGGTGGCCAGCACCCGCAGCCGCAGCGCGTCGCCGACCTCGACCGTGTCGCCGTCGGAGACCGGCGTCCGGTCGAAGGCGACCGGGTCGGCGGCGTTGACCAGGTACGCCGCGCCGGTGGCGGCCGCAAGCGCGGGTCCGCCGGTGAGGTAGTCGTTGTGAATGTGCGTCTCGGCGATGTGGGTGATCCGCACCCCGTGCTCCGCGGCCAGTACGGTGACCCGGTCGGTGTCCCGCTGCGGGTCGATGACCAGGGCGGCGCCGCCGTCGTGGACCAGGTAGCTGCGGTCGCCAAGGCCCGGTGTCTCGATCGGCACCACCTCGGCCATGTCCCGCGCCTCCCAGCACCGTTGCCGGAGCCTTTAAATGTACGGTCATTCGTACTTTCCTTCAAGGCGCGCGGCCGCATCCGGGGGTCGCTACCTTGGGGTTCTGACGGGGCGCACAGCGGGAGGCCGGCATGACCATCCAGGTCACCCCGCAGCGGCTGGGAACGCTGTTGCGGCCGCGCAGCGTCGCGCTGGTCGGCGCCGCGGACAAGTCGGGGTTCTCCCAGGTGGCCTACCGCAACCTGGTGGATTTCGGCCTCGGTGAGCACACCTACCTGGTGAACCGGCGCGCCGCGACGGCCCACGGGCGGCCCACGGTCACCTCCTGCACGCAGATCGCCGAGCCGGTGGACCTTGCGTTCATGATGGTGCCACGGGCCGCCACGCTGGACGCGCTCAGCGACGCCGCTGCCGCGGGCATCCGGCACGCGCTCGTGCTGTCCTCGGGGTACGCGGACGCCGGGGCGGCCGGGCAGCGAGCCCAGGCGGACCTGGTCGCCCACGCCGAGGCGCTCGGCGTGCTCCTGGTCGGACCCAACCACCTGGGGTTCGCCAACTTCGTCGACCAGGTTCCGGTCACCGCGATCCCCGGGCTGCCCCACGCGGCCGGGCCCGTCGCCCTGGTGTCGCAGAGCGGGATGGCCGCCAGCGCAATGGTCGACTTCGCCACGATGACCAGCGTCGGCCTCTCCTACCTGGTGACCCTCGGCAACGAGGCCATGGTCGCCGCCGGGCACGTGCTCGACTACCTGGTCGGGGACCCGCACACCCGCGCGGTGGCGCTGTTCCTCGAGACCATCCGCGACCCGGTAGCGTTCGCCCACGCGGCCAGGCGCGCCGCCGCGGCCGGCAAGGCGGTCGTCGTGCTCAAGTCCGGCCGGTCCGAACTGTCCGCGCGTGCGGCGGCCGCGCACAGCGGCGCCGCGGTCGGCGACGACCGCCATATCGACGAGTTCCTGCGCGATCTGGGCGTGATCCGGGTGGAGGAGATCGAGGACCTGATCCTCACCGCGGGGGCGGCGGCGCACCTCGGCCGGCTGGCCCGGCCCGGCATCGGGGTGGTGTCGATCTCCGGCGGGGCGTGTGACATGCTCGCCGACCACGCCGCCGACCTGGGCGCCCCGCTGCCCGTCCTGGCCCCGGCCACCCGTGCCGCCCTCGCGCAGGTGCTCCCCGACTTCGGCACCGTGCAAAACCCGCTCGACACCACCGGGGCGGCGGTCATCGACCCGGGCCTGTTCACCCGGTGCATCGAGGCCGTGTCCGCCGATCCGTCGGTCGGCGTGGTCGCGGTCATCTGCGGCCTGCCCTGGCAGGGCGACGGCCGCCCGTGGCCGGGCCAGCCGCTCGCCGACGCCATCGGGGCGGCCCGGGCGCAAACCCCCGTGGTCTGCGTGAGCCAGGTGGTGCAGCCGATCACCGCGTACACCAGGGAGGTGATGGAGAAAGCCGGCATCCCCTACGCGATCCAGGGCTTGCGCCACACCGTCGCCGCCCTCCGCAACGTCGGCTGGTGGTCCCAGGCCACTTCCCGCCCGAACCACCCGTAGAGTGGCGGCCCGGCCGTTCTCCGCATGGCGCATGCGGCGCGGTGGAACGGATCTACCTGAAGGCCAGGAGGAACCGCGAGAAGGTCTCACCGCGGGTCATGGCGGGCCGGAGGCCTTGGGCGTCACGACCGGGTACCGGGGCACAGGGCTGCGTGCGCACTCGATCCACACGACCACGGGCCCGCCGGTCGCCCCGGCCGGTTTGACGTTGACCACCCCGAAGGTGATGTGCTGGCCGCGAGAGAACGGCCTCAGGCAGGCGGGCTGGGTGCCCTGGAACCAGTTTCCGTATTTGTCCCGCCACATGACGGGGCTGACCCGCATGGCATACGTGGTGACGCCGCCTCTCCCGTCGAGCCGGATCACGAACGCGTCGCCGCCGGCCGCTACGGTCCTGACGGTTCCGGCCAGCACGTCGGGTGTGACGGCACCCGGCGACACGGACTTGCCGCCCCAGAAGCCGGCCGCCAGCAGGATGATCCCGGTGATCCCGCAGGCCGTCCACGCCGCGCGCCTGGTAAGCATGATCAGCTCCTTGTCCGGGTCACAGCCCCGGCCCGTGCCGGGCGACGACGTGGCCCGCGCGATCGTAGGCGACCGCGCCGCCGACGTCGCCGCTCCCGTAGCCGTTGGCACTGGCGGGGACGGCGAGCCAGATCATGTAGACGCCGATCGTCTTACCGCCGCCCATCGGCACCGGCACCACGCCGGCGCTGAACCGGCGGCCGAAGAACGTTACGGTCACCCGGTCGGCGCGGGGGGTGACCAGCCCGAACTCGGGGACGGCGACCCGGCGGACGGGAAAGAGCTCGGCCGTGGGCATGAGCGGGCCGAAGCCCTCGCCCCCCCGTCCCGGGACGTCGGCGGGTTGCCAGCAGTTCTGGTCCGTGACTCCGCCAGGTGCCGTGGGGTACGTGGCCCAGCACACCTGGCCGTCGCGGGTCGCCCAGGCGATCGTGGTCCAGCCCTTCGGCCGGTTACTGAGCAGCGTAAGCTTCCCGCCGACCGGGGGGTTGATGGCGATGAACGAGTCGATCGGGGTGACGGCCCGGCCGGCCTGTGACTCGGAGTGGCCGGGGAACCAGGCGAACGTGGTGCCCCGCAGTCCCACGGCCATGCTTGCGACCGCCATGCACGCCACGGCGCCCGCCGCCGCCTTGCCGAGCCGCTGCCTGCGCCGGATCCGCCGGCCCCGGCCGACGATCGCCGGCAGGTCCAGGTCCGCCGCGGCCGGCTCCGGGTAGTGCAGGTCGACGGGGCAGGTCTCGCGTGCCGGCTGGGTCATGACGCGGCCTCCGCCCGCAGTTCGGCGTCCGCGCGCAGCTTGCCAAGAGCCCGCGCGACGGTGCTCTTCACCGTCCCCGGTGCGATGCCCAGTTCGTGGGCGATCTGGAATTCGGTGAGGTCGGAGTAGAAGCGCAGCGCGATGACCGCGCGCTCCCGGGCGGTCAGCCTGGCCAGCGCCCGGAGTACGACGTCCCTGGCGGCGTGCATGGTGGTCATGTCGGCGCGCTCTGGCTGGTCGGGGACGAGTGGGCGGGGCTGCTCGCGCCAGCTGCGGCGGCGCCACCAATCGGTGTTCGCGTTGACGATGCAGCGCCGCACGTAGGCCTGGGGGTCTCCGCCGCGGATCCGGGTCCAGGCGGCGTATGCCTTGGCGTAGCCGTCCTGCGCCAGGTCCTCGGCCCGCCCCCGGTCGCCGGTCAGCAACTCCGCCAGGCGCACCATCTTGGCCTGGGAGCTCCTGACGAAGTCCGCGAAGTCCGCGAGGTCGGGCTGGCTTGAGACCGGCGCCGCGAGACGCATCGCAGCGTCCTGAGCAGGCACCCGGGCCGCCCTGCCTCTCACCACCGGACCCGCCCTCCTGCCGCGCTGGCCGTCTTAACCTTCCCAAACGCAGCAGATCCGCGACAGGTTCTGCGCCGCCACGAACTCAGCGGCCAGCTCTCCCTGGTGGAGGATGGACGGGTGGAAGGGCGCTGGGAGTTCTGGATCGACCGGGGCGGCACGTTCACCGACGTGGTGGCGCGCCGGCCGGACGGCACGCTCGCCGTGCACAAGCTGCTGTCGGAGAATCCGGGCGCTTACGACGACCCGGCGGTGGCCGGCATAAGGCACTTGCTCGGCATCACGCCGGGCGGCGACATTCCGGCCGAACGGATCGCCGTGGTCCGCCTGGGCACCACAGTGGCGACGAACGCCCTGCTCGAGCGCAAGGGCGAGCCGTGCGTCCTGGTCATCACCAAGGGCTTCGCCGACGCCCTGCGGATCGCCTACCAGGACCGGCCGAGGATCTTCGACCGGGAGATCATCCGGCCGGACATGCTGCACTCCCGGGTGATCGAGGCCACCGAGCGCGTCGGCCCGCACGGGGACGTGCTGATTCCCCTGGACGAGAAGGCCGTGGCCGCCGGGCTGCGGGCCGCACACGGCGAGGGGTTCCGCGCGGTCGCGGTCGTCTGCCTGCACGGGTACCGGTACCCGGAGCACGAGGCCAGGATCGGCGAGATCGCCACGGAATCAGGGTTCACCCAGGTCTCGCTGTCGCACGCGACGAGCCCGCTGATGAAACTGGTCTCCCGCGGCGACACCACGGTCGTGGACGCCTACCTCTCCCCGGTCCTGGCCCGGTACGTGGCCAGCGTCACCAAGGAACTGCCCGGGGTCAGCGTGCAGTTCATGCAGTCCCACGGCGGGCTGGCCAGCGCACAGTCGTTCCGCGGCAAGGACTCGATCCTGTCCGGGCCTGCCGGGGGCATCGTGGGTATGGCCCGCACCGCCCAGGCGGCCGGGTTCGGCCACGTGATCGGGTTCGACATGGGCGGCACCTCGACCGACGTGTCCCACTTCGCCGGCGAGTTCGAGCGGCAGTACGAGACCCAGATCGCCGGGGTGCGGATGCGCGCGCCCATGCTGGCGATCCACACCGTCGCCGCGGGCGGCGGGTCCATTCTGCAGTTCGACGGCAGCAGGTACCGTGTTGGCCCCGGCTCGGCCGGGGCGGTGCCGGGCCCGGCGGCCTACCGCCGCGGCGGGCCGCTCACGGTCACCGACGCCAACATCATGCTGGGCCGAATTCAGGCGAGCCACTTCCCCGCGGTGTTCGGCCCCGGCGGCGACCAGCCACTGGACACCGCGGTCGTCGAGGCGAAGTTCGCCGCGCTGGCCGGCGAGATCGAGGAAGCGACCGGCCAGCCGCAGCGCCCGGAGGCGGTGGCCGCCGGGTTCCTGGCCATCGCGGTGGCGAACATGGCCAACGCGATCAAGAAGATCTCGGTGCAGCGCGGCTACGACGTGACCAGATACGTGCTTGCCACGTTCGGCGGCGCGGGCGGCCAGCATGCCTGCGCGGTCGCCGACGCGCTCGCGATCGAGACCGTGCTGATCCACCCGCTCGCCGGGGTGCTCTCCGCCTACGGCATGGGCCTGGCCGACCTGACCGCGATGCGGGAGCAGGCGGTCGAGGCTCCCATCACCGACACGCTGCTGCCGGAACTGGCCACGACGGCGGCGGCCCTGGAGGCGGACGCACGGGCGGAGCTGGCCGACGGCGGCGCCGATCCGGCCCAGGTGACCAGCGTGTGGCGGGCGCACCTGCGGTACGCGGGCACCGACACGGCGCTGCCGGTCCCGCTCGGCCCGGCCCAGGACATGATCGCCGCGTTCGAGTATGCCTACCGGCAGCAGTTCTCGTTCCTGATGCCGGACAAGACGATCCTGGTAGAAGCGGTGTCGGTCGAGGCGGTGCTGCCCGGGGGGACGACCCCCCGGAACCCCCCGATGGCCCCCAGCGGGGAGGTTTCCCGTGGGCGCCCGCTGCCGGACGAGGACGCGGGCGACCGGGGGCCGTCCGTTTTGATGTATGTGGAGGGAAGGTGGGCCGACGTGCCGCTCGCCCGGCGACGGGACCTGCGGCCAGGAGAGGGCGTGGCCGGGCCGGCGCTGATCGCCGAGGACTTCGCGACCACGGTGGTGGAACCGGGCTGGCGTGCCGAGGTCACGCCGGCGGGGGACCTCCTGCTGAGCAGGGTGGCACCGCGCCCCGGGCGCAGCGAGGCGGGCACCGAGGTGGACCCGGTGCTGCTGGAGATCTTCAACAACCTGTTCATGTCGGTAGCCGAGCAGATGGGCGCGCGGCTGCGGGCCACCGCGCACTCGGTCAACATCAAGGAGCGGCTGGACTTCTCTTGCGCCGTGTTCGACGCACAGGGCGGGCTGATCGCCAACGCCCCGCACATGCCGGTGCATCTGGGGTCGATGGGGGAGTCCATCGCGATGGTCGCCGCCCGCAACGCGGGCTCCATACGCCCGGGCGACGTGTACATGCTGAACGACCCCTACCACGGCGGCACGCACCTGCCCGACGTCACCGTGGTCACCCCGGTGTTCGACGAGGCGGGCGAGGACCTGCTGTTCTACGTCGCGTCGCGGGGGCACCACGCCGAGATCGGCGGGATCACGCCCGGATCGATGCCCGCGTTCAGCACCGAGGTGAACGAGGAAGGGGTGGTGATCGACAACTGGCTGTTGGTGCGGGACGGGATGATGCGTGAGGCAGAGACCCGGCACCTGCTTTCCGATGCCCCCTACCCGTCGCGCAACCCCGAGGTGAACCTGGCCGACATGCGCGCGCAGATCGCCGCCAACGGGCGCGGGGTGTCGGAGTTGCGGCGGATGGTGGCGCACTTCGGCCTGGACGTGGTGCATGCCTACATGCGGCACGTACAGGACAACGCCGAGGAGGCGGTGCGCCGGGTGATCGTCGCGCTGCGCGACGGCGAGTGCCGGTACGAGACCGACGGCGGCGCGGTGATCAGCGTGGCGGTCCGGGTGGACCCGGCGGCCCGGTCCGCCGAGATCGACTTCACCGGCACGTCGGCGCAGTTGCCCGGCAACTTCAACGCCCCGTCCTCGGTGGCCATGGCCGCGGTGCTCTACGTGCTGCGCACGCTGGTAGCCGACGAGATCCCGCTGAACTCCGGCTGCCTCAAACCGGTCAAGGTGATCATCCCGCCGGGGTCGATGCTGGCCCCCGGTTACCCGGCCGCGGTGGCCGCGGGCAACGTGGAGACCTCGCAGGAGATCACCGGCGCGCTGTACGCGGCGCTCGGGGTGCAGGCCGAGGGCTCGGGGACCATGAACAACGTCACGCTGGGCAACGACCGGCACCAGTACTACGAGACCGTGGCCAGCGGCTCCGGCGCCGGGCCCGGATTCAACGGCACGGATGTGGTGCAGACGCACATGACCAACTCGCGGCTCACCGATCCCGAGGTGCTGGAGTGGCGCTATCCGGTGCGGGTGGAAGGCTACGCGATCCGCCGCGGCAGCGGCGGCGCCGGGCGCTGGGCGGGTGGCGACGGTGGCCGGCGGGAACTGCGGCTGCTCGAGCCGATGACGGTGACCACGCTGGCCAGCCACCGGCGGGTGCCGCCCTACGGAATGGCCGGCGGGCATCCGGGTGCGCTCGGCCGGCACTGGGTGCAGCAGCCCGACGGGAGCGTGGTCCCGATGCGTGGCTGCGACAGCGTCGAGGTCGGCGCCGGGGACCTGTTCGTGATCGAGACCCCCGGCGGCGGCGGCTACGGCCCGCCGGAGGACGGACACGGCACACCAGGTGACGAGGCCCAGGTCCCGTGACGAAGGAACGGGGCCTGAGGCCAGCGGGGGTTCCAGG
>Ga0318494_10000439_pt1 | contig 14246 bp, 13 predicted proteins | sample GRESIP108b1f24_FD_203293 | JGI IMG/M metagenome (GOLD analysis project Ga0318494, IMG submission 203293) | Tropical soil microbial communities from Luquillo Experimental Forest, Puerto Rico - GRE.SIPMG.108b1f24 | ecosystem: Environmental > Terrestrial > Soil > Tropical forest > Bulk soil... | reverse complement strand
TGGTGCAGTGCATCGCCACGACACTGCGCAAAGGCGAGTATCCGCCTCACATGAAGATACGTCCGGTCTATCAGGTCCACCGGTTCGATCCGGCCTGGGGCTTTGCCAGCGAAACACGAATCGTCGAGGCACGGCCGCTGGCGTCAGGGACATGCGAGTCCATCCTGCCGCGGCGAAAGCGGGGCCCCTTCGACGCCGGCCTTGGCTCATGATGCCACTCGTCTTTCGCTAGGTCGTTGGCGGATCGCACGCATCCAGCGAAGGCGTCAAGGGAGCGCAACGCGAGCAGCGTCTCCAGTCCGCGCGCCGCGCGCGATGCCGCGCGCATCGACGCCGGCGCCAAGCTCGCCATCAGCCGCAATGCCTGCTGTTCGCCAGCTTCTACGGCGAGTTTTCCGACCGCAGCCAGAGCTATGCCGGAAAGGGCGGCGCCAGGGTCGCTTGGTAGCAGGCCAGCGGATCGTGAGGGTCTGGCTCCAGGGCGGCGTTTGAACTTGTTTGAAACGCCGCCCTGATTTCTGGTCTAAGGCTTCTGCCTCCATCGAGGGCTTACGCAAGACTTGCGTAGCTTCGATCAGCTGAGGCTTCCGCCGAGATCAGGCGAGGTCGAAACGGTCGAGGTTCATCACCTTGGTCCACGCCGCCACGAAGTCCTTCACAAACTTCTCCTTCGAGTCCGCGCACGCATAGACTTCCGCGAGGGCCCGCAGCTGGGAGTGCGAACCGAAGATCAGGTCGACACGCGTGCCGGTCCACTTGAGTTCGTTCGACTTGCGGTCGCGGCCCTCGTACACGCCTTCAGAGGAAGCGGACGGCTGCCACTGCGTCCTCATGTCGAGAAGGTTGACGAAGAAGTCGTTGGTCAGCGCCTCGGGCCGCTTGGTGAAGACGCCGTGCGTTGACTTCCCGGCATTCGCGCCGAGCACGCGCAGGCCACCGACGAGAACCGTCATCTCAGGCCCCGTCAGGGTCAGCAATTGCGCCCGGTCCACCAATGCCTCCTCAGGCGACATGAGCTGCTTGCCGCCTAGATAGTAGTTGCGGAAACCGTCGGCGGTGCGCTCGAGCGGTGCGAAGGACTCGACGTCGGTTTGCGCCTGCGACGCGTCCATGCGTCCCGGCGTGAAGGGGACCTTCACGTCGTGCCCCGCGGCCTTCGCGGCCTTCTCGATCGCGGCGCTGCCGCCGAGAACAATCAGGTCGGCGAGCGAGACTTTCTTGCCGCCGGTGGCCGACGCGTTGAACTCCTTCTGGATCGCTTCGAGTTTCTGCAGGACCGTCTTCACCTGAGCCGGCTGATTGACTTCCCAGTCCTTCTGCGGCGCGAGGCGAATACGCGCGCCGTTCGCGCCGCCGCGCTTGTCGGAGCCCCGGAACGTCGACGCCGACGCCCAAGCCGTCGAGACCAGCTGCGACACGGACAGGCCGGACGCGAGGATTTTCGCCTTCAGAGCGGCAATGTCTTGCTCTGCGATCAGCGGATGATCCACGGCGGGGATCGGGTCCTGCCAGTTCAGTATTTCCTTCGGGACGAGCGGGCCGAGATAACGATGGATCGGCCCCATGTCGCGGTGCGTGAGCTTGAACCATGCCCGCGCAAACGCGTCCGCGAACTGATCCGGATGCTCGTAGAAGCGCCGCGAGATCTTTTCGTAAACAGGGTCCAACCGCAGCGAGAGGTCTGTGGTCAGCATGGTCGGCACATGCTTGTTCGACTTGTCGTAGGGGTCCGGGATCGTGGCGGCGGCGCCTTTCGCCTTCCACTGATAGGCGCCGGCTGGGCTCTTCGTCAGTTCCCATTCATTGTTGAACAGGTTCTCGAAGAAATGATTGCTCCACTTCGTCGGCGTCTGCGACCAGGTGACCTCCGGGCCGCCGGTGATGGCATCGGCGCCGAAGCCCGTGCCATACTTGCTCTTCCATCCGAGGCCCTGATCCTCGATGAGGGCGCCTTCCGGCGCCGGGCCCATCAGTGACGGATCGCCGGCGCCGTGGGTTTTGCCGAAGGTGTGGCCGCCGGCAATGAGCGCGACGGTCTCCTCGTCGTTCATCGCCATGCGGAAGAACGTTTCCCGGATGTCCTTGGCCGCCGCGATCGGATCCGGCTTGCCGTTCGGCCCTTCCGGATTGACGTAGATGAGACCCATCTGCACGGCGGCGAGAGGATTCTGCAGCTGACGTTCGCCGCTGTAGCGTTCGTCCCCCAGCCAGGTCCCCTCGGGACCCCAGTAGAGCTCTTCGGGCTCCCAGACATCGGCGCGTCCGCCGCCGAAACCGAACGTCTTGAAGTCCATCGACTCCAGCGCGACGTTGCCCGCGAGAATCATAAGGTCGGCCCAGGAGATTTTCCGGCCGTATTTCTGCTTGATCGGCCACAGCAGCCGGCGCGCCTTGTCGAGGTTCGCGTTATCCGGCCAGCTGTTGAGGGGCGCGAAGCGCTGCTGGCCGGCGCCGGCGCCGCCGCGGCCGTCGGCGATGCGGTACGTGCCCGCGGCGTGCCATGCCATGCGGATCATGAGCCCCCCGTAATGGCCGTAGTCGGCCGGCCACCACTCCTGCGACTCCGTCATCAAGGCATGCAGGTCCTTGATCACGGCATTCAGGTCCAGGCTCTTGAACTCCTTGGCGTAGTCGAACGCCTCGCCCATCGGATCGGACAGGGTGGAGTTGTGGTGGAGAACCTGAATGTTCAGCTGGTTCGGCCACCAGTCACGGTTCGTCCTGGCTACCGTGTGCATCACCGGGCACTTGCCCGCGCTCTCGTCAGTCTTGGCGTCCATGGTTCTCTCCGAGCGTGTTCCGCTTTCCGAGCGTGTTCCGCTTTGTTCCCGTTCCGTATACAAGGATCATCGGTTCTTGGAAAGTGATCCAGCTTCATGGGTGCAATGACAAAGCGCTAGTCACGCGACGAAATGTCCGGATCACCGGGACGCATTGCACAACCTGCCATCGGAATTGGCGATGAAGGCAACCAGGTCCCCGGGGGTCGCGGCCGCTTGGAGGTGAAAATGCCGATGCGGATTGCTCTACGTTCGATGGTGCTCGTGGTGACGAGCGCGGCGATGGTGTCAGCGGCGAGCGGCGCCGATACCGTCAAGGTCGCGATCGGCCAGATCGATGCCTGGGCGAACCAGGCGCCCACGCTGGGCATGAAGGCTGGCATCTTCCAGAAGCACGGCATCGTGCTGGAAACCTTCGGCACCCAGGGTGCCGGCGAGACGCTGCAGGCGGTGATCTCCGGTTCGGCCGACATTGGGATCGGCATCGGGACCGCGGGTGCCATGCGCGCGTTCGCGCGCGGCGCGCCGGTGCGCGCGATCGCGGCCGCCTATGTCGGCGTCGGCGATCAATATTGGTACGTACCCGCCAATTCGCCGCTCCAGCGTCTCACCGACGCAACCGAAAAGCACACAATGGCTTACTCGACCAACGGCGCCACCTCGCACGTCATCGCGCTCGGCTTCGTCAAGCAGCTCGGCGTCAAGGCGAAGCCGACCGCGACCGGCGGCCCGCCCGCCACTTACACGATGACGATGACCGGCCAAATCGACATCGGCTGGGCGGTGGTGCCGTTCGGCTTGGCCGAATTACAGGAGGGCAAGATCCGGGTGATCGCCCGCGGTCCCGACGTTCCGACACTGCGGAATCAGACCATCCGGGTGCAGATCGTCAACGCCAACGCACTCAAGGAACGCAAGGACGTCATGATCCGCTTCATGCGCGCCTACCGCGAGTCGCTCGACTGGATGTATGCGAACCCGCTCGCCGTCAAATACTACGCCGAGACGATCAAGCAGCCGGAAAGCCTGGTCGTGATGCAGCGCGACCAGTACAACCCGAAGGACGCACTGTCGCCGGACCGGCTCTCGGACCTCGATCAGGTGATGGCGGACGCGGTGGAGATGAAGTTCCTCGACGCACCGCTGACTAAGGAACAACTCGCGGAGTTTTTCCAGATTCCGCCGCCGAGAACGTGACGGCATCGTCCCGTCGGCCACGCGGCGCGTTCGCGCATGCGCGGGTCAACGCGGGTGGATGGCGCGAGCGATTGACCAGGCAACCACCTATGTTACCTTGCATCGAATGGTTCACTCCAGCCGTGTGAAGGAGCGACCGACATGTTGGCAGGCAAGAGCGACGCAGCGAGCGCGACACGTCGCCTTCCGAATCGGGAAGCGGCGCTCGAGCAGCTTTATAACGACATTTCCGCAAAGAACTTGTTCCCGTTCTGGGCGACCTCAACCGACGTCGCGCATGATGAAATCAAGCAATTGATGGGCACGCAAAAGGCCGTTCCGCATCTGTGGAGCTACAAAGGCGATATCGAACCAATTCTATTTCGAGCGGCTGAACTGGTGACGATGGACGATTCCGAACGCCGCTCGCTCATCCTGGTCAATCCCGGGCTCTCCCCGCGGCGCGCGACCGTGAGCACGATGTACACCGCCTACCGGCTCAATGACGCCAACGAGGTGATGCCGCCGCACCGGCACTCCCCCAACGCCATCCGGTTCGGCTTGACCGGAAAAGGCAATTTCACCGGCGTCGATGGCGAGGATATCACCTTCGGGCCCGGCGACATGGTGCTCACCCCGATCGACACCTGGCACAACCACGGCAACGTGGGCAACGAGCCGGCGGTCAATCTGTCCGTGCTCGATCTGCCGCTCGTCGAGACGCTCAATGCGGTCTATTTCGAACATGATTACACCGAGATGGTCGACGGCAAGCCGGTCAAGAAGAAACAACAGACGGCGACCGTGCCGTCCGATTATTCCGCCCGCGCCTACGACCACGGCGGGCTCAAGCCTCGCTTCCTGCAGCACCACCGCGGCGCCGGGCACTCCTCGCCGATGTACGTGTATCGTTGGGAGATGATGCAGGAATTGATCGAGCGCTTCAAAGATTGGGATGGCGACCCCTACGAGGCGTTATCGATCGAATATGTCGACCCGCTGACCGGCGGTCCGGTGTTCAAGACCATGACCTTCTTCGTGCAGGTGCTGCGTCCCGGCGAGAAGACGCTGCCGGTGCGGCAGACGGCGAGCCTGCTGGTCGCGCCGTTCGAGGGGCAGGGACACTCCATCATCGACGGCAAGCGCTTCGACTGGCAGGCGTTCGACAACTTAGCGGTGCCGGGCGGCTCCTGGTTCGAGCACGTTAACGGCGACAACAGGCAGCCCGCCATCCTGTTCGTCGCCAGCGATGAGCCCGCATTGAAATGCTTTCACCTGTTCAAGAAGTGGGGCCGCGACGCCGCCGGCAGCATCGTAAAAATCGCCTGAGCTCGAGCGCGCCAAGCCCGGCTGCCTACTGGCGGTAGCCGCCCCGACGAACGTCACTTTGTCGAGCGTTTCGTGTCGAGTCGATCGAACACCACTCTCATATCGCACTTCGACTGCCCGGGCGGTGGGCAAGTCTGGGTCGAGGGCACGACGCTCTTTATCGGGCACATGCACTGGCCGAGCGGCACCACCATCGTGGACGTGGCCGATCCGCGCCAGCCCCGCAAGCTCGCAACCATCGATCTGCCGCAGGGCTGGCATTCCCACAAGGTGCGGGTGGCGAACGGCATCATGATCGTCAACCACGAGCGACTGGGCGAGAGCGGACCGGCCGAGTTTGGCGGCGGCATCGCAATCTATGACGTCTCGCGCCCCAGCACGCCGAAGCTCCTCACCAAGTGGCGCACGGCCGGCCGCGGCGTGCACCGTTACGATTTCGATGGCCGCTACGCCTACCTATCGCCGACGGCCGAGGGCTATGTCGGCAACATCATGATGATCCTCGACCTCGCCGATCCTTCCCGCCCGGTCGAGGTCGGGCGGTGGTGGATCCCGGGTCAGTGGAAGGCCGGGGGAGAACCTTATCCTTGGGACAACTCCCCCGCGCCGCGTTGTCATCATCCGCTGCGCATGGGCAATCGCCTCTATGTCAGCTACTGGCATCACGGGCTCTTCATCCTGGATATCTCCGACATGGCGCGGCCGAAAACGGTGGCGCACGCCAACACCAGCCCGGCGTTTGCGCACCCGACGCATACTTGTCTGCCGATTCCGCAACCGCTCAAGGGCCGCCGCATCATGGTGGTGGCGGACGAGGACGTCGCCAAGCTGCGGCCGTCGTCACCCTCCTTCGCTTGGATTTACGACATCACGCTCGAGCAACTGCCGGTGCCGATCGCGACGTTCCAGGTGGCCGGGCTCGACGTCGACGGCAGCCCGCAACCGCCGATGAGCGGTTGCCACCAGCCATCGGAGCGTTTCCACGGCACCGTGATCCCGTTCGCGTGGTTTGCGCAAGGGCTGCGCCTCGTTGACATCGCGGACCCGTTCGCTCCGCGGGAGGTTGGCCATTTTCTGCCGTCGCCGGCAGACGGCGAGGAGCGCCCGTCCTCCAATGACGTCACGATCGACGATCGCGGGCTGATCTACCTCGTGGATCGCGTTCGCGGGGTCGACATCATCGAAGCAAGGGGATTGCACTGAGGATCAACGCCATGCAGGACGCACGCGCTACCCGCAAGGATATCCATCCGATCGGAAAGAAGAACCCGAACCTGCCTTTTCATCCCGCGGTGCGCGCGGGCGATTTCATCTTCGTTTCAGGGCAGGTTGCGAAGGATGCCGACGGCAACATGATCTCGGGAACGATCGAGGACGAGACGCGGGGCACGATCGAGGCGATTCGCCGAATCCTCGCCGAGGAAGGAGCGACACTGTCCGATGTCGTGCGCGTCACGACCTATCTCGGGGATGCCCGCGACTTCGGACGCTACAACCGGGTATTCGGAGAGCACTTCAAGGATGCCGTGCTGGCCCGCACCACCGTCGAGGCACGAGCAGTCATCAATACCAAGATCGAAATGGACGCCATTGCGTACAAGCCGCGCGGCGGGTGAACTGGTGTGCCGCGCGGCAAACCGATCGTTTGATACGCGCGGTCGCCAGTTCGGCAACACGCTGACCGAGGCATACCGCAAGCTCAATCCCACTGCGAAGGTCCCGACCCTGATCGACGGCGATCTCGTGATCTGGGAATCCCATACCATCCTTCGCTATCTCGCCGCCGTGCATGGGCCGACGCTGATCGGAGCGAGCGCGGCCGAGCGCACCATGGTCGAGCGTTGGATGGACTTTTTGCTCGGCGCCTTGAACACGCCGTATGTCGCCGTGTTCAAAGACGCCAAGAAGGCCCCGGCGGAACGCGCGGGCGATTTCGCGACGCAAAGTGCCGATCTCCTCGCCCAGCTCAAAATACTCGATGGCCACATCGCCGGGCGCCATTGGTTCGCGCTCGATCATTTCACCATCGCCGACATTGCGCTCGGCTCGATCGTGAAGCGTTGCCTGGAGTTTCCGATCGAGCGCCCGGCCTATTCGGAGCTCGAGCGCTGGCAGAGTGCGATCGATGCACGGCCGGCGTTCGCGGTGGCGATCGGCACTAAGCCGAGCGTGCTAACGCCGGCGGCCTGAGGCTGCTGTCGGTCCGTCGATTCTAGACCGGAACGCACAGGGCGTTGGGCACCAGAAGGTTGTCGTAGACGCAGCGGCGCTCGGCGAGCTTCAGCGCGCCACCTACGCGGCGGAACACGTCATAATAGACGCCGATCTGATGCAGCGTCGCATCGGGGCGGTCGAACAGGACCTGAAGCACGACATAGTTCGCGCGGGCCTTCACCGTTGCATTGCCCTCCGCACTCAGGACAACCTGGTTTCCGATGATGTGCCGCAAATAACGCGGCGCAAACATCGAAGTTTCCATGAGCGCGAATGCGCGATCGTAGATCATTCGTTTGTTCTCGCAATAGATCAAGCCGACCGGCAGTCCGCGGTCGAAATTTTCGCGCGACAGGACAACGTACAGCGCATCGTCGGTGAACATTTCCGTCCAATCCGCCAGGCGCTGCTCGTCGAGCGCCTGCGCGTATCGCGCATTGAAGGACTCGATCTCGTGATGCAACAGCAGAGCTTGCAGGCGCGAATCCAGCGACGCGGCGTCGGGTGGATGATCGCGCGTCAGAGCGGGTTCACCCATGGTTCTAGAGCCCCATCTCCGCGCGCCAGTGCCGATACATGGCCCGGATCGATGCTTCCGAGATCAAACTGTCGGACGTGCCCGCCGCGACCGCGGGATCGAGCTTCACCAGATGCTGGCCGCCCGGAACGTGCTGCATTCCGTCCTGCACGAACTTGATCGCCTCGTTGTCCTCCAGACCGAGGAAGCCGGCCGGGCCCATGAGATTACCCTGGCGCAGACGATGGCGGGTCATCTCGTCGTCGTCGCCTTCGAAGCCGAACATCGTCCACTTCATTATGAACTCGTGCGGACCAGTCGGTACGATTTGGCGCACGCCGAGCGTATTCATCTCGCGCTGGATGATCAGATTCGGCCAGATGGTCGCCATCGTCACGGACCAGGGGCTGTCGAACTCCTCGATGAAGTCCATGAAACGCGGCTCCGCGAGCGTCATGCCGTCGCGATAGGCGCGCATCTCCTTCTTGGCATCGCTGGAAACGCTCTTGCGCTCCGACTTCGCCGACGCCATCACGCCGTGCCGTCCGGTCGCGTCCGCAAGCATGAGCGACCGGTTACCGGCCACCAACAACCCGAACGTCACCAGGAAGGTGTGCAGCAGCGTGGCGTGATAAGGATCCTTGAGGTTCTCGTGGTAGAGCTTCCAATTGCCGGGCAGCGTGTGGCGGTAGTAGCCCAGAAGCCTCGGCTTGCGGCCGTCGAAGGTCGCCTCGAACTCTTTGAGCACCTCCGGCCCGAGGTAATCCTGCAACGATTCCATGTCGCGGACATAGGAGGCGAACACGACGCCGCGGTGAATCGTGACGTTGAGCCGACGCAGTCCGTGCCGCGCGTTGTCGAAATCGGCGGGCATGCCGCCCTTTCCGTTGACGCCGCGTCGGAATGGAACGCCGGCGAGATTGCCTTGAAGGTCGTAGGACCATTGATGGTAAGGGCAGACGAATTCTTTGGCGTTGCCGCTGAGCTCGCGGCAGAACTCCGCGGCGCGATGTGAGCAGCGGTTCTCGACGACATTGATGGAGCCATCGTCGGCGCGCACGACGACCACGGGCGTGGGACCGACATTGGAGCGGATGAAGTCGCCGGCCTTGGGCACTTCGCATTCCAGGGCGACGTAGTTCCAGGTACGGCCGTGAAAAATCTTCTCGATCTCGCGCTCGTAGATCGTCTGATCGGTATAGACCCAATCGGGGATGCGCGTGAGCCCTTCCGTCGGCCAGACATAACGTTTCGTCAGCGAAAGCTCGGGATCGACGTTCATGGCGGCAATCTTCCCAATGCCCGCTTGATTGTCTTCCTCGGTAGCGCGAACGCGATCCGCCGCTGTGCGATTCGGGGCCGCGTTCGCCATGGCTGGCGCCGAGGCGGCCCGACGCTCCATATCGATGAAGACGCCGTCGCCTTCGAGCTTCACGGCGTAGGTGCGCAGATCCTCTGTCGCCGGCGCACACAGCGCCTTGCCGGAGCGAATGTCGAATTGACCCTGATGCAGCGGGCACTCGATCCTGCCGTCCTCGACGAAACCCTCGCTCAACAAAGCGAGCGCATGGGTACAAATTCCGGAGGTGGCAAAGACCTCGTTCGATAACCGGTAGAGCGCGACGGGCGAGCCGTTCACATCTACGCCCAGCACGCCGTCCACGCCGATTTCACGGAAGGATGCGACCCTCTGCCATGCCATCGTTTGCGGCCTCAAACGAGATGGTTCAGCATAGCTTTGATTTTTCGCAAGGCCAATAGGTCCGTGAACTTTGCGCAATCGTGGCAAGGTATTCAGGTCATCAGCATACCATCATATCTGTCTAGCGCCCGAACGAACGGCGTAGCCGATCAATGAACCACGACCGGAGAAAACGTCCGGCATTGCCGCCAACGCACCGGGGCGCCGCTCTGAGCGATCGCCGGTCCCGCAACCGCGGTCGCAGCCACGCCCGCGCCCGCTCGCATGAGAAACGCACGCCTTTGCATTTTGGCTCTCCCGCCGAGATGTAACTGCTCGAACCAGCACCGCCGTCGGATTTGCAGTTTTTTGCGGTTGCATCTGCGCGCAGCGCGGATAAAAGCCTAACACAGTCCCGGGCGCGTGCAAGTATGATCATATACTGAGTATTTGCCGCTGCGCAGGAGGCGGAAACTGGCGCGACGAGGAGGGCGGCCAATGGCGACACGAATGAAACCGGCAAGGAAACGCGTAACAAGAAAACACGTACAAAGACTCGCCGGCAAAAGGAAAGCCCGGCGAGGCAAGGCCAAGAAAGGATCATTGCGCACCGGCACGGTCCATTCCGACATGCCGCTGTGGGGGCGGCCCGGCTATCTCCTGCGGCGCTTGCATCAAATCCACTACGCGCTGTTCTTCGAGGAATGCGCGGCATTCGACATCACACCGGTTCAGTACGGATTGTTGACTACGCTCTCGCTCAACCCCGATCTCGACCAAAATTCATTGGCCCGCGAACTCGGAATCGACCGCACCAATGTCGCCGACGTCCTCAACCGCCTCGCGAGACGCGGGCTTCTGGAGCGGCGCCGCAGCCCTGACGACGGACGCATGGTGCTTGCGCGGTTGACCCGCCCCGGCGAGCGACTGACGCGAAAGATGTATCGGCCGATGCGACGCGCGCAGAAGCGTCTGCTCGAGCCGCTTCTCGCGCAGGAGCGCAACGCGCTCATCATAACGCTGATCCGTCTCATCAACGGCAACAATCATCTGGGGCGAACGATCTTTCAGCCCAGCTGAGGTCGATGATCGAGAACGGGTGCGTCTTGCCGATGCCCGCCGGCGCCGTCCGTTTCAAAATGCGTCGGCTTGAGTGTTGGGCTGCGTCGCGCGAAAGGCGTCGAGGGCCATGCATCGCTCGAAGATCGCAGTCAGGGTGCCGTAGTCGTCGAGCGGACAGTCGAAGCGCTGGGCATTGAAAATCTGCGGCACGAGACAAATGTCCGCCATGGTGACGGTATCGCCATAGCAGAAGCGACGAGCGAGGCCCGCGCTAGCCAGGTAAGTCTCCAGACCTCCCAGTCCCTCCGCGATCCAATGGCGATACCAACTCTTGGTCGCTGCCTCGTCGGCAGCGAATTGCGTCTGGATGTGCTTGAGCACGCGTACATTGTTGAGAGGGTGGATATCGCAGCCGATGATTTGCGACACCGCCCGCACGTAATGGCGTCCGTGCACGTCCGCCGGCATCAGCGGCGGCTCCGGGTAAACCTCGTCCAGATACTCGATGATGGCCATGGATTGAATGAAGGATCGATCGCCGTCGATCAGCAACGGCACTAACCCTTGAGCATGCAGCGCCCGATACGAGGGCGTTCGATGCTCCATTTTTGGCAGGCTGACGTAATGCGGCGTGTACTCGAGCCGCTTGTAGGCGAGCGCAATTCGAAGCCGGTATGAGGTGGAGGAGCGGAAGAACGTGTATAAATCCCGCGACAACGTCTACTCCGCCGCAGCGGCTTTGTTGAGAATCTCGTCTGGCGTCGACGAGACCACCTCGACATATTTGGGAATGAACGTCCCCCCTTCGATATATTTGATGAATTCCGGCTTGATCTCGTTGGCTAGCACCTTGCGGATGCGCGCGTGCTCTTCGATGTCGGACCATTCCGCGATCAGGAAGAAACGCTGTGGATCCTGCGTGTCGCGGCACAGCACGCCGTCTTTCACTTGCGCCCGCGACTTGTGCATGGGGTTGCCGTCCGAATAGTCGAACTTCTCAAACGAGCGGATGAATTCCTCCTCTTTGCCCTTGGTCACGCGAAAATCGTAGATGTGGAGAAAGTTGCCCTTCGTTGCGAGGGGTTCTTGCGCCATGGCGTCCTCCTGTTCGTGATCGATACGAAGGTACGCTGATGAATTCTTGAACGCAACCACGCTGGATGTAGCGGGAGATCGTCGTAGCGCAAACATATGGTTGGCGTTGGTCGTCGGCGCATCGATGCCATCGGCGAGTGGTGCATCGCCGATCCGGGGTGGGGCGCCGCCGACAGGCGGCGAAGTTGCCGAGTGGCTTCTTGCTCCGCGAATGATAAAAGATTGGCAGGCGTATTGGTTTCGGGGTTAAATGAAAACGATAGCCGCGAGGGAGAGGGCCATGAGAACACATTCCCCCATTCTGTGTATCGGTGTGGCTGCAAGTGTTGCCCTGTTCGCTGCCGCGAATGCCGCCCACGCGCAAGACAAGGCGATCAGGATCGGGGGCTTGTTCGCGATGTCGGGTCCGGGTTCCTATTTCGGGGTACAGGACAAGCAGGGCATCGAGCTTGCGATCGAGCAGATCAACAAGACAGGGGTCAACGGCCACAGGTTCGAGGTCCAATACGAGGATTCAGCCTGCAGCCCGCTGCCGGCGACGCAAGCAGCCAAGCGGCTCCTCGAGCAATACAAGCCCCACGTCGTGCTCGGTGAAGAGTGCTCGGACGCGACGCTCGCAGTCATGCCGCTCATGGAGCAGGCGAAGGTGCCGCTGCTCAACGCGGGCTCGTCCTCGATCAAGATCACCGATCCCGGCAACCCGTGGACGTTTCGCATCATGCCCAACGAGGTGATGCAGGGCGTCGACATCGCCACCAATGCCCATAAGCGCCTTAACGCACGCACGGCGGTGCTGCTCTATGAGAACACCAATGCCGGGATCGGCAACGCGAAGGTGTTCGGCGACACATTCAAGTCGCTCGGCGGGCAAATCCTTGCCGATATCGGCTTCGGCCGCGACGTGAACGACTTCACCGCGATCGCGACGCGCATAGCCGGTCTCGGCAAGGTGGATGTGATCCCGACCTACACGCTCGAGGGCCAGGGCCTACGCATCACGCAAGCGCTGGCGCAGGCCGGCGTCACCAGGGGTGGCGGCGGACAATCGATTCAGCTCGGCACGATCTGGTTGCCCTTCGGTTTCGAGCAGAAGGCGGGCAAGGCGGCGCTCGGCTACGTCCGCATCGTCCAATTCGATCCGACCGACAAGCGCGAGGTGGTGCAGAACTTCATTCGCTCCTTCAAGGCCAAATACAGTCAGGAGCCGACGCACATCAATGCCCACGCTTTCGACCAGATTCTGGTCATCGCTGACGTCGTTCGCCGCGGTGCCACGGACTCGCAGTCGATCCGCGATATCATGGCCACGACAAAGGGCTTTTCCGGTGTGACCGGCAGCGTCGAATTCGATAAGACCAATCAAAACATCAAGATGGACACGATCCACTATATGGAGACCTTGCCGGATCTGTCGTGGAAGGCGCTCGGCTGGAACTGAGCGGTCATGCTGACCGTCGCCCTCCAACAGGGAATCAATGGCATAGTCTTCGGCAGTCTCTATGTCCTCGTGGCATTGGGGCTCACCCTCATCTACGGCGTTCTCGTGCAGATCAATTTCGCGCACGCGGACGTCGTGACCATCGGCGCGTTCGCGGCCTATTTCTTCACGTTCGCCTTCGGTGGCAACTATCTCATCAGCATCGGCGTCGCGCTTGTGGTCGGCGCGGCGCTCGGCTGGCTCGTGAACGCAGCGATCTTCGCGCCGCTGCGCGAGCGCGGCAGCGAATTGTTGCCGCTGATCGCGACCATCGGCGTGTCCATCCTGTTGCAGAACGCGATGCTGCTTTGGTTCGGGCCGATCCCGTATGCCTTCGATAGCCCCTATAGCAATAAAGTCATCCGGCTCTGGGGCGGCACATTCATCACCTGGCAGAACCTCATCATCATCTTTGTATCCACGCTCACCATCGCGCTGCTCTACGCGTTCATGAAGTTCACCTTCATGGGAAAGGCGCTGCGCGCGGTCTCACAAGACCGTGAGACCGCGGGCCTCATGGGCATCAATCCCAACCAGCTCATCATGCTGACCTTCGTGATTGCCTCCGCGCTCGCCGGCATGGGCGGCGCCATGCTTGGGCCGGTCCTCGTGTTGACGCCCTTTGCCGGCACAAGCGTAATCGTGAAGGCGTTCGCCATCGTCATCATCGGCGGATTCGGCAACGTCGAGGGGACGATCATCGCGGGGCTTGTGGTCGGCTTGATCGAAAGCTTCACGACCCAGCTCGTGAATCCGGGCCTGACCGACCTCGTCGTCTTCACGCTGCTGCTGCTGATGCTCGCATTCCGTCCGACCGGGCTGATCGCCGAAAAGCGTGAAGAGAATGTCTAGCGAGGCCCACCGGACGCTTGCCGGCCAATCCGGTAACCGGCGCTGGTGGCTCCTTGCCGCCGC
>Ga0318494_10000436_pt1 | contig 14280 bp, 8 predicted proteins | sample GRESIP108b1f24_FD_203293 | JGI IMG/M metagenome (GOLD analysis project Ga0318494, IMG submission 203293) | Tropical soil microbial communities from Luquillo Experimental Forest, Puerto Rico - GRE.SIPMG.108b1f24 | ecosystem: Environmental > Terrestrial > Soil > Tropical forest > Bulk soil... | reverse complement strand
TCGTCACGGAGACCGGGCGTCGGCTCCGCCTCGGGCACCGGCTCTTCCCGTGGCGTCGTCTCCGCGCCGATCTGATCACGCCACCATTGCGGATCCTGGTAGGGGATCGTGCGGCGCAACTCCTCGTCGCCGGCAAGGAAACGCGTGCAGACCTCGGCGATTCTCGGAGCACTCCCGGACTGCCGGCGCCACAGCCCGACGACCTGATCAATCCAGCCGATCAAGTCGCCGCCAGCCATGTCGAGATGACGTTGATCCAGTGCATACCGTTCGGTCACCGAGGGCAGCTCACCGTCGTCCGGCAATGGCCGGAGAACCCGGTTGATGTAGTCATTGCGATCGAAAACCAACGATGCCGTGTCACTGGCGGAATGGTAGAGATCCAGTGCGGCCCCGAGCGGCCGACGTGGTTCACGGACCTCGGCCGGACGATTTCCCGCCGCCACAACCAGGTGACTTTTCGTGATCCGTTTAAGATCCTCGCTGCCGAATCCCTGTCGCAGCGACATCTGGAGTTCTTCGAGTCCCTCGGCGAAAGGGCCGGGGGGGCGGCCAGGAATGCTCGCGCTCGCGACGAGGTTCGTTACCGACATTCGGCCGCTTCCCCCGGGTCGGTCCATAAGGGCGTTGAGGCGGCCGAACATTGTGTCGGCGTCGCTGTCCTTCTCGATGATCTCCGACCTCAGCACCAGCCGGTTCCTCGGTGTGTTGAATCCGGTCGGGCGGCCTCCGAAGCGGTCGAATTCGATCAGCGCAATTGCTTCATGGCCAGCAGCGATCGGGCGCACGCCATTGTCGTCACTCAGCGCGCTGTTTGCCAGGCCCGGCGCGATAATCGCCGATCCGCCATGGCGAGCGCAATTGCTGAATAGCCGGACGTGGTCACGAGGAGCGTCGGGACGAAATGGATTTACATTGGCGGTGTACGCCGGGACGCAGAGGATATCCGCCCGCTGTTTCCTGATGTCCTCTTCGCCCCGCAGGTAATCAAGGCAGACCGCCACGCCAACCCTGATCTCACGATCGCCCAGCCGCAGCGTTTCTACTATCGGACCAGTCCCGTTAGCGGCGTCTTCATCGACGGCGGGATATTTCTTGGTGATAAGCGCGATCTCGTCGCCACAGATCAGGACGGATACATTTCGCTCCACAAGATCCATATCCCGGGGAGCTCCGGCATTACGTAGCTCTTCCGCTTCGTCCTCGTTCCGGATCAGGCCCAGTCCCGCGACGATGGCGCGGGACGCGGCGTGCTCCCGCAACCGGGGCAGGCAGGCGACCGGAACGGCGTACTCAGGAAACACAACGATGTCCGCCTCGTGCTCGGTGGCGTACCGCAGCACCTCCGTCAGGCGGACCGCCACCGCGTCGGCCACGATATCCAGGACCTGCTGGTAGACCTCGGGTACTTCGAGTTCGCTGCAGAGCGTGGCAACGGACAGTCTCCGGCGATCCTGGGCAGAGCGCTCGGGCGGGAGAGAATCCAGCCGGGGCTCAGCCGGCTCCCACAGCCTGCGCTTACGGGCCTGCGGTATGACGTCGAGTTGCACGACGCACAGGCGCAGCGGCCGGTCAGCCCCGGACGGCACGGTCCGCCTCCGTCAGCGCGGCCGGCAATTGGGTCGGCCCGCGAAATGCCGAGGCCAGGCGTTCCGCGTATATATACGGACGGAATCCCCTGCTTTGCTCTAGGTAGTCAATGTAGGGTTTCGCGGCTGCCATGGTGCCGCTGTACGAGCGGCCCATGCTGCGCTGCACGGCCGCGAGTTCGACATATCGCGCATCGCAGCCGATCGCGATCGAGTTCATGGTGGCGAGCGTGTATCCGACCGCGGCGCGTACTTCCTCGGGAAGACTGGCTATGTCTGCTGGTGGACGGCCGGACACCCGCTCGTATATAAGTTTGCGGCCGCTCCGTACTTCAGGTGCCAGGTATCGCTCGTGAAGCTGGAAGAATGCGGCCAGCTGATCGGCACGCCTTGACCGCCGGAACCCGAAGAGCGCGACCGCCACCGCTACCGCAGGGGAAATCAGGGCGAGCCAGTCAGAAAATGACACCTATAGGTATTACCGATTCATGCCGCTCGGTAAACATAGTTGAGCAACCAAACTCCCTGGCCTGGTACGAGTGAACGTAGCGCATGAGCTCACCTCGGAGAACCGTGATCGAAGCTAAGGGCTGCACGAAAGCCGTTCGCGCATGCATAAGTCGACATAAAGCAGCTCAAATCATCTCAAATCGTCACATTTTAGGTTATTGATGAAAGCTGAATATATTGATTCAGCATCGCCTATTTGGCATTCGCGATACCGGAGCTCTACTTGTAACGCCTGCGATGCTCGTTCGCGGGGTGACACTGAACCAGCAGCCTGGACGCCGGGCGCCGCGCTGACTTGCTAGGTCGATGACCAGTAGGCGGTTTCGCCGATCGGTACACCGACAGTTTACGCTGAGTCACTGGTTTCGATCAGTTACCACCCATTGCCACGGCGGGGCCCAGCACAGCTTCTGCGGCTCTATCTCCGCAGGTCCAGCGGCGGAGATGTGGTAGATCAGGTATTCGTAGCGGTGCCACCCGAGGTAAGGACCCGCAGGTCGGGCACGCCATCGCCGTTGAGGTTGGCCGCTTCCACGGTGGACAGCGCTTGACCCGTTGCCGGCGCTGGGAGATCTAATTTTGGTTTAGGACAGCGTGTCGACGCGAACGCCGTTGCCGTAACCGATCACACCTCGCCACAGGTAGAGGGCGTCCTCGGCATGGGCCCTGCGCTCCCCCACCGACCTCGTTCGTGATCCATGACACGCGACTGTTCGACGCGCCCCAAGCAACGGGTCTGCCCATTGTCGACTCGCCTACCTGACAGCAATTGCATGCCTGTCCCAAGACATCGGGACCCAGTGACAGGCCAAGCGGCAAAGAAGTTTTCTCCGGACGGAAGCGTGGAACGGGCGGATCTGCCGTGTCCCGTCTCGTTGGCCGCCAGACATGGGCGCGGTCATGAGCTGCAGCGCCTCAGATGCGTGAGACGAGTCGTGGGCAGCTTGTCTCACGCATCATGGGGCAGATTATGGTTAGGTCACGAGGCAAGCTGGGAAAGGGACGGCAGATGCTGGCGGAGGCCCTAATGGCGCTGGCGTCGCTGGCTGGCAACACGGTAGTGGCCGCTGCTACCACCGACGTGTGGGAGGCGGCCAGGCGCAAGTTCGCCCGGCTGCTGGGCCGCGGCGACCCGCAGCAGGAACACCTGGCGGAGCAGCGGCTAGAGGAAACCCGCCAGCAGCTCACGAGGGCGGAGGGCGCCGATCTGGAGCGCGCCCGCGCCCTTCAGGCGGAGCGTTGGGCTGGGCGGCTGGCGGATCTGCTGGAGGAGGATCCGGGCGCGGAGGCTGACCTGCGGGCCCTGGTCGACGAGATCCGATCGGTGTTGCCCGCCGGGGTGGTGTCAGCGGCGGATCACGCTATCGCGGCGGGGCGGGATGTGAACATCTCGGCATCCGGCGGCGGGATGGCCGTGGGGGTGGTCCACGGGAACGTGGCGTCGCCGGACCCTCTTGGACCGGGCCCGGTCCAGGGCTGACCGCGCCCGGAGCCCGTTCGGCCGGCCCGGACATCACCGCGGGCGGCTTGGTCCTGGGCCAGTACGGCGGTGTCGCTGTCGGCCACGCGGAGTCTGTCTTTGTGGGCGGGCGGGCGCCGGCGTCGTGGCCGTACCGGGTCGGGGTGGTGCCCGGCCAGGCGGAATCCTTCCAGCGGCGCGGCGTGGCTACCGTGCTGGATAAGACGGTGGCCGACGGCCGGGCGGTGGTGCCATGCCAGGTGCTGACCGGAACCGGCGGGGTGGGCAAGACGCAGCTGGCCGCCGCGTATGCGCGCGCCACGTGGCAAGGGGGGTCGGTGGATCTGCTGGCCTGGGTCATCGCGGGCAGCCGCGATGCCGTGGTGGCGGCATATGCGCAGGCTGGCGTGGAGGTGGCCGGCGCTGACCCGGGTGACCCGCAGCAGGCCGCGGGACGATTCTTGACCTGGCTCGAGACGACAGAGCGGCGGTGGCTGCTGGTCCTGGATGACCTGGCCGACCCCGCCGACCTGCGCGGGCTGTGGCCCCCGGCCAGCGCTCACGGCCGGGTCCTGGTCACCACCCGCCGCCGCGATGCGGTGTTGTCCGGCGAGGGCCGCCGCCTGATCGACGTCGGCCTGTTCACCGCCGGGGAAGCCATCGCCTACCTGACCGCTAACCTCGCAGCCCACCACAGGACGGATCAGCCCGACCAGATCGCGGGCCTGGCCGCCGACCTGGGGTACCTGCCGCTGGCGCTGGCCCAGGCCGCGGCCTACCTGACCGACCTGGACCTGGACTGCGCACGCTACCGGGAGCGGCTGGCCGACCGCCGCCGGACCCTGCCCGACCTGGTGCCGGACGACAGCGGCCTGCCTGATGACCACCGCACCGCGCTGGCCGCCACCTGGTCGCTATCGATCGAGCAGGCCGACCGACTGCGCCCGGCGGGGCTGTCCCGCCCGATGCTAGAGCTGGCCAGCATGCTGGACCCCAACGGGATCCCTCAGGCAGTACTCATCAGCCCGCCCGCCCGGGCCTACCTCACCCGGTACCGCACCGGCAGCGCGGGCACCGGCAGCCAGGCCGCCGGCGTCGGCGGCGGGAGCCCGGATGCGGGGCCACGGGTCGATGCCGGAGACGCAGCCGACGCGCTGCGGTGCCTGAGCCGGCTCAGCCTGGCTGAACTCGACCCCGCTGCCGCGCACCGGGCGGTGCGCGTGCACAACCTCATCCAGCGCGCCGCCCGCGAAAGCCTGCCCGAAGGCCGCCGGGCTCCGCTGGCCCGTGCCGCCGCAGACGCTTTGCTGGCGGCCTGGCCCGATATCGAGCGCGACATCGCCCTGGCCCAGGCGCTGCGCTCGAGCACCGTCATCCTGGCAGGCCACGCCGAAGACCACTTGTGGCGGCCCGACGGGCACCCGGTGCTGTTCCGGGCCGGCCAGAGCCTCAGAGACGCACGGCTGGTCACGGCCGCCAACGCCTACTGGCAGGACCTGCACTTCTGCGCGCTCCGCTACCTGGGCAGCGACCACCGCAACACCCTGGCCGCCCGCGAGAGCCTCGCCGCGTTGCAGGGGGAGGCAGGCGACTCGGCCGGCGCCGCGGCCGCCTACGAGGAGCTGCTGGCCGACACTTTGCGGGTGCTGGGCCCCGACCATCCGGACACCCTAAGCGCCCGCCACTACCTCGCCCACTGGCGAGGGCAGGCGGGGGATGCGGCCGGCGCCGCGGCCGCCTCCGAGACAGTGCTGGCTGACACTTTGCGAGTGCTGGGCCCCGACCATCCGGACAGTCTAAGCGCCCGCCACTACCTCGCCCACTGGCAGGGAGAGGCGGGGGACCCGGCCGGCGCCGCAGCCGGTTTTGAAGCGCTGCTAGTCGACCGCCTGCGGGTGCTGGGCCCCGACCACCCCGACACCCTAGGCAACCGCCACGGCCTTGCCTACTGGCGGGGGAAGGCGGGGGATCCGGCCGGCGCCGCGGCAGGCTTTGAGGAACTGCTGGCCGATACTGTGCGAGTGCTGGGCCTCGACCACCCCAACACCCTTGGCGCCCGCATTAACCTCGCCCGCTGGCGAGGAGAGGCGGGGGATCCGGCCGGCGCTGCGGCCGCCTGCGAGGAACTGCTGGCCGACCAGCTTCGGGTGCTGGGCCCCGATCACCCCGACACCCCGGGCGCAGGCCGCGCTCTCGCCCACTGGCGTGGGCAGGCGGGCGATGCAGCCGGCGCCGCGGCCGCCTTGGAGAAGGTGCTGGCCGACACGTTGCGGGTGATGGGCCCCGACAACCCCGCCACCCTGAGCGCCCGCCACTACCTCGCCCACTGGCAGGGAGAGGCGGGGGACCCGGCCGGCGCCGCAGCCGGTTTTGAAGCGCTGCTGGCCGACCGCCTGCGGGTGCTGGGCCCCGACCACCCCGACACCCTCGGCGCCCGCAGCAGCCTCGCCTACTGGCGGGGGAAGGCGGGGGATCCGGCCGGCGCCGCGGCCGCCTTCGCGGAGGTACTGGCCGACTGCCTGCGGGTGCTGGGCCCCGAGCACCCCGACACCCTGGACGCCCGGCGCCAGCTCGCCTACTGGACCGAGCAGGCCGACATCGGTTCGGGATCGGCGAAGGATTAGCCACCCGCATCTTTGCGATGATCCTTTGATGGCGCCGTGGCCTGCGCCGTGCGATAGTTGGTGGCGGCGCTGGCGGCGCTGGCCGGGAACACGGTGGTGACCGCGGCGGTGACCGATGCGTGGGAAGCGGCCCGGAAGGGGTTCGCCCGGCTGCTGGGGCGCGGCGACCCGGGCACGGCGCAGCTGGCCGAGCAGCGGCTGGCGGAGACGCGCGACCAGCTCACCAGGGCCACGGGCGCAGATCTGGAGCGGACCCGGACCGCGCTGGAGTCGCAGTGGGTGACCCGGCTGACGGACCTGCTGGAAGAGAACCCGGGCGTGGAGGCTGACCTGCGAGCCCTGGTAGAGCAGGTTCAGGCGCGGCTGCCTGCGCAGGTGGTGTCTGCCGCCGATCGCGCGGTAGCGGCCGGGCGCGATCTGAACGTCACGGCCTCGGGCGGGGGGATCGCAGCCGGGGTGATCCACGGGAATCTGGCGCCGCCTCACCCTTCCCGGCCGGGCCCGGCGGACCGGTAGCCGGGCCCGGGTCAGTCAGCGTTTCCGGGCCCGGATCGGCAGTGGCCAGCCATGGCGGGACGGCGATCGGCCGCGTGGAGTATCACCGGGCAGCGGTGGCGAATCGGCCGGTGTCGCTGGCGCCCCGGCCGGTGTTCCTGGCCGGGCGGGAGGAGTTGCTCGCCGAGCTGGATGCCCAGCTGAGCGCCGCTGACGGAACCGTGCCGCTGATCATGGCTCTGTGCGGCTTGGCAGGCGCGGGCAAGACCAGCGTGGCCCTGGAGTATGCGTACCGGCACCTGGCCGAGGTGGGCGTGGCCTGGCAGTTCCCGGCGGAGGCCCCGGCGGTGCTGGCGGCCGGGTTCGGCGAGCTGGCGGCCCAGCTCGGAGCCCGGGAAGTCCTCGACGCCCGGGATCCGGTGGCGACGGTGCATGCCGTGCTCGCCGCCTATCCTGCGGACTGGCTGCTGGTCCTCGACAACGCGCCAGACCGGGCCTCGGTGGCCCGGTTTGTGCCGTCGGCGGGGCGCGGGCGGGTGCTGATCACCAGCCAAAGCGGGCTGTGGCCACCGGGCCAGGGCCTGGATGTGCCGGTGCTGGCCACCGATGTCGCGGCCAGGTTCCTGGTCGACCGCACCGGTGACCCGGACGAGCACGCCGCGGCGGAGCTTGCCGGTGAGCTCGGCGGGCTGCCGCTGGCCCTGGAGCAGGCCGCCGCGTATCTGCAGGCCACCGGCGGCGGCCTGGCCTCCTATCTGGCATCGTTCCGGCGCCGGCGGGCGGACCTGCTCGCCCGGGGCGAGCCCACCGGCTACAGCAAGACGGTGGCGGCCACCTGGACGCTGGCATTCGAGCGGCTGCAGCGGACCGACCCGGCTGCGGTCGGCCTGCTGAGGCTGCTGGCATGCTGCGCGCCTGACGCGATCCCGCTGCGGCTGCTGCTGCAGCCCCGGCCAGGGCTGGCCGGGCGGCTCGGGCCAGACGTCGCTCCCGTGCTGGCGGCGCTGCTGGAGGACGAGCTGGCAGCAGCCGATGCCATCGCCGCACTGCGCCGGTACTCGCTGACCAGCCCCCCGGCTAACGGGCTCGTGTCGGTGCACCGGCTAGTCCAGGCGGTCACCGTTGACCAGATGCCCGCGGAGCTGGCCGCCCAATGGCGGCAGGCCGCCAGCGCGGTGATCGAGGCCGCCATCCCCGGCGACGGAGGAGAGGTGGATGCCTGGCCCGAGTTCGCCGCGCTGCTGCCGCACACCCAGGCGGCACTCGGCGCTGACAGAGCCGGCCTGGGACGGATCGCTGACTACCTCGGGTACAGCGGCAACTACCTGGCCGCCCGCGAACTGGCCCGGAGAATGCTTGAGGGCCGGATCCGAGCCCGCGGCCCGGAACACCCGGACACCCTGACCGCCCAGGAGAGGCTCGCCCGCTGGACCGGGCGGGCCGGCGACCCGGCGGCGGCCCGCGACCAGTACGCCGCGCTACGGGCCGTCAGCGAGCGGGTTCTCGGCCCGGAGCACCCGGACACCCTGACCGTTCGGAAGGAACTGGCCCGCTGGACCGGGGACGCGGGTGATCCGGCCGGCGCCCGGGATCAGGACACGGCCCTGCTGCCCGTCAGCGAGCGGGTCCTGGGCCCGGAGAGCCTGGACACCCTGAACACCCGGGCCAGCCTGGCCTACTGGACCGGGGCCGCCGGCGACCCGGCCGCCGCCCGCGACCAGTACGCCGCGCTGCTGCCCGTGATCGTAGATGACATGATGGGTACCGGTCCGACCCTGTGCGTCCCGGACCTGCTCCCAGCGTTCACTCTTGCAGAAGGCATCATGCGCCTCACGTGTCGGCGCAGGCCAGTCTCGGACCCGCTATGCCCCCGTGTGCCCGGCATGCGTCTGGGGTTGCCTGCGCCCGGATCCGGCATGATGAGCGTCATGTCGAGGAATGCCCAGGTTGTCCCCAGCACCTCGGTGCCGGTTAGAGTCGTCCCGCGAACGGGCCGCTGACCAGGATGACCGGACGGTCCAGGATTCTGGAGGAACGGCTATGAACCCAGCGCATCCCGTCATCGTCGGTGTCGGTCCGGTCAGCCCGGATGGGGTCCTCGCGGTCGCCAGGCACGGCGCCCGTGTCGAACTCTCCGGCGAAGCCCTGGCCAGGATCGAGGAGGGCCGCAACGTCATCGAGGCGCTGGCCAGGGACAGCCGACCGCATTACGGTGTCTCCACGGGGTTCGGGGCTCTTGCCACCAAGCACATCCCCGCTGAGCGCCGGGTTCAGCTTCAGCGTGGTGTGGTCCGCAGCCACGCCGCGGGCTCGGGCGCGGAGGTGGAGCGGGAGGTCGTCCGCGCGATGATGTTGTTGCGCCTGTCCACCATGGCGACCGGGCGCACCGGGATCCGGACGGCTACCGCCGCGGCCTACGCCGCGACGCTGTCCGCGGGAATCACCCCCGTCGTCCCTGAGTACGGCTCCCTCGGCTGCTCGGGAGATCTCGCCCCGCTCGCGCACTGTGCGCTGGTGGTGACTGGGGAGGGCTGGGTGCGCGACGCGGCGGGTGAACGCCGCGACGCGGCGGATGCGCTTCGCGAAGCCGGAATCTCGCCCGTCGCACTACAGGAGAAAGAAGGGCTGGCGCTGATCAACGGGACCGACGGCATGCTGGGCATGCTGGTCCTGGCGATCGCCGACCTGCGCATGCTTCTCACCACAGCCGACATCACGGCGGCGATGAGCGTGGAGGGCCTGCTCGGCACCGACGCCGCCTTCGATGACGACCTGCAGCGGCTCCGCCCGCAGGCCGGCCAGGCCGCGGCCGCGGCGAACATGCGGGCGGTCCTGGCGGACAGCGCCATTGTGGCCAGCCACCGGGGCCCGGAGGACCCCGCCGTGCAGGACGCGTACTCATTGCGCTGCGCGCCGGCCGTCGCCGGGGCGGCCCGCGACACGGTCGAGCACGCCGCGCTGGTCGCGTCCCGGGAGCTCGTCTCGGCCATCGACAACCCGGTCATCACGCTCGACGGCCGGGTGCGGTCCAACGGCAACTTCCACGGCGCCCCGGTCGCCTATGTGCTGGATTTCCTCGCCATCGCGGCCGCCGACGTGGCGAGCATGTCAGAGCGCCGGACCGACCGCTTTCTCGACGTCGCCCGCAACCGCGGGCTGAACGCGTTCCTCGCCGACGATCCCGGGGTGGATTCCGGGCACATGATCGCCCAGTACACCCAGGCGGCGATCGTCTCGGAGATGAAGCGGCTCGCGGTCCCGGCGAGCGTCGATTCGATCCCGAGTTCGGCGATGCAGGAAGACCACGTGTCGATGGGCTGGTCGGCGGGTCGGAAGCTGCGGACGGCCGTCGACGGGCTCACCCGGGTGCTGGCGATCGAGCTGCTGACCGCGGCCCGCGGCATCCAGCAGCGCGCGCCGCTCAGGCCGGCCCCCGCCACGGCCGCGGTCATCGCCGCGCTCCGCCAGAGCACGCCAGGGCCGGGCGAAGACCGGTTCCTGGCGCCGGAGGTCGAGGCCGCGGTGCAGTTCGTCGCCAGCGGCGGCGCCCGGTCGGCCACGGAATCGGTGACCGGGCCGCTGGCCTAGCTACCGGGCCGACTACGGGCCGGGGGCCTTGAGCGCTGCTTCGGTGAAGATCTGGTAGCCGAGTTCGGGCCGGTAGCCATGGATTTCCCTGGTGTCGAGCGCGGCCATGTACGCCAGCACCTGAGGGCTGATCACCTGGCCGGGCACCAGGACCGGGAAGCCGGGAGGATAGGGCGTCACGAAGGTGGCGGACACTGGCTCGCGCCCCCCGGCAATCAGCGCGCTGATGTCCTCGGCGGTGAGGTAATCGCAGGAGCTGTCGTCGTAGGCCAGGTAGAAGGCTTCCCGCATCGCCCCTTCTGGGGTGTCCCGGCCGGGGCGGAAAGCCTGATGGAAGGCACTGAAATCCGGCAGTGGGGCCGACGCGCCGGTGAGGGCATTCACCCTGGCTCGGTGGGCGGCGCGTTCGCGCGGGCTCATCTCGGCGAGGCTTTCCTCGAGATCGTGGACGAGCTTGACGAGTACCTCGATGAGGTACGACACCGCGCTGCGGGTGGTGCCGATGGTGGTCATGAACAGCAGGGTGTTGCGGGTGGTCTTGTTGACCTGAACGCCGTGCTTGTCCATCAGGTACCGGTGCTTGAAGGTGTCTCCGTCGATGCCGGTCGACCCGATGTGCAGCGTCGCCCGGGTGGGGTCGAGCACGAACTCATCGTGTTCCCATGCGACTGCCATTCTCGCCAGCCCGGTCCGCAGCGGCTGCCCGATGCCGGACGGGCGGAACTGCTCGGGGATGAGATCAGGGGTGGTCAGGAAACGCAGGTAGCGGTGCAGCAGGGGATGTTCCTCGACCGCGTCGCGCAGCATGCCCGCCTGCTCGACCTGTTTTTGCACCAGCTCGAAGCCTTCCAGTTCGGCCTGGCGGCGGCCGAGGTCAAGTGAGGCCAGGATCTGGTAGTTGGGCGAGGTCGAGGTGTGGGTCATGTAGGCCTCGCGGAAGGTTTCCTCGACCTTGTGGTTGAAGTCCTGGTCGAAGACGTGGATCATCGAGCCCTGGCGCAGCGAAGTCAGCGTCTTGTGCGTCGACTGGGTCACGTAGACCCGGATCCGGGCCGCGTCCGGGTCGGGGAGCAACCGCTGGCCGAGCAGGTCGGCGTCGGAGGGTTCGGCGCCGAGATGCCTGCGGTACTCGGCGTAGCCGGCGCGGTATTCGGCGCTGCGGTAGCGGTCCAGCAACTGGCGGGCCGCGGCCATGCCGGTGCGGCGGCGGTAGACCGGGTGGAAGCGGGCGAAGGCGAACCACGCCTCGTCCCACAGGAACACCAGGTCCGGCTTGATCGCCAGGCATTCCTCCATGACACGGGCGGGGTCGTAGACGATCCCGTCAAAGGTGCAGTTGGTGAGCATGATGAGCTTGACCCGGTTGAGCTCGCCGGCCTGGCGGTAGGCCAGCAGCGTCCGCTTGAGCTCCGCCACCGGCACGGCGCCGTACATGCCGTACTGGTCAAGCGGGTAGGCGTCCAGGTAGACGACGTGGGCGCCCGCGAGCACCAGCCCGTAGTGGTGGGACTTGTGGCAGTTGCGGTCCACCAGGACGATGTCGCCGGGCCGGATCAGCGCCTGCACGACGATCTTGTTCGCCGTCGACGTGCCGTTAGTGACGAAGAACGTGTGACGGGAGCCGAACGTCTGCGCCGCCAGCTCCTGCGCATCGCGCAACGGGCCCATGGGCTCGAGCAACGAGTCCAGGCCGCCGGAGGTGGCCGAGCTCTCGGCCAGGAAGATGTTCATCCCGTAGAAGTCGGCCATTTCCGGTATCCAGTGGGAGGTGGTGACCGAGGCACCGCGGGATATCGGCAGGGCATGGAAGACTCCAGTCGGCCGGTGGCTGTAGTCGCGCAGCGCGGCGAAGAACGGCGTGCGGTACCGCTCGGTCACCCCTTGCAGGATCGACAAGTGCAGCTCGAGCAGGCCTTCACGGGTATAGAACACGCGGGTGAACTGCTGGGCTACCTGGCCGGCGATCTCCTCCGCCGACGTCTCGGTAATCAGGTAGAGGTCAAGCTGCGGCCGCAGTCCGGCCAGCCGGGCGCCGAGCGCCCGCGCGCGCTGGGCCAGCCGCTGGTCATCCAGCCCCTCCCCGGCGGTGCCGTGGAAAAAGCGCTGCAGCATGCTCAGGTCGTGCCGGGACCGGTTCGCGAACCAGTGCCGGATCACCACCGCCTGCACGTCGAAGTTCACCAGCGCCGCGATCACCGCGTCCTCGAAGCTGGCCACCGTGACGATGTCGTAGCGGAACTCGTCCTCCGGGCGGCGCAGCCGACGCAGCTGTTCCCGCAGCCCCTCCTCCTCGCCAGAGTCCATCTCGCCCACGACCAGGACCTCGAAGTAGGGCCGCCGGGTTCTGTACGATCCGCTGACCAGCGCCCGGTTCAGCTCGGCGGTACGCGCCGCGAGCGCCTTCGGGTCGCCGAGGCGATGTAGCCGCCTCAGCTCACTCAGGCCGGACCGGCCCGGGAACGCCCAGCAGTTCTCGATCGGCTCGAGCAGGCGGAGCAGCTCCTCCACCCGCTGGGGCAGCCCGGCGCCCGGGTCGGCCCCGGCCGGTTCGGGAAGGCTCGCACCCGGTCCGTTAGGGGCCGAATCGGGCGGGTCAGTGACCAGCCGCCGGGTCACCTCGGCCAGTGACACCCACGCGTCGGCGCGCAGCTGCCAGACGCTGTTGTAGACCCTGGACGTCAGCGGATCGAGATTCTGGCTGGTCATCGGCATGCCAGCTCTTCCAGTACGGCGCCGAGCGCCCGGACTCCGGTCACGCAGTCCGCGGCCTCGGCGAACTCCGACGGGCTGTGGCTGACCCCGGTCGGGTTACGGACGAAGAGCATCGCGGCGGGCACCCGGGCCGACAAGATGCCGGCGTCGTGGCCGGCCCCGGTCGGCAGGGCCGGAAGGCCGCCCGCGGCGGCGGCGACGCGATCGCGCAGGGCGCCGTCGAAGTCCACCCCCGGTGTGTACGACTCGGCGCTGACCTTCACGTCCACCCCATGGGCTACCGCGGACGACTCGGCCGCCGCGGTGATCTCCGCCACGACGGCGGCGACCGCGCCGTCGTCGGGCGCCCGGACGTCCAGCCAGCCGTCGACGGCCGAGGCGATGGCGTTGGTGCCACCGGGGATCACCGTGATCTTTCCGAAGGTGGCCAGCGCGCCCGCGCGCCCGGCCGCCTCCCGGGCGGCCAGCACCGCCGCCGCATACGGCAGCATCGGGTCCCGCCGGTCCGCCAGACGGGTGGTACCCGCATGGTTGGCCTCGCCGCGCAGGCGCAGCCGCCAGCGCCCGTGCGGCCAGATGCCGGTCGCGACCCCGACCGGCGCCTCCAGGGCGCGGCCCTGCTCGACGTGCAGCTCGACGAAGGTGCCGATCCGGGCCAGCGCCCCGTCATCCCGGCCGATCGCGGCCGGGTCCGCGCCGGCCTGCCGCATCGCCCCGGCCAGCGTCACTCCGTCACCGTCCCGCAGGCCGCGCGCGGCGTCGGGGTCGAGCGTGCCGGTCAGCAGTCGGCTGCCCACACAGGACACGCCGAACCGGGCGCCCTCCTCGTCAGCGAAGCACACCACCGCCACCGGGCGGGCTGGCCTGACCCCCTGCTCACGCAGCTCGTCAACGGCGAGGAAGCCGGACAGCACGCCGAGCGGCCCGTCATAGGCCCCGCCGTCCGGGACGCTGTCCAGGTGGCTGCCCGTGACCACCGCGCCGGGCGCCGGATCGCCCCACCAAGCCCACTGGTTGCCGTTGCGGTCCTGCTCGCAGGCCATCCCGCGCTGCCGGGCCTGGCCGGCGAACCAGGCCCGCAGCTCCAGGTCGGCGCGGGTCCAGGCGAATCGCCGGTAGCCACCGGTAGCCTCATCGCGGCCGATACCCGCCAGCGCGGCCCAGGCCCGGGCGAATCGGTCCTCGGTCCGGGTCACGGCTGCTCCAGCATCGGCACCCGGACGCCGCGTTCGGCGGCGACCTCGGCCGCCCGCTCGTACCCGGCGTCGACGTGCCGGATAACGCCCATACCCGGGTCGTTGGT
>Ga0318494_10000409_pt1 | contig 14601 bp, 13 predicted proteins | sample GRESIP108b1f24_FD_203293 | JGI IMG/M metagenome (GOLD analysis project Ga0318494, IMG submission 203293) | Tropical soil microbial communities from Luquillo Experimental Forest, Puerto Rico - GRE.SIPMG.108b1f24 | ecosystem: Environmental > Terrestrial > Soil > Tropical forest > Bulk soil... | reverse complement strand
TATCGGGGACCGTGAGCCCGGATAGAACCGAGGGTGGCCTGAAATAGGTGCGGCCTGGCTCCGTTGTATCGGGGACCGTGAGCCCGGATAGAACCGAGGGTGGCCTGAAATAGGTGCGGCCTGGCTCCGTTGTATCGGGGACCGTGAGCCCGGATAGAACCGAGGGTGGCCTGAAATAGGTGCGGCCTGGCTCCGTTGTATCGGGGACCGTGAGCCCGGATAGAACCGAGGGTGGCCTGAAATAGGTGCGGCCTGGCTCCGTTGTATCGGGGACCGTGAGCCCGGATAGAACCGAGGGTGGCCTGAAATAGGTGCGGCCTGGCTCTGCAGGGTGATCTTCATCGCGCTGCGGCCTTCGAGCCCAGGTTGACGGTCATTTGTTCGAGCTGCTGGAGGTCAATCGCTCGAGCAGCGGGAACAGGGTCGCGCGGGCGACGCGGAAGCTGTAGCGCGCCTCGCAGCGCTCGCGCGCCCGCCGGCCGAGGGCTCTAGCTTCGTCGGGATTGTCGAGCAGGCGCTTGAGCGCCCCGGCGAGCGCGGCCACGTCCCCCGGCTCGACCACGACGCCGCAGCCCTCGAGGATCTCGGGAATCATCGAGACCGACGTGGAGACGATTGGCCGTCCGAGCGCCATCGCGTCGAACAGCTTCGCCGGCACCTGGCCGATCGTGTCGCTCGTCGCCCGCTGGGGCACGGCGACGACGTCGGCGGCGACGAGGTAGCGCGGCACATCGTCGAACGGGATCTCGCCGATCGCGCGCACGTGCGCGGGCGCGGACCACCGCGGCGCGCCGCTCCGCGCCGGATCGACGCCGATGAGCGCCAGCACGACGCCTGGGCCGAGCAAGCCCACTGCTTCGACCAGATCGTCGACGCCCTTGTGACCCCGCGGCGTCCCGAGAAACATGACGACCTTGCGGTCGCCCACTTCGAGCTGCGCGCGCGCGGCGGCACGATCGTAGCGGACCGGATCCCAGGCGTCGGTGTCGCGCACGTGCGGCAGGAGTGTTCCGCCGAAGCGCCGCTCGAGAAAGCGCGAGGCCACCGTGACCGCGTCCGCGCGCGAGACGAGCTTCTCGGCCAGCCACGTCCACGGAAGCCCGTTGGGATCCGCGAGGTTGAAGGCGCGGCCGACCGTCCCCCACGCGCCGGAGCGGGAGAAGAAGCCGACCTCCCAGTCGTCGATGTCGAGCACGAGCGGCCGCCGGCGCCCGGCCCGCGCCAGGAGCCCCACACCGAAGCTCGTCGGTCGCGGCTTGGACGCGACGAGCACGTCGCCGTCGGCGAGCTCGAGTAGCGCCGGAATGCGCGCCGCGAATCCGGGATAGCGGCCGGCGCTCACGCTGCGCTGCGCGACGGCGCTGCCCCGCGCGGGTCTCCAGACGTCGGCGCCGAAGCGCGGCCCGATCACCTCGACCTCGTAGCGCGCAGACAACAGACGCGCGAGCAGGTCTGCGCGGCCTGTCGCATTGTCCGACAGGTCGGCGGCGAGGACCGAAACCTTCACGCGGCCGCGGCGGCCACGAGGCTCGCGTAGCGCGCTTCGAGCGCAGCCGCGACCCGGGCGCCCGAGTAGCGCGCTTCGACGAGCCGCCGCCCGCCCTCGCCCAGCCGCGACGCCGTCGCCGCGTCGCCCGCGAGCCGCTCGAGCGCGGCGGCGAGCGCCGCGGCGTCGCCCGCAGGCACCAGCGCCGCGTGCTCGCCGTCGGTCAGCACCTCGGGCACGACGCCGACCCGCGCCGCGATCAGCGGCCGGCCGGCCGCCAGGTACTCGAAGATCACGCGCGACATCCCATCCGAGTCCAGCGGTGTGTAGAGCACGACGTCGAGCGCGGCGAGCGCCGCGGGCAGATCGTCCACGAAGCCGGCGAACGTGAACTGCGACCCGAGGCCCGCGCGCTCGATCGCCTCGCGCACACCACCTTCCGTGGGCCCGCGCCCGATGAAGACGAAGCGCGGCCGCACGCCGCGGGCGGCCAGGTGCCTGGCGGCCTCGACGACGATCGCGTGGCCCTTCATGACCCGCAGACCGGCGATCATCCCGATCAGCGGGCGATCGGGCTGTCCGCCCAGACGCGCGTGGGTCGAGGCGTCGCGGGGTCGCGGGTGGTAGCGCTCGGTGTCGGCGCCGCCCGGCAGCGCGGCGACGCGATCCGGATCGACGAGACCCGCGGCGACATACTGGCGCCGGATGGCGTCGGTCACCGTCACGACGAACGCCGTGCCGCGCCCGTAGAGCCAGCGGTTCGCGGCGTGGGGTCTGACCGCCTGCGCGATGTGGCGCGTGCGCACGATGGGGCGCGGCGTGGCGATCAGACGGTTCGCCACCGCGGCCAGCCAGTGCTCCTTGCCGCGATGTACGTGCACCACGTCCACATCCGCGATCAGCGCGCGCAGCCGACGCACATCGCCGCCGTCGGCGATCGGCCGCACCCCTCCCCTGAGCGCGAGGGTGGTCACGCGCTCCACGCCCTCGCGGCGGGCGCGATCGATCACGCGAGCCTCCGTCCCTGCGCGGCAGCCGAGGGTCACCACGTGGCCGCGGCGCGACAGCTCCCGCGTCATCCGCGCCGCCCAGTAGGCGTCCGAGGACCAGCCGCGACAGGACATCAGGTGGAGGATCTTCACCAGATCTCCTGATAAACGCGCTCGACCGTCTCGACCGAGCGCTCGGCGCTGAACCGCTCCTCGGCGGTCGCGCGCCCCGCGCTGCCCATCGCGCGTCCGCGCGCGGGATCGCCCAGGATGGTCTCGAGCGCCTGCGCGACGCTCTCCGGCCGGTCGTCGTCGATCAGCAGTCCCGTCTCGCCGTGCACCACCGTCTCCGGCAGTGCACCGACGCGCCGCGCGATGACCGGGCGCGCTGCCGCCATCGCCTCAAGCGCCGCACGGCACGACTCGTCCGAGCCGGCGGCCATCAGCGCGAAGCAGTCCGCGGCCGCGAGCACCGCGGGAAGGTCGCCGTCGCGGTAGCCCGTGAAGATCACGTGGCCGCCGAGCCCGAGCTCGGTCACCAGCTGCTCGAGCCGCGCTCGCGTCTCCCCTTTGCCGACGAGCAACAGGCGCGCGCGCGGCATCGCGTTGGCCAGCAGCCGAAAGCCCGCGAGCAGGAGCTCGTGACCGCGATTGGTCGCCAGGCGCGCGACCGACGCGACGACCGGCGCGTCGCCGAGCTTGAACTCGTCCCGGATCGGCGTTCCGTCCGCGTTCGCCGTGAACCGCGTCAGGTCGACGGCGCCCGGGATCCAGAAGATCCGCTCCGGCGGAATCCTCACCTCGCGGCAGCGCGACTCGATCACCCGCGACACCGCGAACACGGCCGCGGTCCGACGATAGAGGGTCGACCCGAGCCGGTCGCGTCTGACCGATCTCAGGTTGTGGAAGGTCCGGACGACCGGCGGCCGGCCGCCCTGCGCGCGCTTGGGCCGCGTGAGCACCGCGAGCCAGTGATCGTGCGAGTGATGCGTATGCACCACGTCGACGGTCTCGTCCCGGATCAGCGCTCGGAGCTTGATGACGTCACTCGCGAGCGCGCGCGGACCGCGGCGCGCGTCCATGTGGAGCCCCTCGACCAGCTCGAGCCCCGCCTCTCTGGCCTTGGCCTCGAACCGGTCCCCCGGAATGACGCCCAGCAAGACGCGGTGGCCGCGCGCGCGCAGACCCGAGACGAGGTGGATGATCGGATCAGCGCTGCCGGTCCACCAGCGATTCGCGGCCAGATGCAGGATCGTCAGCGGCGGCATGACGCCTCCGCGAGCAGCGCCACGACCCGCTCGCCCACCTCGGCGGCCGAGATGTCGCGCATGCAGGGATGCTCGATCGGACACACGCGGTAGAAGCACGGCGCGCACGGCACGGCGTGGCGCACCACGGCGACCCGCCCGCGCGGCGCGCTCCGCGCCGGGTCGGTCGGTCCGAACAACGTGACGACCGGCGTGCCGAGCGCGGCGGCCAGATGCGCAACGCCCGTGTCACCCGAGACGAGCGCGGCCATCTCGGCGAGAACCGACGAGAGCAGCTCCGGACTGTCTCGCCCCACGAGGCTCACCGTCTTCGTCTCCTGCGCAACCGCGGCGGCCGCGGGCTCGTCCGCCGGGGCGCCGAGCAGCACGGGAATCACGCCAAGCGACGGCCCAAGCCGGCAGAACTCGACGATGCGCGCGTGGACCCAGACCTTGGCCGGCCCGAAGGCCGCGCCGAGATGGACGCCGACCATCGGTTTTCCTTCCGGCGCGCCGTGATGGAGCAGAAGATCGCGCACCCGCTGCCGCGCGTCGCCGTACGGCTCGGGCGGCGTCAGGCGCGGCTCGCGCGACGACACCGCGCCGCCGGCGATCTCCACGAGACGAAGATACTCGTCGATCTGATGCAGGCGCGGCTCGGGACGCGGCGGCGCGTCGGTGAGGAGCCAGCGCCGTCCGTCGCCACCGAAGCCGATCCGTCGGCGCGCCCGCCAGTAGAGCGCGGTCACCGCCGCCTCGAAGGAGTTTGGAAGGAGCACCGCGATGTCGCTCCCGAAGCTTCGGACGGTGTCAGCGGGGCGAAGCCTGTTGCTCCACCTGCGCGGATAGGCCACGAGCACGTCGCCGAGCCCCTGCCCTGCGAGCAGCGCGACCCACGGACCGGCGAGCAGCAGCTTTGCGTCGGGAAACGTGTCACGCAGCGCACGGATCGCCGGCACGGCCATCACCGTGTCGCCGAGCCAGTTCGGCAGGCGGACGGCGATCTTCACGGGCACGCGCGCCGGAAGGCCTGGCGCCACGCGGGCTCGCCGGTCTGCACGACGAGCCGGACGCTGAGAACATACAGCGGGCGGCGCGGCAGTCGCAGCCGCCGCAGGCGGACCCAGTCCTTCTCGGTCGTGATGAGCGCGTCCACGGAGAGCTCGTCCGCGCGTGCGTCGAGGCGGGCCAGGTCGTCGAGCGAGTACCAGTGGTGGTCGGCGAACGCCGTGATGTCCTCCACCGTCACGCCGCTGCTCCGCAAGGTCTCCGCGAACGCCGCCGGCGCCGCGATCCCCGCGAACGCCGACAGGCGCTTGCCGGCCAGCTCGGCGATCTGCACCGACCGCATGCGGCCGGCCTCCCAGCACTCGGCGGGCACCAGGGTGGCGGTGACGACGGACACGCGCGGCGCGTGCTCGTCGACGGCGTCCACCACCTCGCGCGCGTCACCGAGATCGAGCGCGCCGGTAGCGACGACGAGATCGGCCCGCGAGAGCGCGTCGAGCGGCTCGCGCAGCGGGCCGGCCGGCAGGAGGCGCCCGTTGCCCCACGGCCGGCGCGCGCGCGCCATCACGATCTCCAGGTCCTTCTTGAGCGTCCGGTGCTGGAAGCCGTCGTCGAGGACGATCGCCGTGACGCCGAAGCGCTCGATCGCGACGCGCGCGGCATCGTGACGGTTCGAGCCCACGATGACCGGAATCCCCGGCAGCCGGCGCGCGAGCAGGAACGGCTCATCGCCCGACTCCTCGGGATCGAGCCGGATCGACGCGGCGTCGGCGACGATCTGCACGCCGCGCGTGCTGCGCCCGTAACCGCGGCTCACGACCGCGGGCCGATGGCCGAGCGCCGTCAGCGACTGCACTGCGACCTCCACCGCGGGGGTCTTGCCGGTGCCGCCGACGGTGAGATTGCCGATGGAGACCACGCGGCACGGCAGGGCTCGCGATTTTAGCACTCCTCGCCCGTAGAGCCACTCGCGCGCGCCCAGGAGGCCGCGATAGCCGCCGCCGGCGACCGCCAGCATGCGCGCCGGGCCGGTCGCGAAGCCCTCTTCCCAGCCGCGGACGAAGCGCTCGCGCGAGTTCACACGCGCGGCCCGGAATAGAGATAGCGCCCGACGAGCTCGAGCGTCTCGCGCACCGCGCCGTGGCGCGAGGCCACCGCTTCGTAGCCGGCATCGCCCATCTTCGCGCGCAGGTCCCGATCGGCGAGGAGGCGCCGCAGCTCGCGCGACAGCTCGGACGGGTCGCGGACGACGAGGGCGGCGCCGGCCGACTCCAGCAGGCCGACCGACTCGCGAAAGTTTCCGGTGTGCGGCCCGATCAGCACCGGCTTGCCGCGCTGCGCGGCCTCGAGCACGTTGTGGCCGCCCATCGGCACCAGGCTTCCGCCCACGAACACCACGTCGGCGATCGAGTACAGTATCGCGAGCTCGCCGACCGTATCGAGGATGACGACGGGCGGCACCGGCTGCTCGGTGGTCGTGACCGCGGCCGGAAGCTCGCTGCGGCGCACCGACGGCCAGCCGCGGCGATCCACCAGGCTCAGCACCTCGCGCGTACGCTCCGGATGCCGGGGCGCGATCACCAGGACGAGCTCGGGGCACTCGGCGAGCGCGGCGCGGTAGGCGTCGAGCACGAGCGCTTCTTCGCCCGGGTGCGTGCTCCCGGCGACCCACACCCGCTGGCCGGGAGCGAGGGCGAGGAGACGGCGCCAGAGATCGCCCGAGCCGGGAGGGTCGGCCGCGGCCGCGTCGACCTTGATGTTGCCGGTGACGACGACGCGCTCGGGCTGGGCGCCGAGCGCGATGATCCGCCGTGCGTCCTCGTCGGACTGCATGGCGAAGACACGGACGTCGGCCAGGACCGACGTCATGAAGCGCCGCACCAGCCGGTAACGCCGGTAGGACCGGTCGGAGATCCTCCCGTTGGCGATCATCACGGGCACGCCGCGCGCGGCGAGGGTGCGCAGGGTGTTGGGCCAGAGCTCGGTCTCCATGCAGATCAGGAACGCCGGGTTGATCGACGCCACGGCGCGCCGCGCGACCGACGGGAAATCGAGCGGGAAGAAGCGATGGGTCGCGAGCCCGGCGAATCGATCGCGCACGATCTGGGCGCCGGTGCTCGTCACCGTCGTCATGATCAGCGGCAGCTCCGGGTGGAGACGGCGCAGCCCCTCGACCAGCGGCGCCGCCGCGATGGCCTCACCCACCGACACCGCGTGCACCCAGCCCGAGCTCCGCGTCGCGTCAGCCGCGCGGTCGCGGGCCAGCCGCGCCCGCACGTTGAGCGGCACGCCGCGCGTGAGCCGCCTCAGCAGCGCGACCGGTAGGAAGAGCGCGACCAGTCCCACCAGGGCGACGGCCGAATAGAGGGCATACATCAGGCTGTCACCAGCCGGTCGGCGCATGCCGTGACCTCGTCGAGGCTTCGCTCGATCTCCTTGCGGGCCCGCTCGCGGTCGGCGTTGCGGGCGATCGAGGTCATGGCGCCGAACACCAGCGCCGCGCGGGCGAACGGTCTGGGAATCTGAAACTCGTCCCAGGTCGCCAGGCGCCACGCCGGGCGCGCGGCGAACCCGAGCGGGACCACCGGCGCGCCGGTGAGCGCGGCCAGCGCGACGACGCCGAGGCCGAGCTGACCGCGCGGGCCGCGCGGCCCGTCGGGCGCCAGCGCGACGTCACGCCCGGCCTCGACCGCCGCGACGAGCGCCCGCAGCGCGCCCGCGCCGCCGCGCGACGACGAGCCGCGCACCACGTCGAGGCCGAAACGGCGCGCGTAGTCGGCGATGAGGCCACCATCGCGCGAGCGGCTCGCCAGCACGCTGACGGCGCGCGCGCCGTGGGTCCGGCGCAGGCGCGCGTTGAGCCAGGGCACCATGAGGATCCGCCCGTGCCAGACGCAGTAGATCAGCGGCCGCGCAGCCGTCCAGCTCGGCGCGAGCGCCTCGACGCCCTCGGCGCGAAGTCGCAGGGTCGGCCCGACGAGCCGCACGAGCCCCGCGGCGAGCGGCGGCGTGAGCGCCAGCAGCGGATTCATCCCGTGCTCCGGCGGCGCGGCGCGATCACGCGGCCCCCGCCTGCGCGAGGACGCGCCGTGCGGCGCGCGTCGCCACGCCCGGCTCGCCAAGCTGCCCGGCGAGCTCGCCGAACGCCGCGCGCTGCGAGTCGCGCGCCCCGGCGTCGGTCAAGAGGCGCAGTGCCTCCCGCGCCAGGCGCTCGTCCATCATCGTCTGCCGGTAGAGCTCGGGCACGACGGCCCGTCCGAGCGTGAGGTTGGCGAGGCTCACCCACGGCACGCGGATCAGGAGCCGCACCATCAGCTCGCTTGCGAGCGACAGCCGGTAGCAGACGACCATCGGCGTGCCGAGCAGCGCCGCCTCGAGGGTGACCGTGCCGGATGTCACGAGGGCCAGATCGGCGGCGCGGATCACGTCGTGGGTCTGGTTCTCGACGATCTCGACCGGCGGGCCGCCGGCCAGATGCTGCGTGACCAGCGCACGGTCGATCGTCGGGGCCAGGCCGAGCACGAACCGCGTCCCGGGCGCCGCGCGCGCGATCTCGGCCGCGGCGTTCCGCATCGGCGGGAGCATGCGAACGATCTCCTGGCGCCGGCTTCCCGGCAGTAGCGCGACGACGGCCGTGCGATCGGCGATGCCGAGCCGGCGGCGTGCCACCTCGCGGACCGGCGCCGCCTGCAGCTGATCGAGCAAGGGATGTCCCACGAACTCCACCGGCACGCCGGCACGACGATAGAGCGGCGCCTCGAACGGAAACACCGCGAGCACGAGCGAGACCACCTGCCGGATCATGTTCACGCGCCAGGGGCGCCACGCCCACACCTGCGGTGGAATGAAGTACACGACTGGGACCCGCGCGCGCCGGGCGGCGCGCGCCAGCCGCAGATTGAACTCCGGGAAATCGATCAGCACGAGGACCGAGGGGCGGTCCGGGCCTTCGAGCACCGCGCGGAGCTCGCGGTAGGCGCGATAGAGGCGCGGGATCTGACCGAACGCCTCGCTGCCGCCGGTGACCGCCTTCGCGGTGACGTCGACCAGGACGTCCATCCCTTCCGCGGCCATCCGTCCCCCGCCCATGCCGAAGAGCCGGCAGCACGGGTCGAGCTCACGCAGCGCCCGGCAGAGCGCGGCGCCGTGCAGATCGCCCGAGGCTTCGCCGGCGACGAGCATGACGGACGGCGAGTCTCGCGTCGTCACGCGACACCGACCAGCGCGATGCCGGCGCCGTTGGCGATGCGCAGACACTCGTCGCGATCCACGACGAGCACTCGATCCGCCTCGACCGCGAGCACGGTGGCCCCGCCGGCCGCCGCCGCCTCGATCGTCTCCGGCCCGATCCCCGGCGTGTCGAAGCGATAGTCGTGCTCGCGCGCGGCCGCCTTTACGACCACGGCGCCCGGTCCCCCCTGCGCCGCGCCGCGCCGAATCGTGGCGGTCGTTCCCTCGGTCGCCTCGACCGCGGTGATGGCGCCGTGCTTGATCACGATCGCCTGGCCGATCCCGGCGTCGGCCACGAGGCGCGCCACCTCCAGACCGCGACGCACGTCCGCCCACTCGGCGTCGGTCGGCGCGCGGCGTGACCAGCAGCCGCTGCGGCCGATCCAGTCACCGAGGAAGGGCCGCTGGTCGAGGAGCTCGATGCCCATCTGGGCGAGCGTCGCCACCACGATCTGCACGATGTTCGTGTCGGTCATCGCGCCGGCCTCGGCCTTCATCGCGGTGAGCTTGGCGTCCAGCCGATCGTCGTCGAGGAGGTCCGTTTTCCAGAACTTGCCCGAGAACAGAACGGAGCCCACCCCCTCGGCCTGGAGGGCCGCCAGCACAGCGCCCGCCTGGTCGATGCGGCTCGGGAACGTGCGGTCGGCCTGATCGCCGATGCCGGGCGCGTCGCCGAAGGTGAACGCGAGCACGCGCCATCCGTGGCGCCGCGCCTCGCCGGCCATGCGCGCCGGCAGCACGCCGGCGCCGCATATCAAGCCGAGGGAGCGCTCCACGGAGGATTGGTCGAGTAGGCCGTCTCGCAGCGGCCTTCCCGGATCATTCGCTCGATCTCGAGGGCCATGGCGAGCGAGCGCGTATCCTCCGTCTCGGCCAGGACGACCTGCTCGCCCGCGCGCGCGCGGCGCACGGCCCGGACCAGGTGGAGGACCTCGAGCTTGAGCGGATTGTCCTTGTGAACCTGCACGTGCTCGACGAAGGAGGCCCGCCGGTAGCGAATCGACTCCCGGTTGAGCGTGTATTCCTGCGCGGCGCGCCGGTGGATGCGGATGTCCTGCTCGGAGTAGTCCAGCACGACGTAGGCGTCCGGCTGCGTGATCGAGAGCACGCGGATCTTCTCCTCGGTCGCGCGGCTGGCGGTGATCAGCGCGATCGTGCCGGACTCGAAGCCGATCTGGACGTTGGCGATGTCGATCACGGCCGAGTGCACCGACGAGCCCATCGCGGCCAGCCGCCGCGGCGGCGAGTCGACCAGATTCAGGACGATGTCGAGGTCGTGGATCATCAGGTCCATCACGACGCTGTCCTTCTGGACGCGCGGGGCGAAGGGCCCAAGACGCCGCGACTCGATGAGGATCGGGCGCTCCACGATCTTCGTCAGCTCCTGCACCGCGCCGTTGAACCGCTCGACGTGGCCAACGTGGAGCACGCTGCCGGTCCGCCGGGCGATCGCAAACAGCTCCCGCGCCTCCTCGATCGTCGGCGTGATCGGCTTCTCGACGAGGACGCCGACGCCAGCTTCCAGGAGATCGGAAGCGACCTGGAAGTGCTGCTCGGTCGGCACGGCCACGCTCGCGAGATCGACCTTCCCGATCAGCTCGTGATGGTCGGAGAGCGCCTGCGTGTCGTAGTAGGCCGCGATCTGCTTGGCGCGCTCGCGGTCGACGTCGACGACGCCGACCAGGTCGATGTCCCATAGCTCGGCGTACGCGAGCATGTGGTACTGGCCCATGTGGCCCGCGCCCACGACGCCGGCCCGCAGCCTGCGCTCCTCCCCCTTTCGCACCGCCATCAGACCGGCTCGCTTTCAGGGCTCGGCGCCGCGTCGACCGCCGACGTCCCGGGCTGCGCCGGGCCGCAGATGCCGCGCCGCGACCCGGCGATGAAATCGAGGAGATCTGCGACAGGGCCTGTGACCGGGAGCTCCTGCCGGATCCGCTCGACCGCCCGCGGCGTCGCCAGCCCGCTCCGGTAGAGCAGCCGAAATGCGTCCTGCAGGAGGCGGCGCGCCGCCGGCTTCATGCCCGCGCGTCTGAGCCCCACCACGTTGATGGCGTGCGCGCCGGCCGGGTTGCCGTCGACGATCACGAACGGCGGGACGTCGTGGACGACCTTCGAGCAGCCGCCGATGTAGGCGTAGGCGCCGATGCGGGTGAACGGCACCATGCCGACGAGGCCGCCGATGGTGGCGCGATCACCGATCTGACAGTGACCCGTGATGCCCGCGTAGTTGATGACGATCACCCCGTCGCCGAGCCGACAATCGTGAGCCACGTGGCTCATGGCCATGATGAGGCAGTCCGCGCCGATCTCCGTCCATTCTTCGGCGTGGGTCGCGCGGTGGACCGTCACGTACTCGCGGATCGCGGTGTCGGCGCCGACCCGGACGCCGGACGGCGTGCCATCCTTGAACTTGAGGTCCTGGGGCCGGCCGCCCAGGATCGTCCCGTGGCCGATCCTGGCCCGCTCGCCGATCTGGACCCGGCCCTCGAGCACACAGTGATGCCCGATCTCGGCATCGGCGCCGATGGTCACCTCGGGGCCGAGGACCGAGAACGCACCGATCCTGGCGCTGGGCGCCACGCGCGCCTTCGGGTCGACGACGGCGGTCGGATGGATGCCGTCAGGCGCGGTCATCGGCCGTTCCCGACGTGCCCGTCTTCGGCCGCGCGATCCCGAGGCGCGTCTCGAGCTCTTCGAGCCGGCGCTCGGCCGCGCGAAGGCGGCGGGACATGTCGGGCAGGTGCTTTTGAGTGGCGAAGAGCCGCTTGGCCTGGAGCATCGGCACGGCGGGGGTGCCGAGCCTGCGGTCGCCGGCGGGCACGTCCTCGTGGACGCCCGCCTGCGCGCCGAGCACCGCGCCGTCGCCGATGGTGAGATGGTCCGCGAAGCCCACCTGCCCGGCGGCGACCACGCCGCGGCCGAGCCGGCACGAGCCGGAGATGCCGACCTGCGCCACGATGATCGAGTGCTCGCCGATCTCGACGTTGTGGCCGACCTGCACGAGGTTGTCGATCTTCGTGCCCCGACCGATGATGGTCCGACCGAGCATGGCGCGGTCGATCGTGGTGTTGGCACCGATGTCCACGTCGTCCTCGATCACGACGATGCCGACCTGCGGGATCTTGCGATGTCCGGTGCCGTCGAAGACGTAGCCGAACCCGTCGCCCCCGATGACGGCGCCCGCCTGGACGATCACCCGGCAGCCGAGCCGGACGCCCTCGCACAGCACCACCCGTGGCTGGAGCACCGAATCCTCGCCGACCTCGACGCCGGCTCCGACGTAGACCATCGGGTGGATGCGCGCCCGCGGCCCGATGCCCGCGCCCGCGCCGATCACCGCCAGCGCGCCCACGGAGGCGCTCGGGTCCACGCGGGCGTCGCGCGCCACGATCGCCGACGGATCGATGCCGGCCGGCGGCGCCGACGCCGGGTGGAACAGCGTGAGGAGCGCGATCAGCGCCTTCTGCGGCGCGCTGGAGCGCAGCAGCGGCCCGGACAGGCCGGACATGCTCTCGGCCACGAGCAAAGCGCCGGCGCGCGACGCCTCCGCCGCCGGGCGATAGCGAGCGTCGATCAAGAACGAGATCTGCTCGGGTCCGGCGGCGTCGAGCGCCGCGACGCCGGTGACACGCCGGCCGGGGTCGCCCTCAAGCGTGGCGCCGAGGGCGGCGGCGAGCTCACCGAGCGTGAACCCGGGGGGCTTCTGCATCAGGGCGTCTTCTTCGGAGCCTGCGTGTCGTACGCGCGGATGATCTCGTCGGTGAGGTCGGCGTCCGCCGAGGCGTAGAGGACCGAGGCGCCCCGCTTCTCGACGATCATGTAGTAGCCTCGGTCCTTGCCCACTTTCTCGATCACGCCCGACAGGTCCTGGAGCACGCGCTGGAGGAGTACCTGCTCCTTCTTCTCGAGCTCCTTCTGGAAGTCGTCCATCATTCGGGCGGCGTCCCGGCGCTTGCGCTCGAACACTTCCTGCTTCTCGCGCCGCGCGTCGGCCGTCATCAGGGGCCCCTTCTTCTCCAGCTCGTCGCGCAGCTTCTCGAGCTCCACGCGCTTGCCATCCATCTCCTTCTGCATCACCGATTTTTCGCGCTCGAGCTGCTCGCGCGCCGCCACGCCCGCCGAGGACCGCGCGAGCACGCGCTGCACGTCGATGTAGGCGATGCGGGCCGACGACGCCGCCGGCGCTGCCGCCGGCGCCGGCTGCTGGGCCTCGACCAGGCCCGGTCCGACCGCCAGGAGCCCACTCAACAGTACGACCACACCAGTCCAGTACCTCATCCGACCCTCCTAAAACGGCGAGCCTACAGAGAACTGAAACGCTCCGGGCCCCTCGCCCGGCCGCCGGTCAATATTCAGGCCATAGTCCACCCGGATGGGCCCGAATGGCGACTGCCATCGTATACCCGCTCCGGGCCCATACCGTAGATCCGTGGGATCGAACGGCGTGCCGAATCCATAGACGTTTCCGACGTCGAAGAAGAACGCGACCCGCAGGCCGAACGGCAGAGGGATGATGTATTCCACATTGGCGAGGATCTCGCTGGTGCCGCCCGTCTTGAACCCGCCGCTGTCGACCGGCGAAACGCTGCGGAACTTGAAGGCGCGTATGGTGTTGGGGCCGCCGAGGTAGAAACGCTCGAAGATGGGCAGGTCCTTGCCGCCCCACCCCTCGCCGTACCCGGCCTCGAACCGGGTCCCCAGGATGTGTCCGAGCCAGATGGGCTGGAAGTACGTCTGCAGAAAGGTCGTCTTGTAGAACTGCGAGTCGCCCCCGAGCCCGGCGAAGTCCAGGGTGATGGCGGTCTGCCCCCCCTTGGAGGGCGCCGCCACCACGTCGCGGCTGTCGCGGGTCAGCGAGCCGCCGATCGAGGAGGTGATCGTCGTGCCCTTCTGCTCCTGGAGGTCGGGCGGCGCGTTGGCTTTCAGGTTCTTGACGATGTCCTGCGACAGCCGATACCCCGTGTGCCAGCGCCAGTACTCGGCGAAGGGATGGCTCAGCCGGAGGTTCAAGCCGGTCGTGTCGTAGGTGTAGTCCTGATAGTCGCGGATGCTCTTGTAGATGTCGAAGCCGCCCGAGAGGGGTCGGTCGAACAGCCAGGGATCGGTGAAGCTGATCGTCCCCTGCTGCGTCACCGCGCCGGCCCGGATCCGGATCGCGACCTCCCAGCCCCGGCCCAGGAAGTTGCGCTGGGCGAGGTCGATCGTGCCGACCAGGGAGTCGACCGACGAGTAGCCGCCGCCGATGCTGAAGATGCCGGTGGCCCGCTCGACCACGACCACGTTCACGATGATCTTGGTCTTGTCGGATCCGGGCTGCGTGTCGACGTTGACGGTCTCGAAGTAGCCCAGGTTGACGAGCCGCTGCCGCGCGCGCTCCTTGGCCTGCAGGGTGAAGAGCTCGCCCTCGTGCAGCGGCAGCTCGCGGCGCAGGATCTTGTCCTCGCTCCGGACGTTGCCGCTGATGTTGATGCGCTCGACGTAGACCTCGGGGCCCTCGGTGATCTCGAACGTCAGGTTGATCTGGTTCAACCCCGGCACCTGATCCCGCCTGGGGTTCACGTCGGCCGAGGCGCGGCCGATCGTGCTGTAGAGGTTGTTGATCCCGGTGACGGTGTCGCGGACGCGGCTCACCGAGAAC
>Ga0318494_10000401_pt1 | contig 14725 bp, 9 predicted proteins | sample GRESIP108b1f24_FD_203293 | JGI IMG/M metagenome (GOLD analysis project Ga0318494, IMG submission 203293) | Tropical soil microbial communities from Luquillo Experimental Forest, Puerto Rico - GRE.SIPMG.108b1f24 | ecosystem: Environmental > Terrestrial > Soil > Tropical forest > Bulk soil... | reverse complement strand
GGCCGGTATCGCGCGCCTGCCGCTCGCGCGCGATACCGGCCACGACGGCCGGGACCATGTCGACCGACGCCACCCGGTGGAACACGCCCGCCACGCCCTCGAACTCGCGGCGGAACGCCTCGAGCGTCTCCGGCCAGCGCTCCGCGAGCTCGCGCCGGATCGTTTCGGCCTCGGCGGCCGCGTGCCGCGGGCGTCGTGCGGATGCCGCCTGGAACCGGCCGGGCGCTCGCCTCACCTGCGCGCGGATTCGGTCGAGGAACTCGGCGCGGGTCGTCACGCGCGGAGGTCCCGGTCGGTGGCCCAGCGTTCCTGGAACGTGCGCGGGGCCACCGGCGGCAGATCGCGTGTGCGTGTCCACTCGCCGAGGACGAGCGGGAGCCGACCGATCCGGCCGCTCCTCGCGAAGGGCGTCTGCGCGATCCGGCCGGCTCTGGCCGCCAGGCGGTAGAGCCACGGACGGCGGAGCAGGCCCGCCAGGAGCTTGAAGGCCACGCGCTCCGACCACGGCGCGATCTTCCGGTCATCGACCTCGCGCCGGAGCTCGATCAGCATGTGGGGGATGTCGATGCGCACGGGACACGCGTCGGCGCACGCGCCGCACAGTGACGAAGCGTGGGCGAGGTCGCGCACGGCCGGTGCGCCCTCGAGCATGGCCGTCAGCAGAATGCCGATCGGGCCGGGATACGTGTAGCCGTACGCGTGGCCGCCGATCTGGCGATAGACGGGGCAGACGTTCAGACACGCTCCGCAGCGCAGGCAGGACAGCGCCTCGCGCAGCGGTCCGTCGATCTGCGCGATCCGGCCGCCGTCGAGCAGGACCAGGTGGAACTCGTCGGGGCCCTCGAGCTCGCCGGCGCGGCGCGGGCCCTGGACCATCGAGGTGTACACGGAGAGCTTCTGCCCCGTGGCGCTCTTGGCGAGGATCGCCAGGAACACCATGAGATCCGTGAACGAGGGCACGACCTTCTCCACGCCCATCACCGCCACGTGCACGCGCGGCATCGAGGTGACCATGCGCCCGTTGCCCTCGTTGGTGACGAGGACGACCGTGCCGGTTTCGGCCACCGCGAAGTTGGCTCCGCTGATTCCGAGATCGGCCTGGAGGAACTTCTCGCGCAGCTCGCCGCGGGCGATCAGCGTCAGCGCCTCGGGGTCGGGCTCGGCCGGCCGCTTGAGCTCTCGCGTGAAGAGCTCCGCCACCTGCCCCTTCGTCTTGTGGATCGCCGGCGCGATGATGTGCGAGGGGCGCTCGTGGGCGAGCTGGATGATGTACTCGCCCAGGTCCGTCTCGACCGGTGTGACCCCGGCCGCCTCGAGCGCCTCGTTGAGGTGGATCTCCTCGGTCGCCATCGACTTCGACTTCACCGCCATGCGCGCGCCCGTTCGTTTCGCGATGTCGACGATGATCGACCGCGCCTCCGCCGAGGTCTCGGCGTAGTGCACGTGGCCGCCGAGCCGCTCGACGTTGCCGATCAGGGTCTCGAGGTGCTGATCCAGGCGCTGGAGCGTGGCCTCCTTGATCGCGCGCGCCTGGTCGCGCAGCGCCTCGCCCTCGGGGAAGCTCGCGAACGCCTCGCGGCGCAGGCCGATGAACTTGGTCGTGGCGATCGTGAGGGCTTCCTGGAGAAACGCATCCTTCATCGCGCTGCCCGCGCGCTGCCGGAACGGGGTCGCCAGCTCGGCGTCGCTCACCGCCCACCGTCCAGGAGCTCGGCGAGGTGGAGCGCCCGCACCCGCGACTTCGCGCGCGTGAGGCCGCCGCCCATCTGCATGAGACAGCCGGCGTCGCACGCCACCAGGCAGTCGGCGCCAGTCGACTCGACGTTCGCGAGCTTCTTGGCGAGGATCTTCGAGGAGACCTCCGGCAGCCGCACCGCGAACGAGCCGCCGAAGCCGCAGCACTCGTCGGCGCCCGGCAGTGGGACCAGCTCGGCGCCCTCGAGGTTGCTGAGGAGGGTGCGCGGGCTCTCGGACTCATGGAGCCCGCGCAGGAGATGACAGGAGTCGTGGTACGTGACGCGTCCGCGCACGGCCGACGTGAACTCGGTGACGCCGAGCACCCGGACGAGGAACTGCGAGAGCTCGTGGGTGCGCGCTGCCAGCTCGACGGCCGCGCGCGCCAGGGTCGTGTCGGCCAGGAGCCCGGGGTATTCGTGCTTCACCATCCAGGCGCACGATCCGGAGGGCACGACGACGTGCTCCGAGTCGCCGAACAGCTCGACCGTCCGGCGGGCGACCCCCGCGGCGTCGGCGTGATAGCCCGAGTTGAACAGCGGCAGGCCGCAGCACGTCTGGTCGGCGGGGACGTCGACGGCGACGCCGAGCCGGCGCAACAGCCGCACGATCGAGACGCCGACTTCAGGGAAGAACAGATCGCCCAGGCACGTCACCATCAGCGACGCGCTCCGGCCGGTCATGCGTGGGGCGGCGGTGGCGTCACCAGGACGACGACGAGCAGGCGCTCGTCGCCGTCGTTGACGAGCCCGTGCTCGACGCCGGCGGGCGCGACGAGCGCGTCCCCGGCCTCGAGGGCGTGCTCGGCGTCGCCGAGCCGGAAGCGTCCGCGACCTTCGAGGACCACGTAGAACTTGTCCTGGTCGCCGTGGGTGTGGGGCTTCTGCTCCTGGCCCGGGGCCACGCAGTAGAGGTCGAGCAGCGCGCGCGGCGTGGCGGCCAGGGCGATCTTCGCCATCTTGTCGGGCTGAAGCTTGGCGCGGTCCTTAATCCTGATACGCATCGGCGGCTCTTGCCAGCAACTCTACGGGATGAACGATCGCCACGTCCAGACCGCGCTCGCGGCACCCCCGGGCGATCTGCAGCAGGCAGCCCGGGTTCGCCGCCGCGACCACCCGTGCCCCGGACTCGGCGATCCGCGTGAGCTTCCGGTCCAATAGCTCGCGCGCCAGGTCCGGCTCGAGCAGATTGTAGACGCCGGCGCTGCCGCAGCAGAGTTCGCTGTCGCCGAGCTCGACCAGGCGAAGGCCAGGGATCCGGCCGAGCAGCTGCCGCGGCTCGAGCCGCAGCCGCTGGCCGTGCACGAGGTGGCAGGCGTCGTGGTACGTCACCGTGAGATCGAGGGCGCCCAGCGAAAGGTCGGCGCCGGCCAGGACCTCCGACACGTCGCGCACGCGCCCGGTGAAGGGCGCCAGCTCCGGGATCCGGTGGCCGTACTCCTTCATTGTCGAGCCGCAGCCGGCCGCGTTGGTGACGATGAAGTCGAGGTCGGTCGGAAACGCGGCGGCGAGCGCGCGGGCCCGCGCGGCGTGGGCCTCGGACCGCCCGGCGTGGAGCTCGAGCGCGCCGCAGCAGCTCTGCTCGCGCGGGATCACCACCTCGAAGCCCGCGAGCGAGAGGAGCCGCGCGGTGTCCCGGTTCACGTGCGGATAGAGGTGGCGCTGGACGCAGCCGGTCAGGAGCCCGACGCGCCCCGCCAGGCGTCCGCGCGCGGGCTCGACCTCCGGCAGCGGCGACGCCGCCGGCACGTCGTCGAGAAGCGCGTCCATCGCGGCGAGGCTCGGGAGCCGCCGCAGCACGCCGCTCGCGCGCGTCAGCGCGCGAAGCCCGGAGCGCTTGTAGAGCTTGAAGGCCGCGAGGGCTCTGCCGAGCCGGTCGGGATTCGGGAACAGCGCGAACACGAAGGCCTCGAGGAGCGGCCGCTTTGCGGGCGGTCCGGTCCGCCGAAGCTGGGCGCGCGTCGCCTCGAGCAGCGATCCGAACCTGACGCCGGACGGGCACGCGGTCTCGCACGCCCGACAGCCCAGGCAGAGATCGATGTGGCGCTGGAACGTCTCGGTGAGGGCCACCCGGCCTTCGGCCGCCGCCCGCATCAAATAGATACGGCCGCGCGGCGAGTCCATCTCCTCGCCGAGCACCCGGTAGGTCGGGCATTGCGGCAGGCAGATCCCGCAATGCACGCACTTCCTGATCTCGTCGAGGTCCGGCGCGTCGGCGCCGGGTAGCCCGGACGCCATCAGAGGCCCCCGAGGTAGCGGCCGGGATTGAGGACTCGCGCCGGATCGAACTCGTCGCGCAGGGCGCGCATGAGCGCGAAGGCGCGAGGCTCGACCGGTCCCCACGCGTCGACGGCCCGGCGCAGCTCGACCGGGCCGCGTGCGATCACGACGCTGCCGCCGACCTCGGCGACCAGCGCGCGCAGCCGCGTCGTCACCGCGACGGTCTCGGCGATGCCCGCGTCGCTCACGACCGCGCGCAGCGTTCCGAGTGACGCGCTCCCGCACAGCCGCACGTCGGCCCGAGGCGCGACGGTCCGGAAGGCTTCCTCGATCGCGCCGACGGTCCCGGCGAGCCGGTCGGCGAGCGCCGCCACGTGCAGCACCGTGGAGCCCGGCGGCGGCCCCATCGCGGACTCCGCGCGGCTCCAGAATTCCTCCGGCATCGGGACGATGCGCCCGGCGCTCGCCGTCGCGATCGCCGTCAAGCGCTCGCCCTGCTCGCGCACGGCCTCGGCGACGCTCCCGATCGACACCGCGACGCCGGCACCCGCCGACTCGGCCGACACGAGCCTCAGCGCGGTCTCGTTGAAGAGCTCGAGGCGACTCGGCTGGAGCGGTGAGTCGACGACGCGCTCGACGAGCGCCTGCGCGGCCCGAGCCGACTCGACCGGCACGAGCCATGTGCGCTCGGTCGGGGGCGTCGGGTGCAGGCGCAGGGTGAGCTCGGCGAGAACGCCGAGCGTCCCGAGCGCGCCGACCATCAGCTTCGGCACGTCGTAGCCGCTGACCGACTTCACGACCTTCGACCCGCCCCAGGTGAGCACGCCGTCGGCCTGCACGAAGCGGACGCCGAGCAGCAGATCGCGCATGGTGCCGTAGCGTCCGCGCAGCGGTCCGCTCGCGTTCGTGGCCGCGATGCCGCCGACGGTGCGCGCGGCCGAGCCGGGCGGATCGAGCGCGAGCCACTGCCGGTGCGCGGCGAGCCGAGCGGCCAGGGCGCCGGCGGTGATACCCGCCTGCACCGTGATCGTCAGGTCGTCGGGGTTGTACTCGATCACGCGATCCAGCCCGACGAGGTCCAGCACGACGTCGAGGCGCGCGGGCGGGTTACCCAGCTCCAGCGCGTTGCCGCCGCCGCGGGGCACGACCGCGAGCCGGGCCTCGCCGGCGAGGGCCAGCATCGGACCGAGCTGGTCGACGGAGGTCGGCCTCACGATCCATTTTGGTGTCAGACCGTCGATCGCTGCGGCGGCGAGCGACTGCGGGTCGTCGAGGACTCGATCGCGCCCGGCGATCGCCGCGAAGGCCTCGCCCAGCGAGCGCGCCGCAACCGACATCGCCGCTCAGATCCAGGCGCCGACTGGCACGTGGGGTCGCGCGGGGCGGAATCCCTCGCCGCAGGCTGGATGCGAGGGCAGGAGCTTGCCGGGATTCATGATCGAATCGGGGTCGAACGCGCGCCTCAACCGATACATGAAGTTCAGGTCCGCTTCGCCGTACTGGAGCGGCAGATTCTTCGCCTTGTCCAGGCCGACGCCATGCTCGCCGGTCACGGTGCCGCCCATCTCGATGCACGCGCGCAAGAGCTCCTCGTTGGCCGCCTTGGCGCGCTCGAGCTGGTCCGCCTCGCGGTCGTCGTAGAGGATCAGCGGATGGAGGTTGCCGTCGCCGGCGTGGAACACGTTGGCGATCTGGACGCGGTGCCGCGTGCCGATCGCGATCAGCTCGCGCATGATCGCCGGCAATTTGGAGCGCGGGACGACCGCGTCCTGCAGGAGATAGGTCGGCGCCAGGCGCCCGACCGCCCCGGCCGCCTCTTTTCGTCCCTTCCAGAGCAAGGCGCGCTCGGCGGCGTCAGCCGCTACGCGGACCTCGAGGGCGCCGCGCTCCCAGCAGATCCGGGCCGCCCGGTCTCCCTGCGCCTCGACCTCGGCGGCCGGACCGTCGAGCTCGATGAGGAGCACCGCGGCCGCGTCCTTCGGGTAGCCGGCGCCGGTCCCCTCGTTGATCGCGCGGATCATCAGCTCGTCGAGCATCTCGAGCGCCGCGGGCACGATGCCCGCCGCGATGATCGCCGAGACAGCCTCGGAGGCGTCCTCGATCGTCGTGAACGAGGCGAGGATGGTCTTCACCGCCTCGGCGGCGTGCAAGAGCCGCACCGTAACGGCCGTCACGATGCCGAACGTCCCCTCCGAGCCCACGGCGGCGCCGAGGAGATCGTAGCCCGGGCGATCGACCGCCTTGCCGCCGAGCTGCACCAGCTCGCCGGCCCCGGTCACGAGCTCGACCCCGAGAATGTGATTGGTGGTGATCCCGTACTTGAGGCAGTGCGGACCGCCGGCGTTGGTGGCGACGTTGCCGCCGATCGACGAGACCATCTGGCTCGACGGGTCGGGCGCGAAGAAATATCCACGGCTTGCGACCGCTCGGGTCAGAGAGAGGTTGATCAGGCCGGGCTGCACGGTGGCGCACCGGTTCGGCAGGTCGATCTCGAGGATGGTGTCCATCCGGTTCGTGCCGATCATCACGCCGCCGGCCGGCGCCATGGCTCCGCCGATCAGACCAGTGCCGGAGCCACGCGGCACGATGGGGACCCGCTCGCGCCGGCAGAGGTTCACGACGTCGACGACTTCCTCGGCACGCGTGGGCAGGGCGACCGCGTCCGGGGCGCCCTTGTAAAAGGTGTGCATGTCGCACTCGTAGACGAGGCGACCTTCGACCGTGCGCACGACGCCGCCCGCGCCGACGATGCGCTCGAGCTCCTGGAGGAACGGGCCACTCAGGGGCATGCGGGCGGCCCCGCGCGGCGGATTACGAGATCTTCCAGGTGTCTCCCGAGACCAGGAGCTTGGCGATGTCGCCGGGTCCGCGCTCCGAGATCGCCGTCTGCTCCTGCTCGAGCATGAGGTCCTCGTACACCGGAGCGTCGACGGCCGTCAACACGCCGATCGGAATCGGGAAGTCCGGCGCGAAGAGGTCGGCGATGAGCTTCGCGGCGTTGACGTTCTTCTCGTCGTGGACCCAGAGGCTCGACTCCGGGACGTCCTTGGCGCGGACCACCTTCGGGGTGACCCCCTGCATGATCACCGCGCGCCGATCGTCGGGCGGCCCGAAGAGCAGCGGCTTGCCGTGCTCGAGCCGGAGCTCGTGCTGCACCTTCGACTCGCGGTCGTAGATGACGTTCCACGCGAGGTCGTTGTAGACGTTGCAGTTCTGGAGGATCTCGAGGAACGCGGCGCCCTTGTGCGCGGCCGCGCGCTTGAGCATCTCGTCCATGTGCGGGATGTTGCGGTCGACCGTGCGGGCCACGAACGTGGCGCCGCAGCCGAGCGCGAACGCCAGCGGATTCACCGGGCGGTCGGTGGAGCCGATCGGGGTCGACTTCGTGATCTTGCCGAGCTCGCTCGTGGGCGAGTACTGGCCCTTCGTGAGCCCGTAGATCCGGTTGTTGAACAGGAGGATGACGAGGTTCACGTTGCGGCGCAGGACGTGCAGCATGTGGTTGCCGCCGATCGAGAGCCCGTCGCCGTCACCGGTTACGACGAAGATCTTCAGATCGGGCCGCGCCACCCTGAGGCCAGTCGCGATCGCCGGCGCGCGGCCGTGGATCGTGTGGAACCCGTAGGTGTTCATGTAGTACGGGAACCGGCTCGAGCAGCCGATGCCCGAGATGAAGACGATGTCTTCCTTCGGGATCCCGAGGTCGGGCATCGTCTTCTGGACGGCCGACAGGATCGCGTAGTCCCCGCAGCCCGGGCACCAGCGTACGTCCTGGTCGGACTCGAAATCCTTCTTGGTGTACCGCGGCGCTTCCTTGGCTCCGGCTCCGCTCGGGCTCATGCTTTGCCCCCGAGAAGTTGGTTGATGGCCTCGAGAATTTCCTCGGACGCGAGCGGAAGACCGCGAACCCGGTTGAACCCGACCGCGTCGACCAGATACTCGGCGCGCAGCACGCGCACGAGCTGCCCGCTGTTGATCTCTGGCACCATGACCTTCCGGTACTCGCGCAGGATGTGACCGAGGTCCGGCGGCAGCGGATTGAGGTGCCGCAAGTGGATCGAGGCCACGGACTTGCCGTTGGCCTGCGCCCGCTCGACCGCCGCCGTGATCGCCCCGTAGGTGCCGCCCCAGCCGACGACCAGGAGGTCGCCGGTGGCCGGTCCGTTGATGGAGGTCGGCGGAATCTCCTGCGCCACGCGGCGCACTTTCTCGGCCCGCGTGCGCACCATGTGGTCGTGGTTCTCCGGGTCGTAGGAGATGTTGCCCGTGACGTCCTGCTTCTCGATTCCGCCGATGCGGTGCTCGAGACCGGGCGTGCCCGGGCGCACCCACGGCCGCGCCAGGGTGGCAGGGTCGCGCAGGTACGGAAAGAATCCTTCGCGCTCGGTCCTGAACGCAATCTCGATCGGCGGCAGGGTGTCCGGGTTCGGGATGAGCCAGGGCTCCGAGCCGTTGGCCAGGAAGCCATCGCTCAGGACGATGACCGGCAGCATGTACCGGGCGGCGAGCCGCACCGCCTCGTAGGCGATGTAGAAGCAGTCGCCCGGCGTGGCCGGCGCCAGCACGACCACCGGTGCCTCGCTGTTGCGGCCGTAGAGCGCCTGCATCAGGTCGGCCTGCTCGGTCTTGGTCGGCATGCCCGTCGAGGGGCCGGCCCGCTGGATGTTGAGGACCTCGAGCGGGAGTTCCGCAGTGACGGCGAGCCCGATGCCCTCGCCCTTGAGCGCCACGCCCGGGCCGCTCGACGCCGTGATGCCGAGTGCGCCGCCGAACGAGGCGCCGATCGCCGCGGTGACGGCGGCGATCTCGTCCTCGGCCTGGATCGTGCGGACGCGGAAGCGCTTGTGCATCGCCAGCTCGTGCAGGATGTCGCTGGCGGGCGTGATCGGATAGGCGCCGTAGACGACCGGGATCTTCGAGCGCTGGGCCGCGGCGAGGATGCCCCACGCGAGCGCGCGATTGCCCGTCATCGCCCGGTAGAGCCCTGGCGCCATCTCGGCGGGCTCGACCGCGTAGTGCTCCGCGAAGATCTCGGCCGTCTCACCGAACGCGTGACCGGCCTTCAAGACGCGCGTGTTGGCCTCGGCGATGTCCTTGTTCTTGGCGAAGCGCTTCTCGATCCACACCAGGGTGGGCTCGAGCGGGCGCGTGTAGATCCACGACACCAGGCCGAGCGCGAAGAAGTTCTTGGTGCGGTCCTTCTCCTTCGTGTTGAGCGGAAGGTCCTTGATGGCCTCGTGCGTGAGGCCCGTCATGTCGACCTTGTGCAGGCGATAGCGCTCGGCCAGCGCAGGCTCGTCGAGCGGATTGGCCGCGTAACCCGCCTTGTCGAGGTTGCGCTTGTCGAACGCCTGCGTGTTCACGATCAGGAGGCCGCCGGTCTTGAGGTCGCGCAGGTGCACCTTGAGCGCGGCAGGATTCATCGCGACCAGGCAATCGAGACGATCGCCCGGTGTGTAGACGCGCTGGCTGCCGAACTGGAGCTGAAAACTCGAGACGCCGAAGAGCGTGCCGGCGGGAGCACGTATCTCCGCGGGGAAGTTCGGCAGCGTGGCGAGATCGTTGCCCGCCCACGCGGACTCGGTCGTGAACTGCTCGCCGGTCAGCTGCATGCCATCGCCCGAGTCGCCGGCAAACCGGATCACGGCCCGATCCAGCGCTTTGCGCGACTTCTCGACGCCGGTGGCGGGAGTCGCTATCTGGCCCATCTCGTCGTGTCTCCTCGCTCGCCTTGCGCAGTCATATCCCGCGAGCCTGGCACCGGAAATTCGCTACAGAGGCTGCCCGCCGATGGCGTCAGGTCGCGATCCGGCAGACCACTGGCCATTCTATCGGACCAGAACGGCACGGGCAAGATTCGACGTCCGGTTCTCCAGCGGGGAATCTTCGGCGACCTCATCAGCCGGCGTCGACCTCGTGCGGGCGCTTGAGGACGTCGCCCGGTCTCAGGTTCAGGACCGCCTCGGGGAAGAGCCCCGCGAGCCAGCGCACCACGTCGCTGACCGTCACGACGCCGATCGGCCTCCCCTCGCCGTCCACCAGCGGAATCGTCCGGTAGCCGGCGACGCTCATGCAGTGGATGGCGTACGCAACGCGGTCGGTCGCCGTCAGGGCCTCGGGATTCTTCGTCATGACCTCGCCGAGGGGCGTCTTGCGCGCGTCGAGATCCCGGCCGACCACGCGAGTGAGCACGTCGCGCTCGGTGAAGATCCCGGCGAGCCGGCCTTCACGGCTCGTGACGAGTACGCCGGCCTGGCGCCGGGCCAGCATGGTTCCGACCGCGTCGTGGACGGTGGCGGTCTCGGACAGGCAGATCGGCTCGGCCGGGGACAACACCGCGATCGTGTCGTTCAGCAGAGCGTCGCTACTCTCGCGCAGGTCGTCGGGGGTCTTCCGGAGGTCGTCGTCGATGGTCGCAGAGTACTCGTCCTCGAACTCACCACTCATGACTCCCCCTCCACCAATCGATCCTAACTCCTTGCTCCGGGCGCGGCAATGGCCCGGACCGGCTCCTCGCTGGTGTCTCTCAAGAGCTGGATGAACCGGCTCACCGTCGGCGTGAGCGGCTTCTGGCGCCGATGGATGAGGCCGACGGGCCGCACCAGATCGGGAATGCCCATCGGCACCACCGCGAGCGTGCGGATCGAGGCCTCGTTCTGCACGGTGTGCCGCGGGAGGATCGAGACGCCGGCCGCGATGATGATCGCCTGCTTGATCGTCTCGATGTTGTCGAACTCCATCACCGTGTTGACACGCACGTTGTGCTGGCGCAGCGCGCGGTCGATCGCCTTGCGGATCGTCAGGCCGGCGTCGAAGGCGATGAACGTCTCGCCGTTGAGGTCGGCCGGGGCGACGACGCGCCGCCGCGCGAGCCGGTGGTTGGGATGGCACACGAACGCCATCGGCTCGGAGCGGAGCGGCACGATCGACAGCGCGCGGTCGGCCGGCGGATACGACATGATCCCGACGTCGGCCTCGCCCTGCACGACCGCCTCGACCACCTTGTGCGGGTGCAGGCACTCCAGCAGGACGCGCGCTTCCGGATAGAGCGACATGAACCGCTGCATGTGGCGGCTGACGTCGTGGAGCCCGACGGAGTAGATCGCGGCGACCCGCACGGTGCCGTCGACGCGGGCCTTCACGGCGGCGACCCCGGCCTTGGCCTTGTCCCACGACTCCAGGAGCTCGCGGCACGCCGTGTAGAAGGTCTGGCCCTCGGGCGTCACGACGAAGGGGCGCTTGGTGCGGTCCAGGAGCGCCACGCCCAGCTCGGCCTCGAGCTGCTGCATGGCCTGGCTGGCGGCCGACTGGGAGACGAAGTTCTGGGTCGCGCCGCGCGAGAAGGAGCGCAGGCGGACGACGTCGCAGTAAAGCCGGAGGGTCTCGAGGTGCACGCCCATGAGTATAAGAGTTCCTGATACTTATTATCCATCTTTTTGGGGATGACTAATATTGAGTTTGTCTGTAGTATCGTGCAACCGTTTTCACAAAGGGGATGCTGATGGCAGAAGCGCCACGTCCTGTCCCTGTGCCCGGACCGCCGCCCGCTCAGGGTCTCTACGACCCCAGCCACGAACACGACGCCTGCGGCGTCGGATTCGTCGTGGACATCAAGGGGCGAGCCTCGCACACGATCGTGCAGCGGGCACTCTCGGTGCTGATCAACCTGCTGCATCGCGGGGCCTGCGGCTGCGAGGCGAACACCGGCGACGGCGCCGGCATCCTCGTGCAGATTCCGGACAAGTTCCTGCGGCGCGAGTGCGGTCGCCTGGGCATTCCGCTGCCGCCGGCCAAGGAGTACGGGTGCGGGTTCGTGTTCCTGCCGCGAGACTCGGAGCAGCGGGACATCGTGCGCGCCCTTCTGCACTCGATCGTCGAGGAGGAGGGCCAGCGTCTGCTCGGCTGGCGCGAGGTGCCCACCGACGACCACCTCATCGGCGCCAGCGCGCTCTCCGTCGAGCCCCACATCATGCAGGTGCTCGTCGGCCGCGGGCCCGCCGTGCGCGACCACGCCCAGTTCGAGCGCAAGCTGTACGTGATCCGCAAGCTCTTCGAGAAGGCGGTCGTGGCGCTCGACATTCCGGAGAACAAGTACGCGTACCTGCCGAGCCTCAGCTCGAACACGCTCATCTACAAGGGCATGCTCAGCGCGGACCAGATCGAGACGATGTTTCCCGATCTGGTCGACCCGGATTTCGAGTCGGCGCTGGCGCTCGTCCACCAGCGGTTCAGCACCAACACGTTCCCGTCCTGGCCGCTCGCGCACCCCTATCGCTACATCGCCCACAACGGCGAGATCAACACGCTCCGGGGCAACATCAACTGGATGAAGGCGCGCGAGGCGCTGTGCCGGTCGGAGGCGCTCGGCGACGATCTCAAGAAGGTCCTGCCGGTGACGCGCGACGGCCTGTCCGACTCCGCGACGTTCGACAACGTGCTCGAGTTCCTGGTGATGAACGGGCGGTCCTTGCCGCACGCCATCCTCATGATGATCCCCGAGCCCTGGCAGAACCACGAGTCGATGAGCCCGGAGCGCCGGGCCTTCTACGAATATCACTCGTCGCTCATGGAGCCCTGGGACGGGCCGGCCTCGATCGCGTTCACGGACGGCACCGTGATTGGTGCGGTTCTGGACCGGAACGGGCTGCGCCCCTCGCGCTACTACGTCACCAGGGACGGCATGGTCGTCATGGCCTCCGAGGTCGGCGTGCTCGATATTCCCGCCGACCAGATCCTCATGAAGGAGCGGCTGCACCCGGGCCGCATCTTCCTGGTCGACACGGCCAAGGGGCGCATCGTCGACGACGAGGAGATCAAGGCCCAGCTCGCCGCCGAGCACCCGTACGCCGACTGGCTCCGGGACAACCTCGTGCACCTCGAGGAGCTCCGAGCCCACGACGTGCCGGCGCCCGATCACGCGACGGTGCTGACCCGGCAGATCGCGTTCGGCTACACGCACGAAGACCTACGGATCCTGCTCGGGCCGATGGCCAAGAACGGCGAGGAGCCGATTGGCTCGATGGGCACGGACACGTCGCTCGCCGTGCTCTCGAATCGGCCGCGCCCGCTCTACGACTACTTCAAGCAGCTCTTCGCGCAGGTGACCAATCCCCCGCTCGACCAGATCCGCGAGGAGCTGGTGACGTCGATGGAGTCGACGGTCGGGCCCGAGCGGAATCTCCTCGTGCCGGAGCCGGAGTCCTGCCGGCAGATCGTGCTGAAGGATCCGGTCATCACGAACGAGGAGCTGGCAACGCTCGCCCACGTCAGCGAGCGCGGCTTCAAGGCGCTCACCCTGCCGATGCTCTATCCGGTGGCGGAGGGCGCGGCCGGGCTCGAGCGGACGCTCGAGCTCTTGCAGCGGCGCGCCAGCGAGGCGATCGCCGAGGGCTACAACGTCATCATCCTGTCGGACCGCGGCATCAGCCGGAAGACGGCGGCGATCCCGAGCCTGCTGGCGACGGCGTCGATGCACCATCACCTCGTCCGGCGCGGCGAGCGCACGCGCTGCGGGCTGGTGATCGAGACCGGCGACGCGCGCGAGGTGCACCACCTCTGCCTGCTGATCGGCTACGGCGCGGGCGCGGTCAACCCGTGGGTCGCCTTCGAGACGATCGACGACATGATCAACGAGGGCCTCCTGCCCGGCGTCGACCGCGCGAAGGCGATCAAGAACTACATCAAGGCCTTGAACAAGGGAATACTCAAGGTCATGGCCAAGATGGGGATCTCGACCCTGCAGAGCTACACCGGCGCCCAGATCTTCGAGGCCATCGGGCTCAACGGCGATCTGGTGCACCGCTACTTCACCGGCACCGTCTCGCGCGTGTCGGGTATCGGGCTCGACGTGATCGCCGACGAGGTGCGGCGGCGTCACGAGCGCGCCTTCCCCGAGCGGCCGGTCGGCGCCGAGGCGGAGCTCGACTGGGGCGGTGAGTACCAGTGGCGGCGCGACGGCGAGCATCACATGGTCAACCCGGACATAATCGCCAAGCTCCAGCACGCCACCCGCAACGGGAGCTACGCGCAGTTCAAGGAGTTCACGCGGCTCTGCGACGATCAGAGCAAGCGGCTGGCGACCCTGCGCGGGCTCATCGAGCTGCGCCCGGGCAGCACACCCGTGCCGATCGACGAGGTGGAGCCGGTCGAGTCGATCCTGAAGCGCTTCGCCACCGGCGCCATGTCCTATGGCTCCATCAGCCAGGAGGCGCACGAGACTCTCGCGATCGCGATGAATCGGATCGGCGGGCGCTCGAACACCGGCGAGGGCGGCGAGGACGCCGCGCGGTACCGGCGCGATGCCAACGGCGACTGGCGCCGTAGCGCCGTCAAGCAGGTGGCCTCCGGGCGTTTCGGCGTGACGAGCGAGTACCTGGTCAACGCGACCGATCTGCAGATCAAGATGGCCCAGGGCGCCAAGCCCGGCGAAGGTGGTCAGCTGCCCGGCGGCAAGGTCTATCCGTGGATCGCGAAGGTGCGCTTCGCGACTCCCGGCGTGCAGCTGATCTCGCCGCCCCCGCACCACGACATTTACTCGATCGAGGACATCAAGCAGCTGATCCACGATCTGAAGAACGCCAACCCCGAGGCGCGCGTGCACGTCAAGCTGGTCGCCGAGATCGGCGTGGGCACCGTCGCGGCCGGTGTGGCGAAGGCCTTCTCCGACGTCGTATTGATCTCCGGCCACGACGGCGGCACCGGCGCCTCGCCCCTGACCTCGATCAAGCACGGCGGCGTGCCGTGGGAGCTCGGCCTGGCCGAGACACAACAGG
>Ga0318494_10000400_pt1 | contig 14738 bp, 17 predicted proteins | sample GRESIP108b1f24_FD_203293 | JGI IMG/M metagenome (GOLD analysis project Ga0318494, IMG submission 203293) | Tropical soil microbial communities from Luquillo Experimental Forest, Puerto Rico - GRE.SIPMG.108b1f24 | ecosystem: Environmental > Terrestrial > Soil > Tropical forest > Bulk soil... | reverse complement strand
CATCGCGAGGCCGCGAGCTGGTCGAGATCGTGGAACTGCCGGACCACCCGTGGTTCCTGGCGGTGCAGTTCCATCCCGAGCTGCGCAGCCGGCCGCACGATCCGCACCCGCTGTTCCGGGACTTCGTGCACGCGGCGCTCGACCGCAGGCTCGCCCGGCTCGGGAACAACGACTACGTCCCGCCGGTCGCCGAGCCGAGCGCCACGACGGCCGGGTCGAGGCGCGCGTGAAGTCGTTCGCTATCGGCGACGCACGCGTCGGCGGCCGCGAGCTGCTGATCGTGGCCGGCCCGTGCGTCGTGGAGAGCGCCGAGATGTGCCTCGCGGTCGCGACGAAGCTGAAGGAGATCACCGCCGCGCGCGGGCTGCCGTTCGTGTTCAAGGCGTCGTTCCGCAAGGCGAACCGCTCGAGCGGCGACTCGTTCTCCGGGCTCCCGGACCACAAGGGGCTGGACGCGCTCGCGCGCGTGAAGCTGGAGGTCGGCGTCCCGATCCTCACCGACGTGCACGAGGAAACCGAGGTCGACACCGTCGCCGAGGTCGTGGACGCGATCCAGATCCCGGCGTTCCTCTCCCGGCAGACGTCGCTCCTCCAGGCCGCGGCCCGCACCGGCCGCGCGGTGAACGTGAAGAAGGGTCAGTTCCTGGCGCCCGCTGACATGAAGAACGCGATCGACAAGGTGCTGGCCGCCGGCGGCGAGCGCGTGATGGTCACCGAGCGCGGCACCACGTTCGGCTACGGCGACCTGGTGGTGGACATGCGCGGTCTCGTGACCATGCGCGAGCTCGGCTGGCCAGTGATCTACGACGCCACGCACAGCCTGCAGAAGCCGGGCGGGCTCGAGACGCGCGGCGAGCGGAAGTTCGCGTTCCCCTTGATGCGCGCCGCCATCGCCTGCGGCATCGATGGGCTCTTCTTCGAGACGCATCCCGATCCCGACCGCGCGCTGTCCGATGCCGCGACGCAGCTGCCGCTCGCTCGCGCGGCCGCGTTCATCGAGGAGGCCGTGCGCGTGCGCGAGGCGGTGCAGGAGGCCCCGAGTGGCGTCCGGCGCGCCTGACGGCACCCCGATCCGCCTGCTGTTCCTGGACGTCGACGGCACGCTCACCGACGGCGTGATCGGGTTCTCGAGAGAAGGCGACTCGCGCCACTTCTGGGTGCGCGACGGCATCGCGCTCGAGTGGGCGCGCGACCTGGGCGTGCGCCCGGTGGTGATCAGCGGCCGCGCCTCGCTCGCGGTGGAGGCCCGCATGCACGACCTGCGGCTCGAGTACTTCCTCGGCGTGCGCGACAAGGTCGGCGTGGCCGAGACGCTGCTCGCGCGCGAGGGCGCGCGCTGGGAGGAGTGCGCCATGGTCGGCGACGACCTCCCCGATGTGCCGCTCCTCAAGCGCGTGGGCTGGCCGATCGCGGTGGCCGACGCGATGCCGGAGGTGAAGCGCGTCGCACGCACCGTGACCGACGCGCGCGCCGGCCACGGCGCCGTGCGGGAGGCGGTGGAGCGCGTGTTGCGGCACAATGGCACGTGGCAGCGCGTGCTCGAGCGCTACGAAGCGGTGTGAGCGGGGAGGCCCGGTGGCGAAGACCGAGAGAGCAGGCACCGCGATGAAGCGAGATCCACTGGATCTCGCTCGTGAGGTCATCCGCACCGAGGCGCAGGCGCTCTCGACGCTCGAGGGCAAGCTCGGTCCCGCGTTCGCGCGCGCGGTCGACACCATCGCCGGCTGCCGCGGGAAGCTCGTGGTCTCGGGCGTGGGGAAGAGCGGGTTGATCGGGCAGAAGCTCGCCGCCACGCTCACGAGCACCGGCACGCCGGCCGTGTTCCTGCACCCGGCCGACGCGCTCCACGGCGACGCGGGACTGTTCGCGCGCGGTGACGTGGCGCTGTTCCTCTCCAAGAGCGGCGCCACCAGCGAGCTCCTGGCGATGATGCCCTACCTGGACCGGCTCGGGATCCCGCTCGTCTCGATCGTCGTGCAGGCCGGCTCGCCGCTGGTGCAGAGGAGCACGGCCGCGATCGTGCTCGGGCCCGTCACCGAGGCCTGCCCGATGGACCTGACGCCCACGACCAGCATCACGCTCACGCAGGTGGTGGGCGACTGCCTCGCCGTGGCGTTGATGGAGCAGCGCGGGTTCAAGCCCGAGGACTTCCGCTTCCTCCACCCGGGCGGCGTCATCGGCCGCGCGGCGTCGCGCCCGGTGAGCGAGCTCATGCACTCGGGAGACGCGCTGCCGCGCGTGGCCGAGGACGCGAAGCTTCGCGAAGTGATGCTCGAGATCATGGCCAAGCGCCTCGGCATCACCACGGTGCTCGCGAAGGACGGTGCGCTCGCCGGCGTCGTGAGCGACGGCGACTTCAAGCGCATCCTCCTCAAGCAGGCCGACCCGTGGGCGTTGACCGCCGCCGAGGTGATGTCACGCACGCCGACGACGATCGCGCCCGACGCGCTCGTGGCGAGCGCCGTGCGCATCATGGAGGACCGCCCGGCCGGGCCCATCACGGCGCTCGTCGTGGTCGACGAGAAGCGCCGCGTGCTCGGCGTCGTCCACCTCCACGACTGCCTGCGGGCGGGGTAGCTCGGGCCGGATTCGTGGGATCGTCCACCATGGAGGGTTCGTGCGACTGATCGACGGTGATTCGATGGAGCGGCTCTCGCAGGTCCAGCTCTACCTGAGCGCGGCGGAGGCGCGGCGGTTCGTCGCCGAGCTGGAGAAGCTGCTCGCGGACCCCGAGGCGAGCGAGCACTTCCACGTGTTCTCGGAAGACGGCGGCGACGAGGTCTCGGTGTCGATCCTCACACCGGCGAAGCTGGCGGGGAAAGGCTACACGCCGGACGAGCGCAAGGCGTTCGGGAAGTGGAAGCCGCACGGCTGACGGCTGCGGTCGTCCGGCTCAGTTCGTCCCGGCGGTGAGCTTGTCGATGCGGCGCTGGAAGCTCTTGATCGTGGCGTCGGAGCGCTGGCCGTCGGGCATCGCCTGGGCCTTCGCGAGGCCGTCGTTCAACGTCTTCGCGGCGGCGTCCTTGTCGCCCATGCCGAGCTGGATGTCGGCGCGCGTGTTGAGGACGAGGAACTGCCGGGGGCCGTACGCGCGCGCGAGCGCCTCGTCCGAGGCGGCGAGCGCCTCGGGCCACCTGCTCATCGACTTGTAGACCGTCGCCAGCCGCTGCGGCGGGTTGTAGTCGTCGGGGAAATCCTTCCGCGACTGCTCGAGCATCGGGATCGCCTTCTCGGGTGTGCCGAGCGCGATGTAGAGCGAGAGGCGGTGCGAGTCGTAGACCGCGCGCTGCTCGGCGCTCTTCGCGTTCGCGGCCTCGCGCTCGAGCATCGCGACGTGCTCCTCGCGCACCGCGCGCAGTCCGGTCGAATCGTGCGCGGCGTCGCGCGCGTCCTCGAGCGAGAAGTAGATGCCGGAGCGATCGTCGCCCACGAGCGGCAGCGACGGATCGCTCAGCACGTCGCGGCACCGGGATTCATAGCGGTCGAGCCAGGCCTTGCGCTGCGGCATCGTGTCGGGCAGCCCGACGGCGGCGCTCAGAGCGGAGCTCGCCACGTTCGCCGACGACATCGTTCCCTGGACGCGCGGCCACACCTGGTCCGCCATCCGGCACGTGGCCTCGTTCGAGTCCGCTTCGCCGTAGGCGAACATCAGCGACTCCACGGTGCGGCCGTACGCCGGCCAGTCCGCGGGCGCGAGCGAGATCGCACGCACGTACTGCGTGCACGCCTCCGGGAATTTCTCGGCGCCGTACGCCCGGTCGGCGGCGATCAGCGCTTCGAGCGCGGGTCCCTTGGCGCCGCCCTTCACGGCCAGCTCGCCGTCGTCGAACAGCCGCTCGAGCTGCGCGATGGACGCGCCACCGAGCCAGCGGATCGCGACGTGGCCGTCGGAGGGATCGACCACGTAGAGCGTGGGAAAGGCGGTGATGCCGATCTGCTTGCGCGCCGGCGCGTTCTTCGCCTTCTCCATGTCGAGGCTGAGCCAGACGAACCGTCCGGCGTGCCGCGTGAGGGCTTTATCGGTCCACGTGTAGGCCCTCATCGACCGGCACGTGTGTCACCAGGGGGCCCAGCCCTCGATGAACACCGGGAGCTTCCGCTCCTTCGCCAGCGCGAGCGCGCGCCCGAAGTCGTCCTCGATGAACGGGACGGCGGGCGTCCATTTCGCGGGCGCCGCCTTGGCGGGCGCGGCCTTGGCCGCGGTCGCCGCCCGCGCGGGCACGGCGCCGCCGAACACCGCCACGCCTGCCGCGAGCAGCACCCATGAGCCGATACGCATGCCACGCATGCTAGCAGAGCCCGCGAGTCAGCGGCCAGTCCGCAGCCGCCGGTCGAGCTCCGCGACCCACGAACGCAGGTAAGGCCCCGCCGGCTGCAGCGCGAGCGCCTGACCCGCGCCCACCCGCGCGTCCGCGACGTAGCCGTAGAGCTCCAGCGCGCGGGCGCGGATGGCCCACATCGCCGCCCGCTGCTGCGGGTCGGGCTCCAGGTCGATCGCGCGCTGCATCTCGGCGAGCGCCTCGTCGCGCAGGCGCGCGCGCTGCTGGCTCGTCGCCACCGCGAAGCGGACGCCGTGGCCCGAGAAGCCCATCTCGCGCGTGGCGTTGTGGAGCGCCTTCCCGAGCTCGATGTGGAGGAGGCTCCGTTGCGGGTCGGCCTCGGCCGCGGCTCGGAAGTACGCCACGCTCTTCCAATGCTGGCCTTGCCGCTGGAGCTCCACGGCGTGCGCGAAGTCTGCGCTCGGCACGCCGGTGGGCCGGTCGGGCACGGGCGGGGGCGGCGCGCACGACAGCGCGGCGCCGATCGCCACGAGGCACAACCTCAGTCGCGCGCGCACGTCACCTCCAGATGGCCGGTGCCGGATGGGACCAGCAGCCGGTGCGCGCCCTTCACTTGGCCCCCACCGGGGTTGGCCGCGACGTGCATGCCCGGCGGCAGCGTCACCTCGACCGGCACCGGCACGGGCGTCCAATCCCAGCGGGCGGTGTCGCCCTCTTGCCGGAACGACAGGTCCACGACGCCCCATCGCGTGGGCGCGCGTTTCAGGTTCGTGCCGGCGACCCACCACTCCGGCAGCGTGCCGAGCGACAGCCGGAGCGTGTCGCCCAGCGCGTCGAACACGAGCGCCTGCCGGATGAGCGTGAGCAGCGCCGCGGCCGCGGCCGTGTGCGGCGGGAGGTTCCAGCCGTACCCGTGCGTCGTCGAGCAGAAGATCTCCGGCATCCCACCGGTCGCGGTCCGCGCGCCGAGCGTCGAGCGCAGCGCGGCGCGCCAGAGCTCCGCGCGCCCCATCAGCAGCGCGTCCACGGCGAGGTCGGAGCCGAGATAGAGGTGGACCGAGTCGGGGGCGCCGTAGCGGGCGAGTCCCGCCTGTGCGCCCTCGGGGTGAAGCCGCGAGAGCAGCCCGGCCCGGCCGGCCTCGGCGGGCGAGAGTGCGCCCGTGGGGACGAGCGCCGCGAAGTTCCCCCAGTCCCGCGCCGGCCCGCTCCAGCACGCGGGCACCGCGCCGCGCCCACGCGCGACCCGTGTGCTTATCTCCGCGGCATAGGCGGCGGACGCGACGCGCAGCGACTCGGCGGTCGCGTGCTCGCCGCCCTGCTCGAGGAGCGATGCGGCGGCGCGGTAGCCGGCGAGCGTCCACGCGTCGGTCCCGAAAAGGTAGCCGGTGGCAAGCTCGTTGTCGCGCGGATCCCCCGGCGGCATGAGCCCGGCGAAAGCGGGCGCAAGCTGGCGGACGAGCGCACGCTCCGCCTCGCACCAGCGCCACGCGCGCGCGAGCGCGCGCAGCACCGAGTCGGGCGGAGCGTGCGGGCCGTCGCGCGAGTAGAGCTCGCGCTGCGCCCACATCGCCTGGCCGGTGCCGTCCAGCTGTCCCGGCTGGCTCATGAGATCGCCTGCCTCGCTCTGGAACGCGAGCAGGTCGGCGGCGATCGCGTGCGCAGGCTCCGCGAGGCCCCACTGCGACAGCGCGCTCACCTGCCGGGCAGCGTCGCGGATCCACGTATCGCGGTAATGGAACGGGTTGCCGACGGCCCGAAGACGGCCGCCGTCGCGCTCGGTGCAGCCCACGAGCACGAGCAGCGCTTCGTCCACCGCCTGCTCGAGCGCGGGATCGCCGGTGGTGAGCGAGGCGGAGGTCGCGAGCGTCAGGCTCCACGCGCGCTCGACCTCGGCCGCGAGCGTCGCGTGTGACCGGTGCGCGAGCGCGCCGAGCCGCCCCGCGACGCGCGGCGAGCCAGCGACCAGGAAACGCCAGCGCGCCGGCCGTGCGGATGTGGCGCTCGCCACGAGCGTCGAGGTCGCCCCAGCGGAGCTCGCGGGCCCGAGCGCGGGCGGGACGCCGGCGGCCGAGCGTCGCCACGCGAGCGCCACGGGCGTCGCCTCGTCGGTCGCGGGCACCGGGAACGCGGAGTCGGGCGACACCGTCGCGACCAGGCGCGCGCGCCCTTGGCCCGCGCTCAGCGGGCGCACCGTGATCTCGACCGAGGCGGCGAGCCGCGTGCGGTCACCGTCCTCGACCGGCACCGGCGCGAACGTCGCCCGCCATGCCGCGCGCTTCCCGCGCGCGAACCACACGACGACCGGCGAGCCCGCCCGCGGGCGACCGAACCGGCCGGCGGGCATCGGCTCGCCCTCGAACTCGCCCGTCCAGGAGACCGCGAACGTGCCCGACGAGGCGCGCAGGGGTTCGCTCAGGAGAAGCGCATCGCTCGCGCCCGGCCAGATCACCGCGGCGCTCGCGGGATCGAACGGGTCGCGCGGCCCCACGGGCTCGGCGAGCGTGTCGTCTGCCGCCCGCCTGCTCGTACCGCAACCGGCTGCCGCGATCGCGAAGGATGCGGCGACCACCGCGAGCCCCGCGAACCGTGTCCCGCGGCTCGCGGCGCGATGGCTCGACCGAGGGAATCGCATCTCCTCACCGTAGGTCATCCCGAGCGCGGCCTACAACGTTGCTTCTACGGGACGGTCGGCGTGCGGTGCGGCATCGAGGCGTGCAGCTGGTCGGCCCACTGTCGGATCTGTTCGGGCTTGAGCCCGGTGCGAATCCTCGCGAGCGCGAAGTCCTTCGCCGCGGAGACGCTGTCGCCGAACGCCTCCCAGCATGCGCCGGCGAACATCAGCGCTTCGGGACGATGGGGGAGTACGGCGATCGCCTCGTAGAGCCGGGCCGCGCGTGGCAGGTCGCCGTTTCCCACGAACGTGATCGCGAGATCGATGTGGTCCTTTTCCCATGCACTGTCCGGGACGCTCGGGACGCGGCGGTCGGCGCCGTCCGGCGAGATCTCGCGGATCCCGGCCGTGGAGTCGAAATGGAAGAACAGATCGCTGCCCGGCGTTTCGCCGGGTGCACGCGCGCGGTAGTACGAGTAGAAACCCGCCTCCAGCGTCGGGTCGCCGTACCAGACGCGCAGGGCAGGACTCCTGCCCGCGATGAACCCGATGTTGTTCGGGATGTTGACGAAGTAGAGTCGCGAGTGCGGCGGCAGTGTGGGATGGAGCTCGAGCATCTGGTCGTGGATCTCGCGGAGGAGGCTCCCCGCGCGCACCTGGTACCACTGGCTTCCCCAGTCCCACGAGCGGGTCGCCACGGCGTGGCCGCGGAGCAGGCCCAGCGCGAACAGGCCCGCCACCGCCGCGTTCGGCCAGAGGACGAGCAGCTCGCCGAGCGCCACCCAGGCGCCGAGCACGCCGAGGCTGCCGTAGTAGGCGTGCCAGCCGATCGAGCGCGAGAGCAGCGGCAGCCATCCGGCAGCGCACCAGGCGGCACCGTAGGCGAGCACCGCGCGCCGCGACGGCGCGGGCGACGCCGGCGGCGCGCCGGGCGCGTGTCGCGGGGCCTTGGGCTCACGAAGCACGACCCACGCGGCGCCCGCGAGCAACATCGCGGCGACCATGGTGGCGACGGGCCGGAGCAGCCCCGGGTCGACCGGGAGCAGGATCCGGTCCGCGTTGACCGTGGAGAGCGCCGTCTGGGCGATCACCAGCCCCGGTGGACTCGGGTGCTCGCCGTTGGGGATCGCGGGCGCGGGATGGCTCACGCGGTGGAGCAGCGTCGGGTGGATCAGCGCCCACGCCGCGGTCAGCGCCGCGAACGGGGCCACGCGGCGCGCGCAGCCGCGCGCGTCGAGCTGCTCGATCCAGCGCGCCTGGGCGAGCACGATGACCGGCAGCATGGCGGCGGTTTCCTTGCTGAGCAGCGCGCCGGCGCACGCGAGGAGCGCCCAGCCGGTCCGGCCGATCGCCACGAGCCACAGCGTGAGCAGCGCGAAGCTCAGCATCCAGAGGTCTTGGACGCCCGAGATCCAGGTGAGCGGCGCACCCCAGAGCGCGAGGCTCGCCGCCCCGAGCGTGGCGACCGCCGCGACGCGCTCGCCCCGGATCCGGGCCAGGAGCGCGAAGTAGACGGCGAGCATGCCCAGCCAGAGCGCCAGGCTCGCGATGCGGAACCCGGTCTCGTGCGGGCCCAGGAGGTGCTGCAGCGTCCAGAAGTGGAGCTCGCGCGACCACGGCCGGTACCATCCGAAGTCGGTGTTCCGGAACGACCACAGCGCCCCGAACGACGCGGCGCGCGTCTTGTCCAGGAACACGTAGTCATCACCGATGAACGGCACGTCGAACGTCGGCGCGTAGACGAGGATCGCGAACGCGACGAGCGCACCGGCGAAGAGCCACACGCGGTGTCGCGTCCAGCCATCCGAGCGGAGGGGTGATCCCGGATGCATCTCCTCACCGTAGGCCATTCGAACCGCGCACTCCAAGAGCTCCTGTCGCTGCTCGCGGCGCACGGCGTCGCCGCCGTGGCCGATGTCCGCCGACACCCGGCCTCGCGCCGCCACCCGCACTTCGCGAGCGCCGCGCTCGAGCGCTCGCTCCGCGACATGGGGATCGCCTACCTCCATGTGCCCGAGCTGGGCGGCATGCGAGAGCCTGCCGCCGAATCGCCGCACACCGCGCTCCGAGAGGGCTGGTTCCGGGCCTATGCCGACCACATGGGGAGCTCCGAGTTCGCGCGCGGGGTCACGCGGTTGCTGGAACTCGCGGCCGCGAGGACCACTGCCGCGATGTGCGCCGAGGCCGAGCCCTCGCACTGCCATCGCTCGCTGCTCGCCGACGCGCTGGTTGCCCGCGGTCACGAGGTCGGGCACATCGTCGATGCGGGCCCGGCGCGCGCGCACGAGCTGCACCGGGGCGCCCGCATCGAGCGCGGAACGCTCGTCTACGACGGGGCGCAGCGTCGCCTACCGCTCTGAAACGACCATCCGGCGCTGCTGGGGCACCGGGGCGCGCCCCGCACGCATCGCAATGTCCGACCGGCGCTCGACGCCCGCGTCGGGAGGCGGCCGTTCCGGGCGCAAGTCCACGCGAGGACCGGCCGATAACCTCAAGAGTCGTGCGGGGATGTCAGGTGGCATAGAGCCTGCTTGAACCCCGCGCGGACGCTTGTTAGCGTGGCCTCGAAGCCGTTGGCACACACCTTTTTCGGGATCATCCCATGGCCTCCGCCGCCCCCCAGACCACGCGCCGACCGGTCCTCCTTTGCCTCCTGGCACTGGGGCAGGTCTGGCCGGTTGTAGCGGCGGCAAGAAGCTCTCCGCCTCGGGCACCACGGGCGAGCTTCCGGACAACGAGGTGGACCAGTTCTATGTCACCGAGACGGACTCGGGGCGCACGCAGTGGACGATGTACGCCCAGCACGCGGCCACGTACCAGGCCCGCGACCTCGTGACCGTGCGCGGCGTCCGCATCGACTTCTTCGACGAGAAGGGCCAGAAGAGCAGCGAGCTCGTGGCCCGCGAGGGCGAGCTCCAGCAGCGCACGCGCGACATGACGGCGCGCGGCGACGTGGTGCTGCAGACGACCGAGGGCTGGCGCATGAGCACCGAGGAGATGCACTTCCTCAACAGCCGCCGGAAGATGACGTCGGACAAGCTCGTGCGCGTCGAGAAGGAGGGCACGGTGCTCGAGGGCGTGGGCTTCGAGAGCGATCCGAACCTCCAGCACTTCGAGTTCCAGCACCAGATCCGCGCCACCGTCCAGCCGGGCGCCGGGGCGCTCGCGGCGCCAAAGCAGGGGCGGAAGTGACCGAGTTGATGCCCGAGCCCACCGCGGTCAAGCCGGTGGCCACCGACGGCCTCGTGGCCGAGGGGCTCGTGCGCTACTACGGCAAGTGGCGCGTGGTGCAGGGCGTGTCGTTGCACGTGCGCCGCGGCGAGGTCGTGGGCCTGCTCGGGCCCAACGGCGCGGGCAAGAGCACGACGTTCCACATGATCGTGGGCCTCCTGGGCCCCAACGAGGGCACGATCTCGCTCGATGGGCGCGACATCACGAGCGAGCCGGTGTACCGACGGGCGCGGCTGGGGCTTGGCTACCTCGCGCAGGAGCCGAGCATCTTCCGCAAGCTCACCGTGCGCGAGAACGTGATGGCCGTGCTCGAGACCATGCCGTTCACGCACCAGCAACGCGAGGAGCGGCTCACCGAGCTGCTCGCGGACCTGAACCTCACGCACCTCGCGAACCGCCACGCGCACAAGCTCTCGGGCGGCGAACGGCGGCGCGTGGAGATCACGCGTGCGCTCTCGCGCCAGCCGTCGTTCCTGCTGCTCGACGAGCCGTTCGTGGGCATCGACCCGATCGCGGTCGAGGAGATCCAGGAGATCATCGACCGGCTGCGCAAGCGCGGGCTGGGGCTCCTGATCACCGACCACAACGTGCGCGTCACGCTCAACACCACCGATCGCTCGTACATCATGTTCGACGGCCGTATCCAGCTCTCCGGGTCTCCGCAGGAGCTGGCCGCGAACCCGCTGGCCCGCCAGTACTATCTGGGCGAAGGATTCACCCTCTAGGGGCCCTCCAGGTGACGACATGGAAATGAAGCACTCGCTGCACCTGTCGCAGACTCAGAAGCTCATCATGACGCCGCGGCTCCAGCAGGCGCTCAAGCTCCTGCAGGTGCCGACGCTCGAGCTGCAGCAGATCCTGAAGCAGGAGGTGCTGCAGAACCCGCTGCTCGAAGAGGTGGACGAGGTCACCGAGCAGGAGGACATCGACAAGGAGGCGTCGGCCGACGAGCAGAACAACGAGGAATCCGACGACCCCGCCGAGGAGGACCCGATCGACTGGTCGGAGTACCTCCAGGACGGCTCGCTCGACCGCACGTACGTGCCGCCGAGCGAGTCGAGCGTCGAGTTCCTGGAGAAGGTGCCGGCCACGCGCACGACGCTGGCCGAGAGCCTCCTCGAGCAGCTCCACTTCCTGAACCTGCCCGCCGAGCACATGAAGATCGCGGAGTTCCTGGTCGGCTCGATCGACGAGCGCGGCTGGCTGGTGACGCCCGTGGAGGAGATCGCGCAGGCACTCGACCGGCCGTTGATCGAGATCGAGAACGTGCTGCGGCTGGTTCAGGCGCTGGAGCCTGCAGGCGTGGGCGCTCGCGACCTGCGCGAATGCCTGTTGATCCAGCTCGACGCGCGCGGCGAGCGGGACTCGCTCGCGTGGCAGATGATCCACGACCACTTCGACCACCTCGTCAACCGCCGCTTCCCCGAGATCGCGCGGCTGCTCAAGGTCAGTGTGCTCGAGGTGCAGGAGGCCGCCGACGGCATCGCCACGCTGCACCCTCGTCCGGGCACGCTGGTTTCCGCGGAGGATCCGAAGTACGTCGTGCCCGACCTGATCGTGGAGCGCGTCGACGACGAGTACGTGGTCATGCTCAACGACCGCAACGTCCCGCGGCTGCGGATCTCGTCCGCCTACGGCGACGTCATCGCCGCGAACAAGCGCAAGCCCGGCGCCACCGACGCCGAGAAACAGACGCGCGAGTACATCCAGGGCAAGCTCGCCTCCGCGAAGTGGCTCATCCAGACCATCGAGCAGCGTCGCCGCACGATGATCAAGGTGATGAACTGCATCGTGCGCGAGCAGCGCGAGTTCTTCGACAAGGGCATCGCGTTCCTGCGGCCCCTGACGCTCGCCGCGGTGGCGCGCCAGATCGACATGCACGAGTCCACCGTGAGCCGCGTGTGCAGCGGCAAGTACGTGCAGACGCCGCGTGGCGTGTTCGAGCTCAAGTTCTTCTTCTCCAGCGGCCTCGCCACGGACGACGGGGAGGACGTCTCGGCGCGCACCGCCAAGAACATCATCAAGGGCCTGATCGACGAAGAGGACAAGATGGATCCATTGTCCGACCAGCGCATCGCCGAGCTGCTCCACGAGAAGGGCCTGCAGATCGCGCGCCGGACCGTGGCGAAGTATCGTGAGCAGATGCAGATCCTGCCCGCCCGGCTCCGCCGGCGCGTGGCCTGAGGCCGCCCCACTGAGGCCGTGCCGCCCGGGGCTCCCGCCGATCGCCGATCGGGGGTCCGGGGCGTCGCGGGGGAGAGTTCCGTGCAGATCCACCTGACTGCCCGCCACTGCGAACTCGGTCCCGACGTGCGCTCGTTCGCAGAGCAGCGATTGGAGAGGCTCAGCAAGTACGATTCCCGCATCCACGAGGTGCGCGTGATCGTGTCGCAGGAGCGCAAGCTCCACACGGCCGAGATCACGCTGCGCGCGCACCAGCAGGACGTGGTCATCACCGAGTCGCACCTCGACGCGCGCGCCGCCATCGAAATGGCTGCGGCCCGACTCGAGGACCGTGTGCGCCGGCGCAAGGAGAAGCGCGTCAGCGCCCCGCGCCGCACCCACGATCCGCGGGTGCCCGGCGAGGGCAACGGCACGGACCAGGGCGAGCCTGCAGGCAAGGAGGACGGGGTCGCGGATGACGAGTACTGAATCAACGGTGAGGTCGATCGGGGTCGCGCGGTTGTTCGAGGACCAGCGCGAGGAGCTGCAGCTGGAGCTGCTGTCGGAGTCGCTCGCGTCGCGCGCCGAGATCACGGTCGCCGACGTGCACCGGCCGGGCATGGCGCTCATGGGCTTCGTCGAGAACTTCCTGCCCGAGCGCATCCAGATCCTGGCGCAGACCGAGCTCACCTACCTGGCGACACTGTCGCCCCGGGAGGTGAAGGAGGCGCTCGACCGGCTGTTCCAGTTCACGATGCCGCTGATCATGGTGTGCAAGGGGCTGGAGATCCCGCCCTACCTCATCAAGCGCGCGAACGAGCGCCACGTGCCGGTGCTGCGCACGCCGCTCTCGACCACGCCGTTCATCCACTCGCTCACCGCGTACCTGGACCACGTCTTCGCGCCCAGCACCACGGTGCACGGTTCGCTCGTGGACGTGTACGGCTGCGGCCTGCTGTTCACCGGCAAGAGCGCGATCGGCAAATCGGAGACGGCGCTGGACCTGGTCGAGCGCGGCCACCGGCTCGTCGCCGACGACGTGGTCACGATCACGCGCGGCCACGGCGACGTGCTGATCGGAACCGGGAACCAGCTCCTGCGACACCACATGGAGATCCGCGGCCTCGGCATCATCGACGTGCAGTCCATCTTCGGCATCCGCTCGATCCGCTTGAAGAAGCGCGTCGAGGTGCAGGTGGACGTGCGCGTGTGGTCGGATGAGGACGATTACGAGCGCGTCGGGCTCGACGAGAAACAGACGGAGATCCTGGGCGTGAAGGTCCCGCTGGTGGAGGTCCCGATCACGCCGGGCAAGAACATCACGGTGATCGCCGAGGTGATCGCGCTCCACTACCTCGTCAAGGCCTACGGCGGCTACTCGCCGGCGGAGAAACTGAACCAGCACATGCTCGAGGTGATGAAGCGCAAGAGCGCCAACCGGGCATGGGTGCGGGAGGACACGGAGTGAGCGCGCCACAGGCAGGGGAGGGCTCGAGCACGACGCCGGATCCGTCCACCGGACGGCTCCCCGCGCAGCGCGTTCCGGCGCTGATCATCACGCACGCCGACCTGGCACAGGCGTTGATCAGGGCGGCAGAGCGGGTCGTGGGCACGATCGAGAACGTGACGCTGCTCTCCAATGAGGGCCTGTCGCGCGCCGACCTGGAGGACGCCATCGAGACCTGCGTCCGCGACTGGAAGGATGGCGGGCTCCTGCTCACCGACTTCTGGGGTGGCTCGTGCCACACGAGCGGCGCGGCGGCGGCGAGGCGGCACGGCGAGGTGGTGATCGTGACCGGCATCAACCTGCCGCTGCTGCTGGATTACCTGTACAACCGCGACCGGCTGCCGGTGGGCGAGCTGGCCGAGCGGCTGAGGGAAAAGGGTCGGGACAGCATCCGCGTCCAGCGCGGCGTGCCCGCATGAGGCACGGCACGTGAGCTGGGCGCTCCACCGGATCGACGACCGGCTGATCCACGGCCAGGTGCTCGTGGCCTGGGGCGCGCGGCTGAACCCGTCGCGCATCTACGTCGTCGACGACGGCGTCGCCGCGAGCGCGTGGGAGCGCGAGCTGTTCAAGGAGGCCGCCCCCGGCATCGAGGTGCACGTGGCGGGCGTCGCCGAAGCCGCGGCCGTGCACGCCGAGGAGGCTGCCGCGCCGCGCGCCGCGTTCCTGCTCGTGCGCGACCTGGACACTGCGCGCCGGCTGGTCGAGGCCGGCGCCCGGGTGGAGGAGTGGAACGTCGGCGGGCTCCACTACGCGCCCGGCAAGGAGAAGGTGAACGACTACGTCTACCTGGACGCGCGCGACCGCGATGCGGCGAAGGCGCTGCTCGCCGCCGGCGCGCGGCTCATCGTCCAGGACGTGCCCGCTTCGCGCCCGCTGCCGCTCGGGGCGCTCGACCCGGCGCTCACGCGGTGACCGCCGCGGGCATCGGCACGCTCGTCGTGGG
>Ga0318494_10000397_pt1 | contig 14784 bp, 12 predicted proteins | sample GRESIP108b1f24_FD_203293 | JGI IMG/M metagenome (GOLD analysis project Ga0318494, IMG submission 203293) | Tropical soil microbial communities from Luquillo Experimental Forest, Puerto Rico - GRE.SIPMG.108b1f24 | ecosystem: Environmental > Terrestrial > Soil > Tropical forest > Bulk soil... | reverse complement strand
GCGCCGCGCCGCCGGCGATCGGCACGCCCGCGGCGACGATCCCGTTGGCGCCGAAGATGCCCAGGTCCGGGTCGGCGATGTGCATCGACCCGCCCAGGCCCTTGTTGGTCCCGGTGGCGCGGGCCAGCAGCTCGGCCATCATCGGCTCGGGAGCGAGGCCCTTGGCCAGGCAGTGCCCGTGGCCACGGTGGTTGGAGGTGATCACGTCGGTAACGGTCAGCGGCCAGCAGGCGCCGACCGCGGACGCCTCCTGGCCGATCGACAGGTGGACGAAGCCCGGCACCTCGCTGTCGCGGTAGAGTTCCGACACCCGCTCCTCGAACACCCGGATCAGGGTCATCCGCCCGTAGGCTTCGAGCAGGCTCTCCGTCGGCAGCTCCGCATGCTCTGCGCGCTCGGCGGTCACCGTCACGTGTCCGTCCCCCTGAGCTCACGCTTGAGTACCTTGCCTGAGGGATTACGCGGCAGTGCGTCGAGGAACACGATCTCCTTGGGCGTCTTGAAACCCGCCAGCCTCGCCCGGCAGTGCCCGATCAGCGCCTCCGCCGTGACGTCCTGCCCCGGCTTCAAGACGATGAAAGCGCGCGGCACCTCGCCCCAGCGCTCGTCGGGCATGGCGACCACGGCCGCCTCGAGCACCGCGTCGCACTCGTAGAGGACGCGCTCCACCTCCGAGGTGGCGACGTTCTCGCCACCGGAGACGATCATGTCCTTCTTGCGGTCGTCGATGTAGAGGTAACCGTCCTTGTCCAGGTGGCCGATGTCGCCGGTGCGGAACCAGCCGTCGGCGGTGAACGCGGCCGCGGTGGCCTCCGGGTTCTTCCAGTAGCCGGACACAATCTTGGGGCCGCGCAGCGCGATCTCGCCCTGGGCGCCCGGCTCGACCGGGGCGTCGTCCGCGCCGAGGATCCGCACATCCAGGTTGACCACCGGCTTGCCCACCGAGCCGATCTTCGACAGTGTGTGCGCCTGGTCATTGAACGTGTCGCCGGATACGGTCTCGGTCAGCCCGTAGGCGTCGGCGAACCGCGCGCTGGGGAAGGCTGCCAGCAGCCGCTCGATGAGCGGCAGCGGCATCTTCTCCCCGCCCCCGGTGATGAACCGGACGCTCGCCGTGCTGCGGTTGCCCAGCTCGGGGGACTGGGCGATCGCGTTCAGCGTCGCGTTCACCATCGCCGGGGCCAGCCAGACGTTGGTCGGCTTCTCGCGCTCGATGACTGCGAGCAAGTCGGGCACGTCGAAGCGGGGCAGGATGACCAGGCTGCCGCCGACCCACCAGGTGCCGATGCCCGGCAGGTCGAACGCTCCGACGTGGTACATCGGCCCGGCCATGGCGGTGCGGTCGGCCGCGCTGATGCCGAACTCGGCGACGTGCCCGATCGTCTTCCAGTAGAAGTTCCCGTACGTGATCGGCACGCCCTTCGGGTGCGCGGTGGTCCCCGAGCTGTACATGAGCCGGTGCAGGCTCCCCTCGTCGACATCAGCAGGGGAGACGGATGCGCCGCGGTGCGCGCCGAGGAACGACTCGTACCGGACGCCGCCCGGGTCCGCGTGCTCGTCCTGGTCGGCCATGATCACCGTCCACGGGGTGGTCAGCCGCCCGCTGATGGCGGCGACCGGCGCGGCGAAGCCGGGCTCGGTCACGATGGCCACCGCGCCTGCGTGCCGGATGATGTACTCGAGCTCGGGCTCGGCGAGCCGCACGTTGAGCGGGAGGAACGCCGCGCCGACGCGGTTCACCGCGAGCGCGCTCTCCAGGAACTCGGGTCGGTTGCCCATGAGCAGCGCCACGATGTCGCCTTTGCCGACACCGGCCTCAAGGAAGGCGGTGGCCAGCGCGTTCACCCGGTCAAGCAGCTGCAAGTGGGTCAGCCGCGTGTCGCGGAAGATCACCGCGTCCTCATGCGGCGTGCGGTCCGCGTTCCGGTCGAGGGACCGGGCGAGGTTGAACATGACCATCTCCTTCGACGTCAGCTCGGGATCGAGCGTCACAGCAGCGAGTAGCCGCCGTCAACGGTGATCGTTGTGCCAGTGATGTACGCCGACGCGGCGGACGCCAGGAACAGGTAGACACCGGCCAAGTCGGGTGCCGTCCCCCAGCGGCGGAGGGCGGTGTGCGCCGCGATGTCCTGCTCGAGGCGCTCATCGCCGTGCCAGAAGGCACCGAGTCCGGTCTCGAACCAGCCCAGCGCCACCGCGTTGGCGGTGATCTGCCGCGGCCCGAGTTCCTGCGCCAGCGACCGGACGAGGGCATGGACGCCGCCCTTGGACGCCGAATAGGCGGCCAGCCGGCCGTGCGGCCGGTCGCCGAGCACCGAGCCGGTGACGATGATGCGGCCGCCCGCGCCCATCCGGGCGGCGGCGGCCCGGGCGCCGAGGAACGTTCCGGTCAGGTTGATGTCGATGACCTCGCGCCAGGCGGCGGCGGACAGGCGGGTGATGTCCGGGTCCTCGCGCGACACCCCGGCGTTGGCGATCCACACGTCCACCCCGCCGAACCGCTCGGTCATCCGCTCGGCGACGGTCTCGTTGAACAGCTCGTCCCGCACATCGCCCGGGCAGATCAGGTGATCGCCCGCCAGCTGGCCGGCCACCTCTTCCAGGGTGGACTTAGACCGGGCGACCAGGGCGAGCCGCGCCCCGGCGGCGTCGAAGGCGGCGGCCAGCACACGGCCGACGCCACGCCCGGCGCCGGTGAGGACCACGCGCCGCCCGGCGACGCCGGGCTGCGGCTGTGGAAGGGGGTTCTCGTCGTACACGGCCGCTAGCAGCCGAGCTCGCGGGCGATCACGAGACGCTGGATCTCGTTGGTGCCCTCGCCGATCTCCAGCACTTTCGCGTCGCAGTAGAAGCGGGCGACGTCGCTTTCCAGCATGTAGCCGGCGCCGCCGAAGATCTGCACCGCCTCGCTCACTACCGAGGTGGCGACCTGGCTGGCCTTCAGCTTGGCCATGGCGGCCTCCTTCTTGAACGGCTTGCCCGCGTCGCGCAGCGCGGCGGCGTAGTAGGTGAGCCAGCGGGCGGCCTCTATCTCGGTCGCCATGTCGGCCAGCTTGAACTGGATCGCCTGGAAGTTGGAGATCGGGGTGCCGAACGCTTCGTGCTGCTTGGCGTAGGCCAGGGCCATCCGCATCGCGCCCGCGGCGGTGCCGAGGGACAGCGTGGCGACCGAGATTCGCCCGACCTCCAGGGCGGACAGGAACTGGCCGAGCCCGCCGCCCGGATCGCCCACCACCTGGCTGTCCGGAACGAACACGTCGTCGAAGAACAGGTCTCGCGTGTCGGCCGACTTCCAGCCGATGCCGCGCAGCTTCGGCCCCAGCGTGTAGCCCTGGGTGCCGTGCTCGACGATGAAGCTGCCGAAGCGGGGCTTGCCGCCCGCGTCCTCGCCGGTGCGGGCGAGCACGGTGACGCCGAAACTCATGTCGGTGCCCGCGTTGGTGATGAAGGCCTTCTGCCCGTTGAGCACCCAGCCGCCGGACACCTGCTCGGCCCGGGTACGCATGGAGCGGACGTCCGAGCCCGCCCCTGGCTCGGTCAGCCCGAACGCGCCCAGCTGGCGGCCCTCCGCGAGGGGCCGCAGCCACCGCTCGCGCTGCTCGTCGGAGCCGAACAGCAGCAGCGGGAGGCTGCCGATGGTGGAGTGCGCCTGCCAGGCGGTCGCCACCGACGGGTCCACCGTCGCCAGGGCCTCGAGCAGCGCCACGAAGCCGACCGTGGTGGAACCAATGCCGCCCCACTTCTCCGGCACCAGTGTGCCGAGCAATCCGAGCTCACCGAGGCCGCGCAGCAATTCGGTGGGACAGCGCTCCTCGTGCCACGCGCGCGCCGCGACCGGGGCGATCTCGCGCTCCGCGTAGGTGCGTCCCAGGTTGAGCAGCTCGCCCTCGAACTCGGTGAGTGTGAAGTCCATGGCCCTCTCGCCCTCGCGGATCTACACTGACTGGTCAGTACATAGTAGAAAGAGCGCGGTCGTCACCGCAATGCACAACCTGGAGGGATTCGATGACCGGCCATGATGACGCGGCCCCTGTCAGGCTGGAGCCGCACCCGGCGGACGAGCGGCTCGCCGTCCTGCGCGTCGATCGGCCCCCGGTGAATGCGTTCGACCAGCGGATGTGGGACCTGTTCGATGCCGTGACAGCATCGCTGCACGGCGACACCCTGTACCGGGCGGTCGTTATCACTGGCGGCCCGAGGCACTTCGCGGCGGGCGCCGACGTCAAGGGCCTGCTCGGCCTGGCCCCGGAGCAGTTCGACGCGCGCAACCGGGTGCTGCAGCGGGCCTTCCACGCCCTGGCCACGGCCCCCCAGGTGACGATCGCGGCGGTGAGCGGCTACGCCCTCGGCGGCGGCTGCGAGCTGGCGCTCGCCGCCGACTTCCGGTTCGCCGGGCGCTCTGCCGTGTTCGGGCTGCCCGAGATCACGCTGGGCATCATGCCCGGGTCCGGCGGAACGCAGCGGCTCCCGCGAATCGTCGGCCCCGGGCGTGCCAGGGAGATGATTCTGTCCGGCCGCACGGTCGCCGCGGACGAGGCCCTCGCGATCGGGCTCGTGGACCGGGTGGTTGACGACGCCGGCCTGCTGGACGTCGCTATCGAGGAGGGTCTCCGCTACGCGCGGGGGCCGCTTGCGCTGCGCCACGCCAAGCAGGCGATCAGCGCCGCCTTGGACCTGCCGGTCGAGGCCGGCCTAGCCGTGGAGGCTGACCTGATCACCAGGTGCTTCGCGAGCGAGGACGGGCAGCGCGGGCTGCGCAGCTTCGTCGACGAGGGGCCGCGCAAGGCGACGTTCCGCGGCCGCTGATGCGCTAAGCCCGTCCTTTACTGTACTTACCAGTCGGTAGTAACCTAATGACAGGCAGTAGAGGGACTGGCGCGAGAACGCGGCTGTCATCTCAGACTGACCCGTCGGAACAAATTATTTTTATGGTCAACGGAAGCTCCCGACTAGATGAGGCTGCAGGATGCCGCAGACCAGGGTCAAGGACAAGCAGGGTAAGAGCGCTAAGTGGCAGGCGCGCCGTCGCGAGATCGTGGACGCGTCCGCGAAGGTGTTCGCCGACCGCGGCTACCACGCCACGAGCACGACAGAGCTCTGTGAGGCGAACGGGATCGGCAAGGGCGCGCTCTACTATTACATCGGCTCCAAGGAGGAGCTGCTGGCGGCCATCCACGACCGGGTGATGGACGAGGTCATGCTGGGCGCGGGCCGGGTGGACCTGGCGGGCGGAACCCCGCCCGAGCGGCTGGCGATGCTGGGCGAGGAACTGCTCGACGTGATCTTCCGCTTCCCCGACCACGTCTGGGTGTTCCTGCACGATTTTCCCGCCCTGACCGGCAAGAACGCCGAGACGTTCCGGCAGCGGCGGCGCGCCTACGAGCGCCGGGTCGAGGCCGTCTTCCAGGAGGGCATCGAGTCCGGCGACTTCCGGCCGCGCGACACCCGGCTCGCGGTTGCCGCCTGGCTCGGCATGCACAACTACACGTACCTGTCCCTGCGGTCCGGCGGCCATTTCTCGGTGAAGGAAGTCGCCAAGTCCTTCGCCGACATCTTCGTCTGGGGCATCGCGACGCGCGAATAGGGGCGGCTCTCGACGACCGATTCAGCGGAACAGAGTACCGTGTACGGACGGAAGTCCCCGACCAGACGAGGCTGCAGAATGCCGCAAACCAGGGCTAAGGACAAGCAGGGAAAGAGCGTCAAGTGGCAGCAGCGCCGTCACGAGATCGTAGATGTGTCGGCGAAGGTGTTCGCCGAGCGGGGCTACCACGCTACGAGCACCACGGAGTTGTGCGAGGCGAACGGCATCGGGAAAGGCGCCCTGTACTACTACATCGGCTCCAAAGAGCAGTTGCTCGCCGCTATCAATGACCGAGTCATGGACGAGGTCATGCTGGGTGCCGATCGCGTAGCGCTCGCGGGCGGCTCGCCGCGCGAGCAACTGACCATGCTCGGTGAGGAACTGCTCGACGTCATCTTCCGCTTCCGCGACCACGTGTGGGTGTTCCTGCATGATTTCCCTGCCCTCACGGGTAAGAATGCCGAGACGTTCCGGCAGCGGCGACGTGCCTACGAACAACGGGTTCAGGCCGTGTTCGGGGAAGGTATCGAGTCAGGGGATTTCCGGCCGCTCGACACCCGGCTGGCGGTCGACGCATGGCTAGGAATGCACAACTACACGTACCTGTGGCTAAGGGCAGGCGGACATTACTCAGTGAAAGAAGTCGCGAAGTCCTTCGCCGACATCTTCGTCTGGGGAATCGCGACTCGCACTGACCTGGGCGGCGTTGCTGAGCCCATCCAGCCCGAACACAGCCTCGTCGAGGCCGACGGCCGAGCCGCCAGCAAGCGCCGGCGAGGGTGACAGCAGCGGCTGTGGTCCCTCATGGGCTAACGCCCCGAGGGGCAGGGTAATCTCCATGGCGGTGCCGCTGCCGGGCGGGCTATCCAGCGAGATACGGCCGCCGAGTGCTTCCACCCGGTCCTTGAGGCCCGCCAGGCCGGAGCTGTCGGCGAAGTTCGCGCCGCCGCGCCCGTCATCTCGCACACTAACGCGCAGCACGCCGTCCGTGGCGGTCACATGGACATCGGCAGCGGAGGCGTCGGCGTGCTTGATGGTGTTGGTCAGCGCTTCGGAGACCATGTAGTAGGCGGCGATCTCCACTGGGTCGGGCAGCCGTCCTTCCAGCTCGATATGCAGCCGGACCGGAACGGCGGAGCGGCGGGCCAGCACGGTCAGCGCCGGGCGCAGCCCGCCGGCGGCCAGCACCGCCGGGTGCAGGCCGTGGGCGATCTCCCGCAGCTCATCCAGCACCCCTGTCACCGTGGCGGCCATCTGCCCCAGCCACTGAACCAGCTCGTCGGCCTGCGGCGGCTCAGCCTGCGCCGCACGCAGCTGCAACGCGAGAGAGACTAGGCGCTGCTGGGCGCCGTCGTGCAGGTCGCGTTCGAACCGCCGCCGCGTCTGGTCGGCGGTGGCGACGATCCGCGCACGGGAAGCCTGCAGCTCCGCCTGGGCGTCCGCGTTGGAGATGGCGGTAGCGACCAGCTCGATGAAGCCGGCCAGCCGCCGCTCGGTATCCGGGGGAAGCCTTCCCCACCGCGATCCGACGCCGATCACGCCCCACAGGCGACCATCGACCACGATCGGAGCATCGACCGCGGAGCGGATTCCCTTGATCATCTCGGCCGTGCCCGAGGGCGCCGACTCGTCCGCGTCGAACCGTGCGGCGCGGTTCGTTTCTTTAACCAGCGTGGCGAGAGTTCCGGCCGGTACGGGGCCCCGCGATCCGGGTCTCGGCTCGACGGCCCACCCGTGGCCCCCCATTGTCGTCGCCTGTCCATCCGGCTCCAACCGGACAATCGACGCGGTATCTGCCTCGCAGAGCTCTCCGATCTCTTCGGCTACCGCGGCGAAGACCGCCGCCGGGGGCTCCCCGCGGGCCACGAGCATGGCCACCCGCCGCAAGGCCGCCTGCTCAGCGGCCACCCGGCCCAGCTCCTCACGCGCCTCGGCGTTGGCGATCGCGGTGGCGACCAGCTCCGTGAACCTTGCCAGCCGCTCCTCGGTGTCCGGCGGCAGCCGCCGCCCATGCCCCGCTCCTACGCCCATGGCACCCCACAGCCGCCCCGCGACGCTGATCGGCACAGCAACCGCGGAGCGCACGCCAGCGGCACGTACGCTTGCCACCGCCTCCGCCGTCGCGAGGGCTTCCTGGCTGGAATCCGGAGACAGCGGCGGCCCGGCGGCATCCTCACCTAGGTCGTCGATCCGCGCCGGGCGGCCGGTCTGGAAAACCAGCGAGGTCGTGTTTCGCCCGTCCAGGGATCCCCGGTGGCCGACTGTGACATGAAAAGGGGTGCCGGGCGAGACCTGTACGCCGATGACCGTCAGCGTGCTGTCGGGGTCGAAGCGGCACATGGTCGTAAAGTCGGGCCCCAGCAATTGGTGGACCTCTTCGGTGACCGTGCCGAACACTTCTTCAGGCGGGGCCGCGCTGGCGACTTGCACCGCTATCCGCCGCAGCGCGGCCTGCTCCTCGGCAATCCGCCGGAGCTGTTCCGCGGCCACGCGTTCACCCTGGCCCAGCACGCCCTGACGGGTGCCCGGCCCGGCAGGCATCAGGGCCTCCGCCCCGGAGCCAGCCTCGCCACCACGTGGCCTGCTCATCTTGACACGATAGTCGCCTCCTTCCGCAGGTGGGAAGCCTGTCGCGGCGGGGCTACGGGCACGCCATTGTCACCCAGCTGCCTACGGCCGATGAGTTCCCCGGGGTGATGCAGTCCTACCAGGCATGGCGACCTTCGTGCTGATTCACGGCGCCGGCGACGTCGGCTGGTACTGGCATCTGACCGAGGCGGAACTGCGCGCCCGGGGACACCACACGATCGCGCCGGACCTGCCGTGCGACAACGACACGGCCACCCTGGACGATTACGTGAGCACCGTGGCCGATGCCGCCGGCAGTCGGCGGGACCTGGTGATCGTGAGCCAGTCCTACGGCGCGTTCACCGCCACCGTGGCGGCCAGCCTGCTCCCGGCGCGGCAGCTGGTGCTGCTTGCCGGAATGATCCCCGCCCCCGGAGAGAGCCCGGCCCAGTGGTGGGCCGGCACCGGCTACCGGCAGGCCGCCGCGGAGCAGGCCCGGCTGGACGGCGGCACGACCGGCCACGACGATCCGCTCATCACTTTCTACAACGGCATACCGCGCCCGCTGGCCGAGGAGGCCCTGCGAAGGGGCGGACGCGGGGAATCCTCCGTCGTCTACAACACCCCGTGCCCACTCGATGCCTGGCCGGACGTGCCCACCAAGTTCATCCTCTGCAAAGACGACCACTTCTTCCCCGCCGCCTTCATGCGGCAGATGGCACGGCAACGCCTGGGCGCCGTCCCGGACGAGGTTCCCGGCTGCCATTGCGCCGCGCTCAGCAACCCCGGGGAACTGGCCGGCCTTCTCGTGAGCTACCTCGACGAAGTTAACCAACGTCCGCCGCGGCGATGAGCTCCAGGATGCGCGCCGGGGGCAGGTGCTGCTCGTAGATCCGCACGCCGAACGGCGCGAGCGCGTCCTCGATCGCGTTCACCACCGTCGGCGGGGCGATGATCATGCCGCCCTCGCCCACGCCGCGGAAGTTGACGTCGGCGTCAAGCGGCACGGTCTGCAGGTGCTCTATCTCGATCCGCGGAACGTCACAGGCGGTCGGCAGCAGGTAGTCCATGAACGTGGCCGACCGGAAGTTGCCGTCCTGGTCGTAGGCCGACCGCTCGAGCAGCACCGCGCCGATGCCCTGCGCGATGCCGCCCCGGATCTGGCCCTCGACGACCGCGGGGTTGATGAGCGCGCCGCAGTCCTCGGCCGCGACGTACCGCTCGACCTTCACGATGCCGGTCTCGACGTCGACCTCGACGATGGCGCAGTGGCTGCCGCCCGACCAGCCGCCTTCGCCGCCGTCGAAGGAGGCCTCGACCTCGAAGTTAGTGTCGACATCGGCGCCGAACTGCCCCGACGCGGCCTGCCTGGCGACCTCCCCGACCGGAATCGCGCTGTCGGGGTCACCGCGCACCTGGACCTGGCCGTCGGTGATCTCGAGGTCCTGGGCGCTGGCTTCGAAGAGCAGCGCCGCGAAGTCGAGCACCTTGCCCTTGAGCTGCCGGGCGCCGTGCAGCGCCACGCCGCCGGTCATCGTCGCCGACCGGCTGCCGCCCGTCAGTCCGAACGGAACGACGTCGCTGTCGCCGACGACGACGCGGACCTGCTCGAATGGCACGCCGAATTCGTCGGCGGCGATCTGGGCGAGGGTGGTCTGGTGGCTCTGTCCGTGCGGCATCTGGCCGGTGAACAATGTCACGACGCCATCGTCCGCGAGCCGCAGGCGCATGAACTCCATGCCCATCGGGCCGCTGGGACCCTCGGGGGAGCGCGGGCCGGGAGCGGCCTCGATGAAGGTTGCCAGGCCGATGCCCAGGTAACGACCCCGGGCGCGTTCTTCGGCCTGCCGGCGCCGGAAGGCCGGGATGTCCACGATCTGGGCGACGCGCTCCATTGACTCCTTCGAGGTGACGCCGACCAGCGGGCGCCCGGTGATCATGGTGAACGGCGGGCTGGTGCGCGGGGCGACGTTACGCAGCCGGATCTCGAGCGGGTCGAGGCCGAGGTCCTTCGCGAGCAGGTCGAGGACGCGTTCCCGGACGAACGTCTCGGACGCCCACGGGCCGCGGTAGGCGATGTACGACGCCTTGTTGGTGGTGACCGCGGTCGACTCGAAACCCATCGCCGCGAGCTTGTACGGACCGGGGAACATCATCTCGATGATCCCCGAGACCATCGTGCCCATGACCGGATAGGCGCCGTTGTCAAGCACCATCTTGACGTCCAGTCCGAGCAGGTCACCGTCGTCGCTGACCGCGGCGCGGACGTCGAAGCTCTCCTCGCGAGCCTGCCCCGAAGCGGCGAGGTTCTCGCTCCGGTCCTCGACCCACTTAACCGGCCTGCCAAGAGCGCGCGAAGCGGCTGCGACGGCGATCTCCTCGCGGGAAGCGCCGATCTTCAGTCCGAACGAGCCGCCGATGTCTCCGGCCAGCACGCGCACCTTCTCCGGCTCGATGCCGAGCCGCATGGCGACACCCAACTTGGTGATGTGCACGCTCTGCGTCGCCGCGTACACCGTCATGGCGCCTGAGCCGGCGTCGAAACTCGCCACGCAGCCGCGTCCTTCCATCGGCACGTTCTGGTGGCGGTGCACATCGATGCGGAACTCGGCGACTCGGTCCGCCGCTGCGAACGTGCCGGCGACGTCGCCGAACTCGTTGCGCTTATGCGGGCCGATGATGTTGTCGCCCAGGTTGGCGAACAGCGGCGGGCTGCCGGCGTCGAGGGCGCTGGCCGCGCTCGTCACCGGGGGCAGGTCCTCGTAGTCGACCTCGACCAGATCACAGCCGTCCTCAGCCAGGTAACGGCTCTCGGCGACCACGACCGCCACCGGGTCGCCCGCGAAACGCACCTTGTCCGTCGCCAGCAGGCTGTACTCGGGCATGGGCCCTCCGCCGGACATCATCGCGAACAGCGGATCCTGCCCAGGGACCGTGATCTCCTCCAGGTCCGCCCCCGTGAGCACCGCGACGACGCCCGGCAGCGCCTGGGCGGCCGAGACATCCACGGCGAGGACCCGCCCGTGGGCCAGCGGCGAGCGCACAAACGCCGCGTGCAGCATCCCCGGCAGCTTGATGTCGTCGACGTAGCGCCCCCTGCCCGTCAGGATGCGAGGGTCCTCCGAGCGCTTGATGCTGGCGCCCGTATAACGCTCGGCCGCGATCTGAGCCATCGTCGCTCCCTAGTTCAGCCTTCCCTGCTGCGCTGCGCGGCCAGCAGGACGCCATCGATAATGCTCTGGTAACCGGTACACCGGCAGATGTTGCCGGACAGCGCTTCACGGATCTCCTGCTCCCCGGCGTCCGGGTGGGCGCCGAGGAACGCGGTGGCCTGCATGACGAACCCCGGCGTGCAGAATCCGCACTGGAAACTGTGCGAGTCCCACATCGCCTGCTGCAGTGTGCCGAGGGCGCCGTCAGGCGCTAGCCCCTCGACCGTGGTCACCTCGCTGCCGGCGGCCTGCACGGCCAGCATCAGGCACGAGCGCACCGCCCTGCCGTCGACGATGACCGTGCACGCGCCGCAGACCCCGTGCTCGCAGCCGATGTGGGTGCCGGTGAGATCGAGGTCATCGCGCAGGAAGTCCGCCAGCGTCTTGCGCGGCTCCACCGAGCCGGTGCGCGGGGCGCCGTTCACCTTCACGGTGATATCCACCATCGGTCACTGCCTCTCGTGGGCGTTGTCCGCGGCCGCGCGCAGCCCGCGACGGACCAGTGCGGCCGCGACCTTCTTCCGGTACTCCGACGACCCGTTCAGGTCGGCTGGCGGATCGATATCGTCGGTCGCCCGGCGGGCCGCCTCCTCGAACAGCTCCGCCGACGGCTCCTCGCCGACGAGGAGATCCTCCGCCTCCGCTGCCCGGACCGGCACGTCGGCAATGCCGGCAAACGCCAGCCGGGCATCGCTGATCGCGCCATCGGCAAGCGTCAGCGACGCCGCCAGGCCAACGATGGCGAAGTCACCATGGCGCCGGGCGACCTCCTGGAAAGCAACACCAGTGCCCGGTCCCGCGGCCGGGAAGCGGACCTCGACGAGGATTTCGTCGGGACGGCGTGCCGTCGCCAGGTAACCCTCGAACCACTCCGCCGCCGGGATGACACGGTCTCCCGACCGGCTCCGCACCACGAACTCGGCATCGAGGGCCCGCGCGACCGCCGGCAGTTCGGCCGCCGGATCGGCGTGCGCCAGGCTGCCCCCGATCGTGCCGCGGCTGCGAATCGCCTCATGCCCGATCAACGGCAACGCGGCCGCCAGCAGCGGCACGGTATCGGCGACCATCTCGGACTCCTCGGCCACGTACTCGCGCGTCATCGCCCCGATAGCCACCTGGCCATCTATCACCGACATCCCGGACAGCTCACTCAGGCCGTTGATGTCGATAAGCACCCCGGGGCGGGCCAGCCGAAGCGCCAGCAGCGGGATCAGGCTCTGGCCCCCGGCGAGCACGCTCGCCTCGTCCTCGTGCTCAGCCAGCAAGTCGACCGCTTCAGCCGCGGTCGCGGGCGCCTCGTACTCAACGTAAGGCAGCTTCATCGGCACCGCCCTTCAACGCCTCATGACTCACGCGCTCTGACTCTAGCGAAGTCATTCCAGACCCAAGACATGCACCCTTGCCGACACGCTGGCCCGTGGCTCCCGGTCAGCACTCGACAACGCTCACGGGCAGTTCGATGACGTTGAGCGCAAGCCCGCCCCGGGCGGTCTCCTTGTACTTCACGCTCATGTCCGCGCCGGTCTCGCGCATCGTCTTGATCGCCTTGTCCAGGGACACGTGATGCTGGCCGTCGCCGTGCAGCGCCATCCGGGCGGCGGTGATCGCCTTGATCGACCCGACGGCATTGCGCTCGATGCACGGGATCTGCACCAGCCCGCCGACCGGGTCGCAGGTCAGCCCGAGGTTGTGCTCGATCCCGATCTCGGCGGCGTTCTCAACCTGCTCGGGAGTGGCGCCCAGCACTTCGGCCAGCCCGGCGGCGGCCATCGAACAGGCCGACCCCACCTCTCCCTGGCAGCCCACCTCGGCGCCGGAGATGGACGCGTTCTCCTTGAACAGCAACCCGATCGCCCCCGCGGTGAGCAGGAACCGGATCACCCCGTCGTCGGAGAAGGTGTCGATGAACTGCCGGTAGTAGTGCAGGACCGCGGGAATGATGCCGGCCGCGCCGTTGGTGGGTGCGGTTACCACCCGGCCGCCGGCGGCGTTCTCCTCGTTGACCGCCAGCGCGTACATGGTGATCCATTCCATCGCCCGTAGTGCGTCCCGGTCGTCGGCGCCGGCCTGCAGCCGCTCCCGCAGGTCGGCCGCCCTGCGGCGGACCCGCAGACCGCCCGGCAGGACTCCGCGGACATGGCTACCGCGCGCTACGCACTCCTGCATGACCTGCCAGATGTGCAGCAACCCGGCCCGGATCTCGGCCTCAGAGCGCCACACTCGCTCGTTGGCCATCATGAGCTCGCTGACACTCAGATTGGTTTCGGCGGTGAGCTGGAGCAGGCGGGCGCCGGTGGCGAACGGGTAGGGCACCGGGGTCGGGTCGGTGACGAGCACCGGGGTTTCGGTCTCGTCCTGGTCCAGTACGAAGCCGCCGCCGACCGAGTAGTACTCACGGCGCGCCAGCTCCTCGCCGGCCAGGTCAAACGCGCGGAAGACCATGCCGTTGGGATGGAAGTCCAGCCGCTTGCGGCGGTGTAGTACTACGTCGTCGTCGATCGAGAACGGGATCTGACGGGCGCCCGCCAGCCGCAGCAGACCTTCGGACCGCACGACATCCACCCTCGGGGCGGCCGTGACTGGGTCCACTAGCTGCGGCTGCTCGCCCTCCAATCCCAGCACGACCGCTTTGACACTGCCATGACCGTGGCCGGTGGCGCCCAGCGAGCCGTAGAGCTCACACCGGACCCTGGCGGTCTTCTCGACCAGGTTTTCGGCGGTCAGCCGGGATGCGAACAGATATGCGGCCTTCATTGGCCCGACCGTGTGTGAGCTGGATGGGCCGATACCCACCTTGAACAAGTCGAAGACGCTGACGGTCACTTGGTCACCTACCTGTCTGGGCAGCTCGCCCCAGAGGCTAAGGCTAACTCCCGGCATTGAGCGGCAGCTCCGCCGGCGTTACGCTGGCTTCGTTGTGGGGGGTTTGCGCATGCAGGATCTCGCCTCCGTTTTCGAGCGGAGGACGGTGCGATGAACCCGGCCGCGTGGGTCGAGCGCCACGCCCGCCGGCGGCCTGACGATCCGGCGCTGGCCGATGGCGATCGCGTCCACGCCAGCTGGGGCGAGTTCGCCGCCCGGACGGCCGGCGCAGCCGCCAGCCTGCGCGATCACTTCGGCCTGTCGCCCGGGGCCCGGGTAGCGATCGTGATGCGCAACCGGCCGGAGTACCTGGAGGCGCTATTCGCCATCTGGCACGCCGGTTTCGTGGCCGTGCCGGTCAACGCTCGCCTGCACCGCGATGAGATCGCCTACATCCTCGAACACAGCGAGTCGGCCGTCGCCGTGACCGATGCCGACCACGCCGGCGACGTCGAGTCGCTGGTCGGCACCATCGCTTCGCTCAAGGCGGCCGTGGTCGCGCCCGGTGAGCGGTGGGATCGGCTCACGGCGTCGTCGCCGGCCCGGCTCGTTGAGCGG
>Ga0318494_10000395_pt1 | contig 14811 bp, 10 predicted proteins | sample GRESIP108b1f24_FD_203293 | JGI IMG/M metagenome (GOLD analysis project Ga0318494, IMG submission 203293) | Tropical soil microbial communities from Luquillo Experimental Forest, Puerto Rico - GRE.SIPMG.108b1f24 | ecosystem: Environmental > Terrestrial > Soil > Tropical forest > Bulk soil... | reverse complement strand
ACCAGGGCGTGCGCGATATCGCGAGCGTCGGCGCGGGGGGCGCGACATAGCGCTCGGTGTCGTGCGACTCGCGGTCGAGATAGAACGCCCACCCGGCCGCCGCGATCGCCGCGACCGCGACCACGACCGCAACGGCCACCGCCAGGGCGCGGATCGGCAGCACGCGTTCGCCGAGAAGCCTCGCCAGCGCGTCACGCATCGCCGACGCGCTCGCGTAGCGGTCCGCCGCGGCCGGCGCCAGCGCACGCTCGACCACCCGCACGAGATCCCGCCCCAGGCCGGGGCGGCGGCGCGCGAGCGGAACGTGCTCGCCGCGCGCGTGCAATGCCCGAACCTCCTCCATCGTGCCCGCCTCGATCGGGTAATGGCCCGAGACCAGGCGGTAGAGCAGCACGCCGAGCGCATAGACGTCCGTCGCGAACGTAGGCGCTGATCCCGCGAGCAGCTCGGGTGCGGCATACATGGGCGTCGCGAAGCGCGCCGGACCCTCGCCGTGGGGCGCGCTCGACGACGCGGCGCCGAAGTCCATGAGCACGGCGCGTCGGGGCGGGGCTGCGTTTTCGCGCGCTCCGGCCGCGGGTTCGGTCACGCGCTCGAGCATCGCGTTGCTCGCCTTCAGGTCCCCGTGCACGAGGTGGGCGCGATGCACGGCATCGAGGGCAGACGCGAGGTCGCGCGCGATCCGGAGCGCCTCGCGCGGCTCGAGCGGACCGCTGGCCGCAAGCATCGCCTCGAGCGTTTCGCCGTTCACGAGCTCGGTCCACATCCCGGCCCGGTCGTCGAGCAGATCGGCGCCGAATACCGTGACGACATTAGGATGGCGGACGCGCGCCAGGCTCCGCGCCTCGTCGAGCCAGCGGAGCGTGCCCGCCTCGGGCCGGCGCAGCTTGAGCGCCACCTCGCGCTGGAGGCGCGGTTCCCAGGCTGCGAACACCTCGCCGAAGCTGCCCTGGCCGAGCGGCCGACGCACCTCGAGCGAGCCCCAGCGGAAGAGCACCGCCTGCCGGCCGTCGGCGCCTCGCTCCGATGCGGGCCCGCGGAACGCGAGGCCGATCTCCGCCAGCACGGCCAGACCGCCGGCCGCGTGCTCGGGCGGAGCGGCGGTCACGGCGGCCGGCACGTCGAGCGTGTCGGTCAGCCTGAGGGCTTCTTCGAGCCGGGGCTCTTCAGGCGGTCCGGACATCGTCGAGCCATGCGCCCAGGGCTGCGAGCGCTCTTGCGATCGTCATGCGGGCGGCATCGGGGCTGCTCTTCCCCAGGGCATCGGCGACCTCGGCGTGTGAATAGCCGAACTCGAGTCGCAGGATCACGGCCTCGCGCTGTTCCTCGGGCAGGCTCGCGAGGCCCTGGTCGTAGCGTGCGAGCATCTCGGCCCCGATCAGGTCGTCCAGCTGCGATCGCGTGCGCGTCGGCAAGCGCTCGTCGAGCTCCTCGCGGCGCATGAGCGGCCGCGACCGGCGGATCTCCTCGCGCACGACGTTCAGGAGGATGGTACGGATGTACGCGAGGAACGCGCCCTCGCGGCGCGGCTCGAATGCGTCGATGCGGTTCAGGGCGCGCACGAGCGTCACCTGCACGAGATCGTCGGTGTCGGCGAGTCCGCGGGCCGAGGTCGGCAGCCGGCGGTGCGCCCAAAGCTCGAGCCTCGGCAGGAATCGTGCGAACAGACGCTCGCGCGCCGCGTCATCGCCGGCGCGAGCGAGCGTGAGCAGAGCCTGGGTGGTTTCGGGACTCGGCGGCCCTGGAGGCGCCGACGGCCCCGCGGGGGGCGCCATGGCGAGCGAAGCATCCCGCCGCCTCGAGGGGTGGTCAAGATGACCTGCCCCGCGTCATCGCACGGGATGTCGTCAGAATTCCTCATTGTCGCAAAGCGTCCCCTGCCGCTACCCTCCCGCGCTCAACCCTCGGTCATCGTGCGGAGGATGGGATGACGGCCCTCGACGCCTTGAAGCAGCGACTGCTCGAAATCGACGACATCGGCCAGGCGGCGGCGCTGCTGCGCTGGGACCAGACCACCTACATGCCGCCCGAGGGCGCCCCCGCCCGAGGCCGGCAACTCGCGACGTTGTCGCGTCTCTCGCACGAGAAGTTCACGGACGCCGAGACCGGCCGGCTGCTGGACGCGGCCGCGAAGGAGACGGCGGCGCTGCCGTTCGAGTCCGACGAGGCCTCGCTCGTGCGCGTGACGCGGCGCAACTGGGACCAGGCGGTGAAGATGCCGACCGCGCTCGTGGCCGAGTTCCAGGAGCACATGGCGAAGAGCTACCAGGCGTGGACCGAGGCGAGGCCCAGGAACGACTTCGCTACGGTGAGGCCGCTGCTCGAGAAGACACTCGATTACTCGCGCCGCATGGCGGACTGCTTCCCGGGCTACCAGCACATCGCCGACCCCCTGATCGACTTCTCCGACTACGGCATGAAGGCCGCGTCGGTGAAGCAGCTGTTCGCGGAGCTCCGCTCGAAGCTGGTGCCGATCGTGCGCGCGATCACGTCGCGGCCGGTCGCTGACGACGCCTGCATCCGCCAGCACGCGCCCGAAGCCGAGCAGATCGCGTTCGGGATCGAGGTGATCCGCCGCTTCGGCTACGACTTCGCGCGCGGCCGGCAGGACAAGACGCACCATCCGTTCATGACCAAGTTCTCGCTCGGCGACGTGCGCATCACCACGCGTGTGCGCGAGGACGAGATCACCGACGCGTTGTTCTCGACGCTGCACGAGTGCGGCCATGCGCTCTACGAGCTGGGCATCGACCGCGGCTACGAGGGCACGCCGCTCGCGAACGGCACGTCCTCGGGCGTGCACGAGAGCCAGTCGCGTCTGTGGGAGAACTTGGTCGGCCGGAGCCGCGGCTTCTGGGAGCACTTCTACCCGCGGCTCCAGCAAGTGTTCCCGAAGCAGCTCCAGTCGGTGCCGCTGGACACGTTCTACCGCGCCGTGAACCGCGTCGAGCGCTCGCTCATCCGCACCGACGCGGACGAGGTCACGTACAACCTGCACGTCATGCTGCGCTTCGACCTCGAGCTGGACCTGCTCGAGGGCAAGGTCGCGGTGAAGGACCTCGCGCGCGCGTGGCGCGAGCGCTTCGAGGCCGATTTCGGCCTGCCGGTGCCGGACGACAGGAACGGCGTGCTGCAGGACGTGCACTGGTACGCCGGCCCGATCGGCGGCGCGTTCCAGGGCTACACGCTGGGCAACATCCTCTCGGCGCAGTTCTTCGCGAACGCGGTGAAGACGCACCCCGGGATCCCGGCGGACGTGAAACGCGGCGAGTTCTCGACGCTCCACGGCTGGCTGCGCGAGAACATCTACCGCCACGGCGCCAAGTTCACGGCGCCGGAGCTGATCGAGCGTGTGACGGGCGGACCGCTCACGATCGCGCCGTATCTCGACTACCTGTGGGGCAAGTACCAGCCGCTCTACGGGCTGCGCGAGGAGGAGCGGCTCGGCGCCGGCGTCGCCTGATCCGGCGCGGCCGCGCCGCGTGACATGCCGGAGCTGCCCGATCTCGAGCTCTACGTCGAGCACCTGAGGCGCCGCGTCGCCGGCGAGCGCCTCGAGCGCGTGCGCGTCGCGGGCTGGAACCTGGTGCGGACCACGGAGCCGCCGCTCGACGCGGCGGCCGGCCGCACGGTGACGGGCGTCCGCCGCATGGGGAAGCGGCTCGTGTTCGAGCTCGAGGGCGGCTCCTTCCTCGCGCTCCACCTCATGATCTCGGGCCGGCTCCACTGGAAGCCCGCCGGCATCGCGATCCCCAAGCGCGTGGGCCTCGCCGCGTTCGATTTCGCCCCGGGCACGGTGCTCCTCACCGAAGCCTCCACGAAGCAGCGCGCGGGACTGCACGTCTTCGCCGACGCCGCAGGGCTCGCCACGCTCGACGCCGGAGGCGTCGAACCCCTCACCATGAGCACCGAGGCGTTGGCCGAGGTACTGAGGAGAGAAGACCACACGCTCAAGCGCGCGCTCACCGACCCGCGGCTCTTCGCCGCGATCGGCAACGCCTACTCGGACGAGATCCTCCACCGCGCGCGCCTGTCACCGTTCAAGCGCAGCACGCAGCTGGACGCCGACGAGCGCTCGCGGCTCCACGCCGCGATCACCGGAGTGCTCACCGAGTGGCGCGACCGGCTCGCGGCGGAGCAGGGCGAGGGCTTTCCCGAGAAGGTGACGGCGTTTCGACCCGGCATGGCGGTGCACGGCCGCTACCGCCAGCCCTGCCCCGTCTGCGGCGCGCCGGTCCAGCGCGTGGTCTACGCCGAGAACGACATGAACTACTGCGCGCGCTGCCAGACCGGCGGCCGCCTGCTCGCCGACCGCGCCCTCTCGCGCCTGCTGCGCGACGACTGGCCGCGCACGCTCGAGGAGCTGGAGGAGCGCCGACAGAGCTGAGCGCGCGAGCTCCGCACCCCGGACGCGACTCACGGATCGGTGGTCGAAGGCGCCCCGGCGTGGTTGGCGGACTCGAGCAGTGTCGCCGCGGCCCTGGCCGCTTCGGTTCCGGGGAAGCCCCGCGCCAGCCGCGTCAGCTCGCGGCGCGCGGCGTCCGGCTCCCCGCGGTCCAGGAGCAATCGCGCAAGGCGCAGGCGTGTGTCCACGGCCCGCGGGTCGAGCACGACGGCCATGCGAAGCTCGACGCCTTCGAGAATCGTTCCATGGGCGTCCCGGCAGGCGTCCGCCAGCGCGACGTGCGTCTGGGCCTCGAACGGCTGGCTCAGCACGCGGACCATCGCCGCGTGCAGCGGACCGGAAGGACCTACCGTCAACGTGGCCCAGTTCTCGAGGTTCGCCTCCGTCGGATCCGCCAGGCCTTCGACCACGAGCTGCCGGCGCGCCCGCTCCGGGCCCTCGGCGATCAACGCGGCCGCGAACCTGTAATACGCGAGGTCGATCGTCGCGTTCTCTTCCGGCGTGCCCAGCTGCGTGTACACCCACGCCGCGCCCGCATCGCCAGCCGCCACCGACGAGGCCGCCAGCTTGCCCCGCATGTCCAGCGCGTAGGAGGTCCGGCGCAGATGCCGTGACCCGGGGTCCAGTCTCAGGATCGCGAGTCGCCCGGGCTCGAGACCGAACGGGGCGGCGTTGAGCCAGTACGAGCGCACGCTCGGATCGCGCAGGCTCTCTCGCGTGGCCGGACCGTCCCCGGACTGAAAGAAGCAGCCGCGGGGCAGCTCGGCGTAGAGCACGACCGTGCTGTCCGGCCGCGCGGCGAGCGTGGAGCGGAGGTCGCCGGTGAGCCGCTCGGAGATCGCGGAGAGCCGGAGCGCCTCCGGCCAGTCCCAATCCTTGAACTCCCACGCCTGCGCGCTCGAGAGGTCGGGCACGCGGAAGCCGAGCGTCATGGTGTCGGCGCCGACCAGGAGCGAGACGAGCGCGGTGGCCGCCGCGCGCGGCAGCCGCGTGATCGCCCGCGCCAGGAGCAGCGCGAGCCAAGGCACGGCGGTGAACGCGTAGTAGGCGGAGGCGGTCGCGACGCCGGCCACGTGTCCCACGACGAGCGGCATCGAGCCGAGCACGAAGCCCAGCGGCACGAACCATCGCCAGGCCGCGCGCTCGGGAACATCCGGTGCCGCGTGCGGTCCGGGTCCGCGCGGCGCATTGAAGGGGCCGAGCAGCACCAGCGCTACCGCGGCCGCCATGAGTCCGGGCAGGATCGCCAGCGACTCGAGGCTCGAGCCGGAGGGAAGGAAACCGCCCGCGGTCCGCGCCAGCGCCATCGCCAGCTGTGACCACGATCGCTCGATCACGGCTTCGCGGCCGCCGGTCTGCCAGGTGAGTCGCACGGCCGCATGCACGATGGCCGCGGCGGCGAGTCCGGCCAGCTGCTTGAGCCACGCCGAGACCCGCCCCGGGCGATCCGTGAAGAGGAGCGTGTGGGCCGCGAGGAGCGGGAAGATCAGCACCGCGGTCTCCTTCGCGAACGTCCCCACGGCCGCCCACGCGACCGCGGCCGCGATCCGGCCGCGGAGCTGCTCGTGCACGGCGGCGAGCCCGAGCGCGAGCGCCAGCAGGTCCTGGAATCCGCTCGACCAGCCGGCAAGGAACCGGGTCGTGGCATGGCACAAGAGCAGCAGAGCGGCGATCGTGCCCTCGCGCGGCGCCCCGATCCGCGCGGCGATCCGCCGGAGCTGCCATGCGGCGAGCGCCAGGGCCGCGAGACTCAGGACGCGCGCCAGGACCCGGTCGAACGCGCCCGCGTGAGCGACGAGCTCGAAGTAGAGCTCGCGCGAGAGCGGACGGTACCAGGGATAGATGCCGTGCCTGCCATCGAGCAGCTCGAGGAACGGGAACCGGCGTGCCGCGTCGAGCATGTGGAAGTCGTCGCCGAAGAACCCGATCCGCACGGTGTCCGCCGCGATCAGCGAGAGCGCGACCACCCAGGCCGCGGGCGCCAGCAACGTGTATCGCGGCGTGGCGGCCGAACGCGCGTCGCCCGCCCGGGTCGTGGCCGCGCGCTCCCGCCCGGCTCCGGAACGACGGGGAGGCCGGGCGGTGTCGCTCTTGGCGGTCATCCGCCGAGTCTATCGTGGCGCGACGGCCCGCTGCGAGCCCGCGGCGCGGCCCGCGGCGCGCGTCACAGCACGTCGGCCAGCGTCAGCTCGACGGTCTCCTCTTTCAGCTCGCGCTCGTACGTGAGCTTCACGACCGAGCCCGGCTTGCCGTCGCGGAGCACGCGGTCCATCTCGTCGGGCGTCATCTTCTCGATGCTGCGACCGTTGATCGAGCGCAGCACGTCGCGGACCTTGATCCCCGCCTCCTCGGCCGGGGAGCCGCGGACCACACCGAACACGATCACCGCGCCCGACCAGCGCGTGTACCAGAGCCCGCTGCGCGTGAACGCCTCGTGCTCCAAGAAACGCGCGCCCGGCACCAGCCACAGCGTGCCGCGCGCATAGTCGAACGTGCAGCGAAAGCGCTCGAGCACCGTGGTGCCGATGTTCCCCTGCACCTCCAGGCTCCCCGCGGAGCCCTGGTGGTGCGTCGTCAGGCCGGCGACCGGCTGCTCGAACCGGAACGGCCCGAGCCGCAGGCTGTCCAGCCGGCACACGTTCTCCTGGAACGCGCCGCCGATGCCGCCCACCCAGTGCTGGACCTCCTTGTGCTCGAGCGTGAGAAGCCGGCACTTCATCACCTGCTCGGCGCCCACCGACAGCACGCTGGCGTTCCCCACGTCGACGATGTACGTGCCCGTGCAGCCCTTGTTGATCGTCATCTCCACGGTGGGGATGTTGCCGATCAACGTCATCGGGACCGCCGTGCCGGGGCCCTCGTGCGCGTACGTCGCCGGATCGGAGAGCGTGATCACCTCGCGATCGAAGTCGATGTCGAGCGTGAACCGGCTGAGGACGTCGTAGCCGAGGAGTCCCGCGGTGCGGCCCCACTCGACGGTGCTGAGCGCGTCCTGGAGCCCGATGACGCCGGCACGCAGGTCGCGCACCTCGACGCTCCGGCCGTTCCCGGCCGACCAGCGCAGCGAGCGGATCGGCGTCCAGCCGAACGTGTCGTAGCCGCCAACGCCCTGTGCGCCGTACTCGCCCTCGCCCCGGAGCCCTATCGTCTGCGCGTAGCCGCGGTCGAGACAGGTGTTGAACGCGCCCGTGTCGAGGATGAACTCCGCCGGTGGCGCGCCGTTCACCGACAGCGTCACCCAGACGTGCCCGCGGCTGTAGCGGAACGGCAGCTCGATCCGGCCCTTGGCTCCTGTCCACGAGACGGGCGCCGCGGTGCTGCCCGGCGGCGCGAAGCCGGAGGCCTCCTTCGGACCGTTCGCCCACACGCTGTCGATCTGCTCGCGGTGGTAGCTCGTCGGGAACTCCACCATGCCGATCTCGGCCACGGTCGGGCGCTTGCGGCCGACGAGCGTCTTCCACACCGACAGCTCCTCGTTCCACTCGTTCTGATCGCGGCGGTGCGTGACGCGCGCCAGGAGCCCCGTCTTCTGGTCGAACCACAGCGTCTGCTTCGGGCCCACCGGCGGCGTCACGTCCACGGCCTGGAGGACGTGGCCATTCAAGAACGAGCTCTGTCCGAGGATCGCGTGCGCCGTGGTGTCGCGCGCCCACTGCTCGGTGGCGAACCAGACGTCGGCGCGCATGGCCTCGAGGTCCTTGCCCTCGACCGGGTTCACGCGCTTGGACGTGTAGTCGGTGCGCCAGGCGGCCGTGCCGTCGATGCCCTGCTTCGTGCGCAGCGTGCCGACGCGATCGACGCGCAGCGCGCGCGCGGGCGCCTGCGTCCAGGCCTCGAACGTGCCCTTCATCCCCGCGCTGCTGACGTGACCGAACACGTGGAGCACGGTGTCCGCCGCCAGCGCGTCGCGACCGCCGGTTGCCTGGACATAGCGGTCGATGAAGTCACGCGCCGTGGGCAGTGCAGCGTGCGCGCACGGCGCCGCGAGCAGGACGAGCGAGCAGATCGACAGGCGTGCGAGACCCCGCATGCGGCCCTCCGTGATGGGTCTTCAAGCCCGGGAGGGTGACCGCGCGCCGCGCGATCCCGTCCCGGGGCCCGCGCGCCGCGCGGGTCCTCACGTGTCATCGGCCGGTCAGGGCCGTGGGATGAGGTCAGCGCTCGCGGTGCACCAGGTCGGGCGAGAACGCGGGCACACAGATGGCCACGTACTCGGCGCCACCCGGCTCGGGCGTCGAGTAGCGCACGCGCTCACCGGCCGCGACGGTCACCAGCTCGCCCGCGCGCACGTCCAGCGTCACCGGCGCGCCACCGTCCTGGTACTCCACCCGGAGCAGCCCCGAGATCACGAACGTGTGCTCCTCGAACTCGGGCGCCTGCGCCGGCTCCACCCAGCCCTCGGGGCTGCGCATGCGCGCCACGCTCAGGTGCGTGGCGCCGGTGTTCACGCGGCCCACGTACTCGTCGATCAGCTTGGGTTTGTTGCCCGCGGCGGCGATGCGCGTGGGGCTCGGGACGAGACGCGGCATCCGTGCATCCTCCTCTCAAGGGTTCGGGTGCGGCGCGGCGAGCCGCCGCCACAGGAGATAGACGGGCCACGAGGCGAGCAGGAGCGCCAGCCCGATGGCGCCGTTCCTGGGATCGTGCGCCAGCGACTGCACCACGATCCACGCGCTCGCGGCGATGAACGCCAGCGTGGTCCAGGGATGGAGCGGGATGCCGGCCACGGCTGGACGCGCCACTTTGGCGTCGGACCGGCGGAGCCCGAACACGCACGCGGCCGAGAGCCCGAAGAAGATCCAGTCCGCGGAGACGACCGTGTCGAGGATGCGCCCGTACTCGCCGGTGAGCGCGATCACCGTGGCCGCCACGCCCTGCAGCACCACGGCGCGCACCGGCACGTGCGTGCGCTCGTCGACGCGCGCGATCGCGCGGAAGAAGAGCCCGTCGGCCGCCATGGCGTAGTACACGCGCGGTGCGGTGAGCATGGACTGGCTCAGGAACCCGAGCGTCGAGGCGGCGACGCCGAATGCCAGCACACGCGCGCCGGTCTCGCCGAATGCCGCGCGCATGAGCGCCGCCGCGGGCGCGGGCGTTGCGGCGAGTCCGCCGGCCCCGAGCACGCGCAGGCAGGCGACGTTCACCGCGATGTAGAGGAGGATGACGCCCAGCACGCCGAGCACCATGCCGCGAGGCAGCGTGCGCGAGGGATCCTTCACCTCGCCACCCACGAACGCCGCCGTCTGCCAGCCGCCGTAGGCGAACAGCACCGGGACCATCGCCGCGCCGAAGCCGGCGGCGGGTGGGGCGACCGCCGGTGAAGGCGCGACCGGCGCGGCCGCCGGACGCGCGACGAGCGCGAAGCCCGCCGCGACGATCGCGAGGATCGCGGTGATCTTGAGGATCATGAGCACGTTCTGCGTCTGAGCACCCGCGCGGACGCCGAGCGCGTTCACGAACGTCAGTAGCGCCAGCACCAGCGCCGACATCAGGCCTTCCGAGAGCGGAACGTGACTCAGCTCGCGGGCGTAGCGCGCGAACGTCATCGCCGACGCCGCCATGCCGCCCGTCTGGATCAGCAGCAGCAGTGCCCACGCGTAGGCGAACGCGAGCCCGGGATGGAACGCCTCGCGCAGGTAGGCGTACTGGCCGCCGGCTTCCGGCCGGCGCGCGCCGAGCTCGGCGTAGATGAACGCGCCGGCGAGTGCGATGGCACCGCCGAGCGCCCAGGCGCCGAGCGCGGCCGCGGCGGTGCCCGCACGCGCCGCGACCACGGACGGGTTGACGAAGATGCCCGAGCCGATGATGCCGCCCATCACGATCAGCGTGACGTCGGTGAGCCCGAGCTTGCGGGCCAGTGCGGGGGCGGCCATCGCGCGATACTACGCGACGCGGCGGGCGCCCGCGGTAGCGTCAGTCCCGCGTGAGGAGCATCGCGCCGGCCATGCCGCCCGCGGCGCAGATGCTGACGAGGCCGCGCCGCGCGCCGCGCCGCTGCATCTCGTAGGCGAGTGTCGTCAGGATGCGCCCGCCGGTCGCCGACCACGGGTGCCCTATCGCGACCGAGCTGCCGTTCACGTTCACGCGTGACCAGTCGACCGTCCCGAGCGGCTCGTCCTTCCAGCCCTTCTCCCACGCCATCACGTTCGCGATCACCTGCGCGGCGAACGCCTCGTGGATCTCGAGCAGGTCGATGTCCGCGAGCCGGAGCCTCACCTTGCGCAGCAGCCGCGGCACGGTGATCGCCGGCGCCATGAGCAGGCCCGCTTCCGGATGGATGGCCGCGTACTCGATGCCGTCGATGAACGCGAGCGGCTCGCGGCGCTCCTCACGCGCGCGCGACTCGCTCATCAGCAGCACGGCGGAGGCGCCGTCGGTGACCGGCGAAGCGTTGCCTGCCGTGATCGTGCCGTCGGCGGCGAACGCGGGCTTGAGCGCCGCAAGCGCCGCCATCGACGTGTCGGGCCGCGGGCCCGTGTCCTGGCTGACGCCCGCCACGGCCACGATCTCGCCCGCGAGGCGCTCGCGCGCGGCGACGGCGTTCCGATGGCTCGCGAGCGCCACCTCGTCCTGGCGCTCGCGCGCGATCTTCCATTCGCGGCGGGTGAGCTCCATGTGCTCGCCCATGGTGAGCCCGGTCGTCGGCTCCTTGAACGTGGCGGGATCGGCGCCCGAGAGCCACTCGACGCCGCCTGCGATCCCCGACTGGATGCGGCCGCGGGCGATCGCATCGGCGATCACGGTGGCGGTGCGGAGCCCGGTGATGCAGTAGGACGAGATGGTCTGCGCCTCGATGCTCGCCGGCAGCCCAGTCTCGAGCACGATCTCGCGTGCGAGGTTCGGCTTGCCGCGCTCGGGCACGACGACGCCGAACGCCAGCGCCTCGAGGCGATCCGCGTCGACGTGGTGGCGCTCGATCAGCCCGCGCACCGCGGGCTTCGCCAGCTCCAGCGGTCCCAGGCTCGCGAAGGCCTTGCCCGCACGCACGAAGGGCGTGCGTGCACCCGCGACGATCGCCACCCGTTCCATCACGGCCCTCCCGGTCGACGGCTGCTGCCCACGTTATCGATGCCGGACGAGTATGCCCGATTCAACGGGCGCGCCGCGCGATCGGCGGGACCGCGCGGCGCGCAGGGCGTTTTGCGTTCTCCTTGCTAGCTCGTGGTCTTCGCCCGGAACTTGATCGAGCAGCCCATCGCCTTGGTCTCGGCCGTGGTGACGGTCTTGCCGGTCGACACGGCGCTCACGGCGTCCTTCAAATACGCGTCCTTCACCGCCGAGGCGTCCTTCGGGCTGTCGTCCACGGTGCCGTGATAGACGAGCTTGCCGCCCGCGTCGAAAAGGAACGCCTCGGGCGTGCGCGACGCGCCGAACGCGCGCGCCACGTCGGATGTGGCGTCGACCACGTACGGGAACTTGATCCCCAGCTCCTTCGCGCGCTGCTTCATCCCGTCCATGCCGTCCTCGGGATATTCCGCCGGGTCGTTCGCGTTGATCGCCACCATGCCGATCCCCGCCTTGCCGGCCGTGTTGCCGATCTCGGTCACGCGCGTCTGCCACATCTTGGCCCACGGGCAGTGATTGCAGGTGAAGACGACGAGCGTGCCCTTCTTGCCCGAGACGCCCGCGATCGTCACCGACTTGCCGTCCACGCCGGTCATCTTGACGTCCTTCATCGGCAGCGCATCGCCGATGGCGAGCTGCGCGCGGGCGGAGCCCGCGGTGAGCGCCAGGGCGAGGCCGGCGAGCGCGGCGAGTCGGGCGAACGGTGAGCGGAGCGCGTGCATGGTGGTGTTCCTCCTCAAGGTTGGCTCGTAAGGAGCGGCTCGACGGCCGCGGCGAAGCGGGCGGAATCCGCTCCGCCCTCCCAGAACTGGACCGGTTTCCCGGCTGGATCGTAGACGATGGTGACGGGCAGCGCGCCGGACCAGCGCTTGTCGAGCCCGTCGATGAACTCCTGGTCGCGTCCGGTCTTGACGAGCCACGGCCCCGGCGCGTGATGCTCGGCCAGGAAGTGTCGCGTCTCGGGCGCCTGGTCGTCGAAGTCCGCGGACACGAACAGCACGCGCAGCCCGCGCGAGCGCTCGCGCTCGGCGAGCGCCACGATCGCCGGGAACTCCTCGCGGCAGGGACCGCACCAGCTCGCCCAGACGTTGACGAGCGTGGCGCGCGCGCCGGGCTCTGCGATCCGCCGGTGGATCTGCTCGGCCGTGACGGGCTCGAGCGGCAGCGTGTCCGTGGACGCGGCGCTCGCGGCCTTACCCGGCGAACCGCCAGGCGCGTGCCCACAGCCGGCGAGCAGCAGCAGCGCGAGCGCCATCGGAATCAGCGTGCGGGGACGGGAATGCGAGGGTCCGGTCATGGCGGGCGAGTATCGCCCAGCGGCCGCCGGTCGCATGTCACGCGCCCGTCAGCGTGGTACTCCGACCGACGAGCGTGGGCGGGCAGCACACGGGTGCCGGAGCATCGCCCCGAAATGGAACACCCAGCGGGGGCCATCAGGGGCCGCCCGCCAGGTGCGTGCAACAACCCTTGACGCGCGAGCTACCCGGTCATTCGTCCTCGTGCGGGGGTGATTGCCTCCAGGCGGCTTTGCCGCCAACGACGTAGCGCGAGAAGTGCGGCAGCTGCACGATCAGCTTCTTGTTCGCCCAGTCTGTGCGCCCGGGCATCTCGACCCACGTGTTCGTGGCATCGTTGAGCCAGTAGAGCACCGGCTCACTGCCGTCGTACTGCGCCGCGCCCGGATCGGCAGCGGTGTTCCCGAAGTCGACCGTCAGCGTGACCGGCACCGGGAACTTGGTGCCGTGCGGGCCGAACTGCACGTCGAGCACATTCGGGTCGTAGTCCTTGATCGTGATGAGCTCGTTGTCGGTGAGCGAGCCCTTCACGAAGTGGAGCGACCAGCGATGGCCGGTGACGACCACGTCCTGGTCCACGAGTACGAGCTGCTGGACCACGGGCACCCAGTTGAGGAGCGAGTCGGGGAGCGACAGCACGCCGCCGAGCAGGCTGGGCGGCGGCGGCGCCTGGCGCTCGATCGACGATGCGCTCGGCGCGGTGGCGCTTGGCGCCGTAGGCAGCGACCGCGAGCAGCCGGCGACGAGCAGCAGGCCGCTGACCGCGAGTGCCTGGAGCTTTGTATTGGAGAAATGACGCATGTGAAATGGGCCTCCGTCAGTGACGCCATGGCTTGAGCGCAAGGAGAGGACCAAGTCTCAACAGCGCGCGGCCGTGCGAAACACGGCCTCAACGGTCGCGTGCGGAGGTTCGCGCGACGGGCGTTGCGGCAGCGGCTCGCGATGCGCACGCAAGCGGCGTTCGCGGTGCACGGTCGCGCGAGCGCGGCCGACCGGGGATTTACCCCCGCGCGCGGGTGAACCGACCCGTCAGTGGGTGACCGCGAACCTTCGCGTCGCGACGCGGCCGGCGGCTTCGTAGCGAACGAAATAGACACCGGCGGCCACCGTGCCGCGCGGGCCCGCGCCGTCCCAGACCGCGACGTGGCGCCCGGCCGGCTGCACGCCGTCCGCGAGCACCGCGAGCGTGCGGCCCTGCAGGTCGGCGACGGTCAGCCGCACGTGCGCCTCGAGCGGCAGGCCGTAGTAGACGCGCGCGCCGTTCACCGCCGGGTTGGGAACGATGCCGCCGAGCGCGAACACCACCGGCTCGTCGGAGACCGCCGTGCTCGGGAACGCGATGTTCCAGACCGCGTTGCTCACGTCGCTCCCGGTGTTGCCGGCCGCGTCGTGCGCGGTGACCTTGAGCAGCGCCTGCGTCGCGGCCGGTGCGATCACCGGCCAGTCGTAACTGCCGTCGTTCGCCTCGCCGGCGGCGATGGGCGTGTACGTGGCGCCGCCGTCCCGCGACACGGCGAGGTCGACCGACGTGACCCCCGACGCGTCGGTCGCCGTCCACGTGAGCGTGGCCGTGGTCGTGATCGTCAGCGTCTCGCCTCCGTTCGGCGACAGCACGGTCACCGCCGGCGGCGTGCACTCGTCGTCGTTCGTGATCGTCCCGGTCGCGACCGTGTCCGCCGCCACCGCGCCGGTGATGTTGGACAGCGCCACGAAGAACGTTTCGTTGGGCTCGCAGAGGATGTCGCCGTTCACGCCCACGGACACCGAATCCGAGACCGCGAATGGCGGCATGGTGACGAGCGCGTTGAGGCTGGCGTAGTCGCCGCCCGCCACGGTGGCGCTGCCGTCTCGCGTCGACACCTGCGCGGTGACCGGCTGGGCGCTCGGGTGCGAAAGCGACAGGCGGAACTTGAACGGCTTGACGCCCGAGTTCCCCTCGATGGCCGTCACGCCCGCGATCGAGAGCGCCGGCAACGCGTCGTCGTTGACGATGGTCCCGCGACCCTGTCCGTCGGCGATCGTGGCGTTCACCGGGTTGCTCAGGTT
>Ga0318494_10000391_pt1 | contig 14898 bp, 8 predicted proteins | sample GRESIP108b1f24_FD_203293 | JGI IMG/M metagenome (GOLD analysis project Ga0318494, IMG submission 203293) | Tropical soil microbial communities from Luquillo Experimental Forest, Puerto Rico - GRE.SIPMG.108b1f24 | ecosystem: Environmental > Terrestrial > Soil > Tropical forest > Bulk soil... | reverse complement strand
CGGTGCGCGCGCTCGTCGCCGACGGCGCGAACGTCTACGCGGGCGGCGCCTTCCTCCTGTTCTCGGGCCAGCCGATGGGGCGCTTCGTTCGCGTCAGCGCCGTGACCGGCGCGCCGCTCGCCTGGGGCGCCCAGGCGAACGGCCCGGTGAACGCGCTCGCGCTCGCCAACGCGCACATCTTCATGGGCGGCGCGTTCAGCGCCGTCGACCGCGAGCCCGTGTCGGGCCTGGCCGGCGTGTTCGACCCGACGCAGCTCGCGGTCGAGCCGCCCGCCGCGCCGCCGTCCGGGCGAATCGCGGTCGGACCGTCGCCGCTTCGCGGGAGCGGCCAGGTGAGCTTCACGCTGGACCACGACGCGCCTGTGTGGCTGCGCGTCTTCGACGTGAGCGGCCGCGTCGCGCGCACGCTGATCGGCGGTGAGCCGCGCCGCGCTGGCCGACAGCGGGTGGAGCTCGATCGCGCGGGGCTTCCGCCGGGCGTCTACCAGCTCCACCTCGAGGCGGGCGGCACGCGGACGTCGGCGCGGTTCGTCGTCGTACCCTGAAGGGGCCGCGCGTCGAGGCGAGCGAGCCGGCGTTGCGACGACGGACCAAGCCGGCGTAGGGTCGAGCGTCATGTGGTCCCTCATGACCCCGCACCCGAGGATCCGCCCATGGTCTTCCGCCCCCTCCTCCAGCCCGCCGGCATCGGCGGCCGCGTCGCGCGCTTTGCAGCCTCGCTGGCCGGCCTCCTGCTCGTGAGCGCCATCCCCGACGGTTTCGACGCGCACGCCGGAACGCCCGGGACGGGCCGCGCTGGCGCCACGCGCTCCGTGGTCTACGCGAAGCACGGCATGGTCGCGTGCGCGCAGCCGCTCGCGGCGCAGGCCGGGCTCGAAGTGCTGAAGGCCGGCGGCAGCGCGGTGGACGCTGCGATCGCCGTCAACGCCTGCCTCGGGCTCATGGAGCCGACGTCCAACGGCATCGGCGGCGACATGTTCGCGATCGTCTGGGACCCGAAGACGAGGAAGCTCCACGGGCTCAACGCGTGCGGTCGCTCGCCGCTCAACTTGAAGGCCGGGCAGATCCCGCCGGATTCCGACGGCACCATCCCGCTCTACTCGCCCTATTCGTGGAGCGTGCCCGGCACGGTCGACGGGTGGGCGGAGCTGCACGCCAAGTTCGGCAAGCTGCCGCTCGCACGCGACCTGGCGCCGGCGATCTCGTATGCGGACGAGGGCTTCCCCGTGTCGCCGGTCATCGCCGGCGACTGGGCGCGAGGGGCGGAGCGCATGAAAGACAAGCCCGGCTTCGCCGCCGTGTTCATGCCCGGCGGACATGCGCCCGCGGAGGGCGAGATCTTCAAGAACCCGGCGCTGGCGCAAACGTTGCGCTTGATCGCGCAGAAGGGCCGCGACGCCTACTACAAGGGCGCGATCGCGCAGGAGTTCGTGCACTACTCGAGTTCGGTGGGCGGCTTCTTCACGCTCGAGGACTTCGCGAAGCACCACTCGGAGTGGGTGGATCCGGTCAGCACCGATTACCACGGCTACACGGTGTGGGAACTGCCGCCGCCGGGCCAGGGTATCGCGGCGCTCCAGCTCCTGAACGTGCTCGAGAACTTCGACCTGAAGGCGATGGGTCGGAACTCGGCCGACTTCTGGCACGTGATGACCGAGGCCAAGAAGGTTGTGTTCGCCGACCGCGCCCGCTACTACGCCGATCCCGAGTTCACGAGCGTTCCCGTGGCGCAGCTCCTGTCCAAGGCGTACGCGAAGGAGCGCGCCGAGCTCATCGACATGAAGCACGCGGCGCAGACCGACCTGCCGGGCGAGCCCGCGGCGTTGAATCGCCGCGAGACGACGTATTTCTGCACCGCCGACGCCAGCGGCATGATGGTGTCGATGATCCAGAGCAACTACACAGGCTTCGGCAGCGGCTATGCCATCCCCGCGCTCGGCTTCGGCATCCAGGACCGCGGCAACCTCTTCGACCTGAAGCCAGGGAGGCCCAACTCGTACGCGCCCGGCAAGCGGCCGTTCCACACCATCATCCCCGCGTTCATGAGCAAGGACGGCGCGCCGGTGATGGCGTTCGGCCTGATGGGCGGCGACATGCAGCCGCAGGGCCACGCGCAGATCGTGGTGAACCTTGTGGACTTCGGCATGAACCTGCAGGAGGCGGGCGACGTCATCCGCTTCCACCACACGGGCTCGAGCGAGCCCACGGGCACGGTGATGACCGACGGCGGCGTCCTGCACATCGAGGACGGGCTCCCGGAGAGCGTGCTCGCCGAGCTCAAGCGCCGCGGCCACGTGCTGAAGAGCGAGCCCGTCGGCGCCTATGGCGGCTACGAGGCCATCTGGCGCGATCCCAAGACCGGTGTGTACTCGGGCGCCACGGAGCGGCGCAAAGACGGCTGCGCGCTGGGCTACTGAGCCGCGGCTGAGCCGCCTCGCGGCCTGGGCGCTGGCCCCGCCGCTGCTCGCGGCGTGGCTCGCGGCGCCCGCCGAGGCGAGTCCCGCCGCCACGGTGGCGGCGCACACGTGGACCACGGTGCGCACGCCTCACGTCGAGGTGGTCACCGACGCCACGCGCGCTGTCGCGCTCCGCGTGGCGCTCCGCCTCGAAGACCTGCGCCAGGCGCTCGCCGTGCTGCTGCCGCCGCTCGTCGTCGACGCCTCGCCGGTGCAGGTGATCGTGTTCCGCGACGCGTCGCTCGCGCGCGCCTACGCGCCTTCCTGGCGCGGGCTCCAGGACGACGTCGCCGGCTTCTACCACGCCGGGCCCGACCGCCGTCGGCTGCTGTTCGTGGACGACGTGGACGATCGGGGCCGCACGCCGAGCGTGGCCCAGCACGAGTACGTCCACAGCCTGCTCGACGTCGCGTACCCGGAAGCTCCGCTGTGGTTGAACGAGGGGCTCGCCGAGTACTTCAGCACGTTCACGGTCGACGGCGGCCGAGCGCGCGCCGGCGCGCCCCTGTCGGCGCACGTGGACTGGCTCGATGCGCACGACCTGTTGCCGCTTTCCCAGCTGTTCGCGGTCACGCAGGTCTCGCCCGACTACCACGAGGGGGACCGCCGCGGCACGTTCTACGCCGAGTCGTGGGCGCTCGTGCACGTGCTGCTCTCCGGGCCCGAGGCCGACGTCGACCAGCTCGGGCGCGTGATCGTCGCCTGCCGCGACGGTGCGCCCTTCGAGACCGTGTTCGCGCGCGAGTTCGGGAGCGAGCAGGCCCTGCGCGAACGGCTGCACGGTCAGCTCGAGCAGGGGAGGTGGGAGGAGCACGTGTGGGAGCAGCCGGCCGCATCGGGCGCCGCGGAGCCGCGCGTGCGCGAGCGCACGCCGGCCGCCGGCGTGCTCGGCTCGCTCGCGCTCGAGCTCCTGTCGCGCCCGGTGGCGCAGCGCGAGGAGGCCGAGGCGCACCTTCGGGAAGCCCTCGCGCTCGACGCCCGAGCGCCCGACGCGCTGGCCGGGATGGGATGGCTCGAGCTCATGCGCGACCGGCGCACCGAGGCGCGCGGCTGGTTCGACCGCGCGCTCGCCGTCACGCCGGTATCGGCCACCGCCGTGCGCGTCGTCGCCTCGCAGCTCCTGCTCGACGTGAGCCGCAGCCCGTCGCAGGCCGACCGCAAGGCGCTCGGCACGACCGTGCGCTCGGCGCTCGAGCGCGCGCTCGCGGCGAGTCCCGACGATCCCGAGCTGCTGGCGCTGCTCGCGCGCTCGTGGGTGGTGTGGCACGGCGACGACGCGGAGCCCGGCTACGAGGTCGCGGTGCGCGCGGCGCGTGCGCTGCCGGGCCGGCCCGACGTGCAGCTCGACCTCCTGGCGCTTGCGGCCCTCGCCGGGCGTGATACCGAGGCGGAGCGCATCCACGACGAGCGCTTCCGCGACGGGGGCACCGCCGAGACGCGGCGCGCGGCCGTGCAGGCGCTGGTCGCGGCCGACCTCTTCCGCGCGAACCAGAGCGTCCACCGTGGCGACACGGCGACCGCGGTGGTGCGGCTCGAGTCGGCGCGCGTGCATGCCGCGGGAGATCCGGACCTCGAGCGCCAGATCCAGCAGTTCCTCGACGCCGTGCGCCGGTCGGGCGCCGCGATGCAGGAGGCCGAGCGGGAGAATCGCGCCATCGCCCAGTACAACGCCGGCATCCAGGCGGGCAACGCCCGCCGTTACGGCGAGGCGGAGGCGGCGTTCCGGCTCGCCGCGGACATGTCGTCGCGGCCGGACTTCCAGTCCAGGGCCCTGAGGCTCGCCACGCGCATGCGCCAGCAGGCCGACGGCCTGCGTGCGTTCGACCTCGCGCGGGCGGGGCAGGTGGCCCAGGCGATCGCCATCTTCAAGGGCATGGACCGCGCCTCGATGAGCGCCGAAGACCAGAAGTGGCTGGACGTGAATCTCGCCCGATTGCGCGCCAGGCAGCACTGATTCCCCGCTGCCTGTTGCCGCGCGACGCGCGGCTCCATTAGATTCAATGGTCTCGCCGTCGTCCTTCCGGGAGATCCCCTCCATGGCCACGATCAAGCCCGCGTCCGCCGCCGCGTCCCGCTGGGGCGGGCTCACGCCTGAGGACCTGGTCGGGCTCTACCGCACCATGGTGACGTCGCGGCGCACGGATGACGAGGAGATCCGGCTCAAGAAGCTGAACCTGATCTACTTCCAGATCTCCGGCGCCGGCCACGAGGGCGTGCTCGCCGCCGCGGGCCGGGCGCTCAAGCCAGGCTACGACTACTTCTATCCCTACTACCGCGACCGCGCGCTCTGCCTCCAGCTCGGGATGACCGTGAAGGAGATGCTGCTCTCGGCGGTGGGGGCGGCCGAGGACCCGAACTCGGGCGGCCGCCAGATGCCCAGCCACTGGGGGCACAAGAAGCTCCGGATCGTGTCGCAGTCGAGCCCCACCGGCACCCAGTTCCTGCAGGCCGTGGGCGCGGCTGAGGCGCTCGTGAAGTACAAGGACCTGGAGGGCGACTACCCCGAGCTCAAGGGCCGCGTGAAGGGCGACGAGGTCGTCTACTGCTCGGCCGGCGACGGCACCACGAGCGAGGGGGAGTTCTGGGAGGCCCTGAACTCCGCCTGCAACCTGAAGCTTCCGGTGGTGTTCCTGATCGAGGACAACGGGTACGCGATCTCGGTGCCGGTGGACGTGCAGACCGCCGGCGGCAACGTGGCGCGGCTGGTCAAGGGATTCCCGAACCTGTTCTGGGTCGAGGAGGTGGACGGGAACGACCCGGTCGCCTCGTACCGCGTGCTCGCGGAGGCCGTGGCCTGGTGTCGTTCCCGCAAGGGCCCGGCGTTCGTGCGCGCGAAGGTCACGCGGCCCTACTCGCACTCGATGTCGGACGACGAGAGCAAGTACAAGCCCAAGGCGCAGCGCGAGGCCGAGGCCGAGCACGACTGCCTGCGCACGTTCGCGCGCCAGCTCGTGCGTGACGGCGTGCTCACCGACGCCGAGCTGGAGAAGCTTCACGCCGAGGTCGCGGCCACGATTCGCGCCGCGTCGGAGCAGGCGCAGGGCTCGCCGCAGCCGGCCGCGCACACCGCCACCGCCTACGTGTTCTCACCGGACGTAGACCCGGCATCGGACCGGTTCGCGGTCGCGCCGAAACCCGAGCCCGGCGCGCAGCCGGAGACCATCCTCCAGAGCATCAACTACACGCTCCGCGACGAGATGAAGCGCAACGCGCGCATCATCCAGTTCGGCGAGGACGTGGCCGACGTCTCGCATGAGGACGTGCTGGGCGAGCTCAAGGGCAAGGGTGGCGTCTTCGGCGTCACCTGGGGCCTGCAGAAGCAGTTCGGCGGCAAGCGCGTCTACAACTCGCCGCTCGCGGAAGCCAACATCGTGGGCCGCGCGATCGGCCTCGCCACGCTCGGGTTCAAGCCCGTCGTGGAGATCCAGTTCTTCGACTACATCTGGCCGGCGATGATGCAGATGCGGAACGAGCTGGGCTACATGCGCTACCGGTCGAACAATGCCTGGGCGTGTCCCGTCGTCATCCGCACCGCGTACGGCGGCTACCTGGGCGGCGGCGCGCCGTACCACAGCCAGTGCGGCGAGAGCATCTTCGCGCACTGCCCGGGGCTGCGCGTGGTGTTGCCGAGCTGCGCCAGCGACGCCGCGGGCCTCATGCGCACGGCGCTCCGCGCCGACGACCCAGTGCTGTTCCTCGAGCACAAGCACCTCTACCGCCAACCCTATGCCAAGGAGCCCTACCCGGGCCCGGACTACACGGTGCCGTTCGGCCGCACGCGCATCGTGCGGCCGGGCGTGGACCTGACGCTGGTCACGTACGGCGCGCTCGTCCAGCGCGGCTATCTCGCGGCGATGGACCTGGCCGAGGAGGGGATCGACGTCGAGATCCTCGACTTGCGCACCATGCAGCCGCTCGACTTCGAGTCGATCGCGCGCTCGGTGAAGAAGACGGGGCGCGTGCTGGTGGCGCACGAGGACACGCTGTTCTGCGGCTTCGGCGCCGAGGTGGCCGCCCGCATCGCGAGCGAGTGCTTCATGGACCTGGACGCTCCCGTGCGCCGCGTCGGCGCGCTGGACACGCCGGTCGCCTACGCGCCCAAGCTCGAGGATGTGATCCTGCCGCAGAAGGACACGCTCGCGAAGGCGCTGCGCGAGCTGGCGGCGTTCTAGGCCAGGGCCTAGGCCTTCACGCCGTCCTTCGCCAGCAGCTCGGGCGGCAGCTTGAGCGCCAGCGCGCGCCGGCAGCTCTCGCAGCGGAACTCCATGCGGTCGCTCGCGCCGGTCTTCATCCGCGGGTGCTGCTCGGCGCCACACGCCGGGCAGGCGCCGTCGGCGCCCAGCACGGTCACGCGCTCGCGCATCATCACCATGGCGTAGAGCGGGCCGCCCACGAGCAGCGACGGCACGAGCACGAAGTGGAGCACCGGCAGGAACACGGCGACGATCGCGGCGCCCCAGCAGCCGGCCCACGCGCGGGCGGCGCGGCGAAGGCGGTCGGGCCGGCTGTGCTGTCTCACGCTCACCGTCGCCGGGCCCGTGCGGTCGTGGTACACGAACTCGCCCGGCACGCGCTCGCCCTGGTCCTCGGTCGGCGTTCGCTGGGCGGTGGTGCGCACGGATTCCATCTCCGTTGAACGTAGCGCCGCCGGGGTCTCGCCGCCAAACGCCTCGGGGATTGACCCGACGGCGACCCTGCGGGTGTTCTCTCAGCGCGGTGACAGCGTGACCCGGTCGATCGCCACCTCGTCGATGCGCGCCGGGTCCAGGTAGAGCGGCACGTAGCCGTGGTCGGCCCACGGCCCGCGCAGGTCCAGGTCGCCACGGGGCGGGAACGCGGCGCTGTTCCACGGCGGCACCACGCCGTAGGAGACCGTCGGTCGCGAGAGGTCCACGACGTGACGGAACGCCGGGCCGTGCACGACCTCGATGCTGAACGGCAGCCGCGAGGGCCCGACGCTGGGCGTGGCGTTGTCGCCGTCCTCGGGCGTGAGCGGCGGCTCCCAGCGCGCGCGCGTGTCGAGCGCCGAGAGCGCGTGCCGGAAGCGGGCTTGGTGCGCGCGGGCGTAACGCCACGTGGCGAGGTCGGGCCCGAGCTTCGACGCCAGCGAGTCGAGCGCCATCGTGAGCGCCGCGGTCGCGGCCACCGACGGCGTCTCCAACGCGCCGGCCCGGCCCGGCGCGCGCAGCTCCGCGGGTGCGCGCGGCATAAGGGACACGAGCGCCAGTCCCGGCAGCCCCTCGAATCCCGAGCGCCGCTGGTAGGCGCCGAACCACGCGCGGTAGAGCGTGGGCGCCACCCTCGAGCGCACCGCGCGCAGGTCCCACGCCCGCAGCGTGTCGAGCGCCGCGCGCGCCCGCGGCGGCAGCCGGTCGCGGAGCGAGTCGGCGCACGTGAGCAGCACGGGGAGGTTCCGCGCCGCGGCGAGCGAGACGACGTCGTTCTGCACGCTCGCCGCGTCCTCGACCGTCATGCGGCGGTCGCCCGCCAGGCGCTGCGCGATCCGCCGCGCGCGGTCGTGGGGCCAGTCGAAGCGCGGCAGGACGTACGGGTAGTGCGGGCCCGCCGGCCGGTTGTTGCCGTTGACGACGAAGCCGTCGGCCGGCACGCGCCACTGCGGCATCGAGTCGGCGGGCACGAAGCCTGTCCACTCGTAGCGCCCATCGGACGGCACCGGCCCCAGGCCCGGCTCGTGGGCTCGCACGGGGAGGAGCCCGACGCTCCGGAAGCGCACGTCGCCGTCCACGTCGGCGGCGACCACGTTGAAGCACGGCGTGACCAGCGTCGCGAAGCGCGCGCAGATCTCGGCGGCGCTCGCCGAGCGCTCGACCCCGAGCATGCGCCTCAAGCTGATCGAACCGTCCTCCATCGCGGTCCAGCGCGCGGAGAGCGCGAGCCGACGCTTGGCGTCCCACACCAGCACCGGACCGTGCGGCGTGTAGCGGCGCGACTGCACCCACGGCGGCACCGGGAACGGCACGCCAAGAACGCGGAAGTGCAGGTCGTAGGGGAGCGAGCCCACCGGCGCCCAGCCCGCGCGGCCGTCCGCGGCGTGCGTGCGCACGCGCTCGCCGTCGGCGGAGAGTGTGTCGGCATAGACGTCCACGACGTCGGCGGAGAGCGCGGTCACACCCCACGCCGCGCGCGGGTTGCGCCCGACCACGATCGCCGGCAGCCCCGGCGCGCCGCCGCCCACGGCCTCCACCACGCCCGGCACCGAGACGTGGAGCACGTAGATGGGCCCGGGCGTGGCGAGCCCCAGGTGCGGGTCGTTGGCGAGGATCGGCTTGCCGCTCGCGGTGCGCCGGCCTCCCACCACGAACTCGTCGCTCGCGCGATCGGCGCCCTCGGGGTCGTGGGACGGGAGCGAGTTGAGGACCTGCTCGCCCGCGGCGAGCAGCGACTCGGGCAGGCGCGTCCCCCGTGGCCGCGGCGGCGCGCCGGACGCCGCGCCAGGCCTGCCCCAGGGCCACATCCGCGCCGCCACGCTGTCCGGGATGGTGTCGTAGATCCACCGATCCTCGTAGCGGCGGCGGTTCGCGGCCCAGCCGGCGCTGCTGTCGGCTACAAGGCGCGCCTCGGCGAGCTCCGGCAGGTCCAGGTCCAGCGTGATGCCGAAGCCGAGCAGCACGACGTAGCAGTCCTCCGGCCGCCAATCGTCCGGGCGGAATCGGAGCCGCGCGAGCTCCGGCGGCCACGCGCGCTCGCCGCGGCGGCAGCTCGCGATCCAGGAGTTCACGCCCGCAGCGTAGCGCTCCAGCGCGACGCGCAGCGCGGGGTCGGCGCGGTCGCGCTCCCAGAGCGCATGCGCGCGCTCGCGCAGCCGGAAGAGCTGGGCACCCGCGTCGGCGCGGAGCGCGTCGTTGCCGAGCCAGCGATGCGTCTGGCCGTCCCCGGCCGCGCGCGTCCACACCATCTGCCACAGCCGGTCGCGCGCGCTCACCCAGCCCCACGCGTAGTAGAGGTCGTCGAGGCTCGCGGCGCGGATGTGGGGGATGCCCCAGCGGTCGGTCACCACCGTCGCCGGCTGCGACAGCGCCGGGGCCCACACGAGAGCGCCCGCCGGCGCGCCGGCACACGGCGCCGCCAGCGCGCACGCGAGCAGCATCGCGAGCAGGCGTGCGGGCGTGGCGCGGGACATGGCGCGGGACTCTAGCAGCACGCCGGAAGAGCCGGTTGCGGACCCTCGCGCGCTCCGGCTAGCTTGGCCGCATGGCCCACTCGAGCCTCGTCGCGTTCGACCTTGGCGGCACCGAGCTCAAGGCCGCGCGCATCGCCGCGGGCGGCCGCGTCGAGCGGTTCACGCGGCTGCCCTCGATGGCGGCCGTCGGCGAGGCGCCGCTCTTCGCCGCGATCGCGAGCGCGGCGCGGCAGCTCGACGTGGAGAACAGCCCGGGCGTGGTCGGGTTCGGCTCGCCCGGTGTCATCCACCCCGGCAGCGGGATCATCGTGGACCGCACGCCCAACGTGCGGCTCGCGGCGGACTTCCCCATGCGCGACCGCCTGGAGAGGCTGCTCGAGCGCCGCGTGGTGATCGACAACGACGCCAACTGCGCGGCGCTCGCCGAGCACGAGGCGGGCGCGGCGAAGGGCGCGCGCGTCTCGATCACGGTCACGGTGGGGACCGGCGTCGGCGCGGGGCTGATCGTGGACGGGCGCATCGTCCAGGGCGCCTCCGGCGGGGCGGGCGAGATCGGCCACGTGCCCGTGGGCAGCGACGGCCCACCGTGCCGGTGCGGCGTCGAGGGCTGCGCCGAGCCCATGGCGAGCGGCGCCGGCCTGCTGGCGCGAGCGCGCGAGGCGGGCCTCGACGTGGACAGCGCGCGCGAGGTGTTCGAATCCCGCGACGCCGTGGCGGCGGAGCTGATCGACCGCATGGTGGACCACCTCGCCCGCATCCTGGGGTCCGCGACGCAGGTGCTGAACCCGGACGTGATCGTCGTCGGCGGCGGCGTGGCGCAGGCGGGGGAGAAGCTGTTCGCGCCGCTCCGCGCCGCGCTCGAGCGCTACACGCTCGCCTCGCACCGCGAGCGGCTGCGCATCGTGCCTGCGACGCTCGGCGAGCAGGCGGGCGTGATCGGAGCGGGCCTCATGGCGTGGCAGGCGCAGCGCGCCGCCGCGCCTCGGGGCGCCTAGCCGCCGAGCGACACCAGCGGTTCGGGCCGCGCGGCGTCAACGGATTCGCCGAGCAGCGTGACCGGCGTGGCGCCCACGACGCGCACGCGCCGCAGCGTGCCCGCGGCCGCGCCGTCGTCGGCCCATACCACGGTCTTGAACTCGCGCGACTTGCCGTGGAGCTGCGGCGTCGACTGGTCCTTGCCGCGCCACGACGGCCCGTCCACCAGCACCTCCACCTCGCGACCGATCCACCCGTCGTGGATCTCGCCCGAGATCTGGTGCTGCTGGTCGATCAGCGCCTCGAGCCGGCGCCCCTTCTCGGCCTCGTCCACGGTCTCCGCCATGCGGAACGACCGGGTGTCGGGCCGGGCCGAATACTTGAACAGGAACGCGCTGTCGAACCGCGCGCGCCGCATGAAGTCGCGGGTCATGTGGAAGTCGTCCTCGGTCTCGCCCGGGAAGCCGACGATGATGTCCGTGCTCACGGCCACGCCGGGGATGCGCTCGCGGATCCGCGCCATCACCGCCTCGTAGCGTGCGAGCGAGTAGCTCCGCTGCATCGCCTCGAGGATGCGGTCCGAGCCGCTCTGGAGCGGCAGGTGGACGTGCGGCATGACGCGCTCGCACGTGGCGACGGCGTCGATCACGCGCTCACTCATGTCGCTCGGGTGAGGAGAGGTGAAGCGGATGCGGAGCACGCCCTCGACGCGGTCGGCGGCCTCGAGCAGGTCGGCGAAGTCGTGGGCGCCGTCGTGGTACGAGTTGACGGTCTGGCCGAGGAACACGATCTCGCGGAAACCCTGCGCCACGGCGGACGCCACCTGGGACAACAGCTCGGGCAGGGGCACGCTCCGCTCGCGCCCGCGCGTGTACGGGACGACGCAGTAGCTGCAGAACTTGTCGCAGCCGCGCTGCACCGTGACCCAGGCGCGGACGCCGTGGCCGCGCTTCGGCTCAAGGTCGCCGTAGGTCTCGTCGCGGTCGAGTCGCAGCTCGGACACCGGCAGGCTCGCCGCGCGGCGCAGCAGCTCGGGGAGCCGGCGGTAGCCGTCGGGCCCCACCACGAGGTCCAGGACGCGCTTCTGGTCCAGCAGGCGCTTGCGCAGGTGCTGCGCCATGCAGCCCGCGACGCCCACGATCAGGTCGGGGTTCTTGAGCTTCAGGTGCGCGAACTCGCCGAGGCGCCCGAGCACGCGCTGCTCGGCGTGCTCGCGGATGGCGCAGGTGTTCAAGATCACCGCGTCCGCGTCGTCGGGGCGGGGGACGAGTTCCATGCCGGCGCGCTCCAGCACGCCGGCCATGACCTCGGAGTCGGCCACGTTCATCTGGCAGCCGTAGGTCTCGAGGAACACGCGTTTCATGCGAGAGCGATCCGAGGAATCATAAGGGTCGGGAACGGTAGCACAGCGCCGCTCGGGCCGCGGTTGACCGCGGCGAGGCGCCGCCCGAGAGTGTGCGCATGCCCACTAGACCCAGCCGCACGCTGGAGACGTTCCCGAACCCGGCGCCCGAGCGGGATTATTGGATCCGCCACGAATGTCCCGAATACACCGCGCTCTGCCCGGTCACGGGCCAGCCGGATTTCGGCACCATCGTCATCCGCTACGTGCCCGACCGGCTGTGCGTGGAGTTGAAGTCCCTCAAGCTCTACATCTGGTCGTTCCGCGACGAGGGGCATTTCTTCGAGCAGGTCACTAACCAGATCCTCGAGGACCTGGTGCGCGCGCTGTCGCCGCGCGAGCTGCGCGTGGTGGGCCGGTTCAACGTCCGCGGCGGCATCACGACGCGTGTCGTCGCCCGCTACCGGCGCGACCCCGAGCCGGTCACGGGACGCTCGCCGCGCTGAAGCCGCCGGCTCCGCCCGAACCCCCGGCGCTCCAACGGGGTATCGCACACGAAGCACGTGACGCCCGGAGCGCCTCGCACTATGCTCCACTCACCCGGGTCGCACCTTTATCGAGGAGAGCTTCCATAGCCGTTCGTCGATCCGCCGCGCGACCCGCGGCCGCCGCCGTCGCCTGGCGGTCGATGCTGCTCGCGGCCTGCCTGGCCGCGATCGCCATCTTCGTGGCGGCCCCGGCGTGGGCGCAGCAGTACGTGCCGGGCCGCATGCTCGTCCGCTGGAAGCCGGGCCTCAAGGCGGCCGCGCGCGAGGCTGCCATGTCGCCGCTCGGCGCCTCGCGGATGATGCTCTACGACATGGGCGCCGAGCTGGTGCGCGTGGTCGGCGTCTCGGTGGAGGAAGCGGTCGCGCGCCTCTCCCAGGACCCGCGCGTCGAGTACGCCGAGCCCGACTACCTGATGTCCATCGACCGCGCGCCCAACGACCCGCGCTATCCCGAGCAGTACGCGCTGCACAATACCGGCCAGACGGGCGGCACCCCCGGCGCCGACATCAGCGCCGAGCGCGCGTGGGAGCGCTTCACCGGGGACCCCGACCTGCTGATCGGCGACATCGACACCGGCGCCGACTACGACCACCCCGACCTGGCGCCGAACATCTGGACCAACCCGGGCGAGATCCCGGGGAACGGCATCGACGACGATCACAACGGCTACGTGGACGACGTCCACGGCTACGACTTCCTGAACCACGACGGCGACCCGCGCGACGACAACGGCCACGGCACGCACTCCGCGGGCCTCATCGCCGCGGTCGGTAGCGGCCCCGTTTCGGGGGCGGTCGAGGCGCTCCAGTACGCCACGCGCATGGGCATCCGCGTGACCAACAACTCCTGGGGCGGCGGCCCGTACTCGCGCACGCTCGAGGACGCCATCGCCGCCGCCGGCGCCGCGGGGGCGCTGTTCGTGGCGGCGGCCGGCAACGCGCGCACCGACACCGACCAGGTCCCACAGTACCCGAGTTCGCTGCCCGAAGACTGCATCATCAGCGTCGCGGCCACGGACAATGCCGATCAGCTCGCATCGTTCTCGAACTACGGAGCCACGTCCGTGGACCTGGCGGCGCCCGGTGTCAACGTGCTGAGCACGTGGCCGGGGGTCAGCTACCGCACGCTCTCGGGCACGAGCATGGCGACACCGCACGTGACCGGGGCGGTGGCATTGCTCATGGGGCGGTTCCCGGCCATGGACGCGGCGCAGGTGAAGGCGCGGCTGCTCGCGAGCGTCGACACGCTGCCGGGCCTCGCCGGCCGCTGCGTCTCGGGCGGCCGCTTGAACCTCGACGTCGCCTCGGCCGACCCGGACAGCATCCCGCCGGGCGTCATTGCCGATCTCGCCGTGACGCGGCCCGGCAGCAACTCGATGGATCTGGGCTGGACCGCCACCGGCGACGACGGCAACACCGGCACCGCGACGCGCTACGAGCTGCGCTACGCCACGCATCCGTTCGGCGCGGCCGACTTCGACTCGCTCACGCGCGTCCCCGCGCCGCGCCCGGCGATCGCGGGCACGGGGGAACGCTGGCGCGTGACCGGGCTCGCCACGAACACGCACTACTGGTTCGCGCTGCGCGCCCGCGACGACTTCAACAACGCCGGCCCCGTCTCCAACGTGGCCGATGCCGTGACGCTCGGTCCGCCACGGCTCTCGCTGTCCGCGGTCGACGTGAGCGCGAACGCCGCCACCGGCACGGTCGTCTCGCAGACCGTCGAGCTCGCGAACGACTCCCCGGGCACGCTCGAGTGGAGCGCGCCGCCGCCGGTGCCGGAGTTCACCGCCGCGCAGGTGGTTTGGCCGGAGCAACCGTCCGTGAAGGGCTCGGAGGGGACGCCGCGCGGTCCGCAGACCGAGGACGCGGGCGGGCCGGACGCGTTCGGCTACCGCTGGAACGACTCCAGCGAGCCCGACGGGCCGGTGTTCAAGTGGGTGGACGTGGTCGCTCCCGCCAACCTCATCACCCTCTCCGGCGACGAGGGCGTCTCGGCGCCGGTGCCGACGGGCATCAGCTTCCCGTTCTATGGCCACCGCTTCACGCAGGTGCGAGTGTGCACGAACGGCTACCTGCAGTTCGGTCCCGAGGGGCCGTCTTTCGAGAACCAGGGGCTGCCGTCGACCGCGGGCCCGCGCAACCTGATCGCCCCGTTCTGGGACGATCTCAACTTCGGCTCGGGGGTGAACCGAGCGTACGTGCACAACGACGGCACCCGGTGCGTGATCACCTGGGACGCGGTGCCGCGCTACAACGACGTCGGGTCGGTGATGACGTTCCAGTGCATCCTCTACCCGTCGGGCGAGATCCGCTTCCAGTACCTGCGCATGGCCGGCACCCTGAACAACGCCACGCTCGGCATCCAGGACAGCTCGCGCACGGTGGGGCTCACGGTGGCGTTCAACCAGGACTACGTGCGCGAGCTGTCCTGGA
>Ga0318494_10000389_pt1 | contig 14925 bp, 9 predicted proteins | sample GRESIP108b1f24_FD_203293 | JGI IMG/M metagenome (GOLD analysis project Ga0318494, IMG submission 203293) | Tropical soil microbial communities from Luquillo Experimental Forest, Puerto Rico - GRE.SIPMG.108b1f24 | ecosystem: Environmental > Terrestrial > Soil > Tropical forest > Bulk soil... | reverse complement strand
GCCGAGGAGGCGCACCTCGTCGGCGAGACGGGCCGCGCGGATCCTGGCCTCGAGCGACGCGCGCTCCGGGCCGTCGCCGACGAGCACGCACCGGAAGGCGACGCCACGGTCGCGGAGGAGCGAACACGCGTCGACGAGGTAGCGCTGCCCCTTGTAGTCCCGGAGCCCCGCGACGCAGGCGACGAGGGGCACGTCGCGCTCGAGACGCTCCCGCTCCCGGGGGCGGAAGCGCCGGAGGTCGACGCCGCAGCGGACGACGGCCGTCTTCGACGCCGCCTCGGGCCCGTAGAGCTCGCCGATGAGGGCGCGGTTGTGCTCGGAGACCGTGACGACGAAGCGCGCGTCGGCGATCTTCTCGCCGAGCATGGAGCGGTTCTCGTAGAGATCGTGCGCGTGTGCGGTGAAGCTGTAGCCGATGCCGGTGAGCTCGTGGACGACGAGGGCGGCGAGCGCGGGGTGCGTCGCCCAGTGCGCGTGGACGTGCTCCGGCGCGCGGGCCTCGATCTCACGCGCCACGAGGGCGGCGCGCGGCACGATCGCGATCGCCTTCGCGAGGAACTCGACGGAGCGGCGGTTCCCGGCGAGAGCGCGCCACCAGGTGCGGAGGTAGGGGCGCGGCCGCCGTCGGATCCAGTGGAGCTGCGCGAGGAGGAGCTCGAGCGAGAGCGCCCGGTGATAGCGGACGCGCGGCATGAGCTCCTCGACCCCGGGGTGGCGCGGTCCGGGCGCCGCGCCGAGCAGCGGGAAGACGTCGATCTCGATCCCCTGGCGCCGGAGCTCGAGCAGCTCGTTCAGGATGAACGTCTCCGTCGGGGCCGGGAACCAGGACATCAGGTAGGCGACGCGGCCGCGCCGAGCCCCCGCCGGATCGCGATCGATGCTCGCCAGCGGCGCCGGGCCCGCTCGCCGGGCCGGCCCGACCCGGCGGAGCTCCGCGTAGACCTCCAGGAACTGCCCCACGATCCGGTCGAGCCCGTACCGGGCCGCGACCTCGTCGCGCGCCAGGTGCGCCCGAGCTTGCGCCGCGGGGTCCGTGAGCGCCTCGACGAGCCCCGCCGCGAGCGCGTCGGCACGCGCTGGTGGCACGAGCCGGCCCGTGGCGCCGTCCCGCAGGATCTCCGCCGATCCGCCCACCGCCGTCGCGACGACCGGGACCGCGCACGCCATCGCCTCGAGGAGCGCGACCGGGAGCCCCTCCGTGCGCGACGGGAGCACCGCCGCGTCCGCCGCCCGCACGTACGGCGCGACGTCGGCGGCCGCGCCCAGGAGCGCGACGCTCCCGGCCACGCCTGCCGCGCGCGCCGCCTCGAGGAGCCGCCCCCGCTCGGCCCCGTCGCCGAGCAGGATCAGGCGCGCGCCCGGAACGGCGCGCGCCACGGCGGGCCAGGCCGCCACGAGGACGTCCGCGCCCTTCTCCGGCGAGAGCCGCCCGGTGTAGACGACCGTGGGCGCCTCGGCGAGACCGAGCGCGCGCCGGAGCGCGATCCGCTCCTGCGCACCGGCGGGCCGGAAGCGTTCGAGGTCGACGCCGTTGGGGATCGAGACGATGCGCGCCTCCGGCACGCCGGCCGCGAGGAGCTCGGCCCGGATCGCGCCGCTGATCGCGACGAACCGGTCCGCCTCTCGCACCGTCGCGCGCAGACGGAGACGGCCGAGCGGAGTGGCGGAGAGGACCCCGACGTCGCCGATCGCCCCGCAGGCGTGCGGGTTGAGCAGGATCGGCGTGCCGTGCGCGGCCCGCGCCACGAGCGCGACCGTCGTCGGCGAGAGGAGCTGGTGCGCATGGATCAGGTCGGGCCCGATCTCGCCGACGCGAGCCACCGCGCCGGCGACGAAGGCGAGCGTGGCGGCGGCCCCGGTCACGCCCGCCGGCGCGCCCACGCGGTGGACGTGCAGCCGTCCGAGCGTCTCGCGGTCCGGATGGCCGGCTGCGCGCCGCGTGACGACGTGGATCTCGGCCCCACGGCCGGCGAGCGCACGAGCGAGCGCGCGCGTGTGGCTCTGGATCCCGCCGACGGACGGCGGGTAGAGGCTCGTCACCATCGCGACGCGCAGCGCCGGCCCGCCCGCCGGCTCAGCGCCCACTCCTCCGCTCCATTCCGCGGCCGCGCCGGCGCGTCGCTCGCCCGTCGTCCGATGCATCGCCCCCTGGCCCACGTGAACGCTTGCCTCGCGGTGCACCGGGCGGAAGCACCATCTTCGGGACCGGCGCGCGGCGCCGCGCGTGGCGAACGTCTCGGAGGGCGATGGGATCGTTCCTGCGCGTCGCGGAGATCATCAACTCGTTCGACATCGGGGGCGGCGAGGTGCAGCTCCTCGCGCTGCTCGAGCGGCTGAAGGGACGGTACGCGCTGGCGGTGCACGCGCTCGAGGTGCGCGGCCCCTTGCTCGCGCCGCTCCGGGCCCTCGGGTTCGAGCCGGAGGGCCACCCGCTCGGCGGGTCGCTGGCGAGCCGCGGCGCCGTGCGTGCGATCGCGAGCCTGGCGCGCGCGTTCCGCCGGGATCGCATCGAGCTCGTGCACGCGCACGATTTCTATTCGTCGTTCGTGGCCGTCCCCGCGGCGCGCCTCGCCGGCGCGGCGGTCGTGGTCGGCCGCCTCGATCTCGGCCACCTCCAGTCGCCGCCGCAGCGCACGGTGCTCGCCGGGATCACGCACGCCGCCGACGCGGTCGTGGTGAACTGCGAGGCGATCCACAGGCTCGTCGTGGACGAGGAGCGCGTGCCCGCCGAGCGCGTCACCCTCATCCGGAACGGCATCGACCTGGAGGCGTTCGACGCGCGGAGGGCCGCGCCCCTCGCGGCGCCGCTCCCGGACCTGGGCGGGCGGCCGTCGGTGGTGCTCGTCGCCAACATGCGCCACGAGGTGAAGCGCCAGGAGGACTTCCTCCACGCCCTGGCCCTCGCGCGGCGCGAGCGCCCCGAGGTCGCGGGGTTCCTCGTCGGCGAGGGCGACCGGACCCCGTGGCTCCGCTCGCTCGCGGCGCGGCTCGGGCTGGACGGGTCGACGTTCTTCCTCGGCCGCCGCGCCGACGTCCCGGCCGTGCTCTCGCGCGCGACGATCGGCGTGCTCGTCTCCTCGCTGGAGGGGCTCTCGAACGCGGTGATCGAGGGGATGGCCGCGGCGCTCCCCATGGTGGTGACCGACGCCGGCGGGAACGGCGAGCTCGTGAAGCACGGCGAGCGCGGGCTCGTCGTGCCGGTCGCGGACCCCGAGGCGCTGTCGCGCGCGCTGCTCGACCTCGTCCGCGACCCGGCCCGCGCCCGCCGCCTGGGTGCGGCCGGGCGGAGCTACGTCGAGGCCGAGCTCACGCTCCCGCGCATGGTCTCGGGGCACGAGCGCGTGTACCAGCGGGTCGTCTCCGGGCGCCACGGGCTCGCCGCGGCGCTCGGCCGGGCCGGCGGCGCGGCGCGGCAGGTGGCGGTCGGCGGGATCGAGTTCCTGCGCGAGCGGATGGCGGGGGCGCGGTGACGGATCACGGGCCGGCGGCGGGCACCGCGACGGCGCGCTCGACGTCGCGCCGCGCATACCCCTCGGGCCGATCGGACGGAGGGTGCGCGAGGAAGCTCGCCACGATCTTCCCGACGTAGAGCTCGAGCGGCTCGTGCCGGAAGCCCAGCTCGCGGAGCGCCCGGCCGGGATCGACGAAGGACATCCACGGACCGCTGAAGGGCGAGACGCGGAGCGGGTCGAGCCCCGCCGCGCGGAGCCGGTCGGAGGCGATGGGGACGACCTCCGCCTTCGAGCCCAGGTGGTGGCGCAGGATCGCGACCAGCTCGGCGAGGGTGGGCGTCTCCTCCTGCGCGACGTTGTAGGCGTTGCCGATCGCCTCCTCGCGCCCGAGCACCTCGACGAGGAAGCGCGCCACCTCGGCGCCGTACACGTGCCGGACGCGGTGCTCGCCGAAGTCGGGGAGGAGCAGGGGGCCGCCGTCGACGAGGCGCCAGAGGTAGCTCTCGAGCCGGCGGAAGTAGTCGCGCTCTCCGTTCACCATGGGGATGCGGACGCGCGTGGCCGGAAAGCCGTCCTTCGCGTGCGCCTCCTCCAGCGCGTCCTCGCAGGCGCGCTTCCCCATCCCGTACTCCCACTCGCCGATCTCGGCGGGATCGGAAGGGCGCGCCCTCACCGGCCCCGCGTAGTCCTCCTCGCGCGCGGGCCGGGGCGCGCCCTCGCGGACGAGGTAGACCTGGCCCGTGGAGACCATGACGTAGTGCCCGACGCGCCCGCGCAGCACCTCCGCCGCGCGCCGCCCGTCGTCGCCGGTGTACGCCGCCAGGTCGACCGCCGCGTCGAAGCGGCGCCCCCGGAGCAGCCGCTCGAGGTCCGTCGTGCGATCGCCGACGAGCCGCTCGACGCGCGCGCCGAACGGATCCGGGAGCCGCCCGCGGTTGAGCAGCGTGACCTTGTGCCCGGCGGCGAGCAGCCGGAACCCGAGGAGCCAGCCCACGAATCGATTCCCGCCGATGACGAGGACGTCCACGCGCGAGCGCCTCCCTGCCCCCGCGCCCGTTCGTGCCTGCCCGGCGGGGGCGCGTCAAGGAGGAAATCCTCCCCGGGTTGGGGCAGACTCGTCGCCATGACCCCCGAAGACTTCCGACGGCTCGGCCACGCCCTCGTCGACTGGATCGCGGATTACCGCTCCCGCGTCCGTTCGCTCCCCGTGATGAGCCCCGTCGCGCCGGGCGCGATCCGGGCGCGCTTCCCGAGGACGCCGCCCGTCGAGGGCGGCAAGGTCGCCGAGGCGATCGCCGCGCTCGACCAGCTCGTGCTCCCTGGCGTCACGCACTGGAACCACCCGGCCTTCTTCGCCTACTTCCCCTCCAACACGAGCGAGGCCTCGATCCTCGGCGACCTGCTCTCGGCGGGCCTCGGCGTCCAGGGCATGAGCTGGCAGACCTCGCCGGCGGCGACGGAGCTCGAGGAGGTGGTGATGGACTGGATCCGGCAGCTCATCGGGCTGCCGGAGTCCTTCACCGGCGTCGTGCAGGACACCGCCTCGAGCTCGACGCTCACCGCGCTCCTCTGCGCGCGGGAGCGGACGAGCAAGTTCTCCCAGAACGGGGCGGGGCTCGCCGGCGCGCAGCCGATGACCGTCTACGCCTCGGACCAGGCGCACAGCTCGATCGAGAAGGCCGCGCTCCTCGCCGGGTTCGGCAAGGCGCACCTCCGGCTCCTCGGCACCGACTCGGCGCACGCGCTCCGCGTCGAGCTCCTCGCGCGCGCCATCGAGGAGGACCTCGCCTACGGCCTGCGGCCTTGCGCGATCGTGGCCGCGACCGGCACGACGGCGACCACGGCGCTCGACCCGGTCGCCGCGATCGCCGACCTCGCCGAGCGGTACGGCCTCTGGCTGCACGTCGACGCCGCGCTCGCCGGGACGGCGATGGTCGTCCCCGAGTGCCGCGCCATGTGGGCGGGCGTCGAGCGGGCCGACTCGGTCGTCTTCAACCCGCACAAGTGGATGGGGATCGGCTTCGACTTCAGCGCCTACTTCGTCCGCGATCCGCAGCACCTCGTGCGCGTGATGAGCACGAACCCCTCGTACCTGCGCACCGCCCACTACGGCGCGGTGAGCAACTTCCGCGACTGGGGCATCCCGCTCGGCCGCCGCTTCCGCGCGCTCAAGGCCTGGTTCCACCTCGTCGACGAGGGCGTCGCCGGCATGCAGGCCCGCATCCGCCGCGATCTCGCGAACGCGCAGTGGCTGAAGGAGCAGGTGGACGCGACGCCCGGCTGGGAGCGGCTCGCCCCCGTGCCGCTCCAGACCGTGTGCCTGCGCCACGCGCCCGCGGGCGAGAAGGACGAGGCGCGGCTCGCCGAGCACAACCTCGCGATCGCGCGGAAGGTGAACGAGGGCGGGCGCGCGTACGTGACGCCGAGCGTGCTCAAGGGGAAGCAGATGATCCGGGTGTCGATCGGAGCGGCGGCCACCGAGCGCGCGGACGTGGAGCTCGTGTGGGGGCTGCTCAGGGAGGCGGCCGGGTAGGGCGTCCCTCGACTTCGCGGCGCCGCTGGCGCGTCGCCGCTACGCTCGGGATGGTCGGGGCGGGGTCGAGGTCGGTTGCCTCGCGCCCGCGTCTCGCACATAACCGTCGCGAGCATGCCTCCCTCGGACCGCGCCCTCCTCCTCCTCGTCCCCACGACCAGCTACCGGCTCGACGACTTTCAGGCCGCGGCGAGGCGGCTCGGGGTGCCGCTCGTGGTGGGGAGCGATCTCTGCCACCGCATCGAGGACACCTTCGGCGAGCGGCCGGATCTCCTCTCCCTCGACTACCGGAACCCGGCCCGCGCCGCCGAGCAGATCGAGCACGCCGCCCGGACGCGGGCGTTCGGCGGGATCGTCCCGGCGAGCGACGCGACGGCGGTCATCGCGGCGCTCGCGGCGGAGCGGCTTCACCTAGCGTACAACCCGCCGGAGGCGGCGCGGCGGGCGGCGAACAAGCACGCGATGCGGACCGCCCTCGCGCGGGCGGGCGTGCCCGTCCCGCGGTTCGCCGCGCACGACCTCGGCGAGGATCCGGAGGCGGCGGCGCGGGCGTCGCCGTTCCCGTGCGTGCTGAAGCCGCTGGTGTTCTCGGCGAGCCGGGGGGTCATCCGCGCCGACGACCCGGCGTCGTTCGTGGTCGCCTGGCGGCGCATCGCGAAGCTCCTGCACGACACGCGCGCCGAGCGGCGCGCGCGGGACGAGGAGGCGGCGAGCGCCGTGCTCGTCGAGGCGTTCGTGCCGGGCGCCGAGGTCGCGGTCGAGGGGCTGCTCCGCGGCGGCGCGCTCGAGGTGCTCGCGCTGTTCGACAAGCCGGATCCGCTCGACGGCCCCTACTTCGAGGAGACGATCTACGTCACCCCCTCGCGCCACGCGCCGGAGCTGCAGCGGCGCGTCGAGGCCATCGTCGCGGAAGGCGCGAGCGCGCTCGGGCTCGCCGAGGGGCCGGTCCACGCGGAGGTGCGGCTCGGCCCGGGCGGCCCGGTCGTGCTGGAGATCGCCGCGCGCTCCATCGGCGGGCTCTGCTCCCGGACGCTCCGGTTCGGCGCGGGGCTCACGCTCGAGGAGGTCCTCGTCGCGCACGCGATGGGGCTCCCGCTCGCGAGCGTGCGGCGCGAGGCGCGCGCCGCCGGCGTCATGATGGTCCCCATCCCCCGCCGCGGCGTGCTGCACGGCGTCCGCGGGCTCGGCGCCGCGCGCGCGGTGAAGGGGATCGAGGACGTCGTCATCACCGTGCCGGAGGGGCGCGAGGTCGTGCCGCTCCCGGAGGGCGACAGCTACCTCGGGTTCCTGTTCGCGCGGGGCGGGTCCCCGGCGGACGTGGAGGCGGCGCTCCGCGACGCGCACGGGCGGCTCGACCTCGACATCCGGGCGCCGCTGCCGGTCAGCTAGACACCACGAACACGGTGCACGAGCGCGCGCCGTGCGCGCCGATCACGAGCGCCTGCTCGATGTCGGCGGTCTTGGACGGCCCGGAGATGAAGACGCCGTAGCCGCGGGGCAGCGCCGCGACGCGCGCGCAGGCCTCGTGCATGTCGTTGGCGAGCTGGGAGACGCCGACCACCAGGGCGAGGTGCTGCGTCACGACGAACACGCCCCGGTGGTGCAGCCCCGCGCCGTTCACCCAGACCGCCCCGTTCTCCGCGACGCCGAACAGCCCCGGGAGCACGGCGAGATCGATCCCCTCGAGCTCGTGCGGATCCGCGAGCGCGTCGATCGCGACGTTGCCTGGCCCGGCGGCCGGGACGAGCGACACGATGCGGCGCGCGCCGAGCCGGACGGCGAGCGCGTCCACCTCGGCGCGGAGCGCCGGGCCGTCCGCCACGCGCACGGCGGTGCCGCCGACGGCGGCCACCGCGGCCTCGAACTGCGCGACGGGATCGGCGAAGCGCGCCGCGACGCCCCGGGCGTCGGGGAGCGGGACGGCGGGGGGCGCGGCGTCGCGGAGCCGGCGCAGGATCTCCTCGCGCGCGCCGCTAGCCATGCTCGCGCTCCTTCTCCTTCCGGTAGAGCGCGCGGAAGGTCTCCCGCGGCATCGGCGGCAGCTCGCGCTGCCGCCCCCACACGTTCCACCGTGAGTAGACGACGGGACGGGGCAGGTGGCGCCCGAGGAAGCGCGCGACCGCGCCCGCGAGCAGGTACACCGCCCGGTAGCGCAGGACGATCCCGACGACCTTCATCCCGAGCCGCTTCCCGGTCGGCTGGAGCCCGGCGCGCGCCAGGTCGCGCCGGCGGGTCAGGATCTGCTCGTGGAGCGGGATCTTGACGGGGCAGACGTCGTCGCACGAGCCGCACAGGCTCGAGGCGAACGGGAGCGAGGCGTGGGCGGCCGCGTCGCGCGCCGTCCCGAGGACGACGCCGATGGGGCCGGGGATCGTGTACGAGTAGCTGTAGCCGCCGGAGCGCCGGAAGACCGGGCAGGTGTTCATGCACGCGGCGCAGCGGATGCAGGTGAGAGATCGCCGGTACTCGGGCTGGCGCAGGATCGCGCTCCGCCCGTTGTCCACGACGACGACGTGCAGCTCGCCGCCACGGATCGGGCCGAGGAAATGGGTCGTGTAGCTCGTGATCGGCTGGCCAGTGGCGGACCGCGCGAGCAGCCGGAGGAAGACGGCCAGGTCCTCGAGCCGCGGGACGACCTTCTCGACGCCCATGCACGCGATGTGGATGGGCGGGAGCGATGTCCCCATGTCGGCGTTCCCCTCGTTCGTGCAGACGACGAAGCCGCCCGTCTCCGCGATCGCGAAGTTCACGCCGGTGAGCCCGGCCTGCGCCGCCAGGAACCGCGCGCGCAGGTGGGCGCGCGCCGCCTCCGTGAGCCGGGTCGGGTCGGAGAGCCCCTCGGGCGTCCCGAGCTTCTCGTGGAAGAGCTCTCCGATCTCCTCCTTCTTCTTGTGGATCGCCGGCAGCACGATGTGCGAGGGGGGCTCCTTCGCGAGCTGGACGATCCGCTCGCCGAGGTCGGTGTCCGTCACCTCGATCCCGCGCGCCTCGAGGTACGGGTTCAGGTGGCACTCCTCGGTGAGCATCGACTTCGACTTCACGAGCCGCGTGACGCCGCGCTCGGCGAGGAGCCCGTGCACGATGGCGTTGTGCTCGGCGGCGTCGCGCGCCCAGTGGACGCGCGCGCCCGCGGCGGTGGCGTTCCGCTCGAACTCCTCGAGGTAGTCGGCGAGCCGCGCCTGCGTGTGCGCCTTGATCGCCGCGGCGGTCTCGCGGAGCCGCTCCCACTCCGGCACCGCGCCCGCGGCGCGATCCCGCTTCGCGCGCACGAACCAGACCGCCTGATCGTGCCAGTGGACGCGGGCGTCGTCCTTCAGGAACAGGGCGGCCCGCTCCGCGTGGGAGCGCTCGGCCTGGACCACCGGGAGCGAGGCGCTCATGCCATGGCCTCCGCCAGGACCTCCGCGACGTGCCGGAACTGCAGCGGCTGCCGGGCGCGGCGGGCGAGGCCGTCGAGGTGCATGAGGCACGACACGTCCGTCGCGGTCACCACCTCGGCCCCGGCCTGCAGGTGGTCGGCGATCCGGTCGCGCCCCATCCCGCAGGAGACCGCCTCCTCGACGACCGCGAAGGTCCCGCCGAACCCGCAGCACTCGTCCGCGCGCTGCAGCGTCACGAGCTCGATCCCCTCGAGCGACGAGAGGAGGCTCGCCACCTTGCTGTAGCGCGCCTCCATCCGCTCGCTCGCGCTCCCGAGCCGGAGCTCCCGCAGGCCGTGGCAGCTCTGGTGCAGGGCGACCTTTCGCGGGTAGCGCCCCGCGAGCCGCCCAACCTTCAGGACGTCGGTGATGAACTCGCAGAGCTCGTAGGTGCTCCCCTTCACCGCCTCGAGCCCGGGGAGCCCGGGGACGAGCGCGTCGTAGTGGTTCCGCACCATCGAGGTGCAGCTCCCCGACGGGCAGACGACGTGCTCGAAGCCCCGGAACACCTCGACGAAGCGGCGGGCGAGCGGCGCCGCGTCGCCGGCGAACCCCGCGTTGGCCATCGGCTGGCCGCAGCAGGTCTGCGCCTCCGGGTAGACGACCTCGACGCCGAGCCGCTCGAGGACGCGCACCGTGGCGAGCCCCACGCGCGGGTAGAGCTGATCGACGTAGCAGGGGATGAAGAGCCCGACGCGCATGGTGGGGCGGGAGCGCGCCGGGTCCGTCACTTCGGCGGTGGTATCGGGATGGAGCCGTGGAAGACGTACGCCTGGAGCATCGCGATGATCCCGATGAAGGCGGCGAGCGCGATGGAGTGCCACCAGACGGTGCGGAAGATGGGGCCGAGCGCGTGCGTGCGCTCCTTCGGGTGATCGTAGCAGGCCGCGCACGCGACCATGATCGACTGTGCGTCGATCATCTTGCCCATGACGCCGCCCGTCGAGTTGGTCGCGACGATCAGGATCTCGTTGAGCTTGAGCTGCTGGGCCGTGATCCGCTGGAGGCTGCCGAAGAGCGCGTTCGACGCGGTGTCCGAGCCGGTCAGGAAGACGCCCAGCCAGCCGAGGTAGGCGGCGAAGAACGGGTAGAGCACCCCGGCCCGCGTGAACGCGAGGCCGAGCACGGCGTCGGTGCCGGAGTAGCGGGTGAGGAAGCCGAGCCCGAGCACCTGGCCGATCACGAGCACCGGCGTCTTCATCCGGTGGAAGGTCCGAGAGGTGGCCTCCCGCCACTGCGCCGCGCTCATCCGGAGCGCGAGGCCCGAGAGGATCGCCGCGACGAACACGCCCGTGCCGGCGGCCGACAGCCAGTTGATGACGAAGCGCGCCGCCTCGGGCTTCGCGTTCGGCGGCGCGACGGGCGGCGTGCGCTGGACCATGTTGTGGAGCGCGGGCATGTCCCAGGCCGGGAGGGAGAGCGTGCCGCTGAACTTCGACCCGAGCAGCGTCGTCGAGAACTTCACGTTGGCGAAGAGGTTGTTCAGGAACGTCTTGAACGCCGGGATGCCCCAGATCGCGCAGCAGGCGATGAGGATCGCCCACGGGACCCACGCGTAGAGCGTCTGCCCGGCGGTGTACGGGTACTCGGAGGACTTCGCGGTCGGATCCCGCCCGGCCGCGCCGACGCTCACCGCCTGCGCCCGCTGCTTCGCCTCGCGCTCGGAGCGGAGGAGGAAGCGCGACTTCGGGTGCCACACGAAGCGGAGGAAGAGCGCGGTGCATACGACGGAGAACACGCCCGAGACGACGTCGGTCATGAGGTGGAACGAGGGCGTCCCGGAGGCGAAGTACTGCATGATCGCGAACGACGCGCCGGAGACGAGCGTCGCCGGCCACACCTCGAACGCCTCCTTCCAGGTGCCGCCCTCCATCTTGACGAACGTGGCGACCAGCCAGAACGGCACGAGCAGCGAGGCGAACGGGAGCTGGTGGCCCGCCATCGCGGACAGCGTCACCTGGTCGAGGCCGCTCACCTGGGCGAGCGTGACGATGGGCGTCCCGATCGCCCCCCACGCGACGGGCGCGGTGTTCGCGAGCAGGTTCAGGACGGCGGACTGGAAGGGCGAGAAGCCGAGGCCGACCATCACGGCGCCCGCGATGGCGACGGGCGTCCCGAAGCCGGAGGTGCCCTCGATGATCGCGCCGAACGAGAAGGCGATGAGCAGCACCTGCAGCCGCCGGTCGAACGAGATGTGGATGATCGACTCCTTCACGATCTCGAACTTCCCGGTGATCACCGTCATCGTGTAGAGGAACATCGCCCCGAGCACGATCCAGATGATGCCGAGGAAGCCGGAGAGCGAGCCGTACACGAACGCGGAGACGGCCGACTTCACCGGCATGCCGAACGGGATGCAGGACACGAGGAACGCCATCAGCACGCCGAGGAACGCGGCCTGCGGCGCGGGGATGCCGAGGTGGCGCTGCCCCTCGGCGTCGCGGTGCGGGTGGAGGGCGATGAAGTAGAGGAGGGTCAGGATCGGGAGCGCGGCCACGAGCGTCGAGAGGAGGACGTTCCCGAGCGGATTGTAGTTCTGATGGTACATGCGGTTCACTCCTCGAGTGAGGCCGTGGTGACGCGGTCCGGAGCTCGTGTTGCGAGCGCCGAGGCGCAGCGGTCGACGAGCGCGGCGAGCGGGCGGTACGGGATCCCGGCGTGCAGGGAGAGGCCGATCTCGCAGGTGCGGGAGGACGAGTAGCCGGAGGTGCAGTCCGGCGGGAGCGACCCGGGGAGCGCCGCGAGCGCGGCGGCGTTCAGCTCGGGGTGCGTGAAGCCGCGATCGCCGGCGAACCCGCAGCAGCCGATTCCGGCCGGGACGACCACCCGCTCCGCGCACGCCGCCGCGACCCGCCGGAACGTGTCGGCGAGCCCGGCCTTCACCGCGCTGCACGGGACGTGGAGCGCGACCGGCCCCGGCACGCGCCGGAGCTCGAGCCGGCCGAGCAGGAAGCGATCGATGAACTCGACGGGGTCGTGGATCGCGAGCTGGCCGGCGACGAGCTTCTTCATGCGGTAGGCGCACGGGCTCGTGTCGAAGAGGATGGGGTTCCGCCCCCCGTCCGCCGCCGCCGCGAGCGCCGCCGTGAGCTCCGCCGCCTTGCGCGCCGCCTCCTCCGGGAAGCCCTTCGACTCGAAGGCCATGCCGCAGCAGAGGTCGTCCAGGCCGTCGGGGAAGACCACGTCGCAGCGCGCCTTGGCGAGGAGCGACTGCATCGCCTCGTGGACCGCGACCGCCCCGCGGTCGCCGCGGGCGGGGCCGAACGTCCGCGCGACGCAGCTCGGGAAGTAGACGACCCGCAGCGCGCCGCCGCGCGACGACGCGCTGAACCGCGGGTGGATGGGGAGGGGAAGGTGCGGGGTCCACTGAGGGAGGAGCCCGCCGCTCGCGCGCCGGGCGGCGCGCGCGACGGCGTCCATCCGGCGCGTGCCGAGCGCCCGGTGGAGGGCGTCGGCGAAGCCGAGCGCGGCGCGCGCGCCGGCGGTCACCGCGGCGAAGTGGCCCGCCGCCGCCTCCGCCGCGCCGCTCCCCTCCGCGTGGCGCTGCGCCCGGAGCCACTTCGTGTGCTCGCCGGTGTCGATCCCGACCGGGCACGACGTCGCGCACAGCCCGTCCACCGCGCAGGTCGCGTCTCCCTGGTACGCGTAATCGTCCACCAGCCGCTCGAGGCGGTCCGGGTCCTCGCGCGTCGCGCGCAGCCGCGCGATCTCGCGCTGCACGACGATCCGCTGCCGCGGGGTGAGCGTCAGGTCGCGCGACGGGCAGCGCGGCTCGCAGAAGCCACACTCGATGCAGCGATCGACGATCGGGTGCGCCTGCGGGAGCGGCTTCAGCGCGGTGAGGTGTGCGCGCGGGTCGTCGTTCAGGATGACGCCCGGGTTGAGGAGCCCCTTCGGATCGAGGAGCGCCTTCACCCGCCGCATGAGCGCGTACGCCTTCGCGCCCCACTCGAGCGCCACGAACGGCGCGACGTTGCGGCCGGTGCCGTGCTCGCCCTTGAGCGACCCGTCGTACCTGCGGGTCACCATCCGGCAGACGTCGTCCATGAACCGCGCGTACCGCGCGACCTCGCCGCCCGAGCCGAAGTCCTGGGTGAAGACGAAGTGCAGGTTCCCGTCGAGCGCGTGCCCGAAGATGATCGCCTCGTCGTAGCCGTGGGTGACGAGGAGCTTGCGCAGGTCGAGGGTCGCCTCCGCCAGGCGGCCCATCGGGAATGCGACGTCCTCGATCACCACCGTGGTGCCGACGCGTCGCGCCGCGCCGACCGCCGGGAAGAGGCCGCGGCGCACGTCCCAGAGCCGCTCGTACTCCGCCTTGACGGGCGTGAACCGGACCGGGAAGAGCGTCGGCACGTCCGCCATCCGCTCCCCGAGCGCGCCGATCTGCGCGGCGAGCGCGGCCGGGTCGGGCGCGCGCGTCTCGATGAGGAGCGCCGCGACGCCGGGGGCGAGACCCGCCAGCTCCGGGGGCATCCCAGGCTTCCCCTCGACGGACCGGAGCGACGCGCGGTCCATGAGCTCGACCGCGGAGACCGGCCCGCCCTTGAGCCGCATGGTCGCGAGCGCCGCGGCGCCGATGTCGCGGTAGAAGGCGAGCGCGCTCGCCTTGTGCGGGTGCTCGACGACCGTGCGGTAGGTGATCTCGGCCAGGAACGCGAGGGTCCCCTCGGAGCCGACCAGGAGGTGGAGCAGGATGTCGATGGGGTCGTCGAAGTCGAGGAACGCGTTGAGCGAATAGCCCGTCGTGTTCTTGATCCGGAACTTCTCCGCGACGCGCGCCGCGAGCGCCGCGTCGGCGCGGAGCTCGTCGCGGATCGCTGCGAGCCCGCGGAGGAGCTCCGGGTGCGTCCGCTCGAGGCTGCGTCGCGACGCGTCGTCGGCGGTGTCGAGCGGCGTCCCGTCGGCGAGGAGCACCTTCATGCTCTCGACCGTCCGGTAGGTGTTCTCCGCCGTGCCGCAGCACATCCCCGAGGCGTTGTTCGCGGCGATCCCGCCGATCATGCAGGCGCCGATCGACGCGGGGTCCGGGCCGAGCTTCCGGCCATGGGGCGCGAGCACGAGGTTCGCCTCGGCGCCGATGACCCCGGGCTCGCACGCGATGCGCGCGCCGCCGTCCAGCACCCGCATCCCGCGGAAGCCGCCGGCGACGACGACGAGCACCGAGTCCGAGACCGCCTGGCCCGAGAGGCTCGTCCCGGCCGCACGGAACGTGACGGGCAGCCCGAGGGCGCCGGCCTCGCGGAGCACGGTCCGCACCTCGTCGGCCGAGCGCACGCGCACCACGAGCTTCGGGAGGAGCCGGTAGAAGCTGGCGTCGGTGCCGTACGCGAGCACGCGCAGCGGATCGGCGAGGATTCGCGCGCGCGGGAGGAGCGCCGCGAGCCGGCGGTGCAGCCGCCGATACGGCAAGGGGAGCGCGCGGATGTCCTGGCGCGAGCTCATGGAGCCGGACTAGCGAGATGCTCACGAACCGGGCACGCGCGCCCGTAAATCGGGACGGCCGCGGTGGGGCGTGTGGAGG
>Ga0318494_10000384_pt1 | contig 14967 bp, 15 predicted proteins | sample GRESIP108b1f24_FD_203293 | JGI IMG/M metagenome (GOLD analysis project Ga0318494, IMG submission 203293) | Tropical soil microbial communities from Luquillo Experimental Forest, Puerto Rico - GRE.SIPMG.108b1f24 | ecosystem: Environmental > Terrestrial > Soil > Tropical forest > Bulk soil... | reverse complement strand
CCGCCCCGCGGGCAGATGCTTTGACACGTGGTAGTCCCACGACGACACTCCGCGGCGATGACGCATCAGGATCTGCGAGCGCTGGCGCGGCGGATCGAGCTCGCCGAGGCCGAGCAGCTGGCGCGCACGGGCGCGCCGGGGCTGGCGGGCGCCGTCGAGATCGGCGGCGGGCTCGCCGTCTCGAAGGGCGCGGGGTCGCCGTTCTCGACGGCCCTCGGCGTCGGGCTCGCGGGTCCGGTCCTGCCGGCCGACGTCGATCGCATCGAGCGCCACCTCGGCGAGGAGGGGGGCGCCGTCCGGATCGAGCTCGCCGCGCCCGCGGACCCCGGCTTCGCCGCGGAGCTCGGGAGCCGCGGATACCGGATCGACCGTTTTCACCAGGTGTGGAGCCGGCCGCCCCTGCCGCTGCCCGACGCGCCGGAGCTCGAGGTCCGCCCGATCGCGCCCGCCGAGCATCGCGCCTGGGCGGACACGTTCGCGAACGCCTACTTCGGCGACGTGCCGGCGTACGCCGAGACGATCGAGAGCATCCTCGCCATGCCGCGCGCCGAGGGGAACGTCTGCTTCGCCGCGTTCGAGGGTGAGCGGATGCTGGGCGTCGCGATCGCGTCGGCCTTCGGCGGCGTCGCGACGCTGTCGGGCGCGGGCGTGGCGCTCGCGGCGCGGGGCCGGCGCGTCCAGCTGGCGCTCGTGCGCGCCCGGCTCGCCTGGGCGATCGAGCGAGGGTGCGACCTCGCGGCCTCCGCGACGGAGCCCGGCACCGCGTCGCAGCGCACGCTCGAGCGCGCAGGGTTCCGCTGCTCGTACCCGCGGGCCGTCCTCCTCCGGGGTGGCGAGCAGTGAGCGCGCCCGAGGCGGCGCGCGGCGTCGAGGCCGCCAGGCACGGCCGCGGCACGCTCCCCGCCGCGTTGGCGCTGGTCGCGATCGTCGTGCTCGGCGCGCTGCGCGTCGCGATAGAGCCGCGGTACCTCCCCCCCGTGCGCTTCCGGCTCGCCAACGAGGAGCGCGAGATCGTCGAGCGCACGCTGTCCGCCGCCGCGGTCCCCGACGACGACCTCGCGCGGGCCCTCGCGGGGAAGCGGGTGCTCCTCCTCGGCGAGAGCCACTTCTACGCGGAGCCGCTCGCGTTCGCGACGTCGCTCCTCGAGGCGCTCTATCGCGTGGATCACCGCCCGGCGGTGCTCCTGCTCGAGCTGCCCGGCGGCGCGCAGCGCGATCTCGACCGGTACCTCGCGTCGGGCGCCGAGGCCTCGCTCGCGGCGGCGTGGGATCGCTCCGACACCCTGCCGTACCAGAAGCTCGTGCGCTGGGCGCGCGCCCACCCGGATCTGGTGCACGCCGTCGTGGCGTTCGACGAGGACCCCGCCCGCATCTTCCTGATGCGCGCGCTCGGCACCGACACGCGGAACGGCACGATGGCCGACGCCGTGCTGCGCGCCGCGCGAGAGCACCCCGACGACCGGGTCGTCGTGTACGGAGGGCGGTTCCACGTGATGCTGGCCGGGCGGTATCTGTACGACTCCGAGACGCGAAGCCCGATCGGCGAAAGGCTCCTCTCGGCGGGGCTCCCCCGCAGCGAGCTCGCGGCGGTCTGGGTGTACGCCGGCGAGCCGCCCGCGGCGGGGCTCTGGCCGCGCCCCGGGGCGATCTCGCTCGCCGGCGCGGCCGGCGCGCTGCCGGTGGCGCTGTTCGAGCCCGAGCCGATCGCCCGCGCGAGCCGGCTCGACGAGCTCGTGGACTACGCCGTCTACCTCGGGCCGGGCACTCGGATCGAGGGGCGCTGATCAGGCGCCCCGCTCGCTGCTTCGGGCGGCGTGCGCACCTTCTCTCCATGAGCCGGATCGCGCGCGGCCTGGTGCTCGCCCAGGGGGTGTACTGGGGCGTTACGGGCGTCTGGCCGATCCTCCATCCGCGGAGCTTCGAGGCCGTCATCGGCCCCAGGCGGGAGCGATGGCTGGTGAAGACGATGGGTGCGCTCGTCGCCGCCGTTGGGGGGACGCTCTTCCTCGCCGGCGCCCGACGGCGCGTCACGCCCGGAGTGATGCTCCTCGGCGCGACCTCGGCGCTCGCGGTCTGCGGGTCCGCCGGCTGGTACGCCGCGCGCGGTCGTATCCGTCGCGTGGATCTCGCGGACGCCGCGATCGAGGCGGCGCTCGCCGCTGCGTGGCTCGGCGCCGGGCGAGCGATCGGCGAGGCGCCGGGACGCGCGGCCGCAGCGGAGGGCGCAGTCGAGGCGCTCGCGCGCGAGGAGCGGGCGGGGGCGCGCCGGGTGCCGTTCGACGCGGGCGACGCGGTGCCGGAGATCTGATTCGCCAAGTCGCCTCGTCGTCACGCGCCGCTCGCCGCGACGGCGCGCTGGACAGAATGGCACCTCAGGTGTCATGATGACATCATGGGTGTCAAAATCGACGGTCCGCGGCGGCCGGCGGAAGACGTGCTGTACGCGGTGATCCGGCACGTCCGCCCGCTGCACCGTCACCTCGCGCGCGCGGTGGAGGACCAGCTCGAGGGGACCGGCATCACCGTGGGGATGCGCGCGGTGCTCGAGCGCCTCCACGACGACGGCGCGCAGGCCGTGCCGCGGATCGCGCGGGCGCTGATGCTCCCGCGCCAGGTCGTGCAGCGGCTCGTGAATGCCGCGCTCGAGATCGAGCTCGTGCGCGCGGCGCCGAACCCGGCGCACCGGCGCTCTGCGCTCATCGAGCTCACGCCCGCCGGGCGGAGGGCCATCGACCGGATCCTCGCGCGTGAGGCGGCGGTGCTCCGCGACGTCGCCGCGCGCATGGCCCGGGCTGACGTCGACGCCTGCCTTCGAGTGATCGCGCAGCTCACGGAGGAGTTCGGGCGCATCTCGGGCGGACGCCCGCCCGGCGAAGGAGGCGACGCATGAGCGCTGACGCGCGGGTCGAGCCGGTCGAGGTCTTCGTCGAGGGCGCGCAGGGGAGCGCCTACGTGGGCGGCGCGGGCGAGACGCTCGTGCTGATCCACGGCGGCTGGGGTGATGCAGCGGCGTGCTGGGCGCCAGTCTGGGGGCGGCTCGCGGGCCGGTTTCGGGTCGTCGCGCCGGAGCTGCCAGGGCTCTCGCGCGCCATGGGCGAGCCCGGGCTCGGATCGGTTGCGGCCTACGCGCGCTGGGTCGCCGGCGTCCTCGCCGCCCGCGCGCCGGGGCCGGCGTGGCTCGTGGGAAACTCGTTCGGCGCCTCGGTCGCATGGCGGCTCGCCGCGGATCTCGGCGCGCGGTGCCGCGGGATCGTGCTCGTGAACGGTATCCCCATGCCCCGGACGCCGGCGCCGCTCGCGTGGCTCGGGAGGTTCGCCGCGGCCCGCGCGCCGTTCCTGCGCTCGATGTTCCTGCGCTCGATCCGGCGGACGTCGTACGGTCCCGAAGCGCTCGAGCGCGCGTTCGTGGACCCAGCCGCCGCACCCGCGGAGTACGTCGCCGTCGCGCGCGATCCCGCGCCGCGCCAGATCGAGACTTTCGCCGACGTGCTCGTCGCCGGCGATCCAGGGCCGGCGCCGTCCGTCCCGACGCTCCTGCTCTGGGGCGACGGGGACCGGCTGCCGCGCACGACCGCCGACGACGGGCGCCGCCTCGCCCGCGAAGTCCCGGGCGCTACGCTCGCGCTCGTCGCCGGCGCCGGGCACATGCCGCAGGTCGAGCAACCGGCGGCCTTCGTCGATCGGTTGCTCCGGTTCTGCGAAACGGCGGCCGGGGAGGGCGCAGCGCTCGCCTCACCTCCGCATCGCTAGCTTGGCCGTCACACGTCGACCTTGAACCCGATCGCCACGTCCGTCGCCGCCTTCCCCCCGCGGATCCCCCAGCACTCGAGCGGCGGCTCGTGCAGCACCACGAGGACGTTCGCCGGCGCGACGCCCGCGGACCGCTCGAGGTTCCCCACGATCGCCGCGTAGAGTCGCCGCTTCGCGTCCGGTGTCCGGCCGGGGAACACGGTCAGCTCGACGAGCGTGAAGCCCGGCCCCTTCGCGGACTCGAAGTGCTCGGGCGCGTGCTCGTGGAGGATCTGGTTCCGGTCGTGCTCGGGGATCCGGAAGGCCTCGACGAGCGCGGCGTGGACGCCGTCGAGGATCGCCTGCTTCTCGCGCGCGGCGCGGCCGGCGCGGACGTGGACGTGGACGATGGGCATCCGCGCATCGTAGCGGACGGCGCCGGCGCGGCGCGGCGGCCGGACCGAATGTGGACGGCGGCGCCGGGTCGAGGTACCTGGGGAGAGGTCCGCGCCGGGGGGGCGCATCGCCGGCTCACCGGCGAGGGAGCGCGACGATGACCGCTCGCATCACGCCGTTCGAGATGTCCGACTACGACGCCGCGGTGAGCCTCTGGCGCGACGCGGAGGGCGTCGTCCTCGGCGCGGCCGACGACCGCGACGCGATCGCGCGCTTCCTCGCGCACAACGACGGGCTGAGCTTCGTCGCGCGCCGCGACGGGAGGCTCGTCGGCGCGGCGCTCTGCGGCTGCGACGGGCGCCGCGGTTACCTGCACCACGTCGCGGTCGAGACGGCGTCGCGCCGCCAGGGGATCGCCTCCGCGCTCGTGGAGCGCTGCCTGGACGCGCTCCGGCGGCGCCGGGTGGAGAAGTGCCACCTGTTCGTCCTCGTCGGGAACGAGGACGCGCTCCGGTTCTGGGACCGGTCGGGGTGGGCGAGGCGCGGCGACCTCGTGATGATGTCCCGCGGGATCGCGTAGTCGGCCCGGCGAGCCGACCGGGGCGGCCGCGCGCCGTCCCCCCTACCTCAGCTCCACCTCGAACCCGAGCCGCCGCGCGGCCTCGAGGAGCTCGTCCGCGGGCTGCACCTTGAGCGGCACGGAGAGCGTCGTCTCCGTCTGCTCCGGGATGACCGCGCGCACCGTCACCGCGCAGCCGCCCGGGTGGCGCGCGAGGAGGCCTTTGAGGTCCGTCGCGCGCTGGGCGGTGAGCTGGTCGGCGTCGACGCGGAGCAGGATCTCCGAGGTCTTCTGCTTGCGCACCGCAGCGAGCGGCTCGATGTCGATCGCGGTGAGCTCGGCGCGCGGGTTCTCCTCGTCGCGGCTGTTGATGCGAACCTCGCCGTGGACGACGAGCGGCTCGTCCCCCTTGCAGAAGACCTCCCAGTCCGCCCAGCCCTTCTGCGCGGGGCGGCCGTTCTGGGCGGGGCGCGAGGCCCAGCAGGCGACCTCGACCGTGCCGGAGAGGTCCTCGAGCGTGAGGAACGCGAACCGCGTCCCCTTCTCCTTGTTCATCCGCTCGCGCGCGGCCGCGACGACGGCCACCACGGTGACCTTGTCGCCCTGGCGCTTGTGCGCGATGGCGGCGCAGGTCGTCGAGGCGTAGCGGCGGACCTCCTTCATGTAGTTCTGGAGCGGGTGCCCCGTGAGGTAGAACCCGAGCGCCTCCTTCTCGAAGGCGAGCCGGACCCGCTCCGGCCACTCCTCCACCTTCACGTCGCCGACGTAGTCGTCCGCCTTCGGGTAGCGCGGCTTCGCCTCGGCCTGCGCGAGGGCCGGGCCTCCGAAGAGCGACGCCTGCCCCGACGCGCGGTCCGCCTGGGCCGACGCGCCCGCCGCGAACGCCGGGTCGATGCCGGAGAAGAGCTGCCAGCGTGGCACGCCCTCGAAGTCGAGCGCGCCCGACTTCACGAGCGCCTCGACCACCTTCTTGTTGATCTTCTTCGTGTCGACGCGTGTGGCGAGGTCGAAGAGGCTCTTGAACGCTCCGCCGTCCTGGCGCGCCTCGAGGATCGCCTCGACCGCCGCCGCGCCCACGCCGCGCACCGCCCCGAGCCCGAAGCGGATTCGCCCCTTGCTGCTCTTCGGCGATCCTTCACCCGGCGGGAACGCGCCGAACGCGGCGTGCGACTCGTTCACGTCCGGCGGCAGCACCTCGATCTTGTCCGCGCGCGCCTCGGAGATGTGGAGGACGACCTTGTCGGTGTTCGAGGCCTCGCTCGAGATGAGCGCGGCCATGAACTCGACGGGGTAGTGGGCCTTGAGCCACGCGGTCTGGACGGTGAGGAGGCCGTACGCGGCGGAGTGCGACTTGTTGAAGCCGTACGCCGCGAACTTCTCCATGAGGTCGAAGATGCCGCCCGCGAGCTTCTCGTCGACGCCGTTCTTCACGGCGCCGGCGAGGAAGCCGACGCGCTCCTTGGCCATGACCTCGGCCTTCTTCTTCCCCATCGCGCGGCGGAGCAGGTCCGCCTGGCCGAGCGAGTAGCCGGCCAGGACCTGCGAGATCTGCATCACCTGCTCCTGGTAGACGATCACGCCGTAGGTCGGCTCGAGGACCGTCTCCAGGGACGGGTGCGGGTACTTCACGTCCTCGCGCCCGTGCTTGCGGTCGATGTAGACGTCGACCATCGTCCGCCCGTCCTCGAGCTTCTGATCGAGGGGGCCGGGCCGGTAGAGAGCGCCCGCGGCGATGACGTCCTCGAACCGCGAGGGCTTCATCTTCATCACCATCTCGGTGAAGCCCGAGGACTCCATCTGGAAGACGCCCGCGGTGTCGCCGCGGCTGATGAGGTCGTAGACCTCCTTGTCGTCGAGCGGGATGTCCGACGCCTTGAAGTCCTTCATCTCCGGGTGGTTCTGCTTCACCATCCGGAGGGCGTCGTCGATGACGGTGAGGGTCTTGAGCCCGAGGAAGTCGAACTTCACGAGGCCGGCCGCCTCGACCTCGTCCTTCGCGAACTGCGACACCAGCATGTCGGACTTGTCGTCCTGGTACGCCGGCACGTACTCCCAGAGCGGCTTGTCGGCGATGACGACGCCGGCGGCGTGGAGCCCCGCCTGTCGATTGAGCCCCTCGAGCGAGATCGAGATGTCGAGGAGGTCCTTCGTGGTGACGATCTGCTGCGCGCCGCGCTCGTCCACCCACTGCGAGATGACGGTCGGCTTCTTGTAGAGCTCCTCGAGGCGCGGCTCCGGCGCGGAGTGGTCCGTCCCGAAGACCAGATCCTTGAGCGGCGGCGTCTTGCCCTGCACCGGGTCCGGGACGAGCTTCGCGATGCGGTCGCCCTCGGCGAAGGGGAGCCCCATGACGCGAACGACGTCGCGGATGACGGACCGCGCCTTGAGCGATCCGAAGGTGATGATCTGGCCGACGTTGTCCCGGCCGTACTTCTCGCGGACGTAGCGGATGACCTCGTCGCGCCGGTTCTGGCAGAAGTCGACGTCGAAGTCGGGCATCGACACGCGCTCGGGGTTGAGGAACCGCTCGAAGAGCAGGTTCCAGCGGAGCGGGTCGAGGTCCGTGATGCGGAGCGACCAGGCGACGATGGAGCCCGCGCCCGAGCCGCGGCCGGGGCCGACGGGCACCTCGTGCTGCTTCCCCCAGTTGATGAAGTCCTGGACGATGAGGAAGTAGCCGCTGAACCCCATCTTCTTGATGACGCCGAGCTCCATCTCGAGCCGGGCGCGGTAGGCGTCGCGGTCGTGCGGGTACTGGCCGTCGATCTCGCGGAAGCGGGCGTCGAGCCCCTCCTTCGCGAGCTTGTCGATGAAGTCGTCCTCGCTCATCCCGTCCGGCAGCTGGAAGCGGGGGAGGAAGGACTTCCCGAGCGAGAGCTCGACGTTGCACATCTCGGCGATGCGGACGGTGTTGTCGATCGCCTCGCGGTAGTCGGGGAGCGCCGCGGCCATCTCGTCGGGCGACTGGATGAAGAGGCCGTCCGTGTCGTGCCGGAGCCGCTTCGGGTCCTGGAACGTCTTGTTGGACGCGATGCACATGAGGACCTCGTGCGCCTTCGCGTCCTCGCGCTTCACGTAATGTGCATCCGCGGTGGCGACGAGCGGGATGCCCTCGTCGCGCGAGAGCTGGGCCAGCTTCGCGTTGACCTCGAGCTGCTCCTTCATCCCGTTCGACTGGACCTCGAGGAAGAACGAGCCCGGCTCGAAGATGTCCCGGTACTCCCGCGCGACCCGGCGCGCGCCGTCCGTGTCCCCCTGCCGGAGGAGCCGCGGCACCTCGCCCGCCAGGCAGGCGGTCATGCCCACGAGCCCCTTCGCGTGGTCGCGGAGGAGCTGCTTGTCGATGCGCGGGTCGTAGTAGAAGCCCTCGGTGAAAGCCTTCGAGGAGAGGAAGCGCAGGTTCGCCCAGCCCTCCTGGTTCTTCGCGAGGAGGATGAGGTGCCGGCCGACGCGCTCGGAGCGGTCGAGCCGTCCCTTCTCGCCCGCGACGTACGCCTCCATCCCGAGGATCGGCTTCACCCCGGCGTCCTTGGCCTTCTTGTAGAAGTCGACCGCGCCGAAGAGGTTGCCGTGGTCGGTCACGGCCACGGACTTCATGCCCTTCGACTGGACGGTCTTGAGGAGATCCTTGATGCGGATCGCGCCGTCGAGGAGCGAGTAGAGCGTGTGCAGATGGAGATGGACGAAGTCGGCGCCGGGCATCGGTGGGAGGGGGATCTAACAGGGCGGTCCGACAGCTTCCAAGCGGGGGAAGCGGGCGTGGGGTCAGCGGGTTTTCGAACAGCAGGACCGTGCTGCTCTTCTCGGGGTCACTGCGGCCGGTGCGTTCACCGAGACCGGGGCGAGAGCCACGCGCCGGCCCGCGCGGCGCGTTAGGCCACCGTTCCGAGGTGAGTCATGCGCGCTGCCGTCGCCGTTGCCCCTGGCCAGCCCTGGGAGCTCCGCGAGTTCCCGGATCCGCAGCCCGGGCCGAACCAGGTCGTCATCCGCGTCCGCGCGAGCGGGCTCTGCTACACGGACGTCCACCAGACGAGGGGCGAGCTCCCCGGGCCGATGCCGCGGCCGCTCGGACACGAGCCCGCCGGGGACATCGTCGCGGTCGGCTCGGGGGTCACGACGCGCAAGGTCGGCGACCGCGTGGGCGTCCCCTGGACGCAGTCCACCTGCGGGCGCTGCGAGTGGTGCCAGCGCGGGAAGCCGCAGTTCTGCGCCCAGTCGCACGGCGCCCACGATCTTCCCGGCTCGCACGCTGAGTACATGCTCGCCGAGGCGGCGGCGACCGTTCTCCTCCCGGACGGCCTCGGCTACGAGCAGGCCGCGCCCATCTTCTGCGCGGGCTACACGGTGTGGAGTGGCCTGCGCTGGGCCGAGCCGAAGCCGGGCGAGCGGATCGCGGTCGTCGGCGTCGGCGGGCTCGGCCACCTCGGCGTGCAGTTCGCGAAGGCGGCGGGCTTCACGACGATCGCGGTCTCGAGCTCGCCCGACAAGGACCGGCTCATCCGCGAGCTCGGCGCCGACGAGGTGGTGCGCGACGCGAAGGGGCTCGCGGCGGCGGGCGGCGCCGACGTCGTCCTCGGTACCTCGAACTCGATGGACGCCATGGCGGCGACGGTCGACGCGCTCCGGCCCGACGGGCGGCTCGTCGTCATGGGATTCGAGGCGAAGCCGCTCGTCCTCAACCCGTGGTTCATCATGAAGCGGGCGCGGATCCTCGGCTCGGCGCAGAACCACCCCGAGTACCTCTACGAGGCGCTCCAGCTCGCGGCCCGCGGGAAGGTGAAGGTCATGGTGGAGGCGTACCCGCTCGACGACGCCGTCAAGGCGTACGGGCGCGTCGCCGAGGGGAAGGTGCGATTCCGCGCGGTGATCACGCCCGGCGCATGAGCTCGGCGTCACCGCTCCCAGCGGTACTCCATGCGCGCGGCCGCGGCGACGGCCACCTCGTCGCCCGCGAGCCGCGCGACGACGTGCAGCGCCATGTCCGTGCCGGCCGACACTCCCGCGGAGGTCACGATCCGTCCGGCGTCGACCCAGCGCCGTGTCCGGTCCCAGCGCACGTCGCCGGGCGTCACGGACTCGACCCAGTCGAACGCGCGCCGGTTGGTCGTCGCCTCGAGCCCCGCGAGCACCCCGGCGCTCCCGAGGAGCGCCGCGCCGGTGCAGACGGGTCCGAAGGCGTCGAGCGGCTCGAAATCGGCGAACAGCAGCAGACCCACGTTCCGAGTCGAGATGGCGGTCATCGGCGGCTCCCAGCCGTGCGTCGTACGCGAGGCGCGGCCTGGGTGCAACGCGCAATCCGCGGCGATGTCGTTGGGCCTTGTCACCGCCGCTCCAGGTGTTCGAGCCCGCGCCCGTGGCCGTGCACTGACGCCACGCGGTATCGTGAGCGCATGCCCGTCGATCCCGATCTGCAGGAGAAGCTGCGACGCGTCCTCACGTCTCTCGAGATGCTGCTCCCGAGGCCCGTCGCCCGGATCGACTGGGCCCACTGCCACGCCGCGAACTGGCGACGCCACGCGTTCGCCGGCTACCTCGAGCCGGTCACGGCGATCGAGGGCCCGCAGCTCGCGGACCTGCTCGGCATCGAGGAGCAGAAGCGCGTCGTCGAGCTCAACACCCGCCAGTTCCTCGCGGGGTTCCCCGCCAACAACGTCCTGCTCTGGGGGACGCGCGGCACCGGCAAGTCTTCGCTCGTGCGCGCGCTGCTCCGCGCCTACGCGCCCGAGGGCCTCCGCATCATCCAGGTCGACAAGGACGACCTCGTGAGCCTGCCCGCCATTGTCGACGAGATCCGCGGCGAGCCCTACCGGTTCGTCCTCTTCTCGGACGACGTCTCGTTCGAGGTCGGCGAGTCGAGCTACAAGATGCTGAAGAGCGCGCTCGACGGCGCGGTCTACGCGCCCCCCGAGAACGCGCTCATCTACGTCACCTCGAACCGGCGCCACATGCTCCCCGAGTTCGAGACCGACAACCTCGGGGCGCTGCTCGTGAACAACGAGATCCACCACGGCGAGGCGGTCGAGGAGAAGATCTCCCTGTCCGGCCGGTTCGGGCTCTGGGTGGCGTTTCACGCGTTCACGCAGGACCAGTACGTGGCGGTGGTGCGCCAGTGGGTCGACCGCCTCGCGGCCCGGAACGGCGCGCGCCTCGACTGGACGCGGGCCGCCGAGGAAGCGGCCATCGCCTGGTCTCACCAGAAGGGCGACCGGAGCGGGCGGATCGCGTACCAGTTCGCGAGCCACTGGGTCGGCGAGAAGCTCCTCGCCTCCGCCGAGCGCGCCGCCGCGCGTCCGCTCGCCGGGTGACCGGCGACCTCCTCGGTGGCGCCCGGCTCTACGGGGCGGGCGCGCACTTATCTCGTTCCAGACCGGAGCGCCCGCGTCGGGTCCTTCGCGGGGGCGCTCGCTCCGGGCATGGCGCCGAGCGACTCCCAGAGGTGCATCACCGCGTACGCGCGCCACGGCCGCCAGCGCTCGGCGCGTCGCACCGCCGTGGCGCCTCTGGCGCGCAGCGCCCTGCGTACGCCCAGGTCGTCCGCAGGGAAGGCGTCGGGGTGGTGCAGCGCGCGCATCGCGATGTACTGCGCCGTCCAGGGCCCGATGCCGGGGAGCGCGTCGAGGCGGCGCGCGACCTCTTCCGGATCGGTGCCCGGCGCGAGCGCGATGGCGCCGTCCGCGACCGCGCGCGCGAGGCCGAGCACCGTCTCGGCGCGCGCCCGCGGGATCCCGACCTCCGCGATCGCCTCGGCGGTCGTCGTCGCGAGCGCCTCGGCGGACGGGAACAGGACGGCGAGCGCGGGCGAGGGCGCGCCGGGGAGCGCCGCGCCGAACCTGCGGGCGAGGCGCCCTGCGAGGGTCGCCGCCGCTGCGACCGACACCTGCTGCCCGAGCACCGCGCGCACGGCGGTCTCGAACGGATCGAACGCGCCCGGGAGGCGCAGGCCGGGGCGCCGCCGGATCCCATCGCGCAGGCGCGGATCGCGACCCAGGTGCGCCGCGACGGCGTCCGGCCGGGCGTCGAGATCGAGCAGCGCGCGGAGCCGCGCGACGACCGTCGCGAGCGCGGGGGCGAGCGAGACCGACGCCTCCGCGAGGAGCCACGGCGCTCCGCGGGCCGGCGTCACGGAGACGATCCCCACCGCGGCGCCCACGCGGACGGTGCGGACGTAGGCGTTCTCCGCGACCTGCTCCACGCCGGCGATCCCGCGCGTCCCGAGGAACGCGAGGAGCCGCTCCCACTCGAGCGGGGGCCGGTAGTCGAGCCGGAGCCGGAGCGCGCCGCCCGTCTCCGGGCCGTCCTTCGCCCGCCGGATTGCGGACGGGGGCCGCCCGAACCGCTCTCGGAACGCGGCGTTGAACCGGCGCACGCTGCCGAACCCGCTCGCGAGCGCCACGTCGCCGAGGCCGAGCGCGGTGTCGTGCAGGAGCTGCTTCGCGGTCGCGAGCCGGCGCGACTGGGCGACGCCGACCGGCGTGACGCCCAGCTCGGCCTCGAACGCGCGACGAAGGTGGCGGCCCGTGACCCCCAGCTCCGCGGCGAGCGCGTCCACCGAACCCTCGTCGAGCGCGCCCGCCTGGATCCGGGCCAGGGCGCCCGTCACGAGGCGGGTCACGGCCTCGAGCGGCGCGCCGCCGGGCGCGAGCTCCGGACGGCAGACGAGGCAGGCGCGGTAGCCCGCGCGCTCCGCCTCGGGCGCCGAGCGGAAGAAGCGGCAGCGATCCCGGCCCGGCGTCCTCGCGGTGCAGATCGGGCGGCAGTACACGCCCGTGGTCGACACGCCCACGAAGAAGAGCCCGTCGAAGCGCCGGTCGCGGGCGCCGAGGGCGCGGTAGCAGGTGTCGGCGTCCAGCGTCATGGGACCGCGTGTACCGCGGCCAGTCGCGCGTGTCTGGCCGTTTTCGGACGCGCGGGCTACGGGCGCGGCCGGCGCTCGTCCTCCGGCCCCCCGCGGCTCACTTCGTCGCGCCGCCCTCCTCCTGCTGCGCCGCGGCGCCCTCCGGCGGCTTCATGTCACCCCAGCCGCCCTCGACCATCGACTTCACCTTCCACGCGCCGTCCTTCTTGACGAGCAGCATCGCGCTCCGGCCGCCCTTCGTCGTCTTCCCCGCCGTGACCGTCCAGTCGTCGGTGACGGACGCGAGCGCCGGCGTGAGGACGGCGATCTTCGTCGCGTGCTTCATGGTCATGCTCGCCATCGGGTGCGCGAACATCGGCGCCATCCTCTTCCGCCACTCCTCCTCGCTCCACGGCCCGCCGACGGCGTTCCCGGCCTTGTTGTCGGTGAGCATCAGGACCGGGAAGTCGATGATCGACGTGGCGGCGTCGAGATCGCCCTTCTTGTTCGCTTGCTCCATCTTCTTGAGCACGGCCTCGACCTCATGGCGTGAGGCCTTCTCCTGCGTGGCGGTGGGCCTGCGCGGATCCCAGGAAGCCATCGGGTTGGCGCCCGCGGGTGCGGCGTCGGTGGAGCCGCCTTGAGCGAGCGCAGCGATCGGGACGGCGAGGGCGAGCAGGGCAACGGCACGCACGGACGCGGTCATGAGGATCCTCCGGTCTTCGGGTTCGGTCCGTTCGCGTAGCTGCCCGGCGCGCCGGCGCCACCGCCCGCGCGCGGTCGTACCCGTACGGGGCCGACGCCTGTGGCCTACCGCAGCAGGTCCTTCACGAGATGCGTCCCGAGCGCCCGCAGCCCCTCGCCGAGAAGCGCCTTCCCCCTCGGCGAGGCGAGCGTGTCGCGCATCGCGTCCGGCGCGAGGCCGATCTCGAGATCGATCCGCACGAGCGCGGCGGAGATCGCCGCCGTCCCGGGCGCCGCCTTCGCGCGACCGCGCCGCGCGACGACGCCCGCGGAGAGCCGGTCCATGAGCTGATCCTCGCTGGTCCGCGGGCCCTGCGCGGCGCGGAGCGCCTCGGTCAGGCCGCCGTACACCGCGTCCAGAGCGGCGGGCGCGGCGAGCGCGCGCGTGAGCCGCTCCGCGGCCTCCTCCTCGTCGACGCCGCGCGCGGCGGCGTACGTGGGCACGAGGAGCCGGACGAGGTCCTTCGGTGGAAGGACGTGCGGGAGCCTGCGGGAGAAGAGGTTCACGCGATCTCCATAACGAGCGCACACGCCACCGTCGCGCGCAGATCGCCGATCGCGCGCCGCACTGCTCCGATCGCACCGTAGCCGCTCCGTCTGACACCGACCGTCACCGCGCCGCTCTGTTGGGTCCGGGGCCGTCGTTTTCTTGACTCTCGACGGGCGCGGGGTTGCGCGCGCCGGGCCTGCACCTAGCTTGAGCGGTGGGGCAGCAGGGCAGGGGCGGCGGGCGGCGAGGTGGTGCCCGGGAGAGCAGCATGGGCGTCCTGGAGCGGATCAGGAGTCTCACGTCGGAGCAGCGGGACGCGCTCCGCGCCGTGGACGACGAGGAGCGGCGCGCGGCGGAGCTCGACGAGGTCGAGGCGGACCACCTCGCGGCGGAGGAGGTCTACCGGCGGCGCCGCGATCGCCTCCTCGGGCGCGCGGTGCCCGAGGCGTACGCGGACCTCGAGAGCGCGCGCGACCTCATGCGCCGCGTGGGCGAGGAGCGCCAGAAGCGGTTCGAGCGGCGGCGCATGGCCCTCCTCGCCGGGCACGGCGTGCCGTCCCGGCATCCGCCCTCGCTCGATCAGCTCGATCTGCTGGGCGCCCCCGAGTAGGGGCGGCTCAAGGCCGCCGGAGCGCGCCGGCGCGGCAGAGCGGCGCGCACAGGCCGCAGCCGGTGCACGACGCGACGTCGATCTCGATCGCGTCGCCGCCCGGATCCGCGAGCGCGACGCAGCCGATGGAAAGGCAGCTCCCGCACCGGTTGCAGCGCGCGGGGTCGATGGCGAGGGGCGCCCGGCGCGGCGCGCCTCGCGCGCATCCGGCGAGCGCGACGAGCGCGGTGGGGACGCGCGACAGGGCCTCGAGCACGAGCCGCTCGGCCTCGGGGGCGGACGCGTCGGGAGGGACCTCGAGGACGCGTGTCCCGGCCGATCGGAGCGCTCGCGCGACGGCGCCCATCCTCTCCGGGCCGCGATCGGCGATCGCGAGCAGCGCGACCGCCCTCGACTCGCCGACGAGCGTCTCGGCGTTTGCCAGCGCCTCGGCGGCGCCCGCGAGCCGGGCGACGCGTCCCGACGGCGTCCCCCGGGCGGCGTCCGCCGGCGCCTCGCAGCCGAGGCCGCCCCGGACGACGAGCCCCGCGCGGCGGATCGCGCGGAGCAGCGCGAGGTGGGCGCAGCCGGCGCAGCGCGGGTCCTCGAGCGGTCGGCCGCGGGCC
>Ga0318494_10000381_pt1 | contig 15006 bp, 12 predicted proteins | sample GRESIP108b1f24_FD_203293 | JGI IMG/M metagenome (GOLD analysis project Ga0318494, IMG submission 203293) | Tropical soil microbial communities from Luquillo Experimental Forest, Puerto Rico - GRE.SIPMG.108b1f24 | ecosystem: Environmental > Terrestrial > Soil > Tropical forest > Bulk soil... | reverse complement strand
ACGAACCCCTCGACGGACACGACCGAGCCGATCGCGCTCTGCGCGTTCGCGCGCCGATCGGCGTCGATGCGCCGGGCGATCGCGCGCGCCTCCGCCTCGTCCCCGGCGAGGAGCGCGGTCGGCGTGAGGTGGTCTCCGAACAGCGCGTCGACGCGCGCGTCCCACCACGCGGGGCCGCCCGGGGCGAGCGCCGACTGGTCGCGCAGCTTTCGGAAGTCGAACTCGAGCGGGTCGCGCGCGAAGCGCACGACGAAGACCGCTGCGCCGAGCGAGAGCAGCACCGCGAGGGTCGCCGTGAGCCGCGGCGCGCGCTCGACCAGCCGCGACACGGCGAGCGTGAAGAGCGGGTGGGCCGGACGCTGCCCCGCGCGCGGGATCGGCGAGCGCCGCTCCCAGGCGAGGACGAGCGGCGGCGTCATCACGTAGGCGAACAGCCACGAGAGCGCCATGCCGATGCCGCCGATGAGCCCGAACTGGTTGAAGCCGCGGAAGTCCGTCGAGAGGAGCGAGGCGTACGAGACGCCCGCGGCGAGCGCCGCGGTGAGCGTGGCGAGCCAGGTGGACGACACCGCGGTCGTCATCGCCGGTGTCGGCTCCGCCCCGCGGCGCCGCTCCTCGAGGTAGCGCGCGAAGAAGATCAGCCCGACGTTGATGCCGTTGCCGACGACGATCGAGCCGAGGAAGGCGGTGTTCGAGTTCAGGTGGCCGACCAGGAGATCGGCGAGCCCGAACGTCGCGAGCGTCCCGGCGAGGAGCGGGATCCCCACCGCGGGGACGGCCTTCCACGTCCGGTTGTAGACGGCGACGGCCGCGGCGACCGCGAGCACGACGAGGAGGGTCGCCCAGACGAGGTCCTCGGCGAGCGCGTCGTGCTCCATGATGTTCGAGGCGACGTACCCGCCGTACGCGACGCGGAGCCCGGGGGCGTACTTCGCCGGGTCGAGGGCGGCGACCGCGCCGCGGACCGTCCGGTCGAGCGCGACGACCTTGCGGTAGTCGTCCGGGGTTCCGGCCATCCGGACGATCATCGCGAGGATCGTCATCTTCTCTCCGGGCTTCGCGCCCGGCACCTCGCCGAGGAAGTAGCCCTCCGGGAATCGGCCCAGCAGCCCGCCATGCTGGCGCGCGATCCGGTCGACGAGCCCCTCCACGTCGGGCGGCGCGCCGACCGCCCGGCCGGCGTGCGCCGCGTCCTCCCAGCCGATGCGGGCGCGGAGCGTGTCGCGGATGTCGGCGAGCTCTGTGGGCTTCAGGAAGAGGAGCAGGCGCGGCCGGTAGAACTGGGCGGCGTCGTCCACGCGGTACTCGACCCAGCGGACGAGGTCGCGCGGCGCCTGCTCGAGCCTCTCGGCGAGATCGTCGGCGAAGAGCTGCAGCGTCACGGCGTCCGCGCCGGAGAGGACGATGGAGAGCTCGGCGAACCCGCCTACGCGTGCGGTCACGTCCTCGAGGTCGGCGGCGCTCCGGCTGTTCCTCGGGAGGAGCTCCGCCATGTCTGGCCGGAGATCGGAGTAGAGCCGGACGGTGCCGATCGCCCCCGCGACGGCGAGCGCGGCGCAGAGGGCGAGGATCGAGAAGCGGTGACGGTCCGCGAAGCGGACCCAGCGCTCGGAACGTCGCATGCGGGGGGTCGGATCTCCTGGGTCGGGCGCCCGTGGGGCGCCCGACGTTCTACCGTATGCCGCCGGGTTTTGTTTCCGCGAGGTCCCCGATGCGGAGGGTACACAGCCTCGGACCCGCGTGGTCGACCACCAGGTAGGACAGCCCCTCCGTTCCGAGCGCGCCCGCGTTGGCGTAGCGATCGCCGGGCGCGAGGTGGGCGACGTGGACGTGACCGAACACGCCGAGATCGAACCCCTCTCGCCCCACCAGGTTAAGGCAGCGCCGCCGGAAGAGAGCGACCATGCGCTCCTCCGCAACCGCCCGCGCCACGGCCTCGGCGAGCCAGGCCGCGCCGCGCACGAGGCCGAGCCTCCCGAACCGGCGGGAGATCGCGTCGCCGAGGCGGCCGACCGGTGAGGCGTTCACCGGGTCCAGCGCGTGGCCGTGCGCGACGATGATCCGGCCGATGCCCGGCGCCGCCAGCTCGATCCGCTCGGGCCCGGCGTCGGGGTCGTGGTTGCCACTCGTCCGCTCGAGTCGGCCCGCGCGCGCGAGCGCCGCGATGCCGTCGGCGACGTCCGGGTGGGCGAGGGCGGGGCGGCCCACCCCTGCGAAGAGGTCGTCGAAGACGTCGCCGTTCAGGACGACGCGTGCGCCCTCGCGCTCGGCGCGGGCGAGGAAGGCGCGCGCGAGCCGGGCGTGGGCCGGCGGGCTCCGCGGCGAGAGGTGCCAGTCGCCCGAGATCCAGATCGGTCGCGTGGCGTGGTCCGTCACCGCCGAGTCCGCAGCGAATCGTAGAGCGCCTGCGTCCGCTCCCAGGCGAGGGCGTGCAGCGGCTTCACGACGTCGAGGTCGCGCGCCTGCTCCGGCGCGCGCGGGACCGCGATCCGCTCGCCGAGCGCCAGCCGCATCCGGGCGGGCAGCGGGACGGGCGACCAGAACGAGAGCTTCTTCACGCGGAATCCGGGGTAGGCCTCCGCGCCGCCGACCACTGCGATCGGCACGATCGGAGCGCCCGTCTTGAGCGCGAGCCGGACGAAGCCGTACCGCCCGTCCCAGCGGAGCCGGTAGAAGTCCCGGCTCGGCTGCGCCTCGCGCATGCCCCCCGGCGTCACGAGGAGCTGCTCGCCGCGCTCGAGGACGGCGAGGCAGCTCGCCTCGCTCGTGTCGATGATACCGAAGTGGCGCTTCACGATCGGGAGCCCGGGCAGCGCCTTCTCGATCTTCGACTCCGCCGCGACGATCCGGAGCGGCGTCGTCTCCTCGCCCCGCTCGTACCAGGCCTGCCAGCCGAGGAAGTAGCAGGCGGCCACGAGGTCGAGGACGAGGTAGCCCGCGCCGTGCAGGGCGACGTAGATGCAGGGCCCCTTCGGCGGCGGCCCCCCTTCGAGCGTCATGCGGTGGTACCGGCCGAGCGCGCGCGCCCAGGGCATGACGAGACCTCGGTAGAACCAGCGGTCCCGGTCGATCGGCGGCGGGGGGAGGTCGATCATCTACAGGCTCCAGGGCTTGCGGCGCTCGGTGACGGCGCGAGAGAGCAGCGCCTGCGTCGCGCGCGCGACCTCGTCCGCGAAGGCGCCGATCGCCGCCGCGTCCGCGGCCGCGGGCGGCGCCATCGGGGCGCCGAACCAGAAGTCGAGCGGCACCGGAAGCGGGAGCAGCGGCAGCCAGAGGCTCCCCCTCGCGCCGAGGGCGAGGCGGAGCGGGTGCTGCTGATCCGCCCCGGCGATCGCGAGCGGCACGACGGGGACGCCGGCGGCGGCGGCGATCCGCGCGAACCCGCGCCGGCCCGCCCACGCGAGCGTGTCTGGCGCGCCGTAGAGCTCGCGCGCGCCGCCCGGGAAGAGGAGCAGCGACTCGCCGCCCGCGAGCGCCTTGCGCGCCGCCTCCTCGGTCGCCTCGATCGTGCCGACGTGTCGCCGGACCCAGGCGAGCCCGGGGAAGCTGTGGAGCGAGGTGCCGCGCTTCTCCATGGGGCGGAACGGCACGCGCCCTGAGTCCCAGAACGAGACCAGCCCGAGGAGCATCGTCTCGAAGTAGAGGTACGTCCGCGGGTGCTTGGCGACGTAGACCACGGGGCGGTCCGCGGGCACCTGCTCGAGCCCGTGGACGCGCGGGCGGTACCAGGCCTTGAGCGCCCGGGCGAACGGCACGAGCACGGCGCGCTGACGCCAGGTCCTCGGGAAGCGGGGGTCGGTCATCGCGCGCTACGCCATCGCCTCGAGCGCCGCGCCGGCGCGCGCCGCGCTCGCATAGACGTTCAGGACCCGCCCCGCGATGCGGGTCCAGCAGAGCGCCTCGGCGCGGGCGAGGCCGCGGAGGACGAGCCTCGCGCGGAGGTCCGCGTCGGTCGCCGCGCGCCAGAGCGCGATCGCGAGCGCGCCCGGATCCCCCTTCGGCGTGAGGAGCGCCGCGCCGCGCGCCGCCTCGGCGTACCCCGGGAGATCGCTCGCCACCACCGGGCAGCCCGCCGCCATCGCCTCGACGAGCACCATGCCGAAGCTCTCGCCGCCGAGCGACGGCGCGCAGAACACGTCCGCCTCGCGGTAGGCGGCGGCGAGCTCGTCGTCCGAGAGCCGGCCGCGGAACCGGACCCCGAGCCGCTCCGCGCGCGCCGCGTAGCGCTCCGCCGGGCCGGCGCCGACGACCTCGACCTCGATCGCTCGCCCCTGCGAGCGCAGGAGCGCGATCGCGTCGAGGAGGACGGTGAAGCCCTTGCGCGGCTCGGCGAAGCGCCCGACGAAGAGCGCCCGGACCGGGGCGCGCGGCGCGCGCGGCGGCCCGCTCGAGAAGCGCGAGAGGTCGACGCCGTTCGGGATGACCGCGGTGCGCCCCCGGTAGATGGCCCGCGAGAACGCCTTCGCCGCGCGCGACACGGCGATGCCGAAGTCGATCCGCGACAGGCCGGCCGACGCCACGGCGCGCAGCACGCGCTGGAGCGGCAGCTCGCGCTCGGCGTTCGCGTGGAACGTCGCGACGAGCGGGACGCGCGCGAAGCGGAGCGCGTGGCGCCCGGGGCCGGGCACGATGGGCTCGTGGACGTGGACGAGGTCGAACCGGTGCTGTTCGAGGTAGGCGCGGGTCTGGCTCGGCGCGAGCAGCAGCCCGATGCGCGCGACCGAGCCGTTCGCGCGGACCGAGACGACGCCCGGAAGCCCGTCGCAGCCGTCCGGCACCGGCCCGCTCGCGGGCCCGAGCACCCGCACCTCGACGCCCAGGCCGGCGAGCGCGACGGCGAGGCTCCGCGCGTGGCGGTTCACGCCGCCGTCATGCGAGAGATCGTACGGTGTGACGATGCAGACACGCACGGCCGCGGCACTCTAGCAGGACGCGCCGACGCGCACAGGTCGGCCCTGGGTCGCTCTATCGCCCGCTCGCCGCCCGGACCGGCGCGGCCGCGGCGGCGGTGGCGTAGCGGCGGAGCTGGGCGAACAGCGTGTCCTGCTGCTGGAAGAGATCGTGCACCGGCGAGCGGCCGGGCGCGACCACCGGGCTCTTGAAGAAGAAGGAGAGCCACTCCTGCGGCCCCTTCTCGCCCGCCCGCTGCGCGAGGTCGGCGAGGAGCGCCAGGTCGAGCACGAGCGGCGCCGCGAGGATCGAGTCGCGGCACTGGAAGTTCACCTTGATCTGCATCGGGTAGCCGAGCCACCCGTAGATGTCGATCGCGTCCCAGCCTTCCTTGTTGTCGCCGCGCGGCGGGTAGTAGTGGATCGTGACCTTGTGATCGATGTCGCCGTAGAGCTCGGGGTGCTGGCGCGGGGAGAGGATCGAGTCCAGGACCGACAGCTTCGAGACCTCCTTCGTCTTGAAGGAGGCGGCGTCGTCGAGCACCTCGCCGTCGCGGTTCCCGAGGATGTTCGTCGAGAACCAGCCGTCGAGGCCGAGCAGGCGCGCGTGCAGCATCGGCGCGATCGTCGTCTTCATGAGCGTCTGGCCGGTCTTGAAGTCCTTGCCGCCGGTGACGACGCCCTGCCTCTCGGCAAGCTCCTGGAGCGCGGGGATGTCCTGCGTGAGGTTCGGCGCGCCGTTCAGGAACGGGACGCCGCTCTTCAGCGCGGCGTAGGCGTAGATCATCGACGGCGCGATCGTCACGTCGTTCCGGTCGAGCGCCGCCTCGAACGCCGCGAGCGTCGCGTGGGCCGGGCCGCTCTCCGCGTAGACCTCGGTCGAGCCCGTCCAGACCATCACCGCGCGGGCGCAGCCGTGCTGGGCCATGAACCGGCGGATGTCGTCGACGAGCCCCTCGGCCTTCGCGCGGAGCGTGCCCTTCTTCACGTTCGGCCCGTCGAGCCGCCGCACCCAGGCCGTGTCGAACACGGCCGGCATCGGGCGGATCCCCTTGAGCTCGTCGGCGATCGGCGCGAGGTGCGCCTCGCCGAGGACCTTCGCGCGCGACGCCGCGGCGTGCGCGTCGTCGGGGATCGGGTCCCAGCCGCCGAAGACGAGGTCGTCGAGGGACGCGAGCGGGAGCACGTCCCTCAGCCTCGCGCCGTGCTTGCCGGGCTCGTCGAGGAGGTGACCGAGCTGCGTCAGCGAGCCCACCGGATCGGCGAGCTGCCGGCGGACAGCGAGGACCCCCGCGATCGCCGTGGTGGCCACGGCGCCCATGCCGGGCAGGAGGACGGCGAGCTTCTCGCCGCGCGTGGGCTTCACGGAGCAGATCGTCGTCATTTCGCCAACCTCCCTCCGGACAAGGCCGAAGCTGCGGCGGGTTCTACCTCAGTACGCCCCAGGGAGGAAGGGATCGACTGCTCGGCCGGACTGCGCGTCCGTCCGCGCCGACGTGCGCAGGTCAGGCAGGCCTCGCGCCTGGACCGCACCGCGGGCAGGCCTGGAGCCGCAGCGGGCGCTCGAGGCGGCAGCGCGCGAGGAGCGGCGCGTCGTCGAGCACCTCCCGCGTCGGGCCGTCCGCCGCGACGCGCCCGCCCGCGAGCACGATCGTCCGCTCGCAGACGTCGAGCACGAGGTCGAGGTCGTGGCTCGCCACGATCTTCGTGTGCTCGAAGCGGCGGAGCTGCTCGATGAGCGCGCGGCGCGCGGCGGGGTCGAGGTTCGACGAGGGCTCGTCCATGACCAGCACGTCCGGGCTCGACGCGAGCACGGCTGCGATCGCCACCGCCCGCTTCTCGCCCCCCGAGAGCCGGTGTGGTGGGCGCCTGCGCAGCCCCTCCGCGCCGACGCGCGCGAGCGCCGCGGCCACGCGCGCCTCGATCTCGTCCGGCGGCAGCCCGAGGCTCGCGGGCCCGAACGCCACGTCCTCCTCGACGGTGGGCATGAAGAGCTGATCGTCCGGGTCCTGGAACACGATCCCGAGGCTCCGCCGGACCTGCGGCAGCGTCTCGCGCGTCACCGGCCAGTCGCCGACGCGGACGCGCCCCTCGCGCGGGAACAGCACGCCCGCCAGGTGGAGGAGGAGCGTCGACTTCCCGGCGCCGTTCGCTCCGACGAGCGCGACCGACTCGCCGTGGTGGATGGCGAAGGTCACGCCGTCCAGGGCCGGGGTGCCGTCGGGGTAGACGTAGCGCAGCGCGTCGACCGCGACGAGGTGGTGGCTCACCGCGCGCCTCCGAAGAGCGCCGCGCCGAGGAGCGCGGGGAGGTCCAGCGCGCGCGCCGCGGCGAAGAAGGCGAGCCAGCCCGCCGCGAACGCGGCATCGGGCGCGGCGAGCCGCGTGCGGCCGCGCGGCGGGAACGTCCCGGTGAACCCGCGGCAGACCATCGCCGCGTGGACGCGCTGCGCTCGCTCCATCGCGCGGAGCAGGAGCACGCCGACGAGCTGGGCGGCGACGCCCACACGGAGGGGCCGGCCGTGCGCGCGGAGCTCGCGGGCGCGCACCATGCGCGCCGCCTCGCCGACGAGGACGAAGAGGTAGCGCCAGGTGAAGAGCAGCTGGACGACGAGCGCGCGCGGGGCGCCGAGGCGGCGGAGCGCGGTCGCGACCTGGTCGAAGCCGGTCGTCGCGACGAGGAGCAGCGCCGCGCCGAGCGAGAGGGCGTAGCGGGCGAGGATCGAGGCGAAGGCGATCCAGCCGGCGGGGATCGCCACGCCTCCGACGAGCGCGGCGGGGGCGCGATCGAGGAGCGGCTCGAGCGCGGCGACGCCGAGCGCGAACGGCGAGGCGATGGCGAGGCGGAGGAGCAGCGGCCGGAGCGGCACGTCCCCGAGCGCCGCGACCGCCGCAGGGAAGAGCGCGAGCGGCGCGAGGCGCGTGAGCTCGTGCCGCCCGAAGGAGGCGACCACCGCGACGTAGGCGACCGTCACGACGACCTTCGTGCGCGCGTCGATCCGCGCCATCGGCGTCCCACGCGCGGCGAGCTCGTCGAGGCTGCCGAGGTGCGCGAGCGCGGCGTCGAGCGCGTTCATCGCGGCATCCGCGCGCGCCCGCGTCGGGCGAAGGCGCGGAGCGCCGCGCCGCCCGCGAGCGCGACGCCGAGCGTGAGGAGCGCGCCGACGACGCCGGAGAGCGATGTGCCCCGCGCCCCGTCGCGCCCGCCCGGCAGCGCGTAGCCGGGCAGGAGCGCGGTCGCGGCCTGGACCCGCGCGACGAGGGCGTGGACGCCACCCGCGGGCGCGGCGGGCTCCGCGCCGGCGACCCGGGACGCCGACCACTCGAGCCCGTCCGGGCGCGAGGAGGCGAGCGCGGAGAGCGCGCCGCCCGTGAGGAGCGCGGCGAGCGCCACGCCGAGGGCGACGCGTCCGACGGGCCGGCGCGGCGCGGCGGGATCGGCGAGCTCCGGTCGGGCGCGCCAGAGGACGAGCAGCACGGCGGCGGTGACGAACCCCTCGATCGCGCCGATGGCGAGGTGGATCGGCACGAGCACGGCGAGGAACGACCGGAGCGGCAGGCTCGAGATCCCGGAGGCGGCCGTCTCGACCGCGACGAGCGCGGCGCCGAGGGCGAGCCCGACGATCGCGGCCGAGACGGACGCGGCGACGACGCGCCCGCGCGTCCGCGACCGGCCGAGGATCCTCCGGAAGACGAGCGGGTAGGCGACGAAGGCGCTCGGCACCCCGAGGTTCACGGCGTTCGCGCCGAGCGCGAGCAGGCCGCCGTCCGCGAAGAACAGGGCCTGCACCCCGAGCACCGAGGCGAGCACGAGGAACGCGGCCTCCGGGCCGAGGAGGGCGGCGAGGAGCAGACCGCCGCCGAGGTGGCCGGACGATCCGGTCCCCGGGATCGCGAAGTTCACCATCTGCGCGGCGAAGACGAACGCGCCGAGCACGCCCATGAGCGGCACCTTCCGCTCGTCGCCATCCGCGTCCACCCGCCGGGCCGACCACGCCGCCACGCCGGCCGCACCCGCCCAGAGCAGGCCGCCCACCGCGGGCGAGACGAGCGCGTCGGACATGTGCACGGCCGGAGGAGCCTCCCGCGCGGCGACCTCCCGCGCGTGCTACGTTTCTCCAAATCCGTAGCACGGTCGGGCGCGCGCGACAACGCCGGACGCAGTGCGCGGCGTGCCGCCAGCCGGGCTACACTCCCCGCCGGAGGCCCGATCCCCTGACCCGAAATGGCGGAACCCCGATCCTGGCCGCGATCGACGTCGGCACGAACGCGGTCCGGCTCGAGATCGCGCGCCTGCTCCCCGACGGCGCGCTCGAGACCCTGCACCAGGAGCGCGATCCGGTCCGGCCGGGCGAGGGGGTCTTCGCGACCGGCGCGATGTCGCGCGAGGTGCTGGACCGCCTGCTCGCGACGCTCCGGCGCTACGCGGCGCTCTGCCGCCGCCACGGGGCGCGCGTCCGCGCCGTGGCGACGAGCGCGGTGCGCGAGGCGCGCAACCAGGCGGAGATCGTCCGGCGGGTCCGCGACGAGGCGGGCCTCGAGCTCGAGGTGGTGTCCGGGCGCGAGGAGGCGCGCCTCATCTGCCTCGGCGTGCTTCAGGGGCGCCCGCCCGGGAAGCGCGCCATCGCGATCGACATCGGCGGAGGCTCGACGGAGGTCGCGCCCGCGGAGGGCGAGCAGGCCAAGGAGCTCTACAGCGTGCCGGTCGGCGCCGTCCGGCTCACCGAGATCTTCGGGTCCTCCGGCAAGGTCTCCCCTGAGCGGCTCGCGGTGATGCGGAGCTTCGTGAGCGAGGCGTTCCGCGAGGCGCTCCCGCGCGCGCTCCCGCGCTGCCGCACGGCGCTCGGGTCCGGCGGGACGATCAACGCCATCGTGGCCGCGCACGGCGACTCGCGCCGGCTGACGGTGCGCAAGGTGGAGCGCGCGGTCGAGCAGATGGCGGACCTCTCGCTCGCCGAGCGCCGCCGCCGCTACGAGCCGCGCCGCGCCGAGATCATCGTGGCCGGCGCGGTCATCCTCGAGGCGGCGATGCGCCACCTCTCGCTCGAGGCCGTGCTCGCCGTCGACACCGGGCTGCGCAACGGGATCCTGCTCGATCTCGCTCGGCGCTCCCCTGGCGCGGCGGCCGCCGCGGCGGCCGATCGGACGCAGGCGGCGATCGCGCTCGGGCGCCGGTTCGCCTTCGACGAGAAGCACGCCGCGCAGACCGCGCGGCTCTCGCTCGCGCTCTTCGACCAGCTCGCCGACATCCACGCCCTGCCGGCGAGCGCGCGCGGGCTCCTCGAGGCGGCCGCGCTCCTCCACGATCTCGGCCACGCCGTCTCGCCGAACCGCCATCACAAGCACACCTACTACCTGGTATCGAACGCCGACATCCCAGGCTTCTCCGACCGCGAGCGGCTCCTCGTCGCGCTCATCGCGCGCTACCACCGGCGCTCGGCGCCCGATCGGAACCGACCCGACCTCGTCGATCTGCCCGTCTCCGACTTCCGCCTCGTCCGCCGGCTCGTCGGGCTCCTCCGCGTCGCGGACGCGCTCGACCGGAGCCACCACCAGCCCGTGAGCGACGTCCGCGCCCTCGCGCGCGGCAGCTTCGTCCGCGTGCGGGCGAAGGCGCGCGGCGCGATGGACCTCGAGCTCTGGGACGTCGCGCGCGAGGCGGCGCTGTTCCGGGCGATCTTCGGGAAGCGGCTCGAGGTGGAGCGGTTCGGGCGCTGATCGGCCCGCGCGCGGCACGCGCGAACCGCCGGCCGATGATCTGCGACGTGACGCGCCCCTCGCCCCTGCGCTCACATCACCGGACGTGTGACCAGCGTCCGGGCGGCCGTTCCCCGCCCCGGAGCGCGGGGGCGCGCACGCGCGCACGCGTCCGCAAACGTGGTCGTTGCCCCACGCTTCGCCGGTGGCGAACGTTCCGAGCGAGGGGAACCGGGGGGGACCAGCGAGGGCGGCGGGCTCGGAGACGAGAGCCCGCCGCCCACGCTTCCCGATCCCGCCTCGACGGTCCGCTCCAGCCCCGGCGAGCTCAACCTCCGCAGGGGTCACTCTCGGCGGAAGTACCCCCCACGAACCCCCATTGAAGGGCGTGTTCACACGTCCGACATGGGCCCCCGCGCCCGAGATGCGGTCGCTCCGTCACGGGACTCCCCCTTTCGTCTCCCTGTTCGTTGACAGGTCCAGGCGGGGGCGTGAAATACGCCCGCACGCCGGGACGTAGGGCCGGGCTGCGACCGCCATGACCAGAAGCGAGCTCCTCGAGGACGGTTCCGTCGTCTTGCACGCGCTCACCGCGCCTTCGCGCGGCCTGCCCGAGGCGGTGGAGCGGCGGCGCGCGGTCACCGCGCTCGCGGTCGCCACCGCGGCGTCGCTCCTCCTCGCGGCCGTCGCGCTCCCCCGCGTCGACTGGGAGTCGGCCGCGGCCGCGAAGCTCGCCGCGGCGGGCCCGCAGGCGCAGGACGTGACGCAGCACGACCGCGAGGAGGCGGTCGCGACCGCGCGCAAGATCGGCCACGTCGCGGGCTGGGCCGGCGCCGCGGCGTCGCCGTCGCTCCTCGCGCTCGGCGCCGCCGCCTTCCTCTTCGTCGGCTTCCGCGTCGCGGGGACGCGCCCCGGGTTCAAGGAGACGTTCGCCGTCGCCGCGCACGGCATGCTGCCCTCCTGGATCGGCGCGCTGCTCGCGATCCCCGCGCTGGTCCTCCGCGCGCCGATCGCGCCCGACGACCTCCCGCGCCTCTTGCCCTCGAGCGCCGCCGCGCTCCTGCCGCAGGGCGCGCCGGCGCCGGCGATCGCCGGCCTCTCCGCGCTCGAGCTGTTCACGGTCTGGTCCATCGCGCTCGTCGCGAGCGGCATGGCGATCGCCTCCGGCGCGTCCCGCGCGCGGGCCCTGACCGTCACGATCGTCCTGTTCCTCGCGTATGTCGCGCTCTTCAAGGTGGTCCCCGCCGCGTCGCTCGCGGCGGGTCCGGGAGGAGGCTAGATGAACCCGCACCGTACGCTCGTCGCGGCGCTCTCGCTCGCCCTCGCCGGCGGCGCCCGCGCCGAGCAGCAGCCGCTCACGCTCGACGACGCGCTCGCCATCGCGGCGCGCCAGAACCCGAACCTCGCCCTCGCCCGCGCCGACGCGGACGTCGCGAGGGCCGACCGGACCACGAGCTGGGCCGGCGTGATGCCCCGCCTCGATCTGACCTCGAGCGCCGGCCGGACGTTCCTCGGCGCGTCGACGCTGAGCTCCATCAACCCGATCACGCAGCAGGTGCTGCCCCCGTCCGGCGCCCAGGACTTCCCGTCCTACTCGCTCGCCCTGCAGCTCTCGCAGCCCGTCTTCGACTGGAAGAGCTTCCGCGACGTGTCGCGCGCGAGCTCCGCGGCGCGGGCGGCGCAGCTCCAGTACGACGAGGCTCACCTCACGGTCGCGTTCACCGTCACGCAGGCGTTCTACGAGGTGATCCGCCAGGAGCGGGTCCTCACCGTGCTCGAGCAGACCGCCGCCCGCTCCAAGGACTTCGTCGCGCGGGCCGACGCCCTCTTCGCCGCGGGGCGGGGGACGCGCGCCGACACGTACTCCGCGCGCGCGAACCTGGCGAACGACCTCATCGCCGCGGAGCAGCAGCGCACGGTGGTCACCCAGGCGCGCACCGCGCTCGCGCAGGTGCTGGGCGAGACCGGCGGCGCGGACCTCACGGTGGTGCCGCCCGCGTCGCTCGACGCGCCGGGCGTGCCCACGACGGAGCTCCCCGACGCGGACACGCTCTTCGCCTTGGCGCGCACCCGCCGCCCGGTCGTGCTCGCCCAGCGCCAGCTGGTGAACGCGGCCGACGCGGCGGTGTCGAGCTCGCAGGGCGGGCTCTACCCGACGGTGGGCGCGCAGGGATCGTACTCGCGGTCTGGCACCAACCTCGGGGGCGAGGGCGGCGTGTTCGGCAACCCGACCAAGCAGTACGTCGCGGCGCTCCAGTTCGTCCTCACCTGGAACCTGTTCGAGGGGCGCAGCACGCTCGCCCAGATCCAGCGCAACGAGGCCCTCGCCCGGCGCGCCGGGGCGAGCGAGGCGCAGACGATCGAGGGGGTCTCGAAGGAGATCATCGACGCGCGCACCCTCGCCATCTCGCGCGCCCGCCAGGTCGCGCTGGCCGTGGACAACGAGAAGGTGGCGACCGAGGCGCTCTCGGCCACGCGGCAGCGGCTCGACGCCGGCCTCACGACCCAGCTCGAGGTCCGCGACGCGTCCCTGAAGCTCACGCAGGCCGAGCTCGCGCTCGTCCAGGCCCGCATCGACCATGCGATCGCGCTCGCCGACCTGGTGCGCGCCGCAGGAGGATCCCTCTAGATGCCCCACTCGACCCCCGCCGTCCCGAAGCCTGCGGCCGAGCTCGCGGCGCCTCCCGCCCGCGAGCTCGTCGACCAGCCGCTCGTCTCGGTCCGGCCGGCCGCGCGCATGAGCTGGCCCCGGCGCATCCTCGCCGGGGCGTTCGTCGCGCTGGTGCTCGCCGTCACGATCGCCTCGCTCCGGCCGAGGCCGCAGCCGCCCATCGCCGTCCAGGCGGTCGCCGCGCGGCGCGGCCCGATCACGCGCGTCGTGACCGCCGCCGGGAAGCTCCAGGCCGCGACCGAGGTGAAGCTCTCCTCGAACATCACGGGCGACCTGCTCTCGCTGACGGTGAAGGAGGGCGACCTCGTCAAGCGCGGCCAGGCGCTCGGAAAGATCGACGCCCGCCGCTACGCCGCCCAGGTGGCGCAGCAGGAGGCGGCGCGCGTCGCCGCGGCGGCCGATCTCCAGGCCGAGCTGGTCAGGATCGCGCAGCTCGAGCAGGAGCTCGCCCGGATCGAGCGGCTCGCGAAGACCGAGAACGCGAGCCAGGCCGAGGTGGACACCGCCGCGTCGAACCTCGGGGCGGAGCGGGCGCGCGCAGACGCCGCTCGCGGACGCATCGAGCAGGCCGACGCCGCGCTCCGCGAGGCCCGCCACTTCCTCTCCCTCACCACGCTCACCGCGCCGATCGACGGCGTCGTGACGAAGCGCGAGAAGCAGGTGGGCGAGCGCGTCCGCGGCTCGGACTTCTCCGAGGACGTCATCCTCGTCATCTCCACGCTCTCGCAGATGGAGGCGAAGATCGAGGTGGGCGAGCACGAGGTCGTCTACGTGAAGGACGGCGACTCGGCCGAGGTCGAGATCGACGCCATGCCCGACCGGAAGTTCAGGGCGCAGGTGGTGGAGGTCGCCCGGAACGCCACCATCAAGAACCAGGGCACCGAGGGCGAGGTGACCACGTTCTTCGTGCGCCTCGCGCTCACCGAGACCGTCCCCGGCGCGCTCCCCGGCATGAGCGCGCAGGCGTCGATCTCCACGGACACGCGGACCGACGCGGTCGTGGTCCCGATCCAGGCGGTGACCGTCCGCGCCGAACGCGAGGTGAGGGGCGGCCCCGCCGCCGGCGCGCAGCCCGCGCCGCCGGCGCCGGCCGCGGCGGTGGCCCAGGGCGACGCCTCGAAGAAGGCGAGGCGCGAGCCGCTCCAGCGGGTCGTGTTCGTGATGGACGGCGGCGTGGCGAAGCTCCGCCCGGTCGAGACGGGCCTCGCGAGCGACACCGAGATCGAGATCGTGTCGGGCGTGAAGGAGGGGGAGAGGGTCGTCGAGGGGCCGTACCGCGTCCTCTCCCGCGAGCTGGCCGACGGGAAGCGGATCACGGAGGAGGCGCCCGGCGCGAAGGGGAAGAAGGGCTAGGGCCGTGTCCGACTCCGCTTCGCTCATCGTCGTCGAGGAGCTGCACCGGCACTACGTCGTGGGCGGCGAGGAGGTGCGCGCGCTCGACGGCGTGAGCTTCACCATCGATCGCGGGGAGTTCGTCGCCATCGTCGGTCAGTCCGGGTCCGGCAAGTCGACGCTCATGAACCTCCTCGGCTGCCTCGACACGCCGACGCGCGGCACGTACCGGCTGAACGGCTCCGACGTGGAGCACCTCACCGACGACGCGCTCGCCGACCTGCGCAACCGCGAGATCGGCTTCGTCTTCCAGACGTTCCAGCTCCTGCCGCGCGCGACGGCGCTCGCCAACGTCGAGCTTCCGCTCGTCTACCGCGGCGTCTCGCGGCGCGAGCGGCGCGCGCGGGCCGAGGCGGCG
>Ga0318494_10000364_pt1 | contig 15319 bp, 16 predicted proteins | sample GRESIP108b1f24_FD_203293 | JGI IMG/M metagenome (GOLD analysis project Ga0318494, IMG submission 203293) | Tropical soil microbial communities from Luquillo Experimental Forest, Puerto Rico - GRE.SIPMG.108b1f24 | ecosystem: Environmental > Terrestrial > Soil > Tropical forest > Bulk soil... | reverse complement strand
CGCCCTGCAGCGCGTCGGCCGGGCCGGTCGAGGAGGGCTCGGTCGGCGGCGGGACCGGCATGAACTGCTACCAGTTCAAGGGCGGCAACGGCACCGCCTCGCGGCAGGTGCGGTTCGCAGGGGCGACGTACGCCGTCGGCGTCTTCGTGCAGGCGAATTTCGGGCAGCGGGACGAGCTGACGCTGGCCGGCCTGCCGCTGGGCCAGCTACTGGCCGACGACAACCCCATCGCCGCGCCGCGGGCCAACCCCGGCGGCGCCGGATCGGTGATCGCGATCGTCGGCACCGACGCGCCGCTGCTCCCGCACCAGTGCGCGGCGCTCGCCCGCCGGGTGACGCTGGGGCTGGCCCGCACCGGGACCACCGGCTCGCACTTCTCCGGAGACCTGTTCCTGGCCTTCTCCGCCGGCAACCCGGAGGCGTTCACCCCCGGCGGGAATGTGCTGCTGGGCGAGGCGGCCGAGCGCTACGACCAGCTGCGGTTCGTCCCGTGGGGCTTCATGAACGGCTTCTACGCAGCCGTAGTGCAGTCCACCGAGGAGGCCGTGGCCAACGCGCTGGTGGCCAACGAGGACATGACCGGCCGCGACGGCCACCGCAGCCCCGCGCTGCCGCGCGACCGGGTCGCCGAGCTGTTCCGGGCGCGGCGCCAGCCCGGGTAGCCGGCTCGCGCCCCCGCTACCCGGCCGGGCGGCCGCCGGTCACCTGTCCAGCAGCTTGGCGTCGGTCCAGCCTTCCTCGCCCAGGATGGAGCCGATGCGGCCGACGGCGTCCGGACGCCTGCCGCGCAGCCAGAGCAGCACCCCGATGCCGATGGCCAGCCAGATGATGGCCAGGTACGGGGTCCGCTTGGGGATGCCGGGCGGCGTGGGGTCCTCTTTCTAACTTCATCCCGGGGCCGGACCCGGCTCGGGCATGATGACAGTGCTCTCGTCGAGGTAGTAGTCGAAGGCGAGCGGGGTGCACTCGCGCTCGGTGATCCAGTCCCGGAACGCGACGTGCACCGGGTGGGCCTGGTACCGGCGGAGCATCTCGGCGTCCGGGAACTCGGTGTAGAGCAGGTAGCCGTAGCCGCGGGTGCGTTCGCCGGTCAGGTCGGCGCCGAACCGGCAGCTGGTCATCAGCCCGATCTCGCTCGGCCAGCTCGCCACCATCGCTCGCATGGTGGCCGCCTCCGGCTCGGTGAGCGGGCGCGGGAAGCTGAACAGGACAATGTGCTGCAGGGTCACCGTGGGCTCCGTGGTGAGGGCTGTGTTGGAAATCAGCTGAAGGCTCCGTCAGAAGAATTCGAAGTACTCGCGCATCTCCCAGTCGGTGACCTCCTGCCCCTCGGCCGGCGGCTTCTCGGCCAGGGCCGCCTCGTAGCGCGCGAGCTCGGCGCGCTTCATCTGCAGCAGGTAGTCGATCAGCGTGTCGCCGAAAGCCTTCCGGTAGAAGTCATCGGCGTCGAGGTGCTGGACCGCGTCCGCCAGGGACGTGGGCAGCATGGGCGCGTCGGCGGCGTAGGGATCGGCTTCTACCGCGGGCGGCGGCTGCTGTTCGCGGCGCATCCCGTCCAGCCCGGCGGCGATGTTGGCCGCCATGTACAGGTACGGGTTGGCCGCGGGCTCGCCGATCCGCATCTCCACGTGGCTGCTGCTGTCGCCGGGCGCGCCCTGGACCCGGACCAGCACGCCGCGGTTCTCCAGCGCCCAGGTCACCCGGTCCGGGGCGAACGAGTACGGGCGGTAGCGCTTGTACCCGTTGACGGTCGGGGTGGAGAACACCATCATCGGCAGCGCGTGCTCGAGCAGCCCGGCCATGTACTGCAGGCCCGGGCCGGACAGCGCCGCGTCCGTGCTGGCGAACGCGTTACGGCCGTCCTGGCGCGAGGTCAGCGACTGGTGCAGGTGCCAGCCCGAGGAGAAGAAGTTCGGCAGCCCTGGGCGGCACATGAAGCTGGCCAGCAGGCCACGGCGCTGGCAGACCTGCTTGACCGCGGACCGGAAGAGCACGACCGCGTCGGCCGCGGCCAGCCCGCCGATCGGTGAGAAGCTGAACTCCATCTGGCCGGGGCCCCACTCGTCCTCCATGGCCCGCGGCGGCAGGCCCACGTCGTACAGGGCATCCCTGATCGCCTCGAGCGTGCCGCCCACGCTGTCCAGGCGGACCTCGGACAGGTACTGGTAGCCGCGCTCGAACACGCTCACCTCGGGCGGCGGCGGGGTGAACCCGGCGTTCTCCGGGGTGATGTGCTCGGAATCCAGCTTGACGATGTAGTACTCGATCTCGATGCCGGCCAGGTAGTCGTAGCCGGCCTCGGCCAGCTCGCCGAGGACCCGGCGCATGAGTCCGCGGCCGTCCAGCGGCATCGGCTGCCCGGTGCTGAAGTACACGTCGCACAGCATCCAGCCGGTCCGGTCCGCCCACGGCAGCACCTGGAAGGTGGTCGGGTCGGGCACCAGCACCACGTCGGGGAAGCCGGTGAACTCCTCGATGCCGAACCCGCCCCCCTGGGCGAACGCGGGCACGAACACCTGGTTGCCGGTGTCCAGGCTGTAGATCGCCCCGGAGAAGTCGAGCCCGTTGGACAGCACGGCCCGCGCCGCGTCCGCGGACAGCGACTTGCTGCGCGGCATGCCGTGCTGGTCCACCACCACGAACCGCACGGTGCGCAGCCCTAGTTCCTCAATGCGCGCGGTCACCAGTTCCGCCGCGCTGGCCTGGCGGTCAGTGAACAGGCCGTGGCGGGCGATGAAACCGGGCTGGCCGACGCCAGCGGCGGTCAGCCGCCCGGGGGGTTCGGGGGAAACAGTGCTCACCGTGTGCGCTCCTCTCAGGTCTTGTCCGCTCCGGCCTGGCCGCTCCGGGCCTTGTCGCCGGATCTGGCCCGGTGGCCCAGCTGGCTCATCCGGGTCATCTGGTCGAGCAGGGCCTCCGCGAAGTTGCCGGGCTCGATGTCGGCGAGCGACAGGAAGGTCTCCGTGCGCTGGATGCCGGGAATCTGGAAGATCGAGCCGAGCAGCAGCTCGCGCAGGTGCGCGTGGTCGCGGACCCGTAGCCGGACCAGCAGGTCGAGGCCGCCGGTGACCACGCTCATGTCCTGGGCCTCGGGCAGCGTCTTGAGCGCGCCGATGATCTGGCTCAGGTCCATGCCCGGTCCCGCGGTCACCGCCAGGTAGACCACCACCGGGTAGCCGAGCGCGGCCCAGTCGAGGTCCGCCCGGTACCCGCGGATCGCGCCTATCCGCTCCAGCCGGGCCAGGCGGTCGGCGATCGCCGGCGGCGACATCCCGACCGCCCGGGCGAGCTTGCGCTGGGACTGGCGCGCGTCCACCGCGAGCGCGCGGAGCAAGGTGAGATCCAGGTCGTCGACCTCGATCTTCTGGGTCGCCGGCGAGGCTACGTCGGCGAGGTGCGCGAACGGCGCTGAGGTGGTTGTCAATTGGCAGACATCTCCTGCTGAGGGCTTAATGATCTCGTGTATGATTTGAATCGGGCCCGAGCAAATGTATGTCTTGCTGCCGAGAATTCTTACGTTTGCCAGGCTGCGTGTCAAGGACGTGAGGGGCAGGAGATGCAGGAGGCAACGATGACCGCCGCGCCGGAGCTGCGTGACTGGACCGAGAGCTTCGCCCGCCGGACCCGGGCGTTGGGCGGCGGCGAGATCACGGCGATCCTGGCCCTGGCCGGGGCCACCGACGTGATCACGTTCTCCGGCGGCTTCCCCGACCCGGCGACGTTCCCCAGGGACGTGCTGGGCGAGATCGCCGGCCGGCTGGTGGCGCAGGACGTGGCCGTGGCGCTGCAGTACTCGCAGACCGAGGGCCTGCCGAGCCTGCGGGACTACCTGGCCGGGCGGCTGGAGGTGCTGCAGGGCCGACGGCCCGCGGCCGGCGAGCTGATGGTCACCAGCGGCGGGATCGACTGCATGGAGCTCGTGGCCAAGAGCCTGGTCGACCCCGGCGATCCCGTGGTGGTCGAGGCGCCCAGCTACCTCGGCGCGATCATGGCGTTCCGCGGTTACGAGGCGGACCTGCACGGGGTGCCGATGGACGACGACGGGATGCGGGTCGACGTGCTGGCCGGCCTGCTCCGGGCCGGCCTGCGGCCCAAGGTGCTGTACACGATCCCCGATCACCAGAACCCGACCGGCCTGTCCCTGGCGCCGGAGCGCCGGCCGGCCCTGGTCGAGCTGGCCCGCCGCTACCGCTTCCTGATCCTCGAGGATGTCGCCTACCGCGAGCTGGGCTTCGACGGCACCGCGCCGCCCAGCCTCTGGTCGCTGGCGCCCGACGTCGTGATCCAGACCGGGACCTTCTCGAAGACGTTCTTCCCGGGAGTCCGGCTCGGCTGGGCCGCGGCGCCGCCCGAGGTGATCGCTCAGCTGGTGACGGCCAAGCAGAACTCCGACCAGTGCTCAGGCGCGCTCGGCCAGCGGATGCTGGAGGAGTACGGGCGCGGCGGGCACCTGGACCGCCAGCTGGTCGCCTCCCGCGCGCTGTACGCGCGCCGGGCCGAGCTCATGGGCAAGGCGCTGGCCGAGCACATGCCCGACGGCACCGGCTGGACCACGCCGCGGGGCGGCTTCTTCACCTGGGTGACCGCGCCCGACGGCATCGACGCCGTGGCCCTGTCGCCGACGGCCAGCGCGCGCAAGGTGGCCTACGTACCCGGCCGGCCCTTCTACCCTGGGGACGGCGGGGTGTCCCAGCTGCGGCTGGCCTACAGCCGGGTCGAGGACGACCTCATCAACGAGGGGGCCCGTCGCCTCGGGGACGTGTTCCGAGCTGGGCTAGAGAAGGCATGAGCGAGGTCCCCGAGCGAGCCAAAGGGCGCGGTGCCGCCTGGACTGAGGAGCGAGGGAGCTTGCGACCGAGGGACGAGGGAAGGCGGCGCCTTAAGGCGCCCGGAGGCGAGCGAGGGACAGAAAAATGACCGACGCACAGGCGCACTTCGGGACCGAGGCGGCCGGCGAGCCGGCCGGGCCCGGCCGGTACGTCCGCATCGACAAGATCGCATCGGCGGAGTTCGTGCCCGGGCTGACGTTCCGCCCGGTGCTGGGCCAGCGGGCCATGGCCAACTTCGTGCACTTCGAGCCCGGGGCGCAGGCGCCGCGGCACGTGCACGAGGAAGAGCAGATCGTGATCGTCCTCGAGGGGGAGATGACCTTCGACCTCGACGGCGACGTGCGCACGATGGCCAAGGGCGACGTCGCGGTGATCCCGGCCTGGGTGCCGCACGGGGCGTGGACCACCGACACCACCTGCCTGGAGGTCGACGTCTTCTGCCCGCCCCGCAAGACCCTGCTTGACCTGGCCGCCGCCCAGCTGCCGGACGCGGACGCCGGAAGCGCCTGATGGACCTGGGCCTGTCCGACCGGCGCGCGATCGTCACCGGCGGTTCGAAGGGGCTGGGCCGGGCCATCGCCGCCGAGCTGCTGGCCGAGGGCGCGCAGGTCGTCATCTGCTCCCGGAACCAGGCCGAGCTCGACGAGACGGCCGCCGAGCTCGGCAAGGGCGGCGGCACGGTCACCGCGCTGCGCTGCGACGTCACCGACCCGGACCAGGTCGCCACGTTCATGGATGACGCCGCATCGGCCCTGGGCGGGGGGATCGACATCCTGGTCAACAACGCCGGGGGCGCCCGGCCCGGCCGGTTCGAGACGCTGACCGACGCCGACTGGCACGCCGACTTCGAGGTCAAGGTGCTCTCCCAGATCCGCTGCACCCGGGCCGCCCTGCCCCGGCTCCGGCACAGCGCCGCCCCGCGGGTCATCAACATCAACGCGGTCTACGGCCGCTACCCGGATCCCGGGTTCCTGGCCTCGTCGGTCAACCGGGCCTCCTGCCTCAGCCTGGCCAAGGCGCTGGCCATCGAGCTCGGCGGTGAGGGGATCCTGGTCAACAGCGTGAACATCGGCTTCGTGACCACGCCGCAGTGGGAGAACATCCACCGCAGGCGCGCCCCGGACGTGCCGGCCGAGGAGTTCTTCGCGCAGCTCGCGGCCAGCGAGGTGCCGCTCGGCCGGTTCGGGCGGCCGGACGAGGTGTCCGGCCTGGTGGCTTTCCTGGCCAGCGACCGGGCCAGCTACATCACCGGCGCGTCGGTCGACGTGGCCGGCGGCCTGGGGAAGTACCTCTAGCCATGTGCCGGCTGCTGGGCTACTGCGCCCGCGACAACGCCTCGCTCGCCGAGATCATGGGCGAGCCCGGGTTGCAGGCCTTCACCGCGCTGTCGTCGTTCCACGGCGATGGCTGGGGCATGGCCTGGTACGACCACCGCCAGCTGCACGTCAAGAAGTCCCCGCAGCGGGCCGCCGATGAGCCTGCCTTCACCGAGCACGCGCACCGCAGGCTCGGCGAGCTGGGCCTGGTGCACCTGCGCTGGGCCACCCCCGGCCTGCCGGTCGAGCCGCGCAACACTCACCCGTTCCGCCGCGGCGACGTCGCGATGGCGCACAACGGCGCGATCCACCCCCAGGACCGGCTCGGCGAGCTGCTGCCGGCCGCCTGGGAGGGGCAGCTGGCCGGCACCACCGACAGCGAGCGGTACTTCCTGAACGTGATGTCCGGCCTCGAGGCGCACGGCGGGGACATGATCGCGGCCCTCGACGACACCGCTGCCCGGGTCGACAGCCTGCTGCAGCCGAACAGCCTGAACGCGGTGTTCCTGACCCCGGACGCCCTCTACGCGGTCTGCTGGTACCACCCGGAGCGCATCCCGCACACCGCGCTGGCCGCCCGGGCGTACGACGGCCCGACCGAGTGCTACTTCGAGGTGTCCTACCTCGAGACCGACGGCGCCGTGGTCGTGGCTTCGTCCGGGTGGCCGCAGGAGGGCTGGACCTCGCTGCCCAACCGTCACGTCCTGGTGGTGGACCGGGACACGCTGCAGGCCAAGGTGGTACCGCTCCGCTGACGTCCCGCGGGCAAAAGATCTCCGGGGCGGCCTGTCGATCCGCGCTGGTCCCGCCCGTCGTATGAGTATCAGCCCGTTTCCCGGCCGCAGGCGCGGCTGGGGCGCAGCGAGGGAGAACCCGATGGCTAAGTTCGTGTACGTCTACACCGGCGGCCAGATGGCCGAGACGCCGGAAGCTCAGGAGAAGGCGATGCAGGCCTGGGGGGCCTGGTTCGGCACCCTGGGCGGCTCGGTGACCGACATGGGGAACCCGTTCGGCACCTCCGCGACGGTGAGCTCGGGCGGCGTCACCGACGGCGGCAAGTCTGGCGCGAGCGGCTACACGATCGTGTCGGCCGACTCGCTCAGTGACGCGGCGGCCAAGGCCAAGGACTGCCCGGTCCTGGCCAGCGGCGGGACGGTCGAGGTCTACGAGGCCGTCGAGATGTAGCGCCCGGCCAGGTCACGAGGTGACGTCCCGGGATCCCGGGACGTCACTTCGTGGCGGGCGAGTTCCGCTGATCGGCCACCGCGGCCAGGAGCCGCTCGATCTGGCGGATGCCCCGGGCGCGCTCGTGCCGATGCGTCAGCACGGCCGCGGCCACGAACACGATGGAGACGAGAACCGCCAGGCCGACCACGAACGCGATGGTGACCAGGGCGTCGTTCAGGAGCTGCATGTGGATCACGGAACCCACTCCCCGTTTTGTTTACACTGTTTACTCGGCCAGTATGGACAGCCGAAGTGAACGGTGTCAACATATTTAACTCCCGCGCCCGCCGGCCTGGGCCAGCCGCCCTGATGGGCGGCCGCGGCTAGGTGCGGCGCGGAGCGGAGCCGATGCCGTCGATGAGGATGTCCAGTGTGCGCTGGATGGCCGCGGCCTGCTCGCGCTCGGCCAGCGCGGCCAGCGGGCCGTCGACGAGCAGCGTGGCCAGCCCGTGCACGGACGCCCAGAACGCGATCGGGGCCACCGGGCGGCGGGCCGGGTCGAGCAGGCCGACCTCGACGAGCTCGTCGAGGGAGCGGGAGAGTATCTGGTACGGGCGCGAGGCCTCGATCCGCGCCGTGACGTTGACATCGACGTCGCCAGGGCCGGCGTCGGGCCGGCAGAACGCCGTGTGGAACAGGCCGGGGTTGTCGAGCGCGAACCCGACGTAGGCGCGGCCCAGGTTGCGGAACCGCCGGACCGCGTCGTCGGCCCGGGCGGGCAGCGGCTGGCCGCGGTCCAGGCCGTCTTGCATCGCGTCGGCCAGCGCCGCGAGCGCCCGGTGCTTGACCGCCTGCAACAGCTCGCCGTGCCCGACGTAGTGCCGGTACGCGGCGGCGGCGGAAACCCCCACCCGGCGCGCCGCCTCCCGGAGCACGACCGCCTCGGGCCCGCCGCCGCGGGCCAGGTCGGTCGCGGCGTCGGCCAGCGCGTTGGGCAGGTCACCGTGGTGGTAGCCGGCCCGGCCGACGTGAGTGGTTGCCACGGCTTCATAGTGCAGCACAAGTCCCAGGTTGGCCAACGCCAGCCGCCGGATTGCCCATCTACCCCGGGCCCGAGATCGCCGGACGAAGAGCCTCAGTCCCCAGCTAATCCGCAGATCACCTTCAGCGTGCCCTCACATTGCTGCGATTGGCTTACTCATAGCGCGGCCGAGGGCTCGCCGGACCGGTCCTGCTCCCAATATCCGGCATGCCGCGCACGTCACCCGGACGGGCCCGGCCGTGACCCCCGGGCCACCGGGTGACCCAATCCCGCCACTGCGCCAGCCCCGGCTCTGCCGGCTCAGCCGAGCCAGAGGCGCAGCCAGTCGAACTGCTCGGCGAGCACGTGCAGCACCGACTCGCGCGCCAGGTAGCCGTGGCTCTCGTGCGGCAGCAGCACCAGCCGCGCCGTCCCGCCGTTGCCCTGGATCGCCTGGTAGAGCCGCTCGGACTGGATCGGGAAGGTGCCCGAGTTGTTGTCCTGTTCCCCGTGGATGAGCAGGATCGGCGCCGTGATCTGGTTCGCGTACCGGAACGGCGACACCCGGTCGTAGATCTCGGGCGCCTCCCAGAAACTGCGCCGCTCGGCCTGGAACCCGAACGGCGTCAGGGTCCGGTTGTACGCGCCGCTGCGCGCGATCCCGGCCGCGAACAGGTCGGTGTGCGCGAGCAGGTTCGCGGTCATGAACCCGCCGTAGCTGTGCCCGCCCAAGACCACCCGCGCCGGGTCGGCGATGCCCATCTCGTCCAGGGCCCGGACGTGCGCCTGCGCCGCCGCGGTCACCTGCTGGATGAACGTGTCGTTCATCGTCTCGGGATCGCCGATCACCGGCATCGTCGCGTTCGAGAGCACCGCGTATCCGCGGAGCACGAACCACGTCGGCTCCAGCGCGGTCAGCCTGGTGAACCGCTGGCTGCTGCCGCGGACCTGGCCGGCGGTGCCCGCGTCGCCGTAGTCGAGCGGGTAGGCCCAGATCAGCAGCGGCAGGCGGCCGCCGGTGGCCGGGTCGTAGCCCGGCGGCAGGTGCAGCATGCCGGACAGCTGCACCCCGTCGCCCCGGTCGTGCACGATCAGCCGCTTCGCCATGCCGGTCAGCTGCGGGTGCGGGTCCGGCCAGCCGGTCAGCGCCCGCCGGCCGGACCCGTCCAGGGCGGTGCGGTACAGGTTCGGCGGCTCGGCTTGGCTCTCGTGCCACAGCACCACCTCGCCGCGGGGCGGATCGGCGTCGCCGCGGAAGCCGAGCACGTGGTCCAGGCCGTCCGCGGGGCTGGAGTACAGCCGCTCCCGCTGCGCCGTCTCCAGGTCCAGGCGGTCGAGGAACGGCCGGTCCCCGTCAGGGGTGGAGCCGTCGCCGCGCAGGTAGATCACGGAGCCGTCCTGCAGCACGGTCCGGGTGCCGTCCGGGTTGGTGATCATCACCGGCGAGCCGGGGTCGGCGTAGGCGTCATCCATCGAGTGGTCGAACAGGATCCGGCGGCGCTCTGGCTCGGCCAGGTCGCAGACCCAGGTGGTCAGCCAGCGGCGGTCACGGTCGTGCTCGGTCAGCAGGACCCGGTGCGGCTCGTCCAGGTCGAGCCAGCCCAGGCAGCGGTGCTGGACGTCGAACGCGCGCTCCGGCTCCCCGGTGAACGGCGCCGCCAGCCGCAGCACGCGGTCGCGGTGCTCGGAGGGGGCGACCGGGTCCCCGCCGTCCAGGGCCTCGGTCCAGGCCAGGCTGGCCGGCGCCCGCTCCTCCCAGGACACCTGGCGCGGGCCGGTCGGCACGCCCTGCCGCGGCACCTCGTCGCTCACCCCGAGCTCGGCCACCACGCGCTCCAGGTCGCCGGCGGCCGACCATACCTCCACGCTGCGCGCGAAGTACTGGTAAGGCACGCGGAACGAGAACGGCCGCCGCAGCCGGTGCACCAGCAGGTGCTCGCCGTCCGGCGAGTCGGCCAGCCGCTGGTAAAGCCCGGGCGGCCCGAGTTCCTTGGCCGCCCCGGTCCGGGGCTCGACCCGCAGCGGCACCGACGTGGCCAGCGCCTCGAACGCGTCCGCGTCGGCGTCGGTGCGCAGCAGGTCCTGGTAGGTCGCCATCTGCGACCGCTTGCCGACCGTCTCCTCGATCCGCGGTTCGAGCGGCGCCGCGGGCAGCTCGGGCGCCTGGTCCGGCGCGCCGAGCGCCAGCAGGGAACTGCCGTCGCGGGTCCAGCGGACCGCGGCGCCTATGGTCAGCGGGTCCCCGCCGAGCACGTCGCGGACCCGCAGCCCCGGCACCTGCCGGGCGGTCGCCGACTCGGCGTCGGCCACCCACACGCCGATGCCGTCCGCCTCGTCCACCGTGAACGCGAAGGTCCGCCCGTCCGGCGCCCACGCGGGCACGCTCGGCTGCGCTCCCTCCGGCAGGGCCACGGCCCGCTCCGCCCCGTCGGCCAGCCGCAGCACCGACAGCCCGGTCAGCCGGCGCACCCGTTGCCGGGCGGCCAGCCCCGGGTCGACCCGGATTCCGGCCAGCGGCCGGTAGGGCCGCGCCAGCAGGGCAACCGGAGGGTGCGACTCGTAGTGCACCAGCGCCACGAACCGCCCGCCCGGGGCCAGCAGGGCCACGGGGGTCGGCGGGGCATCCATGATGGCGACGACATCGCGTTCCGGGGTCTTGTAGGGCACTCGTGATCCTTTCGGTGCGCGGGCCGGTCGGTCTCGCTCAGGGTACGTGGGCGGTCGCGGGAGGAGGACCAGGGCTCGGTCTCGCTCGCCCGTTGCTTCCCCTGCCGGCACCGGGGCGGATAGCGTGGGCCCCCGTGACCGACGATCGCCTGCAGCGGCTCCTGGACGCCCAGACCGCACAGGAGCAAGCGAGCCACCGGCTGCCTTCGCTGGCCGCGGGGCTGGCGCGCCATGGCGCGCTGGCCTGGTCGGGCGGGCGCGGCCGGATTGACGGAGCGAACGGGCCGGCCCCTGATGCGGACGTCCAGTACCGGGCCGGCTCGATCACGAAGACGTTCGTCGCCGCGGAGGTGATGCGCCTGCGCGACGAGGGCAAGCTCGACCTGTCCGACCCGGTGGGCCAGTACTTCGACGCGGCGGACGTGTCGCGCCTGACGATCGGCCAGCTGCTGTCGCAGACCTCGGGCCTGCGCGCCGAGACCTCCGGGCCGTGGTGGGAGCGCACACCGGGATCGCCGTTCGAGTCGCTGACCCAGGCGTCGCTCGGGCCGGACGCGCGGCGGCTCCGGCCCGGCCGCCAGTTCCACTACTCCAACGTGGGGTTCGCGCTGCTCGGCCACCTCGTGAGCACGGTCAGGAAGAAGCCCTGGTACGACGTGATCGCCGAAGAGCTGCTCGCGCCGCTCGGCATGACCAGGACCACCACCCGTCCGCAAGCGCCGCACGCCACGGGCTTCGCCGTGCACCCGCACGCCGACCTGCTGCTGCCCGAGCCGGAATACGACGCCGTGGCCATGGCACCCGCGGGCCAGCTCTGGACCACCGTGGCCGACCTGGCCCGCTGGGCCGGGTTCCTCGCCGGGCCAGGCGGCCCGGGCGGGACCGACGGGAAGGCCGTCCTGCTTTCCGCCGCCAGCCTGGCGGAGATGCGCGAACCCACCGGGATCGACGACACGGCCGACCAGCCCTGGACTCAGGGCTACGGCCTGGGGCTGCAGCTCTGGAACGAGGGCGGGCGCCGGAGCCACGGTCACACCGGCTCGATGCCTGGGTTCGTCGGCATCCTCAAGATCGACACCGCCAGCGGCGACGCGGCCGTCGCGCTGTGCAACTCGACGTCCGGTTTTGGCGTGTCGGTGTTCGCCTCAGACTTGCTGCGGATACTCGCCGAGAACGACCCGCCGGTCCGGCCCGAGTGGACGGCGGCCAGCGTCGCGGGCGACGCGCTCGAGCTGGTGGGTACCTGGTACTGGGGGCCGTCGGCGTTCCTGGTGAGCATGGTGGGCGGGACGGACGGCGGGGAGCTGGAATTCCGGGTGGGCCGGTCCGGCGAGCGGGCCTTCCGGTTCCGCCGCAGCGGCGGCGGAGAATGGACCGGCCTGGACGGCTACTTCGCGGGCGAGGTGCTGCGGCCCGTGCGCGGGCCGGACGGCCGCGTCGTCGCGCTCGACCTGGCCTCGCACACCTACACCCGGCTGCCCTACGACGAGGCCGCGCCGGTGCCGGGCGGCGTGGACCCCGGCGGCTGGCGCGCCGGGTAGCCGCGCCCGGGTAGACGGGCGAGACAGTCGTGACGGGCCACACCGGGTGGCGCCGGGCCCGTTATGGCTTGCGCCCTACTCCGCCCATACCGGGCACGCCGTCGGCCTCCGGGAACGGGGAGGCCTCGGGACGCCAGCTGGTCAGCGGGACCACCCCGGGTTCCACCACCTCAAGGCCGTCAAAAAAGCCGGTGAGCTGCTCGGGACTGCGGGGGTGGTAGGTGTTAGCCGAGCTCTCGTTGTAATGCCGCACGGCCTCGGTGAATGTCTCGCTGGTGTTGACACCGTCGCTGAGGGCCAGATAGCTGCCGGACGGCATGGGGTTCATGAGCCGCTTGATGATCGCCCGCGGGTCGTCGGAATCGGGGACCTGACCCATGATCCCCAGCAGCATGAGCGCGACCGGCTGGCTGAAGTCCAGTGTCTTGGCCGCTTCAGCCAGGATCTTGTCCGTGTGGCGGAGGTCGGCGTCAATGTAGTCGCAGGCACCCTCCGGTGTGCTGGTCAGCAGGGCGCGGGCGTGCACCAGCACCAGCGGATCGTTATCCACGTAGACGATGCGCGACTCCGGCGCGATCGACTGGGCCACCTGGTGGGTGTTGTTAGCGGTCGGCAGGCCGGTCCCGACATCCAGGAACTGGCGGATGCCCGCCTCACCAACCAGGAACTGGACGGCGCGGCCCAGGAATGCCCGGTCCGCCCTCGCCAGCCGGGTGATGTCAGGGAACATCTCCATAACCTGGTCACCGACCATACGGTCGACCGGGTAGTTGTCCTTGCCGCCCAGCCAGTAGTTCCAGACCCGGGCCGAATGCGGCACCGAGGTGTCGATCTTGGGCTTCTGGTCGGCCGCGGACGAGGACGAGCTGTCGCTCACGGATCATTTCTCCGCTCTGTGCTGCGGGCGGGACGTGGGAGGCACGCCGCCGCGTCTAGGTCTGCTTGAGCAGCGCGCTGATCATATCCTTGCTGTCCGGGCCGGTCCGGGCCCGCACGGCCAGCTGGTCCATGACCGTCACGTAGTCGATGACGTCGTCGGGGTGGTCCAGGTAGACCGCGCTGTTCAGCTGTTCAAGGTAGACCATGTCCGGCAAGTCCGGCTCGGGGAACCGCAGGATCGTGAACGGGCCGCCGGCGGCGGCATGCGGGCCGACGTCGAACGGGGCGATCTGGAGCGTGACGTTGGGCAGCTCGGTGACCTGCAGCAGGTGCTTCAGCTGTGCCCGCATCACCTCCGGGCCGGCCGGCCAGCGGCGCAGCGCCGCCTCGTCCAGCACGGCCCACACCTGGGGGGCATCGGGCTGGGTCAGCAGCAGCTGGCGCTTCATCCGCACGCTGACCCGGCGTTCGATCTCCTCCGCGGGCGCGTGCGCGTTGGCGATGAGGATGACGGCCCGGGCGTAGTCCTCGGTCTGCAGCAGGCCGTGGACGAACTGCACCTCGTAGAGCCGGATGATCGAGGCGGCCTTCTCTAGCCCGAGGTACAGCTCGAACCAGCTGGGCAGGATGTCGTTGTACGGCTGCCACCAGCCGGGCGTGTTGGCCTGGCGGGCCAGGGCCAGCAGCTCTTCGCGCTGGGCCTCGTCGGTCAGCCCGTACAGGCTGAGCAGGTCGGCCACGTCACGCTGCTTGGCGCCGCTGCGCCCCCGCTCCAGACGGCTGATCTTGGAATGGGTGGCCCGGATCGCCTCGGCGGCATCGGCCACCGAGACGTGGCTCTCTTCCCGCAGCCGCCGCAGCTGGGCGCCCAGCGCTATCCGCAGCGCGGTCGGCCCGCTCCGCGCGGCCACCAGCGCTCGCTCCGCCGGCGCGCGAGCAGGCATGACACGCCGAGCCTGGTCTGAGTTCATCGGCAACTCCACCCATTGCGGCTGAACGCCATTCAGCCCAGTATTCCACCGGCCCGCCGCCCCCGCATAGCCGACGGTTACACGCGATAGCCGACCGTAACCTAGGCCACGGCAGCGGCCGGGATATCCGGGCCGGTCAGGGCAGCAGGTAGTCGAACTGGCCGTCCTTGACACCCCGGATGAACGCGTCGATCTCAGCCGGGGTGTAGACCAGCGCCGGGCTGTCGGAGTGACGAGAGTTACGGACGGCGACTCCCCCGTCCGGCAGTTCGGCGACCTCCACGCAGCTCCCGTTCGGGTTGCTGAAGGCGCTCTTGCGCCAGCTGACTCCTTCCAGCCGCGCTGCTGGCATGCCGTTACGAGCCTCAACCATCGGTCTTCTCCCCGTGTTGTTACGGCGGACCTGCCCCTTGTTGGCACCCCTTGCCGCTCTTAGCACGGTATCGCATGCACTTGCTTTTGTTCTGTGCAATCCGCTGCTCATGCAAATGTTCTTGCGGATGCTCTTGCAGGCGTTCGTGCGTACGATAGCCCAGGAACCTCAGAACCCCGATGTTCCCCGATGCTTCCGAAGTATCCGAGCAGACCAAGAGCGGGGAAGGCTGGCATGCCGAACCTCAGCGACAAGGACAGGCAGGCACTCCGGCTCGCCGGAGACCTGCAGAAGGCTATCGACCAATGGCTGGGCCGCCGCGGCGTTCAACCGTCCTGCGCGGTCTCCCCCTTCGTCGACACGGCCGGGGAGCCGGCCGTGATCATCAAGATGAACGCCCAGGTGGCCGACGCCATGATCGACAGCCTCCAGCAGCTGAACGGGCCCTCCGGGCCGCCGCCGCCCCTGGGCGGGCGGGGGCAGGCCCCGCCCCCCGGTGACCCTTCCGCCGGGCCGCCCGGGCCCAGCCCGTCGGGGTACTTCCCGTTCAAGAGC